>Ga0210402_10001331_pt1 | contig 25555 bp, 29 predicted proteins | sample IncBWC7MmetaG_FD_161055 | JGI IMG/M metagenome (GOLD analysis project Ga0210402, IMG submission 161055) | Forest soil microbial communities from Barre Woods Harvard Forest LTER site, Petersham, Massachusetts, United States - Inc-BW-C-7-M | ecosystem: Environmental > Terrestrial > Soil >... | reverse complement strand
CAGCCGCACGCTGACCCTGCTGCTCGTTGCCATCGCCTCGATCTCACTCATCGTCGGCGGGATCGGAATCATGAATGTAATGCTGGTCTCGGTGACGGAGCGAACGCGTGAGATCGGCGTACGCGTCTCCGTCGGTGCCACCGAGGAGGCCATCCAGATCCAGTTCCTGGCCGAATCGGTGATCCTCAGCCTCGTCGGCGGCGTGGCAGGGATGGTGGCCGGAGTCGTTGGATCGTTCTTCGTCGGCCGGGCGCTCAACTGGCCGATGGAGATCTCATTGAAGGCGGTGTTGCTGGCGGCCCTTTTCTCGATCGCCGTCGGCGTTTTCTTCGGCTACTACCCGGCGCGCAAGGCCTCGCTCCTGGATCCCATCGAGGCGTTGCGCTATGAGTAATCGCCTGACCCGGAGACATTGGCTCATCATCGTGAGCGTCCTCATTCTGGCGGCGCTCGCCGCTTCCGCATTGTTTCGTCGCGGTGACACGACTCAATACCTCACCGCCAAGGTGCAGGAGGGGGAGATCCGCGACGCGGTCGAGGCCAGCGGCACGGTCAACGCCGTCATCAACGTCCAGGTCGGCTCGCAAGTGTCCGGCACGATCGCCAGGCTCAATGCCGATTTCAACTCGCGCGTCCACAAGGACGAGATCATTGCCGAGATCGACCCGCGTCTGCTCCAGGGAGCACTGCTGCAGGCCAGCGCCGACCTCCAGAACGCCAAGGCCAACGTCGTGGCAGCGAAGGCCAACCTCTCCAAAGCAAGGGCGGGTCTTGCGCAGACGAAGGCGGAATTCGACAGGGCCGTCGTGCTCACGCAGAAGGACATCGGCAGCCAGTCGGCTCTCGATCTTGCCAAGGCGAACTATGAGTCGGCGAAAGCAGCGGTCGACGCCGCGGTCGCGAGCGTCGTCCAGGCCGAGGCGCAGGTGAGTCAGAAGGAAGCGGCGGTGGCGGTGGCGCGCACGAATCTGAACTACACCATCATCCGCTCGCCGATCGACGGAACCGTAGTGGCGCGCAACGTCGACGTCGGACAGACCGTGGCGGCATCGCTGCAGGCGCCGACGATCTTCGCCATCGCCCAGGACCTGGCCAAGATGCAGGTCTACGCGAAGGTGGACGAGTCCGACGTGGGACGGATTCGGAGAGGGCAGGAGGTGACGTTCAAGGTCGATGCCTTCCCGAAAGAACTCTTCAAGGGAACCGTGAGCCAGCTTCGGATGAACCCCACCACCATTTCGAACGTCGTCACTTACGACGCGGTGATCGACTTCGCCAACCCGGACCTCAAGCTCTTTCCGGGGATGACGGCGTACGTGACCATCCCGGTCGACACGGCGGAGAACGTGATGAAGCTGCCGAACGCCGCGCTGCGTTTCAAGCCCCCTCTTTCCCCGGAGGAGGTGCGCGCTCTGTACGCGAAAAACGGGATCGAAGCGGAACCGGTCGAGAAGGAGTCTGGTACCCCGGCGGGCGGGCGGCGCGAATCGCGTGCCGAACGGGCGGTGATCTGGCAACTCCGCGCGGACGGAACGATCGAGCCGGTCGAGGTAGCTCTCGGCATCACCGATCACGCGTACACCGAGGTGAAGAAGGTGCTTCGAGGCGCCGTCAAACCGGGAGACGAGGTGGTCACCAGCGCCATCACTTCCAAGTCCAGCCCTCCCGGCGTCCAGGGCGTCCGGCGGTGAGCGTGGCCATCCTCCAAGTCGAGGAGGTTCACAAGTATTACCAGCTCGGCGAGTCGCGCCTGCACGCGCTCCGCGGGATCAACGTCTCGGTGGAGCCGCGCGCATTCATCGCCATCATGGGAGCGAGCGGCAGCGGAAAGTCGACGTTCATGAACATTCTCGGCTGTCTCGACCGTCCGACCTCCGGGCGTTACCTGCTCGAGGGAATCGACGTCTCCAGCCTCGACAAGCGCCAACTAGCCGGTATCCGCAACAGCAAGCTCGGCTTCGTCTTCCAGGGCTTCAATCTCCTTCCGCGCACGAGCGCGCTCGAGAATGTGCAGTTGCCGACTCTCTATACGAAGATCGACAAGGTGGAGCGGACGAAGCGCGCCACCGAGGCACTGGCTTTGGTCGGCCTCGCCGAACGCTCCCGGCATTTTCCTTCGCAGCTCTCCGGCGGCCAGCAGCAACGCGTCGCCATCGCCCGTGCGCTGGTGAACCGTCCCTCCATCCTCCTGGCGGACGAGCCAACCGGAAACCTCGACAGCCGCACGGCCGTGGAGATCATGGAGGTCTTCCAGCACCTGAACGAACAAGGGCTGACGATCGTCCTGGTGACCCACGAGCCCGACATCGCCCAATTCGCCAAACGGGTCATCGTTTTTCGTGACGGGAGGATCAGGAAGGATGAGGAAGTGAAGGATCGGCCAAGGGCGAGCGAGGTGCTGTTGGCGATGCCGACGCTGGAGGATTGAGGCCTGACGTCAAAGACTCACGCGGAGGCGCGGAGACGCGGAGAGGAGAAATGCATATTCGTCGAACCTCCGCGCTCTCCGAGCCTCCGCGTGAAACAACTCAGCTCTGCTCTACAAGTGGTAGGCGGATGAAGCTCGACCGGTGTGGGTTTCAGCGACTCCTCTCTGTGTTGCGGACGGTGCGGGTCTACGACAGTTAGATTGGATGATCTCCAAGTACACTCGGCCTGCCCGTTCGGAGTACGCATGCCCGACAGAGAGCCGCAGCAATCCAGCATCATCCTCTACCAGACAGAGGACGGGCGGACGCGCATCCAGTGCCGGTTTGAAAACGAGACGATCTGGCTGACGCAAATGCTCCTGGCCGACCTTTTCCAGAAGGATGTGCGAACGATCAACGAGCACCTGGTGAACATCTTCGAGGAAGGCGAGTTGAGCCGGGAGGCAACTATCCGGAAATTCCGGATAGTTCGTTTGGAGGGCGCGCGAGCGTCGACTACACACCGAACACGGAGATGACGCAACAGTTCTTTGCCACGGTGCAGAACAAAATGCACTGGGCAACGCACGGCGGCGGAAGTGATCCACGAGCGCGCCGACGCCACCCAACCGCTGATGGGCCTCCGGACCACGCGCCCCGGCAAGATCATTCGCAGAGAAGACGTCTCCGTCGCGAAGAATTACCTCAGCGAAGACGAACTGCAAACGCTCAACCGGATCGTTAGCCTCTACATCGAGTTCGCGGAGCTCGAGGCCCTAGACCGCAAGCCGATGACCATGCGCCAATGGATCGAAAAACTGGACGAGTTCCTGAAAATCTCCGGCCGCGAGCTGCTGGATCACGCTGGGCACGTGTCGGCCGAAACGGCGAGGGCGAAGGCCGAACGGGAATTCGATCGCTACCGTATCCTGGCTGATACAGCCCCGCGTATCGTTGATGCTGACTTCGAGCAGGCCGCGAAGCAGCTACCCAGGCGCAGGAAGTCGTGAACAAGGCAGGGGACCGGAGGAATGTGCGGAGGCGCAGAGGGTCGTTCGCTCTCTTCTCTACGATTCCGCGTCTCCGTTCTACGTGATCTTCACCTCGTGGCGTCCCTTCTTGTCGTTGATGACCACCATCGTAACCTCCGGCCCCGCCTCGAACGAGTCGGTGGCCATGACCGGGAACGGCTCGTCGGGATCGCCGTTCGCTTCATGCCACAGGATGTACTCGCGCACGGATGCCGAGGGATTCGGCCGATCGAGCCACGCCGCGTCTTCGACGCTCGGCAGCTCGACGTTCGCTGTGACCTTCACGGTCCCACCGGTCCGTACTGCTGTATAGGTGCCCTCGGCCAGATCCAGCCGGGCGTATTCGTCTTTGATCCAGCGTTTGAAGAGCGCGATCCACTCCTGGGGCCACGGCCCTCCGGCGTTAGGGGGAGGCATGGCGCCGTCCTCGATCCAGTGTAGGAAGACGTTGTTCCCCTGCGCGTCGGGTGTGGCGCGGAGACGCACCTGGTCGTAGTCGAGCAGGTCGATCTTTCGTTTGCCTCCCATCCGCAGCATGTGATCGCGGTCGATTGACCGCATCATCGGAAGGATGTGCAGCTCCCAGCGGACCTTCTTCATTGCTTCCCCCGATCGAAGACGAATGACACCTCGGAAAAGCGCACTTCCGACCTGAGCGACAACGGCACGGACGTCGCCGCCGGATCGGTCAACTGGACGTCGTCGAGAACGACCGCCAGTTTCCACGCCGTACCAGCATGCTTCTTGGCGAGATAGCGCAGTTCCGTCGTGGCGTCGACGTACAGCACCGCCGTCTCCGGCATATTGTGGTTGCCGTGGTGCAGCGCCCACACACTGTAATCACCAAGGCGGTATCGCCGGCTGAAATCTGCATCGAGTGGTGCCAGCTTGCTCTCCGCCGGATAGAGGTAGACCGCGCCGCGATAGTTGAAGGTCGACGGAACCTCCGCGCCCCGGATCTCCACCTCGGCCGTTGTGAAGCCTGGCTGCGGGATCGTCACATCGACGATGACCGGACCCGCGGCCATGCTCTTCTTCGGTTTCGTCAGTGCCATCGCTGCCTTCGGCGTCACGAGGGACGTCGCCTGGAGCCGTGGTGCCGGGCAGGTGGTCAAGTCATAGACGTACCCCAGGTCCTCCGTTCTGGTGACGTTGCGCGGGGTCCATTCCGGCATCCCGCGCAACTTGCAGTCGGGACAGCCGAGGGCCTGCCCCGGGTGGGCGGACTGCCATCGGGCAAAGATCAGATCGATGTAATCGTGAAAGGACCAGAAGAGCGGATCGACCGCCGCCGTCGTGTCGCTCCGCATCGCCCCTCCGATCCAGTTATGCATGTTGTTGTGCCAGGGGTGCTCGAGATTGCCGGGAGCCGTACCGGGGCAGTCCGGGTCGCTGCAAGGTGAACCGCCGAACATCCGCCAGTTCGTGCTGCTCTGAATGACATCGTTGAGCTGTGCCTCGCTGTATTGGCGCTTCTCCGGCTGCTTGGTCGCTCGCACCGCATACAGCGGGTCTCCCTTCACCTCGAAGACCTTCGGATAGCGCAACCCCGTCGGATCGACGGCCCAATTCCAGTAAGGCAGCATGATCGAGCGTGTGCCGTTGGCGGGATCGGACTCCTGCAGGGCACGCTCGAAGACGAGTAACAGCGCGCGATGCCACGGCAGAAACAGCTCGTTGATGTGATTGCAGTTCGAGATGCTGCCATCGCCGTTGTGGAGAGCGGCATACCATTGATAGCTGTTGTGAAGCGGATCGTTGGGGTTGTCTTTTGAAGGATCGCGCTTCTTCAGCACGTCGATGGCGTGCCGGTAGGTGGCAACCTCATCGGCGGAGAGACATTCGATGTTCCTTCGGGAACGTGGCGCGGCCGCCTGCGCCGACACTGAAAGGGTGAGCGAGACGAGAACCGCAGCGGCAAACACTTGCCTGCCTGTACGCATATTGACTCCTCCTCTGCACTGGAGGAGTGTCACGACGCGACCGTTTCCCTACCATGAATGGTGTGTTGGTGGCGGTGACTGGAGTCGAACCAGTGACCTAGCGCTTATGAGACGCCCGCTCTAACCAAACTGAGCTACACCGCCATCGGGGTGGGGTCAGGAGGATATACTCAACGCCGCGCGGCGCGGAAAATTTCGGCGGCGGGGAGCGTTGAATGTCCGATGAAGGGCGGCAGTGCATCCGGTGCGGCGATCCGGAGGAGAGCGCCATCCTCGAGCACTGCCCCACGTGCGGGAAGCACTTCTGCGCCGACTGCGTCTACCGGGCCACGGGGCGGCGGTTTTGCTCCACCGAGTGCGCGCGTGCCTTTTTCTACGGAGACAGCGATGACTACGATAGCGACGTCGAACCTGGCGACTGATACCACCACCGCTCCGGCCAGCAGGCCTCGGCGGCTGCGCCGCACCGAATCGATCCGGGCGCTGGTGCGGGAGACGGTGGTTCGTCCCGAAGACCTCATCTATCCGCTCTTCGTCGTCCCCGATTCACGGCCGAAGATCCAGATCGGGTCGATGCCGGGAGTCTGGCAGCTCCGCGCGCGGGAGGTCGCCGAGGAGGCGCGTCGCGCGTACGACGCCGGCATACGGGCCGTTCTGCTCTTCGGGCTGCCCGAGTACAAAGACGGCATCGGATCGGCGTCGTGGGATCCGATGGGGCCGGTGCAATCAGGGATCGAAGCGATCAAACGCGCCGTGCCGCAGATGGCGGTGATGGCCGACGTCTGCCTATGCGAGTACACCGACCACGGACATTGCGGCGTGCTCCTCGAGCGCAACGGCGTGACGGACGTCGACAACGATCAGACCCTTCCGCTGCTGGCAAAGCAGGCTGTCTCCTTCGCCGCGGCCGGAGCCGATTTCGTGGCTCCGTCGGACATGATGGACGGGCGTGTCGGCGCGATCCGCGAGGCGCTTGACGATGCCGGCATGACGGAGATTGGGATCATGGCCTACTCGGCCAAGTACGCCTCCGGCTTCTACGGACCGTTTCGCGAGGCCGCCGAGTCCGCGCCGCAGTTCGGCGACCGGCGAGGCTACCAGATGGATCCGGCAAACATCCGTGAAGCGATCCGGGAGATGGAGCTCGACGTCGCCGAAGGTGCCGACATGATCATGGTCAAGCCGGCGCTGTCGTATCTCGACGTCATCCGCGCCGCGCGCGAGAACTTCGACCTGCCGGTGTCGGCGTACAACGTGAGCGGCGAGTATTCGATGGTGAAGGCCGCGGCCGAGCGCGGCTGGATCGACGGTCCGCGGGTGATGAACGAGATCCTCACGTCGATCAAGCGCGCGGGGGCGGACCTGATCATCACCTACCACGCGCTGGAGTTCGCTGAACTGCGCTGACGCGCGTTGTCTGCGCTATCGCGCGTTGTCTGCATGCTGCGCATGCGTTGTCTGCGCGGCGCGCGCGTGGTCAGTAAACCCCCAACGCGCGAAGCGCAAACAACGCGCGATAGCGCAGACAACGCACGCGAAGCGTGCAGTTCGTCAGCTCTTCTCGTGCGTGCCGCATTCCTTGCTGCAGCAGTCGTCTTTGTGCGAGCATGACTGCTTGCCGCCGCTCTTTTTGCAGCAGTCCATGTGGTCTTTCTTGCAGACCTTGTTGTCCTTGCAGCAAGCCATCTGCTGCTTCATGCAGTGACCGGCCTGGGCGGGGATGGCGAATGCCATCGAGGTCACGACCACCGCCGCGGAGAGAATTCTACGGAGCTTCATAACGCCTCCAGTCGGCCAAGTATGCGCTTTGCGCGTTGTCGGCGCTACCGCGCGCTGTCTGCGGCTTCGCCGCATAGCGTGCAGACAACGCGGCGAAGTCGCAGACAACGCGCGAAGCGCAGTTACCCGCACCAGACGGCGCTGACCGCGTCGGGGTGATCGAGCAGATAGCCGTCATCGTCCGCGTTGTATTCGATGACGGCGCCGTCGAGGCGGGAGGCGGACATGTTGTCGAGGGCGACATGGATGCCGCTGACGTCGACGACTTCATCGCCGTCGAGCGGAGCGTCGGTATAGGCAAGGCGGTAGCCGCTGCCGCCGCAGCCGGTGGTGAAGGCGATGCGGAGGATACGTCCGTCGAGCTCGCGCTGGAGGTGCTGGGCCGCGGTCTGCGTAATGGAGAGGTTCATGGTGTGGCCGGTCCGCGAACGAGTCGCGCTTCTGCATCCTCGCGTTTGAACCAATCGCGGTCGAGCTTCGTCAATTCCAGCTCGCGCTCCAGCTCGACGATATGGGAGCGCTTCGCGGCGCCGAGGTAGACGACGAAGCCGCGGTCGATCACGGTGGCGCCTCGGCCGAGCTCGGCCAGCTTGCGCTCCATCGTCCTCTCGCGGGCGATGAGGAACTCGGTCGTCTCGCGAAAGGAGAGATCGCCTTCCAGGATGTCCTGAAAGGCCAGGTCGTTGGCCAGCGTCACCCGGCTACGGGCGGTGCCGGTGGCGGCGATCTTCATCTCGATCAGATCGCGAGCCGCGCGCTCGTCGGCCGCAAACTGTTTGAACATGTTCGCGGTCAGCGGATTTGGCAGGTTCTCCGCCAGCTTCTCAAACGTCTTGTACGCCTCGATGGTGTACTGGAAGAGGGTGTTGAGCTGCTGGTTGGTGAGGAGCGCGGGGGTTGCTTCGATCGTCGTCATTTTGTGCCTCGTTGTCGGTTGTCGGTTTTCGGTTGTCGCCTCCGCTACGACAGACAACCAACAACTGACAACCTTCTCTACTCTATCTTCGCCACTTTCAAAATCACATCGCCGATCAGCTTCGATTGGCAGGACAGCCGGTACGGCGCTTCGAGCTCTTTGTATGTCTCATCGGGTGTCGGCGGCGAGAGATTGTCCCATCCGTCGATGACTTCCACTCTGCAAGTCCCGCAGGCACCGTCGCCGCCGCAGACGTGACTGACGCGCACGCCCATCTCGCCGGCGCAGGTGAGGAGCGTCGATCCCGCGGGAAACTCCGCCGCCTTTCCCTCGTCGACGAAAATGACCCGCGGCATTGGGGCGGGATTGTATACGCGGGAGCGCGGTCTCGAGGTTGCGGGGTCTGGCGGTGTGTGGTTGCTGGGTTACGAGGTTGCAGGGTTACTGTGTTGCAGGGTTACTGGGTTGCTTGGTTGGCAGGTTGCCAGATCAAGTAAGAACGCAGCAACCGAGCAACTTAGCAACCCTGCAACCACACACCGCGCAACCGCGCTACCTCGAAACCGCGAGTGCACGGTGCGCCATATACGAGCTCCTCACCAAAGGCGCCGACTCGACGTGATGGAACCCCATCGCCTTCACAGTTTCACCGAGCGCTGTGAACTCGTCAGGCGTGTAGTAGCGGCGCACGGGATGGTGGTTGCCTGTCGGTGCGAGGTATTGACCGAAGGTGACGATGTCGACGCCGGCATTGCGAAGGTCGCGGGCGACGGACAGCACTTCTTCCGCCGTTTCGCCGAGGCCGAGCATGAGCGACGACTTGGTCAACATGTTGGAACCGCGCTCCGCCGAAGCCCATCGCAGCACGTCGAGCGAACGTCGGTACTTTGCGACGGGGCGAACAGCCGGGTAGAGCCGCGGGACGGTCTCGATATTGTGTGCGAGCACCTCGGGGGCGGAGGCGATGACGGCGCGGAGTGCCTCCCGGTTGCCTTCGAGGTCGGAGATCAGCACCTCCACCGCGGCCCCGGTCTCGTCACGAACAGCGCGGACGGTTTGCGCGAGATGTTCGGCGCCGCCGTCGGGCATGTCGTCGCGATTGACCATGGTGATGACGGCGTGGCGCACGCCCATCTTCGCCACCGCCTCGGCCACTCGCCCAGGCTCGCCGGTATCGGCAGCGAGCGGCTTTCCTTTGCCGACCGCGCAGAAAGTACAGCGCCGCGTACAGATCTCGCCGAGGATCATGAAGGTGGCCGTTCCGGCGCTCCAGCACTCGAAGATATTGGGGCAGCGCGCTTCCTGGCAGACGGTATTGAGCGCCAGGTCGTTCATCAGCTTCGAGACCGGAAGTTGCGCCAGATCGCCGGGCACACGGATCCTCAACCATTCCGGGCGATGGCCGGCGCGGCGGTTGATGGGGGCGGGTTTTGCTTCGGGGGCTGTCATGTGGGGGTTACCTGGTTGCTTGGTTGCTGGGTTGCTGCGGTGACGTCTTCGCCCAGCAACTCAGCAACCTTGCAACCCAGCAACCCTTTCTCCACCTTCTCCAACGCCTCGCGGTCGTCGGTCCAGCGGATCTTTTCATACGCCTCGGCGAATGAGAACCAGCCGTACGTGTCGTGTTCTTCAGCGTCCATGCGGATCGCCGAGCCGGGGGGCATTTCGAACGCGAAGGCGGTTTCGTGGGCGATGATGGGAGGGGGGTATTTCGCTTCCAGGAAGTGCGACTCGATCATGAACGATTGCTCGAGATCGATCGCCTCCGGCTGCCCCTGGTGTCCTGTTTCTTCGGCCAGTTCGCGGCGCGCGGTGTCGACGGGCAGCTCTCCTTCTTCGATCGATCCGGTGATCGGTTGCCAGAAGTTGCCGCGGTCGGGATGGCGATGAAGAATGAGAACGCGCTCGCCGTCGTGGACGATGATCTTGACCAGGCGGATGCTCTCCGCGCGTGGTACGACATCCCGCTCGAAGACTTCAGCGAATTTTTTGGCGACGATCGTACGCACTTCGTCGATGGCGACGTCGCGTCCCGCGAGTTGCGCGATCGATGTGACCCCGGTGCCGTGCAGGCCACACGGGGTGATGAGGCGGAAGTGATCGAGGTTGGTCGACACGTTCAAGGCGAAGCCATGCGAAGTCACCCACCGCGCGATGCGGACGCCGATGGCGGCGATCTTGTCGTTGCCGGCCCAGATCCCTCGTTTTCCCCCGGTACGTTCCGCTGTGATGCCGTAGTGAGCGACCGTGCGGATCAGGACTTCCTCGAGTTTGGTCACGTACTTTCGGACGTCGCGGTTGCCCTCGCCGAGGGGGACGATGGGGTAGCCGACGAGCTGACCGGGTCCGTGATAGGTGATGTCGCCACCTCGCGTAGTCTCGTAGAAACGAACGCGCTCGGATGCGAGCGTCGACGTGGGGGCGAGGAGATTGCGTACATCGCCGCCGCGTCCGAGGGTGATGACGGGAGGGTGCTCGAGAAGGAGGAGCTGATCGGGAATCGCTTCTTCCTGCCGCAACTCCACGAGCTTCTGCTGCAGCCTCATGCCGTTCTCGTACGTGACGAGGTGAAGGTTGCGGAGCTCACAGAGGCGCATCGCGGTCGAATACGCGCGTGGGGAGCGGGGCATTCCCGTAACGCGGCTATGAGGATTACAATCGCCCCTCGTGATGAAGCGGGTCCGGTTTGGCTGTGTCTTACTCGCTCTGATCTCCGCGGGAGCTGCAAACGCCGCGGAGAGAGCCTTCGGCGTTCACCTCGTCGAGCCGGCGGAGCATGTCGAGGTTCTGGCCGGATCCACGGTTCCGATCGGATGGGAGGCCGCGAACGTTCCGGCGGGGATCGAAGAATGGGAAGCATTCGTCTCGATCGACGGTGGGAAGACGTATCCGGTCCGCATCACGCCGCACCTCGACGCCGGCATTCATCGATTCAACTGGATCGTTCCCTCCCTTCCGGGTGCTGACCTCTCCATCCTCCTCCGTTTTGGTGATGAGCAGGAGGAGGTCGAGTTCCCGTTTGCGAGGCGGGTGCGGATCAGTGGAACCATCACTGGGGAGACCAGCCGCGCGCGGTTCCTGCAACGCGGGGCCGAAGACGACCACGGCCGTGTGCTCACGGAGTGGGTCGAGGGCTCGCGCGAAGGCTCTGGTGTCTATCAGGTCGCCGTCGATTCTCGATGGCTCGTCAGTGACAGCGAATGGAACGAAGGTACCGACCGTGACACCACGCAGGCGGTGGGCATTTCGTCGCAGCGCGTCGAAGACGCCGTGGGTGTCTCGCACGCACACGCTGACGGCGTTGCAGGATCGCGGCACAAAGAGCGCAGGACGCTCCGGCTTCGGGTCGCCGGCGTGCTGCTCCTGACCGGCCGACTGAACATTTAGACCGGAGCGCGCTCTTCTTCCCAACGCGCCTTCGCACATCCTCGGTGCTCGTTCACGAGAGCACGAGTGGCGTGCGCATCTTCCTTTGTTCAGGGGATTTGGCCTGCCGAACAAAGCATGGGGGGTCCGACATGGAGCAACTTTCTCAAGCGTTTCTCATCATCGCATGCAGCACGATTGCCGCTATTCCTCTCCGCGCGCAGTCGCCTTCCGTTCCGTCCGCTTCCGAGCAGATTGTCGTCAGCGCGACCAAATTGCCCGAGGACAAGATCGATCTCCCTGCCGACGTCACGGTCATAACAGGAGAGGAACTGCGCGCCCGAGGTGTGCAGACGCTCGGGGATGCGCTCGCAACCACCGAAGGAGTCGAGGCGTTCGACGGGAGCGACCAGGGCGGCCGCATTCCGAATGTATCGCTCTGGGGTCTGAAGGAATTCGACGCGTATCTGGTCGAGCTGGACGGAGTGCCGGTAGGTGGAAACTACGATCCTGACCTACAGCAGATCGACGTTCGCAACATCGATCGGATCGAAGTGATCCGGGGCCCGGCCGGCGCCGTTCACGGGTCAACCGCGTTCGCCGGTGTGATCGCCATCTACAGTTCCGACGCCACGTCAACACGGGCGGAGCTCAGCGGCGGAAGTTTCGGACAGCGCACAGCCCGTTTTTCCACGGGCGCCTCCAATGCGGACACCCGCTGGACGATCAACGCGTCTGCCAATCAGATCGGCGGCTGGCGGCCGCGCACCAGCGGCAGCCGTGACGATCTATCCGCGACATGGGGAATCGCCAATCTGGCGGGGGGCTCGCTGAAGACGCGCATCTTTGCGCTCGATCAACGGGAAGACTACGGATCGCCGCTTCCGGTTGACAGCGATCTGGGGACTTTGCCGGACGGCGTCGACTTTCACAGCAATCTGGCTCTGCGCGGAAGCGAGATTGCCTCACGCGACATTGGCTTCACGACGAGATATGACCATCCGCTCTCGTCATCGTTAACCCTGACGAACGACTTTGGCTACACGCATCGAAACCGCCATCTGGCGCGGACGTTCGTCGACGCCGCGGACGGAGACTCTCTCTCGGGAGCCGGCACCGATTTCCGGCCCAGGCACAATGACGTGTTTGAAGACCTTCGGCTGCAATGGTTACCAGCGGAGCATCGCCTGGTGGTGGGAACGTCGATCGCCTATGGATCATTGAACAGCAATGGACGGCGTTTCGATCTGTCGTATGACCTCGGCGGGCCGGTTCCGGCGATCAAGGACTTTCCCGACGGAACCGGCATTCGCCTGACCGATCGCCGGACCTTCGCCGGCATCTATGCCGAAGACGAGTGGACTCCGACGCGGAGAATCACCGCCACGGGTGGACTCCGATACGATCGCGACAACGAGCGTCGCAGTTTTGACGACACCGACGGAAACAGCTCGCGGGAATCGAGGCACGACGGTGCGCTCTCCGGACGGGGAGCCGTGGTCATTCGATTGATCGAGCAACCGTCCAACTCGATACAGGACGCGAACGTTCACGTGGCCGTGAACCGAACCTTCAAGCCGGCGGCGTTCGATCCAACCCCGCAGGAAGACGAGGGTCTACTCGCTCCGGAACGTAGTCATAGCGTCGAGGCGGGATTCAAGATCGCGGGAGCGAAACGCCTCTGGGATCTCGACCTCACCGCATTCGATATGCACATCGTGAACATCGTCGTGTCAGCCGACGTCAACGGGAATCCCACGCTCATCAACGGCGGCGAGGATCACTTTCGCGGTGCTGAGCTGGCGGCGCAGCTCCATCCCAGCGAGCAGTTCACCATCCGCGCTGGATACGCGCAGCATGACCCGCGTCTGCAGCGTCTCGTGTTCAGTCCAGCGCCGGGACAGGTTGAGGATGACAGCGGCCATCTTGCGGAACTGGTGGCACGCCATACCGAGAATCTTGCGCTGATCTACTCGCCGCGCTCAGGACCGGGGGGGTCCGTCACCATCCAGGCGGTAGGCCCGCGTAAGCTCGATCGTGACAATGTTTTCACCACGAAGCCCTACACGATGGTGAATGCGTCGTTCTTCATACCGTTCTCGCAGGCCAGGTTTGAAGTCGTCGGAAAGAACCTCCTCAACAAACGCTACTACACCACGGACAGCGAGCTCGCGGACGGTTTGCGATACATCTCCGCACCACGCTCGTTCCTGGGAAGGGTCACATGGACATTCTGATGTGAACCTTCGACCATCGTTCACGCCACTCTCCGAGGCATGAACGATGACGGGCTGGACGGAGACCTTCCGTCTGGCCCGTACTATCTGTGAATCGAACGCGCTACGGCCTCCACTCCGCGAGCTCTTTCTGCAGCTTCTTCGCGTCGCGGAGCATGTCGGGGTCTGTGGCGGTGTTGAGAAACTCCGCCACGGCCTTGATGGCTTCGCGATAGCGGCCGGCGTTTACCTGGGCGACGATCTTGTTGTAGCTCTCGATCTGGCGGTTCTGCGCGGCGACGCGGGCCAGTTCGGCGGCCTGTTGCTCGAACGATTGGCGGGCGTCGGCATCGGAAGTGTTCGCGGCCAGCTCGCGAATGATGGCGGCCGCTTCGTCAAGACGCTGCTCGCGAGTGAGGGCGTTCGCGCGTGTCAGCTCGGCGCGAACGATCACGGAGCGGGCGGCGAAGGAAACCTGCGGATTTCCGGCGGCGTCGAGCCTCGCGAAGAGCGGATCGGCTTTGGCCCGGTCGCCGGCGCGGCGGTACATCGCCAGCAGATGCAGCGTGAAGTCGGTGCGGGTGGGGAGGAGCCTGCACGCTTCTTCGAGAGCGGCGATCCCCGGGGCGACGTCGTTCTCGACGCTGTAGGTCGTGCCGAGGTCGCCGATCGCTCGGCCGGTAGGAAAGCCGTTGTCGCCACGATGTTTCAGCGCTCCTTCCACGAGCGTGCGCGCTTTGCGGAAACGGGTGACGTCGTCGTCGGTGGTGTCGGAGCTCTGCGCCAGCGCGCCGATCTGGTCCTGCATCAATGCCTCGGCATAGGCGAGTGCGACCTGGATGTCGTTCGGATCGGCAGCGACGGCTTGGTCGAACAACGGCATGGCCTCGGCGTACTTCGCCGCGGCAGCGCGTAAGGTGCCTAGGCCGGCGAGAGAACGCGCGTGTTTCGGATCGGCGTCGAGGGCCGCGCGGAAGTGCCGCTCGGCGTCTGCGGAAAGCTCCGGGAACGCCGAGAGAAAATGACCAAGCTCGTAGAGAGTCGTGGCGCGGTCGATCGGATCGACACGGACAGATGTGTCGCTCACCGGGACGCTGAGCGTGATGGCCCATGCCGCCCGCTGCGGCGCCGAGTAGCGGGAAAGTGCCCAGTCGACGTCACGCAGCGTGCAGTGGTAGCGGGCCTGCAGGGCCGCCTCGACTGCGGCGCCGTGCGAGACGTCGTGAACGAAGGCGTAGAAGTCGGCGCCGTTGTTGGCCGAGGTGCGCACCAGCCAGTCGACGATGGCCCAGCTCTCGGCGTAGAAGGTGGCCTGACCGCTGGAGCCGTTGTAGATGTCGGATTCGCGGGCCGTGGCAAAGAGTTGCGCCAGCGGAATGCGAGCGCGCTGCCGGAGGACGGAAATGTGGTTCGCGATCGGCTCGCCGGCGGAGATCGATCGTGAACGGATGGTGGCGTTGCTGAAGTACTCGGCGATTCCTTCCTCCAGCCAGAGCGGCGCCTTGGCATCGCCCGATTGCATGAGGTAGTGGATGAGCTCGTGCAGCGGCGCGCGGTCCTCTCCGCGCCAACTGTAGCCGTCGTTGATCAACATCGCGCCACCGTCACGCATGGAGACGAAAACGCCGCTGGCGTTGGCGTCGTGCCGGTTCAGGAGCATGTCGAAATACGGCCGGCTCTCGCGGCGCCGCGTGAAAAGAATGACGAGCGTCGGCGTGGCTGAGGGCGCGCTGAAGGTGGAGTCGACCTGCGTCAGCGCGGACGCCAGAGTCTCGAGCTCGGCAGCCACGGCGCGCGTGCGTCTCTCATCGGCGCTGCTGACGAAGACGAAGTGTTTGGAGCGGGCCCGGAGCCACGTCTCATCGGCCGCGGGGAAGGGGATGGGGCCGTTGGTCTGACGAGGCGTGCCGTCGCCTTTGATGCCCTTGAGGACCGGCGGGACGAATTGGGCGTGCGCCAACACGGCGAGAAGCACGAGCGCGGTCAGGACAAAGCGGCGCATGCAATGCGAGAGAACACAACGCAGTAACAGTCATTCCTCGCCGCGCTCCGTGACACCGGCGAGGCTCGTTGCTATCCTCGCCGTCATGGGCGATGGAGAGATCATCATCAGCGGCGCAACCGCCGAGGACATCCCTGTGATCAAACAGCTCCTCGCCGCCAACGACCTGCCTACGGACGGTATCGACGATCATTGGAAGACATTCATCGTCGCGCGCGATGGGGATGATCTGGTCGGTTGTGGCGGCGCCGAGGCGCACAAGTTCGCCGCGCTCATCCGCTCCGTGGCCGTCGCCGGCTCGTATCGCAGCCGTGGGATCGGGCGGCGCATCGTCCGTCAGCTCCTCGACCGTCTGGCTTCGCGCGGCATCCGCGAGTTCTATCTTCTGACGACGACAGCGCAGCCCTATTTCGCCAAACGCGGCTTCAAACCAATCGATCGCGACGAGATCCATCCACAGCTTACGGGTTCCGCCGAGCTGCGAGGCGCCTGCCCCGACAGCGCCGTCTGCATGCGTCTGGTCATGCTGGCGTAACTGCGGCTGCGCCGCGTAGTCGGTTATCGGTTGTCTGCGCGCTGCGGTGCGCGTCGTCGTTTCAGGCAAGAGCGCGGTGAAGTCGCAGCAGACAACCGACAACCGATAACGCGGCTTCGCCGCATAATGAACCATGCGCGTTTTCGACGTTCACATCCACATCCAGCCGTGGGAGATGCTCAAGCCCGAGGTGTTGTCGATGCTGTCCGACCCCTCGCATGCGAATGCGAAGGACGTCCTCGCCTCGGCGGACAACGTCGTCCGCTTTCTCGATCGGGAAGGAGTCGAGCGCGTCTGCTGCATCAACTACGTCTCGCCGGATGTGATGGGCTTCACCCGGGAGACCAATGACTGGATCGCCCATTTCACGCGCGAACATCGCGACCGGTTGCTCCCGGTCGGTTCCGTGAATCCGCTGCACGAGATCAACGTACGCGACGAGATCCGGCGCGTGCTCGACCTCGGTATCCGGATGATCAAGATCCATCCGCCACACCAGCTTTTCTCACCGAATGGCTACCACGGGGAGTTGTGGCAGCTCGCCGAGATCTATCGCGAATGCGAGGAGCGGGGAGTGCCGGTCATGTTTCACACGGGCACCTCGGTCTTTCCGCGGGCGCGCAATGTCTTCGCCGATCCGATGCCGATCGACGACGTGGCCATCGACTTCCCGCGGCTGCCGATCATCCTTGCGCACGCGGGACGGCCTCTGCACGGGGAGACGGCCTTCTTCCTGGCACGGCGTCACGACAACGTGCGGCTCGACATCTCCGGAATCCCGCCGAAGGCATTGCTGCGCTACGTCCCGCGCGTTGCCGACCTGGCGGACAAAGTGCTGTGGGGAACCGATTGGCCGTCGCCAGGGGTCGTCTCGCCGCGGAAGAACATCGACGACTTTCTCGCCCTCGGCCTGAGCGACGAGGTCACGCGCAAGATTCTTTGGGAGAACGCCGCGCGGCTGTTTCCGTGACCACTGTTATCATCCCCGCAGATGCCGGACCTTGCGAAGGAACCGCTGAATGAACCAATGGGCCGCCTCGACGCGTTCGACGTCGGCCCGAAGAAGCTCACCGTGCAGACCGAGTTCTTCGCGCGGCCCAACTGGCGCATCGAAACCAAGATCTATCTCGCCGGTGCGCTGAAAAAGGTTTACACCGAGGATCTCTCGCAAACGCCGGAGAACGAGCTGCAGAGGACCATCGACCAGTTTCACCGGACAAAGATCGACGAGATCGTAGCCGGCTTGCGCAAACTCCAGCAATGAACGGAATCCATGTCGAAGCACTGACCAAGGCGTATCGCCCGTTTGGCGTCGTGCGGCCTGTGCTGAAAGGCGTCGACCTTACCATCGCGCCGGGCGAAGTGGTCGGCCTCATCGGCCCGAACGGAGCGGGGAAGACCACGCTCATGTCGTGCATCGTCGGTTTTCTCAACGCCGATGCCGGCTCGATTACGATCGACGGCCGTTCGAATGATGACCTCGACGTGCGCCGCCGTACCGGTTTCGTGCCCGAGCGGATGAACTTCGACCGACGCGCCACCGGCGGCGCGTTCCTGCGCTACATGGCACGCCTGGCCGGTGTGCCGCGCGCAGGCGTCGCCGATCGCGTCGATGTGCTCCTCACGCGCCTCGGTCTGAAGGATGCGGAAGACAAGCGCCTCTCGCAGTATTCGCGTGGCATGTTGCAGAGGATCGGCATGGCCCAGGCGCTGATGCTCGATCCCGATTTCCTTTTTCTCGACGAGCCGACCTCGGGGCTCGATCCGAACGGCGTTTTTCTCGTGCGCGATCTCATCGCCGAGGAGAAAGCGCGAGGCGCGGCGGTCCTGCTCAACTCACATCAATTGGCCGAAGTCGAAAAAGTCTGCGACCGTGTGCTCTTTCTCAAGGGCGGTGTGATCGCGCGCGAAGAAGCGCTTCGCGAGCTCACGAAGATCCTCATCGCCATCACGCTGCTGCCTGGTTCCTACGACGCGGCGTCGGTCGCCTCCGCTGCTGGCGCGATCGTGAAAGACAACGTTGTGACGACATACGTTGCCACCGAGGCCGATGTGGCGCAGCTTGTGACGCGGATCGTCGGCACTGGGGCGGGCGTCATCGACGTCCGCCGGCGCACGGCAGACCTCGAGTCGATCTTCCGAGGTGAAGCATGAGTCTCGTCGTGATCGCCGAGACGCTGCGCAGGCACTTCGCGCACCTTGGATACATCATTGCCCTGCTCCTTCTCATCCTCATTGTCGTCACGGCGTCCGCGATCGGAGCACCGTCAGCACCTTACGAAATGGTTGGACTCTTCGCGCTCATCGCAGGCTGCCAGCTCATCGGCCCTGAGTTTTCGTCGGGCACACTGCAGCTCATCCTCAGCAAGCCGATCAACCGCTCGAGCTATCTGCTCTCCCGCGTGGTTGGTGTGACGTTGGCGATCTGGGTGGCCACCATCGTCATGTTCGGAAGCGACATCGTGGGACGCCTGATCGCCGGAACGCCGATCCTGTGGCGCTCCGCGCTCGCGGCGGCCGTCGTATCGGCGCTGAAGGTCCTGTTCGTCTGCTCGCTGCTGGCGCTCCTCGGCAGCTTCTCGCGCTCGTACGTGAACATCGGGATTTACATCGCCGCCCAGATTCTTCTGCCGATGATCTCCGGCCTGCTCAACATGATGAAGAATGCAGTGAGCGGGGAGATGGGGGCAATCGGAGCGTTCCTGCGGGCGAATCCCGGCCTGCTCAAAGCGCTGGCCACGATCAACAGCAACCTTTTTCCCGATACGCCGATGATCCCCTTCGACCGCAACTGGATCGTGATGATTCTTTGCAACGCCTCGGTGGCGCTGCTGCTGGCGTGCGTCATATTCTCGCGGCGGGAGGTTCCCTACGGTGCCGACTAGCCTGACCTTCGACCGGACCAAGCAGCGTGCGCTGCCGATCTGGCTGCCGATCGTGGTGGCGTTGCTGATCGTGGCACGTATCGTCTCGTGGAAAGTGCCCGTCAAGGCGGACGTCGATCTCATTCACTGGACGGATATCGACCAGGCCGCGGCCGTGTCGACGCGGTCGCACCGGCCGATCCTCTACGAGTTCTCCGCCGCATGGTGCGGTCCGTGTCACCTGCTCGAGCGCGAGGTCTTCATGGATCCCGATCTCGCGGCGAGGATCAACAACCGGTACATCGCCGTCAAAGTCGTCGATCGCCAGCGCGAGGACGGCCGTAATTCCGATAACGTGCAGCGGCTGATCGACCGCTATAGCGTCAATGCCTTCCCGACGGTCGTCATCGCCGCGCGGGACGGCGGCGTGCGCGACCGTACCGTCGGTTATCCCGGCCGCGATCAATTCGCGGCATTTCTAGACCGCGTGCGCTGATGCGGCTCGAACATCTGACCCCGGACGAAGAGGACTTCTGGCGCGGCGAGTTCGCCCAGGAGAACTGGATCTTCGGCGCTCTCGGCTTGAGCGTGACCCTCCCGGAGTTCGCCGGCGGCGTCCCCGCTCTGCGCACGATGCACTTCGGCTACTACCTCCAGCCCCTGCACCTCAACGCCGACGACCGCGAAGACCTCCCGCGCAAGTTGGTCTTCGTGCTTGCGCGCCGCAAACCGCCTCTCGATTTCCTGGAGCTGAGCGGCGCCGGAATCCGCATCCCGCACTGCTTCCCGCAGGGTTTCACGCTCGGCAGCGTGTTGCGAATTACACTGCAGGAGATGAAGAAGCTGCCGTTGAAGGACGAGAGTGGGAGGGTGGGGGAGGAGGGGTAAGATCGGGAGTGAGCTACTTTTAGCTATACTCTGGCCAGAATGCGTTTCGAGATCACCTTTGCTCCTGAAGCGGGTGAGAGCTACCGAAGGTTGGAGGCGCATGTTCGAGCTGAGGTTCGCGATGCGGTAGAGCGCCATCTCCGGCACGAACCGAGGAAGGTTAGCAAGAGCCGAATCAAGCGCTTGCGAGGTCTGCGACGACCGCAGTATCGCCTGCGCATCGGTGACGTTCGGGTCTTCTACGACGTCGTGGAGGACGAAGTGCATGTATTAGCTGTCGTTGAGAAAGCGAGAGCCGCCGAATGGCTCGATGAGCGGGGGACACCCGAATGAAGAAGATACCTCTTTCGAAGATCAAGGATGACCTATCGCGATACCTTCATCTGGCGGAGGGCGAGGAGATCGTCATCACGCGTCACGGCAAGCCTGCTGGCGTGCTTCTTGGTTTTGGATCAGAAGATGATTGGTTCGATTACCGGCTGGAGCATGATGAGACCTTTCTTCGTCGTGTTGACAAGGCGCGTGCAGATATTCGCGCGGGAAAAGGCACACGCCTCGAGGATCTTCCGAGTTAGGTTGGCAAGCGATGAAAACGCTTGAAATCCACCTTCCGGACGAGACTGCATCGAAGATCGAGCAGGCTGCTCAGCAGCGTGGGATCTCGGTCGAACAGCTCCTTCAAGCATTCGTTGAGGAGAGGATTCAGCGTGATACCCAGTTCGAACGCGCGGTTGGTCGAGTTCTGGAGAAGAACGCCGAGTTGCATCAGCGGCTGGCTTAGCTGATCGATCACGATCATGAATGTTCAAGACAAGATCGACCGTCTCAAGGAATTCCGGGCGAATCTGTACGAGTGGAACAACAGCGCCGACGCAGAAACTCGTTCCTACATCAATCAGAACCTATCCTGGATAAGGCGGGAGGTGTTGGAAGCCGGCCGCCTCCATACCTTCACCGTTGCTCCGCCACCCGCAGTCGGCGGATTGATCGTTCGAAACCTTGATCCGTTTTCCATGATCTTTAGCCCACCTTACGAAATTAATCTTATCCCGTCAATCGTGGACATGATCGATCAGACCATCGGAGTACTGCAGGAACCGCCAGGAGAGAACTCCGAGAAGGTTCGTGTGGAAATCGATCCAGACGTGAGTAAGGGCTATGCCTTCATCGCGATGCCTATCGATCCGGCAAACGCGGCTCTGGAAGACGTCCTGGATGCGATTAAAGAGGCGGCGAGTCGTTGCGGAATCCATGCTGAGCGTGTGGATGAACCGCAGTCAAATGATCGAATCACGGACCGTATTCTGGAGTCCATTCGAAAAGCCGAATACGTCATCGTCGATCTAACAGATGGTCGCCCAAGCGTTTTTTACGAAGCAGGTTATGCTCAGGGGCTGAGGAAAACACCGATTTACATTGCGCGCGAAGGGACCCACTTGGAATTCGACCTCAAGGACTATCCGGTGATTTTTTTCCGGAGCATGAAGCAGCTGAAGGACGCTCTGGAACTGCGACTCCGAGGAGTCGCAAGCGCCGCCGCAGAGAAGAGCCGGCAAAAGAAGATTGGAGTTTGAATTGCGATCGCTGAGTAAGGCATTTCTATTTCTTGTCGCCATCCCTATCGCCGCCCACGCCGCGACGCCCCAATCCGGCGTCGAAGCCTTCAACAAATCTCTCGACTCCGCCACGCGGAGCATGAACAACGCCGCCGTCCTCGCTCTCTGGGACGATGACGGCGTCAGCCTCCTTCCGTCGACGCCGCCGATCGTTGGGAAGAAGGCGATCGCCAAGTTCCTCGATGACGTCATGGCCGCGATTCCCGGCGGCAGGATGATGACATTCGAGATGCAGTGCCACGACATTCAGGTCTCCGGCGACTGGGGCTCAGAGTGGTGTACGGAGCATCAGATCGTGCAGTTTCCAGGCGACAAACCGCCGTTCGACGGCTGGGGGAAGATGCTTTTCGTCCTCCACCGCGGGGCGGATGGCAAGTGGCGGGTGAAGGAAGAGATGTGGAACCAGGCGGTGGCGGGGCATTGATCATTCCCCGAAACCGCCCCGAGACTGAAATGTTCAATGTTGAATGTTCAAGGTTGAATGTTGAATGATGGGGAGACCGAAGCCCTCATTCAAGACTGAGCATTCAACATTCGACATTCAACATTGCCTCTGACTCCCTCCCCCCTCCGCCGACTCTTCGGATACTTCGCCCGGCACAAAACGGCCCTGACGCTCGGTGGGCTCTGCGTGCTCGGCTCTGCGGCTTTCTCGCTGCTCAAGCCGCTCATCGTCGGAGGCGCGGTTAACGAACTGGCCAAGGTGGTCACGCGCGGGGCGATGGTTCGCTACGGACTCCTTCTCGTCGTCGCATCGATGGGCGAAGGGCTCTTCCTCTTTCTGCAGCGCCGCATCATCATCGGCGAGTCGCGGCGCATCGAATATGAGATGCGCAACGATTTCTATGGGCATCTGCAGTCGCTGCCGGTGGCCTACTACCAGGAACAGCGCACGGGCGATCTCCTCTCCCGCGCCACGAACGATCTGGCCTCGGTACGAATGCTGATCGGGCCGGCAGTCATGCACTCGCTCTCGTCAGTGATCGTGGTCATCGGCGCCTTCGTGATGATGCTGCGGATCAACCGGCAGATGGCGCTCCTCTCTCTGATCTCGGTGCCGGTGATCGTCCTGATGGTGCGGTACTTCGGCCAGCGGATTCACGTGAAATTCAAGGCCGTGCAGGATTACTTCGGCGACATCTCCGCGCGCGTGCAGGAGAACCTGGCCGGCGTGCGCGTGGTGCGCGCGTTCGGTCGGGAGCGGGCGGAGGGGCAGTTGTTCGCGGCGATGAATCGCGAATACGTCGAGCGCAACCGCACCGTCATCAAGCTGACGGCGATGTTCTATCCCGGCCTGCACGCGATGATCGGGCTGCTCTTCTGTCTGATCTTCTATCTCGGTAGCAGGGCCATGATCCTCGGTACGCTTTCGATCGGAAGTTTCATCGCTTTCCAGCTCTATCTCGGCAGGATGGTCTGGCCGCTGATCGCGCTCGGATGGGTGACCAATCTCTTCCAGCGGGGCATGGCCTCGATGGTGCGCCTGCATGAGGTCTGGTCGATCCAGCCTGATGTTCAGACCGACTCGGGGGAGCGCGTGCTCGTACCGGTGCGCGGCGAGATCGAGATTCGTCATCTCACATTCACCTATGCCGGATCATCCCGGCCAACATTGCGCGACATCGATCTCCATGTCCGTCCCGGCGAGACCGTCGGCATCGTCGGGCGGACCGGAAGCGGGAAGTCGACATTGCTGGCGCTGATCACACGGACCTTCGAGCCGCCGCCGGGGACGATCCTGATCGACCGGCGGCCGATCGAGTCGTTCCCGACGTCGCAACTCCGCCAGTGGATCGGCGCCGTTCCGCAGGAGACCTTCCTCTTCTCCGAATCAATCGCCGAGAACATTCGCTTCGGGCGCCGCGACGCCTCGCCGGAGGAAGTTCAGGAATCGGCCGGTCTGGCCGGCCTGTCGGGCGACGTCGCTTCGTTCCCGCAAGGATTGGAGACGCTGATCGGAGAGCGCGGCATTACGCTGTCGGGGGGGCAGAAACAGCGGACGGCCATCGCACGCGCCCTCGTCCGCGACCCGGCCATCCTGATCCTCGACGATTCCCTGAGCGCCGTCGATACCAACACCGAGGAGCAGATCCTCCGCGCGCTGCGCGAGATCCGCAAGGGACGTACCGCGTTGATCGTCTCGCATCGCGTCTCGTCGGTGAAAGACGCCGACACCATCATCGTCATCGACAACGGGCGCATCGTCGAGCGAGGGACGCACGACGCCCTCCTCGCGCAGGACGGCTACTACGCAAACCTCTATCGAAGACAGACCCTTGAGGAGGAGATCGCGGAAATCGCGTAGCGGCGGCTTCGCCGCGTTGTCGGTTATCGGTTGATTGCGCTGCGCGCGTTGTCAAACCGAGTACGACAAATACATATCTACCGACAACTGACAACCGACAACGCGCGATCGCGCCCAAACCATGGAATTCGAACGACACGAAGACGAAGGAGCAAAGGCCTTCGACCCGCATCTTGCGCGGCGGCTGATGCGCTATCTGAGGCCGTATCGGCTTCGGGCGACGGTATCGGTCGGGCTGGTCATCCTTTCGTCGATGCTCGAGATCGCGGGGCCTGCCATCGTGGCGGTGGCAATCGATCTCTATGTGGCGCCATTGCAAGGGAAGAGCGTCACAGGTCTCAGCCACCGCATCGGCGCCTGGCTGGTGGCACACGGCTGGGCGCTCTCTCCGATGAGCGGGATCAACCTCGCGGCCGGTCTTTACTTCGTCGTCCTCGCCGGCGGCTTTGCCGTGCTTTACACGCAGATGGTGCTGATGAATCTGATGGGGCAGTACATCATGTACGACCTCCGCAAACAGATCTTCGAGCACCTGCAGCGGCTGGACATCCAGTTCTTCGACCGCAATCCGGTAGGCCGGCTGATGACGCGCGTCACCACCGACGTCGACGCGCTCAACGAGATGTTCACGGCCGGATTCGTCTCCATCTTTGGCGATGTCTTCGTGCTCGCCGGCATCGTCGGCGTGCTGTTCTGGATGAACTGGCGGATGGCGCTGGTCCTCTTCTCGATCATCCCTCTGATCATTCTGGCCTCGGCGTGGTTCCGGGCCGGCGCGCGCAAGACGTATCGCCAGACGCGCGCCCGAATCGCCGCCATCAACGCCTTCCTGCAGGAGCACATCTCGGGAATGGCCACCGTCCAGCTCTTCAACCGGGAGGCAGATGAAGCGGAAAAGTTCGAGGGCCTGAACGTCCGGCACCGCGATGCGAACCTCGAGTCGGTCTTCTACTACTCGATCTTCTATCCGGTCGTTGAGCTGGTGGAGACGATCGGAATGGCGCTCATCGTCTGGTACGGCGGCGGCCAGGTCATCCAGGGAATGCTCTCCATCGGTACCCTGATCGCGTTCTTTCAGTATGCGCAGCGTTTCTACGAGCCGATCTCCGATCTCTCGGAGAAGTACAACATCCTCCAGGCGGCCATGGCGGCCAGCGAACGGATTTTCAAGACGCTCGACACACCGCCGCGCATCCTCGACGGGGGGACGCTGGAGATCGATCATTTCGAATCGATCGAGTTCCGCAACGTCTGCTTCGCCTACAACGAGCCGGAGTGGGTGTTGAAGAATGTCTCCTTCATCGTGACCCACGGCGAGCGGGTGGCGCTCGTCGGTCACACCGGCGCCGGGAAGACGACCGTAACCGCGCTCCTGCTGCGCTTCTACGAGCCGCAGAGCGGCGAGATTCTGATCAACGGCGTCGATATCCGGCGCTACACGGTGACATCCCTCCGCTCCCTCTTTGCCATCGTGCAGCAGGACTTTTTCCTCTTCACCGGCACGATCGCGCAGAACATCTCCCTCGGCGAGCCGAAGATCTCCGCCGAGGTCGTGCAGGAAGCGGCCAGACGGGTGCAGGCGGATCGCTTCATCCAGCGTCTGCCCGAAGGCTATGACTCCGACGTCCGCGAACGCGGTGCCGGGTTATCGGTGGGAGAGAAGCAGCTACTGTCGTTCGCCCGGGC
>Ga0210402_10001330_pt1 | contig 25556 bp, 20 predicted proteins | sample IncBWC7MmetaG_FD_161055 | JGI IMG/M metagenome (GOLD analysis project Ga0210402, IMG submission 161055) | Forest soil microbial communities from Barre Woods Harvard Forest LTER site, Petersham, Massachusetts, United States - Inc-BW-C-7-M | ecosystem: Environmental > Terrestrial > Soil >... | reverse complement strand
AGCGCTGGCGGCTTCCCTGGTCCAGGCGCTGGGCTCGCCGACCTTCCGGCCCTATCATTCGACCGATGTGCGCGGAGTCGAGATCGGCGGCGCGGCGAAAAACGTGCTCGCGATCGCGGCCGGCATCGTGGTCGGCAAAAGCCTCGGCGCTTCGGCCCAGGCCGCCCTGACCACGCGCGGCTTTTCCGAGCTGTCGCGCTTCGGCCGCGCGCTCGGCGCACGCCCCGAGACGCTGGTCGGGCTCTCCGGGCTCGGCGATTTGACCCTCAGCTGTTCCACGCCGCAGTCGCGCAATTTCGCGGCGGGCCTGGCGCTCGGGCGAGGCGAGCCGCCGCCGGCAGGCAAGCTCGCCGAGGGCGTCTCGACCGCGCCGGTGCTGGTCGAGCTCGCGGCTTTGCACCATGTCGAGATGCCGGTGTCGCGCGCGGTCGCCGCGATCCTCGATGGCAGCCTCTCGATCGATGACGCGATCGAAGGCCTGCTCTCGCGACCGTTCAAGGCCGAGTGAACATGGCTGCCGCTTTGCCTGTCTCACTTCACGGCGCCTGCACGCTGTAATAGCGTGACTGCGAACCGGCGGATGCCGGTCAACTCAAAATAGAAAATCAATGGGGGGAACAGATGCGCAAGTTCCATCAAGCCATCCTGGCGATCAGCATCACGCTCGCCGTCGCCGCCGGGCTAGCCACGGCGTCGGCGCAGACCGCCGCGCCTTATGACGAGCTCGCCAAGAGCGAGGCGGCCGCCAATGCCGAAAAAGGCAAGCGGGTCGCCCCGGTCAAGTCCATGGGCAATCCCGCCGACGACGTCAGCGCCGCCATGCAGGCGATGATCGGCGCGCCGTATCCGCCGCACTTCAATGCCGATCCCAAGACGCCGGCGGAATGGAAGGAGCTGATTGAGCGCCGCGCCAAGCTTTCGATCGCCAATATTCCGGCGATGAAGGAGAAGCTCGGCGTCAAGGTCGAGGAGACCAGGATCGCCGGCGTGCACTGCTTCATCGTCACGCCGAGCAAGATCCCGCCGGAGAACCGGCGGCGCGTCCTGGTTCACGTCCATGGCGGCGGCTATGTCTTCGGCCCCGGCGAGGCGGCGCTGCCGGAAGCGATCCTGATGGCGGGCTTCGGCGGCTTCAAGGTGATCTCGGTCGACTACCGGATGCCGCCGGATTTCCCCTATCCCGCCGCGATGGACGATGCGATGGCGGTGTGGAAGGACACCGTGAAGCGGCATGACCATCGCCGGATCGCGATTTTCGGCACCTCGACCGGCGGCGCGATGACGCTCGCAATGGTGCTGCGGGCGAAGGACGAAAAGCTGCCGCTGCCGGGCGCGATCGCGCCGGGCACACCGTGGTCGGATATCGACAAGGTCGGCGACAGCTATGAGACCAACGAATGGGTCGACAACGTGCTGGTCACCTGGGACGGCTGGCTCGGCCGCGCGGCAAAGCTCTATGCCAACGGCACCAGCCTCAAAAACCCCTACATCTCGCCGATCTACGGCGACTTCAAGGGCTTTCCGCCGACCATCCTGACCACGGGCACGCGCGACCTGTTCCTCTCGAACACGGTGCGCACCCATCGCAAGCTGCGCCGCGCCGGCGTCGTCGCCGACCTCAATGTCTATGAGGGGCAGTCGCACGCCCAGTACCAGTTCAACGTCGACGCGCCGGAGACCAGGGAAGCGTTCACCGACATCGCGAAATTCTTCAACAGATATCTCGGGGAGTGAGGTCGACGGGCCGCAACACATGACGTCGTCATGCCCGCGCTTGTCGCGGGCATCCAGGTCTTGGATAATGCAATGAAAGAAGACGTGGATGGCCGGGACTTTTTGGTGGAAGACGCGCTTCGCGCTCTCGCCCGGCCCTGACGGAAACGGGGTAAAGCATCATGAACTACTGGCTGGTGAAATCAGAACCGTCTTCCTGGTCGTGGGACCAGCAGGTCGAGAAGGGCGCCAAGGGCGAGGCCTGGACCGGCGTGCGCAACTTCACCGCGCGCCAAAACCTCGTCAACATGAAGAAGGGCGACAAGGCGTTCTTCTATCATTCCAACGAGGGCAAGGAGATTGTCGGCATCGCCGAGATCATCAAGGAGGCCTATCCCGACCCGACCGACAAGACCGGCAAATTCGTCTGCGTCGACCTCAAGGCCGACAAGCCGATCCCAAAACCGGTGACCATGGCCGCGATCAAGGCCGACAAGAAGCTGGCCGACATGGCGCTGGTGAAATATTCGCGCCTCTCGGTGCAGCCGGTGACGGCGGAGGAATGGAAGCTCGTCTGCAAGATGGGCGGGCTTTAGCCGTTCGGCCGGAGGTATTATACGGCCGTTTTACCAGTGGAATTACCTTCTGAGCGTCCTCCTCAGCGGAAATTTAGCAAATCAGGCGCTACTTCGGATCGTGCGGGACGTGCCGCATCCGAGGGAGAGACCGTTTTGGAACCGGCCGCTGGCAGCCCTACTCCGACGCCGCTCGACGACGCGACGGGCGTGCCGATGACGCCTGCGCTGGAGGCCGAGACCGAGCGGCTGCTGTCACAACGCACCCGCGACATCGCCTTTTCGCCCGAGATGATCCGGGCCTATCGCAAGAAGGACTGGCCGCAACGCAGCAAGATCGCGCGCGCCTGGATGGTCTGGGTGGCGCTGATCAGCATGACCTTCGTGCCGATCAGCCAGCTGCTGGCGCCCGATGCTCTCCGCCTTACGGCGGCAATCAGCGGGCTGCTGGTTCCGGCGTTGCATGGCTGCGCCTATCTGGTGTGGCGAAGACCCCGCAGCGCCTTTGTCGAAGGCGCCTCGCTGCTGCTGCTGATGATCGGCGTCATGCTCGCCTACGGCACGCTGGCCGTGGCCGCCGGCGGCAGCGACTATGAGCGCTTTCTCGTCTGCATCATGTATGTGAGCACGATCGCGATCGTGGTGTTCAACGTCGACTATGTCTGGGCGCTGGCCCTCATGGTCTGCTCCACCTCCATCTTCTTTGCCTTCGAAGTCTTCAATCCCGCGATCGACATCAAGGAAGCGATCGGGACATCGGTGTTTTTCGCGATGGGAATTTTCGCGGCGACGATCGCGCGGAAAACCCAGGCGATCCTCGCCAAAAAAGCCTTCCTGCTCTCCCTGCGCAACCAGTATCGCAGCGCGGCGCTGACGGAGGCCAATCGCCAGCTGGAAATCCTGGCGACGCGCGACCCGCTCACCGGGCTCGGCAACCGCCGTTCGGCCACCGACCTCATCGAGCGGCTCTGGCACGACCCGACCGTCCCGAAACGAAGCATCGCATTCATCATGGCCGACATCGATCAGTTCAAACGCCTGAACGACACCGCCGGCCATGCCGCCGGCGACGCGTGCATCAGAGAGGTGGCGAGGACGATCGAGAGCGCGGTGCGGCTGGAACAGGACGCCGTGTTTCGCTATGGCGGCGAGGAATTCCTGATCGTGCTCACGCATGCCTCGGCCGATCTCGCCTGGGCGATGGCGCAACGCATTCGCTGCGCGGTCGAGGCGCTCGCCATCGTCAACCCGGGAATCCACCCAGCCGACGGCTCCGCGGGCCGCATCACCATCAGCCTGGGGATTGCGTTCGCGCAGGACGGCGCCGCGCCGGAAATCGTCGCGAAATGGGCTGACGACGCCCTTTATGATGCCAAGCGCTCCGGGCGCAACGCGGTGTTCTTCGCGAGCGCGCATGCGCTTGCCGATGCGGCCGATCGCGTGCAGCCGGCCGCCGCGCAGGCGAGATGATTCCGACGCGAAGCGTTCGAATCGGCGGCGCTAGGTTCGCCGGCTCCGTGATTCAAGTGGCTGCGCCGCGACTTTTTAACAGCGGTTGATATCGACTTGAAGCAAAGGCTCATAAACATAGATGCCTTGCAAGGTTGAGAAGACCTTCTCGCCGCCGGCCTCGCGCGAGGTCAGAGATTGACGCCCTTCTTGCGCAATTCATCGATCATGCGCTGTTCCACGTCGCGGCCGACCGACTGGCCGAACTTGGTGCCAACGGTCGTCAATTCCTGCGCCACCGCCGGGGTTTTCTGCAGCAATCTCTGCCCGGCCGGCGTCTTGTAGAATGCGCTCAGGGCCTGGAGATCGTCCGCCGAAAAGTTCTTTGCATAGACGACGGCGGCCGCGTCGATCATTTCGGACACGCGCGCCTTGAACGCCTCTTCCATCACCGGGACCAGAGCATCGTATTGCTTGTCGACCTCGGCGCGCCCCTGCACGATGCTGGGCTTGATGGCCTTGAAGAGACCCGGAAGGACCGCCTTGTACTGCTCGGTCAGATGCACGGTCTCGACCAATTCCCTGGCAGCCGCGAGGGCTTCCGGCGACGGCGCTTGCGCCCGAGCGACATCCATAGCCAGCAGCACCTGCAACGTCGCCGCGCCCAACATCGAGACCAACCGAACGATGGAACCGATCATGCCGCCCCCCGATCGCATCTGTCGCTGCGGATCCAGCCGCCGCGACCTCTGCCTGAGGTTGTATGAGGCCGCGAGCTCGACTTCAACATCCCGCCGGTTGTGGTCGATGATCCGGCGTTGCGCATCCGGCGATGCACGGCGCCGCAATCAGGCCTGCGCCGTAGGTCGAACGACGATGTCGCCGACATCCACATCCGCCGGCTGCGCGATGGCGAAAGCAATCGCCCGCGCGATCGCATCAGGCTCGATGCCGATGTCGTCCATCTTCGCAAGCGTCGCCGCTCTCATCACAGGATCAGTCATCGATGATGCAAAGTCGGTCTTGACGAATCCTGGCGAAACGCTGGTCACCCGCAGCTTGGCGCCCGCTTCGAGACGCAACCCTTCGCAGATCGTGCGCACCGCGTTCTTGGTACCGGCGTAGACGGCCTGGTTGGGGGCGATCCTCAAGCCCGCGGTCGAGATGACCGTCACGAAATGACCAAAGCCCTGCCTGCGGAAGACAGGAAGCGCGGCGGCGATGCCATACAGAAAGCCTTTGAGGTTGACGTCGACCATGTCCTCCCAGTCCGTCAGGCGCAGGTCATCGAGCGCGGAAATCGGCCCAATTCCGGCGCAGCCGATCAGCACGTCCAGTCTGCCGTAGGTCTCGCAGGCGCACGCCACCAAGTAGGTAAGGTCCTGGCTGCGCCGGACATCGGTCACGGCGCAGACGGCATCCCCGCCGACGCCGGATATCTCATCGGCCAGCGATCTCAGCCGCGCCTCTCTGCGCGCACCCAGAACCAGTTTCGCGCCGCGCGCAGCGAGCCGGCGGGCGCTCGCCGCGCCGATTCCGCTGCTCGCCCCCGTGATCGCGATCACCTTGGCTGCCAGTCCCGACATCTGCATCACCATCCGTTGTTCTGGAGGAGCGAAGTATTGCTCCAACGGGATGGATGCTCTATGCGAGATACTCCCGTTTTTCGTCGCGATCGTCCAAAAGATGACAGACGCTCTTTCCGACATCCTTGACCGGCTCCGCATCCGGAGCGCCCGATGCACGCGGTTCGAGGCTGCCGGCCAATGGGCTTTCCGCTTTCCCGCAAAGCCCGCGCTCAAATTTGCCGCCGTCCTGCGCGGCGAGTGCTGGATCATGCTCCCGGAAGACGCTCCGCACCGCCTGGTCGCCGGCGACACGTTCCTGCTGGCCGAGGCGCCGGACTATGTGCTGGCCAATGATCCCGAACTGCCGCCTCGGGACGGGCTGACGTCGTTTGATTGGGAGCATTCCGACGTCGCACGTCATGGCGGATCACAGACCGTGCTGCTGGCCGGCAGTTTCGTGTTCGACGCGCGCGACGTTCGATTGCTGCTCGATGCCTTGCCATCGTTCATGCTCATTCCCGAGCAGGATCCCGCGGCGGCTGTCCTGCGCGGCCTGCTCGAGATCCTGGACCGCGAGATACGAACCGAGCAAATGGGCACGTCCCTGGTGACGCACCGCCTCGCCGATGTCCTGCTCGTCCAGGTTCTCCGCGGCTATGTCGCCCGCTACGGCAGCGCCGGTTGGCTCGGCGCCGCCGCCGATCCGCAGATCGGAGCGGCGCTCGGCCTGATGCACGGCGATATCGCCCATCGCTGGACCGTCAACGAACTCGCGCGCGCCGTGGGCATGTCGCGTTCGGCCTTTGCCGCCCGCTTCAAGGACAGAGTGGGTTCGTCCCCGCTCGACTATCTTCTTCGCTGGCGAATGCAGATCGCGCGGGATGCGCTGCACAGAGGCGACGCGGTTGCGGCCGTCGCCGAGCGGACCGGTTACGCCTCGGAGAGCGCGTTCGGCAACGCGTTCAAGCGCGTCCATCGCACGGCACCGAAACGATACGCGCTGCAAACCGCCTCCACGCAGGGCGCCGGGCCATCGCTTTCGGCCTCACGCGAGGCCCGGAGCGACGATGACGGGCCGAGATGAGCGCAAGCGGCGAATGCTTGCGCGCCATGCGCAAATTGCCCGTCGTGCCAGCATGTCGCACCGGTTGTTTTCGTTTTTCAGAATATCGCTTGACTCTTCCAAAAATCAGAAGCAGGATCCGCGCCGTCCTGCGCTCACAAGAGGGACGTTTCGCGATCGTCACGAACGTTGAGCGCGGGATGCGATGGACGCCTTGGATCGCAGCGCGCGTTTCGTGCGCGGACCAACGATCTCGATGCGGACGGCGAAGTCGTGTGGTTCTGGCATCCAGACGCTGATGCCGAGTTGCGCGGTTACGATCCGCGCAATGACGGGGGCAAGAAGGCCCGGTCCCCGGACCGGGGGCAAGAAAGCCCGGTCCCCGGACCGGTCCCCGGGGAGAGCACGAAGGACACCGTTAAAACCATTGCGCAGGGAAGGCCGGATGTTCAGGCCAAACCTGTGGTGACTGCCGCCAGCTTTTTTTACTGCTGGCGGGCCATGGGTGCGGTCGGCACCCGGCCTTCGCTGCGCCCTCTGTCGATTCGGAGAGCGCGAGAATGATGCACAACTCGGGTGATCCGCACCGCGAGCAGGCAATGCTATGTTTGGAGACCGTCTACACCGCCGCCGCCAGCACCACCTGCGCCAATAGCTGCTCGCGCCGGGTCTGCGAGCGGCAGCCTTTCATGGTCGCGGCAAAGCGCTCCAGAATGCCGTCCTCGAACGCGGTGACGATGGTGTCATGCACGTAGCTCTTGCGGCAGATCGCGGGCGTGTTGGCGAGCTCGCCCGCCGCTGCCCGCACCGCCTCCAAGACCTGCCGCTTGCGGCCGTGGGCCGAGGCCGCCGGCGTCACCCGTGACAACGATTCCAGGGCGACGGCGGAGGCCATCAGGGTGCGGAAATCCTTCAGCGAGATCTTGATGCCGGCGATCTCGCGCAAAAACGCGTTGACCTGCACGGTGGACACCGCGCGGACCGTGCCCTGCGCATCGCGGTACTGGAACATGCGCTTGCCCGGCACGGTGCGCAGAATGCCGACCGCGCGCACGAGTTTCGCGGCATTGCATTCCTTGCGCACGGCCTTGCCGCCCTTGGCCTTGAAGATGAGGACGACACTGTCGTCCTCCAGCGTGACGTTGGACTTCAACAGCGTGGCGGCGCCGCGCGTCCCGTTCAGCCGCGCGTAGGATTCGCTGCCGGGCCGGATCGCGGTGCGCGCGATCAGCTCGATCACGGCCGCGAGCGCGAACTCGCGCGTCGGCTCTTCGCCGCTCAAATGCTTTCCGACGTTGCGCCGAATTTTTGGCAGCGCGGCGACGAGCTTCGCCAGCCGGTGCGCCTTGCGATGCTCGCGGACCTTCTCCCAGTCGGCATGATAACGATATTGCAGCCGGCCCGCGGCGTCGACGCCCACCGCCTGCAGATGCGAGGTCGGGTCCACCGCGTAGCGCACCTCGCGATAGGCCGGCGGCACCGCCATCGCATGCAGGCGCCGGATCACCCGGGCGTCGCGAACATGCGCGCCATTGGCGCGGACGAAGGCATAGCCTTTGCCGCGCTTGATGCGGCGGATGGTCAATTCGTTCTGGTCGCCGAGCGTCAGCCCGAGCTCCCGGGCCAGCGCTTCGACCGACGTGGTCGTCGGAGCCCGGGCGTTGGTCTTGGCAAAGGTCTTGGCAAAGATCTTGGCGTCGATCCTGGTCCCGGGCTTCGCGGGCGCAGGCGGCCATTGCCCGAGCGCCTTCGCCAAGGCGACATCGGGATCGGCTTTGCCGCGCCGTGCGCTATCGTAATTCAGCTGATCCATCACGAATCAAAAACCGGGTTCACACTTGTTGTTCGTCTCAACCCGGCTTTTTTACGGTTCCGGCCGGGAGACCACTGGCCCGGGGAGGCGATTTAGGGGGTCCGGCCCGCAAAGGCGAGTCCCCGGGACAAAAAATGGTTTCCTAATACCGCCGGACCCGATCTTAGGACTAATGCCTCGCAACGGAATCACGTTCCGTTCCCCTTTTGGAGGAGGGGGAGAGGAGCTCAGGCGTTCCGAGATCGCATCCATGCCGAAGAAAATTCGCGTCACGGCTGAGCTCCATCCCCCTTACGGAGGGTGGGGTCCGCGATTGCGAGTTCGAGATATTGAGGAAGCACACTGCCGTGGCGACGGCCTTATCGCATCACTTTGATCTCGCGCAGGGGTGCGCTCAGCCGAAGGTCCTATTTGTTCCCTTGTCGGGCCCGATTAGCTCAACGCATAATCGTCAAAACACTGACGGCACCAGTGCCGGGTCTCACCGGCCCAATGGTTGTGGAGGGTAAGATGTCCGAGAAGATTTACGACGTCCCGGCCGAATGGTCGAAGCGCGCCTGGATCAATCAGGCCAAGTATCAGGAGATGTATGCACGCTCGGTCAAGGACCCCAACGCGTTCTGGGCGGAGCAGGCCAAGCGCGTCGACTGGATGAAATTCCCGACCAGGATCGAGAACGTCTCCTTCGCGCCGGGCAACGTCTCGATCAAATGGTTCGAGGATGGCGTGCTCAACGTGGCCTGGAACTGCATCGACCGGCACCTCCACAAGCGCGGCGACCAGACGGCGATCATCTGGGAAGGCGACGATCCGTCGCAATCCAGGCACATCACCTACCGCGAACTGCATGATGAAGTCTGCAGGATGGCCAACATCCTGCGCACCCGCAACGTGAAGAAAGGCGACCGGGTCACGATCTATCTGCCGATGATTCCGGAAGCGGCCTATGCGATGCTGGCCTGCGCGCGGATCGGCGCCATCCATTCGGTGGTGTTCGCGGGCTTCTCCCCGGACAGCCTTGCGCAGCGCATCAGCGACTGCAAATCCAAGATCGTCATCACCGCCGACGAAGGCCTGCGCGGCGGCAAGAAGGTGCCGCTGAAGGGCAATGTCGACGCGGCGCTCGCCAAGACCGAGGGCGTCGACTGGGTCGTCGTGGTCAAGCGCACCGGCGCCAAGGTCGACATGAACCCCTCGCGCGACCTCTGGTACCACGATGCGGCGAAGATGGTGACGACCGAATGCCCGGCCGAGCACATGCATGCCGAGGATCCGCTGTTCATCCTTTATACGTCGGGCTCGACCGGCCAGCCCAAGGGCGTGCTGCACACGTCAGGCGGCTACCTGGTCTTTGCCGCGATGACGCATCAATATGTGTTCGACTATCACGACGGCGACATCTACTGGTGCACCGCCGACGTCGGCTGGGTCACCGGCCACAGCTACATCCTCTATGGCCCGCTCGCCAACGGCGCGACCACGCTGATGTTCGAGGGCGTGCCGAACTATCCCGACAATTCTCGTTTCTGGAACGTCATCGACAAGCACAAGGTCAACATCTTCTACACCGCGCCGACCGCGATCCGCGCGCTGATGCAGGGCGGCGACGAGCCGGTGACGAAAACCTCGCGCAAATCGCTGCGGCTCTTGGGGTCGGTGGGCGAGCCGATCAATCCGGAAGCCTGGGAGTGGTATCACCGCGTGGTCGGCGACGAGCGCTGCCCGATCGTCGATACCTGGTGGCAGACCGAGACCGGCGGCATCCTGATCACGCCGCTGCCGGGTGCGATCAAGCTGAAGCCGGGCTCGGCGACGTTGCCGTTCTTTGGCGTGGTGCCGGAAATCGTGGATGCCGACGGCAAGGTGCTGGAAGGCGAGACCTCGGGCAATCTGTGCCTGGCGAAATCCTGGCCGGGGCAGATGCGCACGGTCTATGGCGACCACGCCCGCTTCGAGCAGACCTATTTCTCGACCTACAAGGGCAAGTATTTTACCGGCGACGGCTGCCGGCGCGACGCCGACGGCTATTACTGGATCACCGGCCGCGTCGACGACGTCATCAATGTGTCCGGACATCGCATGGGCACCGCCGAGGTCGAAAGCGCGCTGGTGGCGCACGCAAAAGTGTCGGAGGCGGCCGTGGTCGGCTATCCGCACGACATCAAGGGCCAGGGCATCTATGCCTACGTGACGCTGATGGCCGGCACCGAGCCGACCGACGAGCTGCGCAAGGAGCTGGTCGCCTGGGTGCGCAAGGAGATCGGACCGATTGCCTCGCCGGACCAGATCCAGTTCGCGCCGGGCCTGCCGAAGACGCGCTCCGGCAAGATCATGCGGAGAATCCTGCGCAAGATCGCCGAGGACGAGCCGGGCGCGCTCGGCGATACCTCGACCCTGGCCGATCCCGCCGTGGTCGATGATCTCGTCGCCCACCGCCAGAACCGCAAGGAGACGTCGGCTTAGCATGAACCACGGTCATTCCGGGGCGCGAGCGTGAGCGAGCGAACCCGGAATGACGGCTGATGCGTTGGAATGTTGTCGAGCTCTGCCGCCCAGTTTCCAAACGAGTGTTGTTTTCAAGTCATTTACTTTGCCGCGGACATTTTCATTCTTCCCGCAAGCACCCGCCGTCGAACGGCCCGCGTCGAAACCATCCGGTCAACGGATGCGCGCGATCATGCGCCGGCTGGATGCTTGGACACGCCGGGGAACTGGGCGCCCGAAAGGGCGTTTGAGGAAGAGCGGAGCGATTGATGTCGAAGCGGATTGCGGTGGCGCTTTTCGCCACCATCGGGGCTGGCGTTTTCTTGAGTTCTGCGGCGGAGGCGCGGCCGGAACTGGTCAGCGTTCACAACCAATATTCGCCGGGAACGATCCTGGTCAAAACCAACGAGCGCCGGCTTTACCTCATTCTCGACGACGACCATGCGATGCGTTACCCGGTCGGCGTCGGCAAGGCCGGCAAGCAGTGGGCCGGCACGACCCGGATCGACGGCAAGTATCGCAACCCTGCCTGGTCGCCGCCGGACGAAGTCAAGCACGACAAGCCCGAACTGCCCGAGGTCATCCCTGGCGGCTCGCCGCGCAACCCGATGGGCGTCGCGGCGATGACGCTGGCCGGCGGCCAATATGCCATCCATGGCACCAACGTGCCGGGCTCGGTTGGCGGCTTCGTGTCCTATGGCTGCATTCGCATGCTCAACACCGACATCACCGATCTCTATGAACGGGTCTCGGTCGGAACGACGGTTGTGGTAACGCGCTGACGGAAATGGTGCTCGAATGATGCTGACGACGTCGTAGCTCAAACGCGGCTTCTTGACGCCGGCCGAGGCCGCACCGTCAAAAATCAGACGCAATGCCCTTGTGCTCCCAATCGCCGTAGCGGGTCGGTTCTGGTCCCTTGGGGCCCTGAAGTTCTTTGGGCACAGGCTTGGTATTTGCTGCGGCGGCTTGCCGTCGGGCCTCGGCCTCGGCCAGCGCGCGCTGGGCCTCGGGGGTCAGGGCCTTGCGCTCCGGCGCAGGCTGTGAAGGACCATCGCTCATCGTCAAATCTCCCGCTCCTGCGACCGGGTCGCCCAACCACATTGCAGCCGGTCAACAGATTGTGCGACGCGCGTGAAAAGCCAGGGCCGATTCTTATATCCCTGATATGCGCGTGGCAGGTTGCGGTTGATCCGGTGGCATGTAACGGCGTAGCCCCTTTTCCCCTTCTTTGCGAGTAAGCTCCAGCATGCCTTCTCAGCGATTCGCACGACCCACCGAGGTGCCCGGTCTCGCGGCACGGCGGATCGCGGCAGACATTCTCGACGGCGTGCTGCATCGGCACCGTACCCTTGACGAGCAGCTCGACGGCGCCGGCGCGCATCCCGGATTGAAATTGCTTGACGATCGCGACCGCGCGCTGATGCGGCGTCTGGTCGCAACCATCCTGCGCCGGCTTGGGACGCTGGGTCACGTGCTGTCGCGTCTGCTCGATCGCGGCATCCCGACCGATGCGCCGCGCGCACAGAGTGCGCTCTTGATCGGAGCGGCGCAAATCCTCTGGATGGACGTGCCGGATCACGCCGCCGTCGATCTCTCGGTGCGGCTGGTCCAGTCCGACCGGCGGGCCGGGAAATATGCCGGTCTCGTCAACGCGGTGCTGCGCCGTTGCGCCCGCGAGGGCCGGACCATCGTCGATGAGATCGGGCCTGAGGTGCTCGATGTCCCCGGCTGGCTGCTGGCGCGCTGGAAGGCGCATTACGGCGAGGACACCGCGAGAGATATCGCGCTCGCCATCGGCCAGGAGCCGTCGCTCGACATCACCGTGAAATCCGATGCCAATGTCTGGGCAGGCCGCCTGCACGGCGAAATGCTCCCGACCGGAACCGTGCGCACATTGCTGCAGGGATCAGTGGCGACGCTGCCGGGCTTCGCGGAGGGGGCGTGGTGGGTGCAGGATGCGGCGGCGGCCCTGCCGGCACGCCTGTTCGGCGAGGTCGCAGGCCGGACCATCGCCGATCTCTGCGCCGCGCCCGGAGGCAAAACGGCGCAGCTGGCACATGCCGGCGCCAATGTCGTCGCCGTCGACCGTTCACCGGCGCGGATCGCACGGCTGCGCGACAATCTCGCGCGGCTGCATCTGGAGGCGGGTGTCGAGGTCGCCGACGCGACCGAATGGCAGGGCGCCAATGGCGGCTTCGACGGTATTCTGGTCGATGCGCCCTGTTCCGCGACGGGCACTATCCGCCGCCATCCCGACGTCGCCTGGCTCCGGCAACATGCCGATTTCGCTGGCCTGACCGTTTTGCAGGGGCGCCTGTTGCGGCGAGCCGCCGCCATGCTCAAGCCCGGCGGAATGCTGGTCTACTGCACCTGTTCGCTGGAGCCGGAGGAAGGTGAACAGGCGATATCAGCGCTGCTGGCTGACGAGCCCGGGATACGCCGGGCACCGATCGCGCCAAGCGAGGTCGCCGGACTCGCCGAAATCATCACCGCCGACGGCGATCTGCGCACCCTGCCCTGCCATCTGCCGCACCCGGAGCCAAGGCTCGGTGGACTTGACGGCTTTTATGCTGCGCGGCTAGTCCGGGGTTCCTGATCCGGGGCGAACCATCATCCCGGCCTTGTCGCGGGATTTGCATCGCTGAGCCGGACTCCTGACTTGAATGCTGATTTTATACAGGATTTCGGCCGGATGGCGCTGATTCGGCTTGCTTCAAGATGGTGAATTGACGGCTTTTCCAGACTAAAAGGCTTCCTGAAAACGAATCCCCCGCAATTAAGGCCAGGCGTGTCCGCCGTACAACGCAGACGCATTTCGACGCTGATCATGGACCGTTTCGCGCGCAGCCTCGTGGCGCGTGCGAGCGGCGGATCAGTGGCGCTTTCGCAGCTGTGGCCGGGCCGTACCGACCGCCTGATCATCGCCCCGCACGACCTGCGCACCGCGGATGCCACCCGCGCCGCCGAGATCTATGCCGGCCGCTTCGTGTTCGCCGGAAAAATCGTCACCTGCCATGGCCGCTCGATCTTCGACCTCGAACCGCCGTCGGAGGATTGGGAGGTGGCGCTGCTCGGCTTCGGCTGGCTCCGGCATTTGCGTGCCGCCGACACCGCGCTGACCCGCGCCAACGCGCGCTCGCTGGTCGACGACTGGATCACCAACCCCGCCAACCGGCGTCCCATCGGCCGCCGGGCCGACGTGCTGTCGCGCCGGGTGATCTCGCTGCTGTCACAGGCGCCGCTGGTGCTGAGTGACACCGATGGCAAGTTTTACCGCCGGTATCTGCGCTGGCTGACCCGGGAAATCCGCTATCTGCGCTATGCGATGCTCGACGTGCCCGACGGCGTGCCGCGCCTGCAGGTCCTGATCGCGCTCTGTTATGCCTCGCTCTGCCTCGCCAATCAGGGCCGCCATGTGCGCAGCGCCTCGCGCCGGCTGTCGGACGAATTGCAGCGGCAGATCCTGCCCGATGGCGGACATATCTCGCGCAATCCGGGCGCGCTGATCGAACTCCTGATCGACCTGCTGCCGCTGCGCCAGACTTTCGCCGCGCGAAACATCGCGCCGCCTCCGGCGCTGTTGAACGCAATCGATCGCATGATGCCGATGCTGCGCTTCTTTCGCCATGGCGACGGATCGATCGCGCTGTTCAACGGCATGAGCGGCACGCCCTCGGATCTGCTGGCGACCCTGCTGGCCTATGACGATACCCATGGCACGCCGATGGTGGGCATGCCGCATTCGGGCTTCCAGCGCCTCGATGGCGGGCCGATGACCGTGATCGTCGAGACCGGCGTGCCGCCGCCGGCCAATGTCAGCCATGAAGCCCACGCCGGCTGTCTTTCCTTCGAACTGTCATCGGGACCGAGCCGGATCGTGATCAATTGCGGCATGCCGTCGAATGGCCGCGACAACTGGCGGGCGTTTGCGCGTGGCACGGCGGCGCATTCCACGTTGACATACCATGATACCTCGTCATGCCAGTTCATCGAGATGTCCGCGATGAAGCGCTTCCTGCACGGGGCACCGATCGTCTCGGGTCCCGTCAATGTCGAGCTCAAGCGCGAGGAGGTCGCCAGCGGTATCCTGCTGACTGCCTCCCATGACGGTTATGTCGGCCGGTTCGGCGTCCTGCACCGGCGCGTCCTGATGGCCGCCTCGGACGGATCGCGGCTCGAGGGCGAGGATATCATCGTGCCCGCGGCCGGCGCGCGCTCCCGCGGCGCCGACACCGATTATGCGGTGCGCTTTCATTTGCATCCGTCGGTCAAGGCCAGCCGGCTCAGCGATGCGCGCGGCGTGATGCTGGTGCTGCCGAACCGCGACGTCTGGACCTTCGAGGCCCTCGACGACAAGGTCGATATCGAGGAGAGCGTGTTCCTGTCCGGCAATGACGGGCCGCGCCGGACCGCCCAGATCGTGATCCGGCAGGATGCCCGGCAGGCCTCCTCGATCCGCTGGAATTTTATCAGATCCGCGACCTCAGCAGCGCTCACCGCAACCCGGCGTAACGCCAGGCGCGAGCCGGAATTGCCGCTTTAGAGCCTGCGCGGGCGTCTCGCGGCCATTGTGGGTGTTGTCGAAAGCTGCTAACCAACCGCCGGCCGCGCAACTGGCGACTTTGGATGGAGCACCATCGGGAAGCGCGGGGATAAGCAGCCGTGCGCCTGGGCAAACGACACCCCTTTTACAAAGGACCTTGCCCGTGCCTGAAAAACTCCGCCGCGTCGCCCGCGCACTGCTCTCCGTTTCCGACAAGACCGGCTTGATCGAATTGGCCCGCGCGCTCTCCGCGCATGGCGTCGAACTCGTCTCAACCGGCGGCACCGCCAAGGCGATCGCGGAAGCGGGATTGAAGGTGAAGGACGTCTCCGAACTCACCGCCTTTCCGGAAATGATGGACGGGCGGGTCAAGACCCTGCATCCGAAGGTGCATGGCGCCCTGCTCGCAATTCGCGACAATGCCGAGCATAAAAGCGCCATGGCGGCGCATGGCATCGCGCCGATCGATCTCCTGGTGGTCAATCTCTATCCGTTCGAGGCGACCATCGACAGAGGCGCCGAGTTTGCCGACTGCATCGAGAACATCGATATCGGCGGACCGGCTATGATCCGCGCGGCGGCGAAGAACCACGACGACGTCGCGGTCGTGGTCGAGGCGGCCGATTATCAGACCGTGCTCGACGAGCTCGCCGCCAACCAGGGCGCAACCTCGCTCGCGCTGCGCCGCCGCCTCGCGGCCAAGGCCTATGCGCGCACCGCGAGCTATGACGCGGCGATCTCGAACTGGTTTGCGGGCGAATTGAAGACGGAAGCGCCTGACTTCCGCGCCTTCGGCGGCCGGCTGATCCAGGCGCTGCGCTATGGCGAGAACCCGCATCAGAATGCGGCGTTCTATGCGCTGCCGGACCAGCGCGCCGGCGTCTCGACGGCTCGCCAATTGCAGGGCAAGGAGCTGTCCTACAACAACATCAACGACACCGATGCGGCCTATGAATGTGTTGCAGAGTTCGATCCTGCGCGCACCGCAGCCTGCGTGATCGTCAAGCACGCCAACCCCTGCGGCGTTGCGGAGGGGCCTGATCTCGTCAGCGCCTATCGCAAGGCGCTCGCCTGCGATCAGACCTCGGCCTATGGCGGCATCATCGCACTCAACCGGACGCTGGACGCCGAGACCGCTCGCACCGTGACCGAGATTTTTACCGAGGTGATCATCGCGCCCGATGCCACCGAGGAAGCGATCGCGATCGTTGCCAAACGCAGGACTCTGCGCCTCCTGCTCGCGGGCAGCTTGCCTGATCCCCGCGCGCGCGGGCTGACGGCGAAGACGGTCGCCGGCGGACTTTTGGTGCAAAGCCGCGACAACGCCGTCGTCGACGACATGGCAATGAAGGTGGCCACCCGGCGTGCGCCTACCGACGCCGAGATGCGTGATCTGAAATTTGCCTTCCGGGTCGCCAAGCACGTCAAGTCCAACACCATCGTCTACGCCAAGGATCTCGCGACCGTCGGTGTCGGCGCTGGCCAGATGAGCCGGGTCGACTCGGCGCGCATTGCAGCACGCAAGGCGCAGGATGCCGCCGCCGAGCTGAAGCTCGCCGAGCCGTTGACCAGAGGCTCGGTCGTCGCCTCCGACGCCTTCTTCCCGTTTGCCGATGGCATGCTGGCCTGCATCGAGGCCGGCGCCACCGCGGTGATTCAACCGGGCGGCTCGATGCGCGATGACGAAGTGATCAAGGCCGCCGACGAGCACGGCATCGCCATGGTGTTCACGGGCGTGCGGCATTTCAGGCATTGATTTGTAGCGTCATTCCAGGGCGCGCGGAACGCGCGAACCCGGAATCTCTGGCCATCTCGAGGTTCCGGGTTCATCGCTTCGCGATGCCCCGGATGACGACGTAGCTACTCCTTCACCCTCGCAAGCAGCACCAATCCGGTCACGAAAAACAGCACCAGCGTCGCCATGCCGGACTTCTGGCTTGCGGTGGCGGCCGTGACGATGCCGATCAACAGCGGGCCGATGAAGGACGTTACTTTTCCGGTGAGCGCGAACAGGCCAAAATATTGCGCGACGCGATCTCTGGGCGCCATCCGGATCAGGAGCGAGCGCGAAGCCGCTTGCAGGGGGGCGCCGACGGCGCCGATACAGCAGCCGAGGATCAAATAGGCGCGCTCGGCGGCCGAGGCGAACAGCGCGCCTCCCGGCACTGGCGGCGCGACGCTGACGAACAAGACGGAGTCCTTGTTGACCAGCAGGATCGCCACGATCGCGGCCAGCAGGATGGTGATGCTGCCGGCGATAACACGCTTTGGTCCGATCGTATCGTCGAGCTTGCCGCCGAGCCAGCCGCCGAACGTGCCGGCGATCGCGAGAATGATGCCGAAAGTTCCGATCTCAATCGTGTTCCAGCCAAAGGTGCCGGCGGCGTAGATGCCGCCGAAGGCGAACAGCGACACCAGCCCATCGGTGTAGATCATGTTGGCGAGCAGGAAGGCGGCAAGCGATTTCTGCTTCGGCAGTTCGCTCAGCGTCTGCTTGAGCTCGGAAAGCCCGGTGCGCAGCGCAGCGCGCAGGCGGCTTCGCGCCGGATAGTCCGGCGTCAGCAGGAACATCGGCAGCACGAAGATGATGAACCAGACGCCGGTCAGTGGACCCGAGATGCGGTCGCCCTGATGGCTCACCGGATCGAGGCCGAACAGCGGGGTGAGGCCGAACAGCGTGCGGCCGGTTTCCGGATTGGCGGCCAGGAAGCCGAGCACCAGGATCAGGCTCAAAATACCGCCGATATAGCCCGTGGCCCAGCCGGTGCCGGAGAGGCGGCCGATGCGGTCGGGCGGCACCAGCGTCGGCATCATCGCGTTGTTGAACACGGTGGCGAACTCGACGCCGATGGTCGCGAGGCAATAGGCGATCAGCAGCGCCGGAATGCCGGCCTCGTCACCGGGACGGCCGAACCACATCAGCGATGCGCCGATCACGAGCATGGCGCCGAAGGCCGCGATCCAGGGCTTGCGCCGGCCAGTGGCGTCGGCGATCGCGCCGAGGACCGGTGACAACAATGCGATCGCGATGCCGGCGGCTGCGGTGGCGAATCCCCATAGCGCCTGTCCGCTCGCCGGGTCAGTGGCCACATGGGTGGCGAAATAGGGCGCAAACACGAAGGTGGTGATCAGGGTGAAATAGGGCTGCGCCGCCCAATCGAAGAAAATCCAGCTGATGACGGCCGATCGCGGCGGGTAAGCCTGCTGGACCCCGGGATCACCGGCCTCGATCGCCGTCACCGTCATGTCTCGAACACCCTTCAAGATCACACTCTGCGATCTGCCAATTTCCGTCGCCTTCATATAACATCAAGGTGACAACAGCACTGGTCTCACCCGCGACGGACTTTCATCATGTCCTGTGCTCTCGACCGACGCAGTATCGTCGCGCTCATCGCGCTCCTTGTCGTCACTCTCGGGCCGGGCGGCGCGCAGGAACCGCGTCGCGCCCCCTACACGCCTCCGCCACCCGAGACGATCCATTCCGTTCCAGCCGAACACGGCATGGTGGTGGCGCAGGAGAAGCTTGGTGCCCAGATCGGGGCCGACATTCTCAGGCGCGGCGGCAATGCGGTCGACGCGGCGGTCGCGACCGGCTTTGCCATGGCGGTGACTTATCCTCAGGCGGGAAACATCGGCGGTGGCGGCTTCATGGTGATCCATATGCGCGCGCGGGGTGAGGACGTCGCGATCGACTATCGCGAGACCGCGGCTCGCGCGACCACGCCGCAGATCTTCCTCGGCTCCGACGGCCGGCCTGACGCCGCGAAGTCGCGGGATTCCGCACTCGGCATCGGCGTGCCCGGAACCGTCGCCGGCCTGGCGCTGGCGCTGGAGAAATACGGCTCCGGCAAGTTCACGCTGGCCGACCTGCTGCAGCCCGCGATCGAACTGGCGCAGGCCGGATTTGTCGTGACCGACAATTTCGCCGACAGCCTGCCGGAGTGGCACAAGCGGATCGTGCGCTGGCCGTCCTCGGCAAAATTGTTTTCCCGCAGCGACGGCACGCCGCTGCAGGATGGCGATCGCTTCGTGCAGCCCGATCTCGCCGCAACGCTATCGCTGATCGCAGCGCAAGGTCCGCGCGGATTCTATGAAGGACCGGTGGCCGAGAAGCTGGTGAAAGCGGTCGATGATGCCGGCGGCATCATGACGATCGAGGACCTGAAGTCGTACACGGCCGTCATCCGCGAGCCGGTGCGCGGCACCTATCGCGGCTATGACATCGTCTCGATGCCGCAGTCTTCCTCCGGCGGCATCGTGCTGGTGGAAATGCTGAACATCCTCGAGGGCTTTCCGATCGCCGACATGAAGCAGGGGTCCGTTGCCTCCCTGCATTTGATGATCGAGGCAATGAAGCGCGCCTATGCCGATCGTGCGCGCTATCTCGGCGACCCCGCCGTCACCGATAAGTCGGAGGCCAAGCTGATTGCCAAGGATTACGCGCAGAAGCAGCGTGCAAGCATCAATACCGACCGCGCCACGCCGTGGAACGAGATGCTCGCGGTGACATCGCCGCACGAAGGTTCCAACACCACGCATTTCTCGGTGGTCGATAGTTCCGGCAACGCCGTCAGCAACACCTATACGCTGAACTTTCCCTATGGCGTCGGCCTCGTCGCCGAGGGTACCGGTGTCCTGCTCAACAACGAGCTCGACGACTTTACCGCAGCCCCGGGCGCGTCCAATGCCTACGGCCTGGTCGGATACGAGGCCAACCTCCCGGGTCCGGGCAAGCGGCCGCTTTCCTCGATGTCGCCGACCATCGTGCTGAAGGACGGCCGGCCGGTGCTGGTGACCGGCTCGCCCGGCGGCAGCCGGATCATTTCCACCGTGCTGCAGGTGATCGTCGATGTGCTGGACTATCACATGGATGTCGCGGCCGCGGTGGCTGCGCCGCGGCTGCACCATCAATGGCAGCCCGACGAGGTGAAGATCGAGCGCGGTTTTCCCGACGAGGTGCTGGCTGGGCTGAAGGCCAAGGGCCATCAGCTCGTCGAGCCGATGGGCCCGACCTCGGCGAATTCGATTGCTGTGACCGCGAACGGGTTGGAAGGCGCGCCCGACCCGCGCAGCCGCGGCTCGGAAGCTGCCGGACAGTGATGACCTGCATGAGATCGGAACCGAGATGACGACGCTGAAGGGCAAGACGCTGTTCATATCAGGCGCGAGCCGCGGCATCGGACTCGCGATTGCGCTCCGCGCCGCGCGCGACGGCGCCAACATCGCGATCGCGGCCAAGACCGTCGAACCTCATCCCAAACTGAACGGCACGATCCATACGGCCGCAGAGGAGGTCAAGACTGCCGGCGGACGGGCGCTGCCGGTCGCCTGCGACATCCGCGACGAGGTGCAGGTCATCGAGGCCATCGAGAAGACGGTCGCGGAGTTCGGCGGCATCGATATCTGTGTCAATAACGCCAGCGCCATCAGGCTGACCGATTCACAAGGAACCGACGTGAAGCGGTTCGACCTGATGATGGAGATCAACACCCGCGGCACATTCGTGGTATCGAAATATTGCATTCCGCATCTGAAGAAGGCTGATAATCCGCACATCCTGATGGTGTCGCCGCCGCTCGACATGAAGGCAAAATGGTTCGAGCAGGCGGCTGCCTATTCGATCAGCAAATACGGCATGAGCATGTGCGTTCTCGGGCTTTCGGCCGAGCTCAAGCGAGCAGGCATCGCGGTCAACGCGCTATGGCCGCGCACCACGATCGCAACCGCGGCGGTCAGCAATCTCCTGGGGGGAGAAGCGGTGATGCGCGCAAGCCGCACGCCGGACATCATGGGCGACGCCGCCCATGTGATTCTGACCAAACCCTCGCGTGAGTTCACCGGCCAATTCTGCATCGATGACACAGTGCTCTACGAGAGCGGCGTCCGAGACTTCGCTCGCTATTGTGTCGACCCGAAAGCCCCCCTGATGTCGGATTACTTCATACCCGACGACAGGCCGCCACCGCCCGGCGTCACGGTGAAGCCGCTCCCCTAGCTACGCGATGATTTATCCGAGTGAATCCGTCATTCCGAAGCGCGTCGAAGATACGAACCCGGAAATGACGATGCAAGCTACCGCCCCACCTCGTACGGGCCGCCCTGCTCCAGGGCACGCTGATAAGCGGGGCGGGCGTGAATGCGATCGAGAAAGGCCATCGCCGCGGGATGACCCTGCTCGAGCCCGCCGCGGGCGGCCGCGGCCTCCAGCGGAAAGCTCATCTGGATATCTGCGGCGGTGAACGCGTCGCCGGCAAACCATTCGCTTTTCGTCAGCTCGCTTTCCCAGAAGCTCATGTGCTGCTTCAGTTGCGGGTTGACCAGCGTCGTCAGGGCCTGGCTCGACACCTTGCGCACCACGGGGCGTAGCAGCGCGGGCGCGCGCTTCGGCATGATGTTGAACAGCAGTTTCAGCAGCAGAAGCGGCATGGCCGAGCCTTCGGCATAGTGCAGCCAGTAGGTGTAGCGCAGCCGCTCCGGCGTATCCGGTGCCGGAACCAGACGGCCGTCGCCATAAGTGCCAACGATATATTCCACGATCGCGCCGGACTCGGCGATGGTTTTGCCGCCATCGGTGATCACGGGCGATTTTCCGAGCGGGTGGATCGCGCGCAGATCCTTCGGCGCGCGCATGTCCGCCTGGCGCTGATAGCGGACGATTTCATAAGGCCGACCGAGCTCTTCGAGCAGCCAGAGCACCCGCTGCGAACGGGAATTGTTGAGGTGATGAACGGTCAGCATCGATGTCCCCGGAATAAATTCGCCTGTCGGCTCTCCCGTAACAGGCAGACCGGCAATTGGCGATCCAGCTGGCTCGCTATTTTTTACCCGGGCAATATTGACATTCACTTTCTACCCGGATAATAAATGACATCGACAAACACAAAGCAAACGGCCCTTGTCATGACTTCAAGCTTCACGGCCTTCGAGGGCGAGCGGCGGCTGGCCTCGGGCCCTCTCGACGAGGTCGCGCTCGCGATCAAGCATGCCGGGCCCCAGGCTGTGGCGCCGATCGTGATCTTCGATGACCTGACCGGGCGTTCCCTCGATCTCGATCTGCGCGGATCGGACGCGGACGTGCTGGCACGGCTCGCCAGGAATTCGGAGCCCGGCAAGACAAGCGAGGCGGCAGCGCCCACCAGCGAACCGCGCGGTCGCGGCCGGCCGAAGCTCGGCGTGGTAGCCCGCGAAGTCACGCTGCTGCCGCGGCACTGGGAATGGCTCAATGCGCAGCCCGGCGGCGCCTCGGTCGCCTTGCGCAAGCTGGTCGAGCAGGCGCGTCGCGCCTTTGGCGATGCCGATCGCGCCCGCGCGGCGCGTGAGGCCGCCTATCATTTCATGTCGGCGATGGCCGGCAACCTGCCCGGCTTCGAGGAGGCGACGCGCGCGCTGTTTGCCGACGACCGGCGGCGCATGGCCGGTCATATCGCCACCTGGCCCGCCGACATTCGCGACCACGTCGTCAAGCTCGCTTATAGCGATCGCGCCGACTAAAAACGTTCGCTAACGAAATCGGCTGGGTTCGCGTCAGGACGGCGCAACCGGAAACGCTCGAGCCTCTGGCCCGGGAACAGCCCTTATCCTGCGTCTCGTCGATGCGGCACCCCGCCTCGGTGCCTCATGCCTCACAACAGGAAGAAGCCGTGTCAAACAGCCCGTTTCCCCGAAAGACCTTTCTGGTCTTTGTCGCCCCGATGATGCTGAGCAACATCCTGCAATCGTTGTTCGGCACCATCAACAGCGCCTATCTCGGCCAGATGATCGGCGTCGACGCGCTCGCGGCAGCTTCCGTGTTCATGCCGGTGATGTTCTTCTTCATCGCGTTCGTGATGGGCCTCAGTTCCGGCGCCAGCATTCTGATCGGCCAGGCCTGGGGCGCCGGCGAGCCTCTCAAGGTCAAGGCCGTGGCCGGAACGACGCTGTCGGTTGCGCTGATGATTGCGACCACCATCGCGATCCTCGGCGGACTGTTCAGCCGGCCGTTCCTGGCCGCGCTCGCAACGCCACCCGACATTCTGGATGCCGCCAGTTCCTACGCGCGAATCATGATGATCAGCATGCCGCTAACCTTCACCTTCATCCTGTGGGCCGCGATGATGCGCGGCGTCGGCGATTCCGTCACGCCCTTGCTGGCGCTGTCGGTATCGGCGGTGATCGGGCTTGTCGCGACGCCTGCCCTCATCCGCGGCTGGCTCGGCCTGCCCCGGCTTGGCGTCGCCAGCGCCGCCTGGGCCGGCGCCTTTTCCGCCTCTGTCACGTTGATACTGCTTCATCTGTATCTGCGTTCGCGCGCGCACGCGCTAGCCTTTGACGCCGCTTTTCTGCGGGCGATGCGGCCTGACGGCAAATTGTTGCGGACTGTGCTCCGCCTGGGAATCCCGTCGGCGCTCGGCATGGTGACGATGTCGCTCGCCGAACTCGTGCTGCTCGGCCTCGTCAACAGTTACGGCTCCGATGCCACCGCCGCCTATGGCGCGGTCAACCAGGTGCTGGGACTCGCGCAGTTTCCCGCAATCGCGATCGCGATCGCGGTCTCGATCTTCGCAGCCCAGGCGATCGGACGCGGCGAGGCGGGCCTGGTCGACACCATCGTGCGCCGCGGGCTGGAGATGAATGTGTTCCTGACCGGCGGACTCGTGGCGCTGGTCTATCTGCTGTCCCGGATGATCCTGAGCTTCTTCATCACCGACGCGGCCGTGCTCGCGCTGGCGCAGAGCCTGCTTCACCTGGTGCTGTGGAGCGCGGTGCTGTTCGGAATGGCCACGGTGTTTTCCGCCGCGATGCGCGCCAGCGGCACGGTGTGGATGCCGCTGGCGATCCTGATGTTCGCCGTTGTCGCCATCGAGCTGCCGTCGGCGATCATCCTCAGCCGCCTGGTCGGGATCGAGGGCATCTGGATGGCCTATCCGATCGCCTTCTGCAGCATGTTCCTGCTGCAGATGGCCTATTACATGCTGGTATGGCGGCGGCGCGCGATCCATCGCATGGTCTGATGGGCCCAGTACAATATTACGCTCATCATAGAAATCGGTGGACGTGTCACGCCCACCGCGTCACAATATCCGGCAAACAACTCTTTTGGGGAGACCGCCGTGAGCCCGCGCCCGCGATTCCTGTTCGATGTCGGCAGCCCCAACGCCTTTCTCGCTCACGAGGCGATCCCGGCGATCGAAAAGCGCATCGGCGTGCGCTTCGACTATGTGCCGGTGCTGCTCGGCGGCATCTTCAAGGCGACCAACAACAAGTCGCCTGCCGAAACCCTCGCCGGCATCAAGAACAAGCGCGAATTCCAGGCGATCGAGACCGAACGCTTCATCAAGCGCTTCCAGGTCGCGCCCTATGTGTGGAATCCGTTCTTCCCGGTCAACACGCTCAACCTGATGCGCGCCGCGGTCGCCGCCCAGTTCGAGGGCGTGTTCGAGCCATATGTCGAGGCCGCGTTCCACCACATGTGGCGGGAGCCGAAAAAGATGGACGACCCGGGGGTGGCGACCGAGGCGCTCGTCGCCTCCGGCCTCGACGGCGTCGGGCTGCTCGCCCGCGCCCAGGAGGGCGACGTCAAGGCCACGCTGATCGCGAACACGCAAGACGCGGTCGAGCGTGGCGCGTTCGGCTCCCCGACCTTCTTCGTCGGCAGCGAGATGTTTTTCGGCAAGGAGCAGTTGCGCGATGTCGAAGAGATGATTTTGGGGAAACAGTCGCAGAGACGCGAATAATGAGCTGCGAATAGCGAATAGCTGGCGCATCCAATACTATTCGCTACTCCCTATTCGCCATTCGCCTTTTTCAAGAAGAACAAGGAACAAACCATGCGCGTTCTCGTGGTCGGCGCCGGCGCCATCGGCGGATATTTTGGCGGCAGGATGCTGCAGGCAGGATGCGACATCACCTTTCTGGTGCGGCCGCGGCGGGCCGCCGAACTCGCCGCGCACGGCCTCGTCATCAAGAGCCCCAACGGCGACGTCACGCTGAAAGATCCGCCGATCGTCCAGGCCGACACATTGAAAGACCCCTTCGACGTCGTGCTGCTCTCCTGCAAGGCCTACGATCTCGACGACGCGATGAAATCCTTTGCGCCTGCGGCGGGACCGCAGACGTCGATCGTGCCGCTGTTGAACGGCATGCATCACCTCGACGTGCTGGACGCCAGGTTCGGCCGTGAGCGCGTGCTTGGCGGGCTGTGCGCCATCGCGGTCACGCTGAACGAGGCGCGCGAGGTCGTGCATCTGCAGCCGATGCAGTCGCTCGCCTTCGGCGAGCGCGACGGCACCATGTCGGAGCGGGTGCGTGCCATCGCGAACATCTTCGCCAGCGGCAAGTTCGGATCATCGGCCAGCGCAAACAT
>Ga0210402_10001329_pt1 | contig 25567 bp, 22 predicted proteins | sample IncBWC7MmetaG_FD_161055 | JGI IMG/M metagenome (GOLD analysis project Ga0210402, IMG submission 161055) | Forest soil microbial communities from Barre Woods Harvard Forest LTER site, Petersham, Massachusetts, United States - Inc-BW-C-7-M | ecosystem: Environmental > Terrestrial > Soil >... | reverse complement strand
TGAACCACAAGCCGTTGGGATATCGCATCAACATCCTGATCGCACGCCTGTGCTTCCGTGGAATTTATTTTCCGCAAATGGGCCGATTCGCCTGGCTGAAAACGATTCTCGAAAATCGGCGCACAATCTTCAAACTCGTAAAGCAGGGGTTCGGAGGGGGGCTGCACGCCGCGGCGCCGCCAGTCGCAGCCCAGCCGGCCGCAGAGCCGCGGTAGTGAGATTTGTATTTCTTTGATGAAAAACGGTTCTTTGCAGAAAGCTGGAGCGAGAACAATTCTACCGTTGTTGGAGCAACCACTGAATATGAGATCACAAATCTATACGGAAGCGGATTACTTGCAAGCGCATCTGACTGTTATCGTGACAGCATCTCGCCGCACGTTTCCGGACTTCCACGACTTCAAACTTCGGGTGACTTCGATCCTAAAGAAGTGGGTTGCCGCTGCCATGGAAACGTGTGCCCCAGTTTAGCTCTCTGACTTCCTTTCCTTTTCCACTTCTTTGTAGAGCTTGTCTATCCGTTTCTGCACTTTATCTTTGTCTTCCGCCTTCGGATACAAATCCAGATATCGCTGGTAGGATTTGATCGCCTTTTTCTTCAAGCCTCTTTTCTCTTGCGCCTCACCCAGCAAGCGGAAGGGAAGTGCGTACCCGGGTTTCGCGAGTGTGGCGTCTTCGAAACGGTCGATCGCCGCATCCACATCGCCTTTATGCATGTAATACTGTCCCACCTGCATGTCCTTTTCCGCCCGAAGTGGGTCCCAAGTCGGCTGGTCCGGGGCACTCTTCGTAGCGTTATCGGTATTTGGTTTTGCAGGTTTCGGCTTCTCCGCGGGAGCTGCGGGTTTGTCGGGCGGAATTGGAGGCGGGTCCTGCGCGAGATTCCCCATCGGCGTGGCAAGCACAAAAGTAGAAAACACACTGACACAAAGCGCGTTCCGAGAGAACCTATTCATGAAGTCTATTGGATGCAGCCATTCGCTGGACATGTTGCCAGTACACCTCTTCCATCAGTCACTCTTTCCAATTCTAGTATGATGGGAGATGTCCGTTAAGCCTGCTTTTCGCGTCGACTCGCCATGGAACCCCGAGAAATAGCCGCGCTGCTTCCCGAAAGCCCCGGCGTCTACCTCTTTAAAGACGCCGCAGGCACCGTCCTCTACGTTGGCAAAGCTGCATCCCTCCGCAGCCGGGTGCGCTCTTATTTTCTCGAATCAAGCTGGGTGAACGCCAAGACAGGCTCGCTCGCCCGAGAGATCGCCGACCTCGAAACCATCCTTGTCGGCAACGAGCGCGAAGCTCTCGCTCTTGAGCACAATCTCATCAAGCAATACCGTCCGAAGTTCAATGTCATGCTTCGCGACGATAAAACCTATCCGTACATCAAGTTCACCGCCGCTGAAAAATATCCCCGCGTTTATTTCACGCGCCGCATCAAAAAAGACGGCTCGCTCTATTTTGGCCCTTATTTTCCCGCTGGCCTCGCGCGCCGCATTCTCCATTTCGTTCACAAACGTTTCCTCGTTCCAAGTTGCACGGTCGACCTCACGCGCAGCCATCCCCGCCCTTGCTTGCAATATTACATTCATCGGTGCCTCGGCCCTTGCGTTAGCGGCCTCACCACCGATGAACGCTATGCCGAAGCCACGCGCGATGTTCGCCTCTTTCTCGAAGGCCGTCGCCACGACCTCATCAAAAGTCTCGAAGCCCGCATGATGGCCGCCGCCGAAAAAGAGCAATTCGAACAGGCCGCCTCTTATCGCGATCTACTCCGCACCCTCGAAGATATCGAGGAGCGCCAGCGCATCGCCGCCGCCCAAGGCGACGACACGGACGTCCTCGCCTATTACGCCGAACAGCCGCTTGTCGCCGCAAATCTGTTTCACTTGCGCGGCGGACGCGTCGTTGACCGCCGCGAATTCTATTGGGAAGACCTCGACGAATTCAGTCCCCAGGAATTTGTCCCTTCGTTGCTCAAGCAGCTTTATCTGGAAGCCGAATATTTGCCCAAAGCCATTCATGTTCCCATCGATTTTGAAGATCGCGAACTCCTCGAGGAAACGCTCGCCGAACGGGCCGGCCACAAGGTGGAAATCTTCGCGCCCCAGCGCGGCAACAAACGTTCCTTCCTTGACCTCGTGGAAAGCAACGCAAAGCATTCTTTCGAACAGCGCTTCCGCGTCCTGAAGCCTACTTCGAAAGCCATCGGCGAAGCCCTGCAAAATGCCCTGAATCTGGTCGAAGAACCGAAACGCATCGAAAGCTTCGACATTTCCCACATCCAGGGAACAGACACAGTCGCCTCGATGGTCGTGTGGGAAAACGGCCGCATGAAAAAATCCGACTATCGCAAATTCATCATTCGTGGAGAGGATGAGCGCGGCGGGGATTCTAACAATCCATTGCCTATCGTCTCATCGCCAACCGCCGCTTTGCCTATATCTAAGAACGACGATTTCGCGAGCATGCGCGAAGCCGTCACGCGCCGCTATCGCCGCCTGCAAGAGGAAAAAAAGCCGCTCCCCAGTTTGATTTTAATCGACGGCGGCATCGGCCAGCTTCACGCCGCGGCGCAAGCGCTCGACTCGCTGCAAATCATCAACCAGCCGCTCGCGAGCATTGCCAAGAAAGAAGAAATTCTTTACGTCTTGGGTCAGGAAGACGAGCCCATCGTACTTGAGCACCACTCCCCGGTCCTTCATCTCATTCAACAAATTCGCGATGAGACCCACCGCTTCGCGGTCACGTTCCATCGTCAGCGCCGCGCCGTACGCCAGACAAAATCCGCGCTGGATGGCATTCCCGGCGTTGGTCCGCGCACGGCGCAAAAACTCCTGCGCGAATTTGGCAGTGTTTCGAACGTCCGGCGCGCCGGCCTCGAAAAATTATGCAAGGTCATCCCCCGAAAAACCGCCGAAAAGTTATTCGACGAGCTGGGCGCTCTGCAATCCATAGACGACCAGCCCAATAACCACTATGACTAGCTCACAGTGGTTAGCCTGTATTGCGCGCGACATGCCGCTATGTTACGGTTTTTGTGGAGGCTGTTATGGCGGACAATGTAGGTTCCAAGGTCACATATTTCCTCGTGGGTCTGGGCGTCGGCGCTTTGGTCGGCATTCTGTTTGCGCCTAAGTCCGGAGAAGACACGCGCGAGTATCTTTCGAAGAAAGCCGATGAGGGCCGCGACTTTGCGCAGCGCAAAGCGAAGGAACTCCGCGAACGGGCCGACGATCTGATCGAGCGCAGCAAGGATGCGGCGTCGCGCGGCAAGGATTCGATCTCCGCGGCCGTCGAGGGCGCGCGCGAAGCATATCGTCGCGAGGCTTCGAAGTCCTGAAGCCGCGAACACCTGAAGTTTCGAGCTTCTGAAGCAATGAAGACCGGCACAGCTTGATTCCGTCCTCTGGCGAGGACGTGTGGGGCGACCATGGAAACCTGGCTAATGATTTTCAGCATTGTCGCGGCGATCGCTCTAGTCGTTCAGGGCGGGATGTTGATTGCGCTATTTATTGAGATTCGCCAGACCAACCGAAAAGTCAACGGACTCGTCACCGATTTGCACGCGCGCGTGGGACCCATCCTGACGCGGGCGCAAATTCTTCTCGATGATACCCAGCCGAGAATTTCGAACATGGTCGCGGATGCGGCGCACATTGTTTATCTGACCCGTGGCCAGGCGCAGAAGATGGACCGTGTGCTCACCGATGCGACGGACCGCCTGCGCGGGCAGTTGAATCACGCGGACCGCATTTTGACCGGCGCGCTCGAAGCGGTAGAAGATGCCGGGTCGCAATTCCGAAGCACGGTTTGGCGGCCAATGCAGAAAGCCTCCGCGCTTGTCCAGGGAATTAAAGTTGGATTAGATCTCTTGCGTTCGCGGCGCCATCGGCGACGTCCTGACGAGCCGCTCGAACAACAGGAAGAAGAGCTTTTTATCTGAACGTTCTGCTTATCTCGTCTTCTGAAATTATTCTCTTCACCCTTCTCTAAAACTTTCCTTTCAAATCTCTCTCAGCGAATCCAGGCCCCGCCCAGGACGCGTTCTCCGTCGTAGAAGACGGCGCCTTGGCCTGGCGTTATGGCGCGTTGCGGAGCGTCGAAGATAATTCGCGCGCGCGTATCGCCGAGAGCTTCGACCGTTGCGGGTGCGGGCTCATGTTTGTGGCGAATTTTCACCTGTGCGCGGAGCGGCGCCCCGGGCTTCTCGATGGAGACCCAATTGACGGCTTCGACTGCAAAGTCGGTCGTCCGTAGCGCGTCGTCCTCGCCGACGATCACACGATTGTTTTTCGGGTCGATGGAAAGCACATAGAGTGGCTTGCCCGCAGCAAAGCCGAGACCCTTGCGCTGGCCGATGGTGAAGTTGTGGACGCCGTCATGATGGCCGACGACGGCGCCATCTTCCGTGACGATTTCGCCTTCGCCCTGCGGCAAAGAGATTCCTGCGTCCTTTGAATAGGCTTGTATGAATTGAACGTAATTGCCCGTCGGAACGAAACAGAGTTCCATACTCTCCGGCTTTTCCGCCACCGGGAGATTGGCGCGACGGGCCAGTGCGCGAACTTCTTCCTTGGTCAATTCGCCGAGCGGAAATTCGCTGCGCGAAAGCTGTTCCTGCGAAAGTCCCCATAGAAAATAAGATTGATCCTTGCTTTCATCGCGCGCGCGCAAAAGTTCCCAGCGGACGGTTTGCTGGTTCTCACGGATGCGCGCGTAGTGTCCGGTTGCGAGGCGCTCTGCGCCGATCTGCCGGGCCATGCGCAGCAGAGGCTCGAATTTCACATCCGTATTGCAGTTGGTGCACGCAATCGGCGTGCGTCCGGCGAGATATTGGTCGACAAACGGGCGCACTACACGTTGCTCGAACTGCTCCTCGAAATTCACAACGTAATGCGGAAAATTCAGATGTTGTGCGACGCGCTTAGCGTCGTAGACATCATCGAGCGAGCAGCAGCGATGCTGTCTGGGCCCATCGCATTGTAGCTCAGGCAAGCGGCGCTGGTTCCAGAGCTGCATCGTGAGGCCGACGATAGGGTGTCCCTGTTCCTGGAGAACCGCGGCGACGGCGGAAGAGTCGACGCCACCGGACATGGCGACGGCGATGAGGCCGCGCTGGAGTTCGGCGCGCGCGGGCAAAGTATCGAATTCAGTTGTCGTGTTCACGCTAACTCTATTGTATCGACTACCGCATGGAATTGCTTGCGACCGGGTTGAAGGCCAAAACGATCGAGATGGGTTACGCAAGTCATGGATGGGCGGCGGCCTCCTTTTGGTAGGTCGGCGAGAGGGCGCGGAGTTGGGCGACGGCCGCGGGGATAACTTCGAGAGCGAAGTCAATTTCGGATTCGGTGGTGTGACGGCCGAGGCTGAAGCGCAGGCTGGACTTGGCTTCTTCTTGAGAGAGACCGATGGCGGTCAAAACGCGCGAAGGTTCGACCGCTCCGGAAGAACATGCTGCTCCTACGGAGCAAGCCAAACCCTTTAGATCCAGTGCGATGACCAGAGCCTCGCCTTCGATTCCCGCGAACATGATGTTGGAGGTGTTCGGAGTGCGCGGGGCGAGGCCGCCGTTCACGCGGACATGGGGGACGCGCTCGAGCAAGCCGCGTTCGAGTTTGTCACGAAGCAAGGAGACTCGCTTCTCGTCGCCCGCCAACCCGGTTTGGGCGAGCTCGGCAGCCTTGCCAAGACCTACGATTCCGGCGACGTTTTCCGTGCCCGGGCGAAAGCCGCGCTGGTGATGACCGCCATAGAGAAGCTGGCGCAGGCGAGTTCCGGTGCGAACGTACAGAGCGCCGACGCCTTTGGGGGCATAGAGCTTATGTCCGGAGAGAGAAAGCAGATCCACGTGTAACGCGTTTACGTCGATAGGAATTTTGCCAACGGATTGCACTGCGTCCGTGTGGAAAGGAATCTTGTGTTCCTTGGCGATGCGGCCGATTTCTTCGAGCGGTTGGACGGTGCCGAGCTCGTTGTTGGCGTGCATCACGGTAGCTAGAACGCTTTCGGGCCGGATGGCGCGGCGGAAAGATTCAAGATTGACGAGGCCATCGCGATCGACTGGGAGGTAGGTGACGCTTACGCCTTGCTTTTCGAGGGCTTGGCAGGTATTCAGGACGGCTTCGTGTTCGATCGTTGTGGTGATGATGTGCGGCGAGGAAGTAGCTGAGATAGAGGAGGTTAAGGAAGTAAAGGAGGGGGAGAGGATGCCGAAGATGGCGTGGTTGTCGGACTCGGTGCCGCCACTGGTGAAGACGATCTCCTGGGGGCGCGCGCCGATGAGGGCGGCGACTTGTTCGCGGGCGGTTTCGACGGCGGCGCGGGCGCGCTGGCCGGGGGTATGGATCGAGGCGGCGTTGGCGAAATCGCCTGAGAGATAGGGAAGCATGGCGTCGAGCACTTGGGGCTCGACGGGCGTCGTGGCGTTGAAATCGAGGTAGAGGCGGTTCATGGGGCTGTTCTCAGGATACAGCGAAACGGCAATCGACGGCGAGTGGGGGCGCGGAGGGGGATTCACTCCACTCGGCTCCCGCTTCGGCAAGCCTAAGGTGGGCGGCTCGGCGATTGGCCGTGGCGTCACTGGTTAACAATAAGACCCCACCCCCCTGGGGGTTTTTTTGTAAGTGCGGATTCTAAAGGACTTTAAGTGCTGTGTTTTGTAAGTGCGGATTCTGAAGGGGTTACGGGCGCATTTTCTGGAAGTGCGCATTCCAAAGGAGTTAGCACTAGGTGGATCAACCAGGCGAGAGTGGATTTCGGTTCGAGGGCGTACACCCCCGGTGATTTGCAAACGAGAGACGCCGAGTGCATGGGGGGAACAAGAACGAGGCGACGAGAAAGGCGACGGGTTGGTCGGCGAGGAAACCACGGGGAATGGTAGCAGGATATTGACCGATTGTCAATAACTCCTTGAGATTACTGACTGCTTATTCGAATGGATGGCGTGGATTCGAACGCGTGTGACCGAAGTCGTGTGATGGGAACCAGTTAGCGGGGGTTGATTGGGACGACAAGGCTGTGGAAGAGTGTGGAAAACGCGGAAAGCCAGCCTCGAAAACCAGTAATAGGACCGCCAGGTACTGGCTCAGTCTACCGGTTCAGCAGTGCGAAAGCCGACTCTCGGGTGGGCTGCTTAAGAACTGTAGTCCACATTTTTGGCGATCGTCGCCAACGTCTGTCTGACCTTGGACAGAGGATGCCGAGGAAATTGCTGGTCATAACTCTCGTCGTCCGACATAAATCGCAAAAGGCTTCGGTCTACTACACTACGGAAAGCAGGATCATAAGGATCCTGACCCCAACGCTGTTCGTATTCTTCTGGCTTAAGCTTACCCTCGCTTATCAGATTTGAAGTTACGATCGCTTCTCGGAATCCCGTTACGCCACGCTCGCCCGCGACCACCGTCCATGCCAGCCAGACTTCGTGCACCCTATTTAAAAGCATACCCGAGTAAACGTAGGCTGGCATTTGCAAACGCTTGTAGATGATCTTGACCCCCTCGTTTAATCTGCACGCCTCGATCAGGCCACCGCCGTTCCCTTGCGCGAGTTCTCGGGCCCATTTTCTGATGTCCATCACCTCAGCTCTGTCAAAATATGGAAAAGGCTCCGACGAAATGGCAAGTGAAAGGACATCACCATCAAAATCTCGCCATATGCGCATATCCTCCGCCGGCGTATCTTCATTCCATCCGGGGAGGTTGAGTTGCACCCGCCTAATCGGCTCGCTCGCTGCCCGCACTGAATTGCGCCAAAAATGATTCCACCATTTCATGGCCGTGTGTGACCAACCAAGAGTTCAACCTCAAGTTGAGAGACAGGGTTATAACACACTCAAGGAATTGCTCACTAGCTTCTAACTAAGGACCTACGGGAAGTTATCTTGAAACGGGGCCTGCCCGTGAGGATTTGCGTGAGGGGACGCGGACCCCGGGCCTCTACCGTGTGGACCCACCAGGACTAGAAAGAGCAATAACTTAGACTAACTAGAAGAGACGTTCTTGATGGCGGTTTTGCCCGTAACATAGGCAAGAATCACCGGTAGGAAAGGGAGCGCTACGGGAATCAACGCTACAAAAATAGCCCCAACTTCTGAAGTCGCGTTGCCGTCGTGCCAGCTTTGGCACAGCTGAAGCTGTGCCCGGATCAGAAACATGCCAAGTTAAGCGAAACTTCTGAGCCGGTTGTGCGTAGATGTTGGTTGAGGGGGTGCGTATGAAAACATTACTGAGAGTAGTCGTATTGGGCCTTGCGGTGCCGGCTGGGGTGATGTTCGCCCAAGACAAGGCGGCGCACGAGAAACCGGCGGCGAGCCCGCAGAACCCGCTGACCACGTGGAATAAATTCGCCTACGCCCGGGTGAAGGACGTGCTGTTGAAGTCGGCGGAGAAGATGCCGGAGGAAAATTACAGTTTCAAGCCTGTGGAGACGGTGCGCAGCTACGGACAGATCGTGGGACACGTGGCCGATGCGCAGTACGCGTTCTGCTCAATCGCACTGGGGGAGAAAAATCCGGCGCTGGACATCGAGCACACGAAAACATCCAGGGCGGATCTGATTGCCGCGCTGAATACGGCGTTCGCGTACTGCGATAAGGCGTATGACGGGATGACCGATGCCACGGCGGTGCAAACGGTCAAGCTGTTTGGGAATGACGCGCCGCGGCTGAGCGCGCTGACGGTCAACAACATGCATGACCTAGAGCACTACGGAAACCTGGTGACGTATATGCGATTGAAGAACATCGTGCCGCCCAGCAGCGAGCAGCAGGCTCCGGCGCAGCCAGCCAAGAAGTAACTGGTGACTGGGAATTAGCTCGTAAGTAGAAAATCCCAGTTCCTACGGAGGGAAATTCATCTGCCAAACAATTTCGCGTTTGTGCCGTTACCGGAAAAGTGGAGGCTAGTACCCAAGTTACCGGTAATCCGTGCTAGGCAGGTGGATTGTGTGATTGTGCGGTAGCACTACTTCGTAGAGAGCGCTTGCATCAATTCCTGATGGGCCGTTGCCAGCTGGATTCGCGCTTCATTAGTTAGACGAAGGCTTGGAATCAAGATCTGTTCCACCTTGCCGAGCCGGCGAAGCTTTGACTCCAAATCAGCGATTCGGGACTGTGCCTCAGCCGGGGGTTCACGTAGCGCGGCCTGCACCGCCAGCATGTATTCCTCGTACGCACGAATCTTGTCATCACTCTCCGGCTTGCCCGTCGTTCGCGACTTTTGAAGATACTGATCTCCGATGGCGAATTCCACGCCCCATGCCACTCCCCAATCGAAGCCATCCTCGGGCATCGTTTTCACGACAACAGACAGCTCTGTTTTCTGCTCCTCGTTCAATTTTCCCTGTCGGGCGCTGTCGCGAATCGGCTGCAGGTTATCCAGAATTATCGCATGGGCTATCATCGCCGCAATCACAGGACCGCTGCGTGACGTATCCTGCCCAAAGTGGACCCCAGCCAGCCACGTATCCACGGCCGTTCGCGAATCGCCATGCGCCATCTCGCGTATTCCCTGGAGTGCATTCAAACGAGACAGCAGCCGCGCTCGCATACCAAACCAAATCGGAGTCCTCGACCCGTTCCGGAAATCGAATCCCCAATTGCACACAGGAAGCTTCGTGGCCCGCTGCATGGTACGAAGTGCGTCGAGGTTGGAATCCAAAATCGGCCCAAGTTTTGCTTCGTCCCACGCGACCCGTCCAGTGATTGTCTCTCCGAACAAATCCTGCGTCGCATCATCAGGCTCCACCAACTCCGCCAAAGCAAACCAATAACGCAGCGCTGCATTGTCCGTTTCCGGCGGAAACATCGCCTGTGCCGGCGCTGTGTGGGCGCTGGCAAGAACGGCCATAATCGTCGCCAATAATCGGAATTTCATGGGATTAAGATACAACTATTGTAGGCCGAGAGTCGCAACGGCTAAGCCAAGACGCTAGTAGCGGATGACTGTTGATAACGGTCTACTTGCCTGTCCAGTAGCTTAGCGCCTGGTAAATGAATGGCAATCGCCAGCCAGGGAAAAGAATCCGTATAACCAAGATAGATGTATATACATCTATCTAGCATGAGCCAATCTCTTTTGCCGAAACTGCCGTGCATGTGCGGAAGCTTCCGACGTACGTCGCGTGCACTCACACAACTTTATGAGGAGGCGCTGCGTCCGCTGGGATTGCGAGCGACGCAGTTCACCATCCTGCAAGCTTTGTCGCTCGCGGGAGAAGTGTCTCAGTGGCAGCTCGGCGAGATGCTCGCGATGGATAGTACAAGTTTGACGCGGACATTGGCGATCATGATCCGAAAGGGTTGGATTGCCGAACAGCGTGGTGCAGACCGACGAGAACGGCGGCTCCGTCTGGCCAGCGCTGGAGAACGGAAGCTGGCGCGGGTGCTGCCGGTCTGGAAGAAAGTTCAATCGCGACTCCAGCGGACGCTGGGGCGGAAGGCTTGGAGGCGCCTGTTGAAACTCACGCATCAAGTAACAGAGCAAGTCAAAACAGAAGGAGGTTCGCTATGAATAAGTATGGAAAGATCAGTGCTGGGCTGCTCGTCGTTTGGTTCGTCTCGGTCCTGAGCGCGTCGGCCTTGGATCTATTCAAGAATGGATCGGGGCGGTTCGGACTTGGAGTTGCTGTAGCCTCGCTGACGCCGATGGTTGTATTTTCGTTGTGGTTCGCGGGGACGGAAGAATTTCGACGCTTCACATTATCTTTAAACCCGAGAATTTTGACCTCTATACAGTCCTGGAGAATTTTGGGATTCACGTTCGTGCTGCTGGAGGCGCGGAACGTGCTCCCGAGCGTCTTTGCTTGGCCGGCGGGATATGGAGATATGACTATTGGAGCCACAGCTGCTTTCGTGGCGTGGAAGCTGGCGGACCCCGGTCATCGCGGCAGTTTCATTCTGTGGCAGATGCTTGGAATATTGGACCTAGTCACGGCGGTGAGCCTAGGCACGACGGCGGGTTTGCTTGTGCCGCACGGTCCGTCGATGGTGGCCATGACGGTGCTGCCTTTGAGCCTGATTCCTACTTTTCTTGTGCCGTTGTTTCTCATGCTGCACGTGATATGCATCGCGCAGGCGAGGAGTTGGAAGGCCGCATCGCAATCGCGACGCCAGGCGGCAGAGTTGCAACGTTCTGCGATCTAAGAGGGCGTCCAAGCAATCGAAAAGAGCAAGGGCTCTCGACGAAGTTAACGTCGAAGGCCCTGAGTGTTTAGAGAACTGCGAGCGGCTACTCGGCGCGGAGCGCCTCGACGGGGTCGACGGTGGCGGCGCGCCGTGACGGAAGATAGCTGGCTATGAAGGCCGTGAAGACGAGGCCAAGGGTCACGGCGGCGTAGGTGATGGGGTCAACAGGGTTGACGTGGAAAAGGAGCGAAGACATCAGGCGCATAACGATGGCGGCGGCGACCAGGCCAAAGGCCGCGCCGATGCCGGTAAGGATGAGTCCGTGACGGATGAACATACCGGTGACGGATTGCTGTTGAGCGCCAAGAGCCATGCGGATGCCGATTTCGCGGACGCGCTGAGAGACGGAGCAGGCGATGACGCCGTAGATGCCGACGACACCGAGAAGAAGGGCCATGCCGCCCGCAACGGCGAGCATGATAAGCGTGAACGAGGTGCGGCCCATGGAGCGCGTGTAGAAATAGTTGAGCGTACGAACGCCGGCAAGCGGCAGATTAGGATTCACAGACCAGACAGCTTCACGGACTTCCTTTAGGAAGGATTCCGAGCCGGCGCGCGAGCTGCGAATGCCGAAGGCCGTGTAGTTCGCGACATCCTGTGCTTGGCCCTCGAAGCGAACGCGCATGATGGGCCAATACACCATGGAGGGAGGGGTTTTGTTGACGCCGTCACCATAAACATTTGCAGCTACACCGATAATCTCGCGCCAGTCGTCGGTTGTGGCGACGCGAATGCGTTTGCCGATGGCGTTGGCGGGCGAATCCCAATACTCGCGGGCAAAATTTTCAGAAATGATAGCGACAGGAAGCGTCTTGTAGATGTCCGTCCACGTGAAATCACGCCCTGCAACCAAGGGAGTTCCTTCGGTTGCGAAGAAACCTGGAATGACGAAGGCGAAGCGGCGAATCGGAGGAATCTGTCCTTCGGAGTAGGCGCGATCCTGTGCGAAGACGAGGTCGTTGCTGGAGTTGCCATCCATGGGGAACGACGTGGATATGGTGACAGCAGAGACGCCGGGAATCGCGGCGATTTTGCTGCGCATCGCGTCGAACGTGCGCACGACGCTTTCGTTGTCCTTGACTTGAGTATCTGGAATGCCGATCCGGAACGTTTGCAACTGTGCGGGCTGAGAGAAGCCGGGATTAACGTGAGTGAGCGCGCGGAAAGTTCGGATCATGAGGCCCGAGCAGATGAGGAGGACGAGGGCGAGGGCGACTTGCACGACGACGAGAACGCTGCGCGCGCGGTGTTGTTCGCGGCTACCACTATTGGCGCGGCCGCCTTCGCGAATGCCAGTGCTAAGTCGAACGCCGGCATATTTGAAAATGGGGATGCAGCCGAAGAGGACGCTGGCGAGAACGGAGATGGCAAAAGTGAAGAGCAGAACGGGGCCGTCGATGCCGATTTCGTTAATGCGGGGGAGGCCATCCGGCGCGATGGCGACGAGGACGCGGAGGGCCGCGTAAGCGAGTCCCAATCCAAGCGCGCTGCCGAGGAAACCGAGAGTAATGCTTTCGAGGAGCAGTTCGCCGGCGATACGGTAAGGGCTCGCACCAAGAGCGGAGCGAACGGCGAGTTCCTGGCGGCGGCCCTCGACGCGGACGAGAAGCAGGTTTGCAACGTTGGCGCAAGCAATCAGCAGAACGAGGCCGATGGAGCCCATGAGCACCCACAGCGTGCCGCCGACGTCGCCGATGACGTCCGTTTTCAACGGACGGAGATTCGGGCCGATGCGGGCGTCTTCAAAAATCTTGGCGCTGAATCCGGGAGGGGCAGGGAAGGAGCGTGAAACGATGGGGAGCATGCGAGCTATGTCGGCGCTGGCCTGTTCCATGGTGACGCCGGGCTTGAGGCGAGCGATGCCTTCATAACTGAAATTGCCGAGATTGGTTTTGTTACGGTCCCATTTTAAGGGAAGGATCACGGCGGGATCGTTCCAATCGAGAAAATGAAAGCGTTGGGGAAGTACTCCAATAATTTCGTGTGGCTTGCCATCTAAAGTAATGGATTGCCCAATAACCGAGCTGGAGCCTCCGAATTTCTTTTTCCAGAAACCATACGTGATCACCGTGGTGTCTGGTGAGCCGGGCGAATCGTCCTGGCGCGTGAAGGAGCGACCAAGGATCGGTGGAATGCCGAGCAAGGGAAGCGTGCCGTCGGTAACGTCAAGAGCTTCAAGGCGTTCGGGTTCAGCAACGCCTGTAATGCTGACGGCATCCCGGTTGTAGATGCCAACGTCCTGAAAGGATTGATTTTGTTCGCGATAGATGAAGTAGTTGGAGGGCGCCATGTTGAGGTCGGTGATGTTGATGCCCGGGGCGGTATGCCAGACGCCGATCAACTCGCTGGGGTTCGGATAGGGAAGTGGCTTGAGGAGGACGCCTTCGAGAACGCTGAAAACGACAGTATTGCCACCCACGCCAGCGGCAAGCGTGATGAGCGTGATGATGGTGAAGAGAGGGGCGTGGGCCAGGCGGCGAAAGACCTGCTTTAGATGGAGTATGAACGTTCGCATGGGCGGAGCCTCCCGGAGTTGTGCGTTTGAAAGAATGAACTCGCTTACATAGCCGTCACTACTTAGTACGAAGAAGCGATACGAATGTTCCAGGTACTTTGCAGGCGAGAGCTTGCGAACAGAATTTTAGACTTTGCGAAGAGGCGCAGCTGTTCACTTGTTTACAGTGGCTGAGTCTGTTTATGCGGAGATGGTCGGCTATAGAACGATGGAATGCATAGCGAGGCTGGCGGGCGGAAGCTGGTTTGCAGAATGGACGGCGGGGTGTAGACTCGCGGCAACGCTGCAAGAATGCGGCCGTGGTGGCGGCAAAGGAGTCGAAGGCGATGGGACAATCCATTCCATTTGGGACGCATATTGCAAGGCCGCCGATTGCGGCGCGAGCCGGAGAGACGGGCGCGGTGAAGGTGGAGTCCGTGCCGTGGACGATCTGGTGCATGGTCGCGGGAATTGTATGCGGAACGATCGGAGGTCCATGGGACATTTCATGGCACATGTCGATCGGGAGGGACACATTCTGGACGCCGGCGCACATCATGATTCAGATGACGGGCGTGCTGGTAGGAATCGCGTGCGCGTACATGATTTTGACGGCGACATTTGGGCACGATACGGCGACGCAAAACGCGTCAGTGAAAATCTGGGGATTCAGGGGACCGCTGGGGGCGTTCATTGCGGTGTGGGGTTGCATGGCAATGCTTACGTCGGCGCCGTTCGACAATTGGTGGCACAACGCATACGGGCTGGATGTGAAAATTGTGAGCCCTCCGCATACGCTACTTTCACTAGGTTCGCTGGCGATCAAAATTGGGTTGATGGCGCTGATGGCAGGACTAATGAGTCGCGCGACGGAGGGGGTGCGTCGAACGTTGACCTGGTTGTTGCTCTACATCGGAGCGAGCTGCGTTTCGCAGATAGGAACGATCCTGACGACGAGCACGTGGCCAGCGGCGATGCACACGGCGGCGTGCTACCTGGCGGTGGCGATCGGAATCCCCGCGGTGCTGATTGCGCCAGCGTGGGCGTCGCAATGGCGATGGGGCTGCACGGCGGTTGCGGGAATTTATACGGCAATTTTGCTTGCGTTTGAGTGGATTCTGCCGCTCTTTCCGGCGACGCCGAAGCTGGGGCCGGTCTACCAGCACATTACGCACCTGATACCGCTGCATTTTCCGCTCCTGTTGATCGTGCCCGCGATTGTGATGGATGTGTTGTGGCGTAAGACAAGCTCGTGGGGAAGATGGAAGCTAGCGCTGGCGACAGGGCCGCTGTTCGTGTTGTCGTTTATGGCCGTGCAGTGGCCATTCGCGGACTTCTTGATGTCGCCCGCGGCGCGAAACCGCATCTTCGGAATGGCGTACTTCGCGTATTTCGATCCGGCGACGATCCTGTACGATCCGTACAAGTTCGCCGGGGGAGAAACGGGCGCCCAATTCGCGAAGCTGATACTGATGGCATTGATGTTTAGTGTGTTTACGGCGCGACTGGGATTTGCATGGGGCGATTGGATGAGGCGGATGAGAAGGTGAAGTAGGTGGCTTACCGGCGCGACGAAGATTTTCTCGCACTTAGGATTTTCATTCATTCAACGTCAGATGGGGAGTTTCATGCGACGACGGACGATCGGGATCCTCGCAGTTCTATTTGTGGCGGCGCTTTCTGTAAGCGCGCACGTCGGAAGTCCGGACGTGTACTTCGAGGGAGACGCCGGACCGTATCACTTGTACGTGACCGTGCAAATACCGCAAGTGATTCCCGGGATCGCGGAGATTCAAGTGCGAAGCGCGTCGAACGACGTTGAGAGGATTGAGATTGTGCCGATGCGGCTGAGCGGAGCGGGGTCGAACTTCCCGCCAACACCGGATGTGGCGGAGAGATCGAAACAAGATCCGCAATTCTTTACAGGGAGTCTGTGGCTGATGGAGTTTGGCGCGCTGAAGGTGCGCGTGTCGGTGGAAGGAAGTAAAGGCAAGGGAGAGCTTGCCGTGCCTGTACCTGCGTTTGCGCAGCGGACACTCCCGATGGAGCGCTCACTGGGAGGATTGCTGGGATTCCTGATGGTGTTCCTGGCGGTTGGGCTTGTGTTCATCGCGGGAGCGGCTGCGCGCGAAGGGAATCTGGAACCGGGAGAAACGCCTTCGGCGGGAAGAGCGAGGCGAGCCAGGATTGTGATGGCAGTTACGGCGGTCGTCGTGTTGGGGATACTTTTTCTTGGAAAAGCTTGGTGGGGCGCGGAAGCGACGAACTATAAACGAGGGGTGAATTTCTTCAAGCCGCCGGAAGCGGAGACGCAACTCGAAAATGGAAACCGGCTAGTGATTCGGGCGAAGGGTCAGGACCCAGAGTGGTCGAAAGAAGTGAAAATGGAAGAGGTGATTCCGGACCACAATCATTTGATGCACCTGTTTTTGATCAGTGCGCCGGGAATGGAACGTATGTGGCACCTGCATCCGGAGCGAACCGATGGAGGCGCGTTTGCGGAGGAGTTGCCGAACATGCCCGGCGGACACTACCAAGTTTTTGCGGACATCGTGGACAAGGCGGGGTTTCCGTGGACGCTGGTGGGGCAGGTGGATCTTCCGCAGGCGAATGGAAAGGCGCTTGCCGGAGATGACTCGACATGGACAGGCACGCCGTTGGCTGCCGGGGAGGAGGATTCGAGCGTTGCGCAACTCGCGGACGGCGGGCGGATTGTTTGGAAAAAGGGTAGTGGGCCACTAACTGCGAAGACAGCGATGGTATTCAAATTTAGAGTTGAGGATAAGGACGGGAAGCCGGCAAAAGATATGGAGCCATATATGGGGATGGCGGGACACGCGGAGTTCGTGAGTTCGGACATGAGCGTGTTTGCGCACATTCATCCGGCAGGATCGGTATCGATGGCGGCGCTGGAGTTGGCCAGCTCAGGACCTGCGGCTGGAACTGCTGCTATTCCCATGGGCATGCCTCGCGGAATGGCGATGACGATGCCGGAAGGTGCGATGGAGCCCGAGGTGAGCTTCCCGTACGGGTTTCCAAAGGCGGGCGAGTACAGAATTTTTGTCCAAATAAAACGTGCTGGACAGGTTGAAACCGGCGTATTTGACGCGCGTGTACGGTGAAGAGAGTTTGTAAGCGGCGGCGCTTCGTCGCTAGCTCGCTACCGTGCTAGAGTCTTCCATTCGGGTTGCCCACCGCAGGTGAAAGCAAAAGCAGAGAAGGGGAGGAACAGAATTGGCGTATCGGGATTTGCGGGAGTTCGTCCAGAAACTGGAGAGGGAAGGGGAACTGAAGCGGATTCGCGCGGAGGTTGACCCGGTTCTGGAAATTACGGAAGTGACACAGAGGGTGGCACGGGACAAGAACCGAGTTCCAGAGAGCGTTGGCCCGGCGCTGCTGTTTGAGAAGCCGAAGGGCTCGCAGGTGCCGTTGCTGGTGAACACGTTTGGAAGCGTGCGGCGGATGGCAATGGCGTTTGAAGTGGGAGAACTAGACGAAGTGGCGGCGCGCATTCAGGGCTTTTTGAAGATGGAAACGCCGCAGGGATTGTTTGACAAAATCAAGATGTTGCCGAAGCTGGCGGAGTTGGGTTCGTTCTTTCCGAAGAGCGTGAAGACGGGCGCGTGCAAGGAAGTGATGCACCACGGGAAAGACGTCAATCTTCTGGATTTTCCGATTTTGAAGTGCTGGCCACAGGATGGCGGGCGATTTATCACATTTCCGTTGGTGTTCACGAAAAATCCGGAAACGGGAAAGCGAAACGTCGGGATGTACCGGATGCAGGTTTACGACGAGCGGACAACGGGGATGCATTGGCAGACGCAAAAGCACGGGGCGGAGCATTTTCGGCGTGCGAGGGCGAAGAGTCCAGAAGGGCGAATCTCGGTGAGCGTGGCGATTGGCGCGGATCCGGCGACGGCGCTGGCGGGGATGCTGCCGATACCGCCGGATTTGGATGAAATGATGTTTGCAGGATTTTTGCGGCGTGAGCCCGTGGAGATGGTGGCATGCGAGACGAATGATCTGGAGGTGCCCGCGAACGCGGAGATTGTGCTGGAAGGCTATGTGAATTTGAATGAGTTGCGCACGGAAGGGCCGTTTGGAGATCACACGGGTTTTTATTCTTTAGAAGGCGAGTACCCGGTGTTTCATGTGGAGTGCGTAACGCACAAGAAGGAGCCGATTTATCTGACGACCGTAGTAGGGCCACCGCCGCAGGAAGACTATTACATGGGCTACGCGGTGGAGCGCGTGTTTTTGCCGGTGATGAAGATGCAATATCCGGAAATCGTGGATGTGGCGATGCCGGCGGAGGGAATTTTTCACAATTTGATGATTGTGGCGATCCGAAAGTCGTATCCCGGGCATGCGCGGAAGGTCATGAACGCGATATGGTCCCTGGGGCAAGCGATGTTCACAAAAGTGATCGTGGTGGTGGATCACGACGTGAACGTGCACAACTTCAACGAAGTTGTGTGGAAGACGTTGTGTGCGCTGGACCCGGAGCGCGATGTGCAGTTTTCATTTGGACCCATGGATACACTGGATCACGCGGCGCGGATGCAGGATTACGGTTCGAAGATGGGAATTGATGCGACGCGCAAGTGGGAGACGGAAGGATTTACGCGGCCCTGGCCGGATGAAATTGTGATGGATGAAGAAACGCGCGCGCGGATCGCGGCAATTTGGAAGACGCTACAATTATGAAATCGCAGGAAGAGGAAGTGTGCGACTGACTACAAAGGATAACCGTCCTAACGGGCAGGGAGAGGTGGCCAACAAATACAAGTAATTGTAGTTCGCTGGAAAACGACCACAATGGGTGGTAAGGAGTGCCCCGAATACCCTAGAACTACCTAAGAATAGGGGTAGTTATAGGGCAACTCCGGTAGAGAATCCCTTGACGCTCTGAGCTTTTCAATGGGATAACGCTTGCACGGACCGCACCTCGAGAAATCCGCAGCGCTAAGAGGGGTGCACTGAACAGTGGTGGGGTAAGGCGTGAAGTCGGGCGCCGGGGTGACGTTCCTCGTGATTGAATCGCGTGAAGTGATGAATGTGAGACAGGCGTCGCAGTATCTGGGAATCTCTCCGGATACCCTGTACCGTTACATCACTGAGGGCGAAATTCCCGCGTTCAAACTAGGTAATCGTTGGAAACTGCGTAAGACGATTCTGGACCGGTGGATGGAACGCAAGATGAGCCAGGCGCATTCGAGGCGCCGATAGTTTGCCGAGAGTAAAGGCGAAAGAGGCCGAGATATGTTGGGAATGGGCAAAAAATCAAGGCAGCTAGTGGGGCTGGACATCGGCTCAAGCTCTATCAAGTCAGTGGAGCTGAAGTCGACAAAGGCAGGCTACGAGCTCGTTAGCTTTGGGATGGAAACGCTGGCGCAGGACACCGTGGTGGACGGCGCGATCATGGATGCGCCGCAGGTGGCGAATGCGATCAGCAAGATATTCGATGCCCAGCGAATCAAGACCAAGAACGTGGCGACCTCGGTTTCAGGACATTCCGTGATTGTGAAGAGAGTGCCGCTGCCGCTGATGACGGAAGAAGAACTGTATGACCGAATTCCTTCGGAAGCCAGCCAGCATATACCGTTCGATATCGCCGACGTGAATCTGAGCTATCAGTTGCTGGAATCGATGGACGCCCAGATGGACGTCCTGCTGGTGGCGGTAAAGAAGGACAAGATCCTGAATCACACAAACGTGTTGGCGCAGGCGGGTAAGACTCCGGTGGTGGTGGATATTGATGCATTCGGCCTGCAAAACTGCTTCGAAGTGAACTACGAACCAGACGCCGGGCAGACGGTGGCGCTTCTGAATATCGGCGCGAGTGTGATGAACATTAATATCGTGCGTGGCGGCGTGCCGCTGTTCACGCGCGACGTCAGCGTAGGGGGAAACCAGTACACTGACGCGCTGCAGAAGGAATTGGACCTGAGCTTCGAAGATGCTGAGCGTTTGAAAAAGGGCGATTCTCTTCCGAGCGTGACAGACGAGCAGAAGCAGCAGATTCTGCGGAGCGTATCGGACATTCTGACTCTCGAAATTCAAAAGACGTTTGACTTCTTCCGGGCGACGGCCAGCGGGGAAAATATCCAGCGCATCGTCGTGGCGGGCGGAACAGCGCGTGTTCCCGGGCTAGTGGACTTGCTTCGGGAAGAGTTCGCGATGCCGGTGGAAGAATTGAATCCTTTCCGGAAAGTGCTCATCAATCCCAGCCGGCATAGTGATGACCAGATCCGTGAGATGTCTCCGCGGCTGGCCATTGCCGTGGGTTTGGCACTGAGGAGCTTTGACTAACCATGATCCGCATAAACCTTCTCGGACAAATTAGGCCGAAGGCGTCACGCCGGCCAGTTGACACCGGAGCAGCGTTGCCCGCGCTATTTGTAGGAGCGGGCCTCGTTCTAGGCGTTCTGGTTCTGGGATTTCTTTACTACTCGTGGCAAAGGCAGCTGAACGCGGAGAACAGCCGGATTAAAGTATTGCAAGCGCAGAAGACCGACCTTGAAAACATCAAGCAACAAGTTGAAGCGTTTGATAAGCAGAAACAGGTTCTCCAGCAGAGAGTTGCGACTATTGAACAACTGCAGCGCGACCGCACGGGCGGGCAAGACTTGTTGGACATGGTGGCGAATACGGTTTCGCGGACGGAGAATCTCTGGCTGACGACGATGACGAGGAAGGGGACCAACCTTGCGATTGAAGGTTCGTCGGCTTCGATCAATGCGGTGGCTAATTTCATCACGGCTTTAAAACGATCGGGGTACTTCCAGAGGGTGGAAATCAAGGAAACGAAGCAGGACGACAAGAGTACAGGCGTTCAGACGTTTAATTTCCAATTGTCTGCAGAAATCACTCCGCCGCAGACAGCGGTAGGATCGGCGGCGCAATCAAAGCAAGCGAACACGCCGACGAAAGCCGCGCCGTCCGCGGCACCGGCCAAGAAAGGGTAAGGGACCACCATGGCCAATCCGTTTCGAGACATGTCGGTGTTCATGCAGGGCCTGGTGGCAGTGGCCATCGCGGTCGTGGTGCTTCTCTTGGGAGTTTACATTCCGCTTTCTCCAGTTGCACAGGAACGTGACGCAGTGGACAAGGCCGTTCAGGACCGCAACAGGCTGAGTCAAGAAGTGCAGCAACTCTCGGTTTACAAACAGCGTTATGGGGAGCTGAAGCAGCAGATGGATGCGCTCTCCAAGCAACTGGATACGCTGAAGACTATCGTTCCTGAAGAAAAAGAGACGGATGAATTCATCCGCTTGTTGCAGGGAGCCGCGAGTTCGTCAAACGTTCAGATTCGACGTTTAACGGCTCAGGCAATTGTGCCACGGGAATTCCATTATGAGATGCCGTTCGAAGTTCAAGCGGACGGACCGTACTTCAATTTAATGGACTTTTTCGGACGATTGGGCCGGCTGTCACGCATCATCAATGTGGGCGATTTGGAGTTCGCTGATCCGGACAAAACCAAAGGGACGAAGTATCCAATAAGGCCGGGGACGACGGTTTCCGGAATATTTACAGCAACCACTTTCTTTACCAAGCCAGCTGACGTGGGACCGACCTCTGGAACAGGTGCAGCAGGAGCGAAGTCCGCGGTAAAGCCGGCTGGGAAACCCTGAGCGGGAATGAGCGATCTATGCGTTCAGCAATAACTCTCGTACTAGGGATTTTGCTCGCGGCAGCCGCCCCTGGGCTGCGCGCGCAAGCCAAACCGGCGGCTCCCGCTGGCGCGAAGCCCGCGCCACCGGCCGCTAGCCAGGCTGCGCCGCAGACAGCTAAACCTGCAGCACCAGCGGCGACAAAGCGCGCAGCAAAACCCCCAAGAACTAAAGCGGCGAAGGCTCCCAAGCCAGCCAAGCCTGTCGAGACAGCGTTGAATCCCGACGCGCCGAAGGAAGGCGAGGAGAGGTCCGGGCGCCGGGACCCGTTCGAGTCCCTTGTAGCTCGCCAGCAGGCGCAATCAAATGCGGGGAAGAATCTGCCGCCAGGAAAGGCGGGGCTCCAAGTGAGCACGCTAAGGTTGGACGGAATCGTAAAGGCGCCAAACGGCATGATCGCAGTGGTGACGAACCCGCAAGCGCGGACTTATTTTCTCCGTGAAGGCGACCAATTGTATGACGGACGTGTGGAAAAGATTGCGATGGACGGCGTTTCATTCCACGAAGTAGGGAAAGATGCGTTTGGGAAACCCGTGGAACGCCAAGTGAACAAAAGAATTTACTCCAGTGCAGGAGAACAGCAATGAAGACGAATTGGCCCGCCTTTCGGTGTGGCTGCCTGATCCTCTCGAGCGCAGTGCTAGGCGCAAGCCCGTTGCTCGCTCAGACGCAGCAGCCCGCCGGCGCAACCGCGACATCCGCGGTGATCTCGAGTGTGGCGATAACCCAAGCGCCACAACGCGCGAGTGTACGAGTGGAGGGCGAAGGGCGGCTCGACGTCCATGCCTTGCGCATGCAGAATCCGGAGCGGTTGGTGCTGGATTTTTCAGGCGCGCGAATGGCGGTCGATAAGACAGTCATTCCGGGCGTGTCCGAACCTGTCCGCGACGTGCGGCTGGGCCAGTACCGCGCCAACGTGGCACGCGTCGTCGTTGACCTCACGAACGTCTCACCGTACCAGATTTCCCATGACGGGCAAGCGGTGGTGATCTTATTTGACGCTCAGCCGGAAGCTCCAAGCGCAGCGCCGACGGATCCTCAGATCGAAACTTCGGCTGACGACGTGAATACGCACGCAAGATTCAACTACGCTTCGGCGGTCCCACGCACAAGTGCGCGCCCCGCGCGTGCTTCGCGGATTTCAGCTCCTCGCTTTGCTTTGCCCGGCGAACTGACCCAGCCCTCAGTCATCCTGGCATCGTTTGGCGGGAAGAATGAGCCAGCGAGACCGGCAAAGGTGCAGGAGGCGGCTCTGCAAGCGGCACAACAGTCCAGTGCGGCTGCGAACACGCTCGCTGCATCATCCGGCCAGGCGCAGCAATCACAGGCGTCGGCGGTCCCGGCTGCTTCTGGAAAGTACACGGGAGAGCCAATTTCCGTGAACTTGAAGGAAGTCGATTTGCGGGACTTTTTCCGTTTGATCCATGAAATAAGCGGTTTGAACGTGGTTTTGGATCCCGCGGTGAAAGGGTCGCTGACGATCGTACTGGATGAAGTGCCATGGGATCAGGCTCTGGACATCGTTCTGCAGAACAACGGCCTCGACAAACAGCTCAACGGAAATGTCTTGCGGATAGCCACTCACGAAACACTGAGGAAGGAAGCCGAGACCCGACGGGACCTCGAAAAGGCACAATCGGAAGCGATTGACACGGTGACCGTGACGCGGGTATTGAGCTATGCAAAGGCCTCGTCTCTGAGGGACACTCTCAAGAAATTCTTGAGCCCTCGCGGAGACATACTTGCAGATGATCGTTCGAATCAGCTGATCATCCGCGACATTCCTTCGGTCATACCTACTATCGACAACCTGAGAAACCAACTCGACCGCAAATCGCAGCAGGTGGAGATTGAAGCCCGCGTAATTTCGGCTTCCCGCTCGTTTTCGCAGGATATCGGCACGGAGCTTGGATTTGCCGGAACCACTACCAGCGGCCGCAATGTCTTCGGGGGCGACCCGGCGGTGGGCTGCAGCGGCGCCACCGGCGGATTTCCGCCTTCGCCGCTCACGTGCGGCGGCTCAGGAGGAGGCACGAGTGGCAACGGCATCACATCAGGTACTCCGCTGAACACGAACCTTGCTGCTGGCGTGCCTACGAGCGGCTTTAGCTTCTCGCACCGTTCACCGAACTTCGCAGTCGACCTGTTCATCACAGCCGCGGAAGCCAAGGGCGTGGGCAAACTTCTTTCCAAACCGCGTATCGTGACACAGAACAACGAAAAGGCCATTGTCCAGCAGGGCGTCAAGTTGCCGATTCAGACGACCATCAACAACACAATTTCGGTGCAATTCATCGATGCCGTGTTGAAACTGGAAGTGACCCCACAGATTACCGCGGAAGGCACGATCTTCATGGACGTGCTCGTGGAAAATACCCAGATCGATCAAGGTATTCCGCGTGTACAAGGCATCCCGGCATTGGACACCCAGTCCGCTCAGACCAAAGTCTTGGTCGCAGACGGCGGAACCGTCGTAATCGGCGGAATCATCGTCTCGACGCAAAATACAAATATCCAGGAGGTTCCTATCGTCGGCAGCCTGCCGCTGATCGGAAATCTCTTTAGGCGGAAGACCATCTCCATCCAATCGCAGGAGTTGTTGTTCTTCCTGACGCCACGGATTATTCCCGGGTAATTCGGACAAAACCACATTAGACTGAGGACGGAAGCGAGGAGACCGCGGTCTCCTCGTTTTATTTATGAGCTTGCCCTTCGAAAAGCGGAGAAAAGCCTTAATCGAAGCGATCTCCAAAGCAAAGCTGGATGCTTTGGCGGTCACTTCTCCCGCCAACTGGTACTACTTGACCGGATTCACTGGGGATGCGGGAGTGGTTATTGTTACCCCTGACGGAACAACCCTGATATCCGATGGGAGGTTTACAACACAAGCGCGACAGGAAACCAATTCTGTCCGATATGTGGAGCAGAAAGGCTCCTTAGCCGAGTCTGCAGGGAAGCTTCTTCGCAGGAAAACCGTTGGAAGAGTGGGGTTTGACCCTTCCCGGGTATCTGTGGCGCAGCTCAGTCTTCTGCGAAAAGCCACGGGGGGCCGTACTGAATGGATACCGGCACCTGGATTGGTGGAAGGTCTCAGAATCCGAAAAGAACCTTCAGAGCTGGCCTGGATGCGGCAGGCAGCAATCCTGGCGGGTGACGTTCTAACGGGCGCAGTGAAGTTGCTAAAGCCCGGCGTAACGGAAAATGAAATCGCTGCAGAGATTGAATACCAGATGAGGAGACGTGGAGCGTCCGGTCCAGCGTTTGAGACGATCGTGGCTTTCGGCAAGCGTTCCGCGTTACCGCACGCTCGGCCAACCGCCAAGCGCTTGAGGAAAAATGAGTTGGTGGTACTAGACCTGGGTGCTATACTCGCGCACTATTGCAGCGATATTACGCGAACAGTCTACGTTGGGCGGGCGCCTGCACGAATTAAAAAATGGTATATGGCGGTCCTTGAAGCGCAGACAGCTGCGATCGCGGCAGTAAGAGCCGGAGTCAGCTGCGGTGATGTGGATGCAGCGGCGAGGCAGGTTCTGGCCGGTTACAAACTTGACCGGCACTTCACGCATAGCACGGGCCACGGGCTCGGCTTGGAAGTTCACGAAGATCCAAGGCTGGCCCGCGCCCAAAAGGCCCGGCTAGAACCGGGGTACGTGGTCACGATTGAACCTGGGGTCTACATGGCGGGAGTCGGAGGGATTCGAATCGAAGACGACGTCGCCGTGCTCCCCGGTAATACGGAAGTATTGACCCGCATTTCGCGGGATCTCATCGAGCTCTGACAAAGGCATGAAACGCAAACAGCCCTCGAAATCGAACGAAAGCTCTTCTATTGCGAGTCCCGAAGTCCAGCAAATCGAGCAACTACTCCGTTTTATGAGCGAGCATAACCTTGAGGAATTCGAGTATTCGAGGGGCGACCTGAGGATACGGCTGAAGAAGCCATCCGCTGGCGTGGCTATGTATCCGCGTTCCATGGGAGTTCCCGAGATTATTGTTCCTGGGGCGACTGAGAGGCAACCGAGTCCTGCTCCGAGTACTTCCGCAGCTCCGGAGCCGCGGGCCACGGAGGACCTGCACCTGCTCAAGTCCCCGATTGTTGGGACATTTTATGAAGCTCCCAGCCCCGGGGCGGAGGCCTTTGTAAAAATCGGCGCGCACGTGGAGTCCGGGCAAACTCTGTGCATCGTGGAAGCCATGAAACTCATG
>Ga0210402_10001328_pt1 | contig 25574 bp, 27 predicted proteins | sample IncBWC7MmetaG_FD_161055 | JGI IMG/M metagenome (GOLD analysis project Ga0210402, IMG submission 161055) | Forest soil microbial communities from Barre Woods Harvard Forest LTER site, Petersham, Massachusetts, United States - Inc-BW-C-7-M | ecosystem: Environmental > Terrestrial > Soil >... | reverse complement strand
AGAAGAACCGGGACTACTTCGAGGAGCAGCTTCAGCTCATGCTCGCCTGCTTCAACCAGGAGAGCGTCGCCTTCAAGGGCAAGTACTTCACCTGCCCGCCCGAGGTGGAGTATCGCGGCTACCAGCTCCGCGACATCACCGTGGTCCCACGGCCGAAGCATCTACCGGTTGAGGTCTGGATGCCGGTCGCCTCCGGCAGGACCATCGGCATGATGGCGAAGTACGGCCTCAAGGCGATGGTCACGCTGAACGGCGAAAAGATCCTGGACGATGTGGTGCGCGCCTATCAGGCGGAATGCGCCAAGGTCGGCCAGCAGAAGCAGCTGGGCCAGGACATGATCTGGGGCACCGGCCTGTATCTCGCCGGCACCCAGGAAGAAGCGATCCGCCGCGTCGAGCCCGCGCACGACGAACGCTACAAGTGGTTCGCCCCGTTCGGCTTCGTGCGCTACGCCGACGAGCACGGGCGTACCTGGGGAACGCCTGGCGCACCCGCAAAAATCCCGTCACTGCGCGACGGCGTGCAGCAGAAGGCGTGGTTCTGTGGCCCGCCCGGCCAGGTGATCGACGGCATCAAGTCGATCGAGGCGAAGTATCCGGGCCTCGAGGACTACATGATCCACTGGGCGGAGGGCCTCTCGCCGCGCGAGTTCGAGGAACAGCTTCGCTGGTTCGCCCGCGACGTGATGTCGGCGTTCAGCGGCGCCTAGGCGGCTGGGACGCTGATTGGGCGACACGTGCGACGAGGTCGCCGAATTCGCCGGTATCCCGGCACAGCTCGTCGAGTGGAACCGGGCAGGCGTCATGGTTCAGGCTCAGCCGGATGCGCTCCCGCGCCTCGGGCCTGCCGCGCTCGGCAAGGTCGAGATCGGCCTGCCGCAGTGCGCGCTTCCACGTCACGTCCATGTCGATCCTGCCTCGCATGCTTGGGGTCATGTGCTGCAGAAGCTCGCTGCGCCAGTTGCCGACTTCGGCCGCCCAATGCCCCATTGCCCGTGAGCGAGGATCCGCCCAACCCTTCGCCACGTGGCCGAGGATCAGCCGAACGTAGCTCGTGGCTGCGTTGATCTCACGCCTCCCCACGTCCTCGATCTCCTCGATGACGTTGGCCAGATCGAGCTCGTTCGGCAGGTCGCGACGCGCCGCAAGGCCACGCAACGCAGCAGCCTGTTGGTCCGACCAGATCAGAATGTCCGTGTCATACAGGCCGCTTGTCATCCATCAGCCCCTCCGCGGTACCAAGTTGGTCCGCACGGGCCACCGTCGCAACCGCCCGCCTCAGTCGTCGCGGTGCACGCGCTCCATCCGTTCGTGACGCTCCTGGGCCTCGATCGACAGGGTGGCGATCGGACGGGCCTCCAGGCGGCGCAATCCGATCGGCTCACCGGTTTCCTCGCAGTAGCCGTAAGTGCCGATCTCGAGCCGCATCAGCGCCTGATCGATCTTGGAGATCAGCTTGCGCGCCCGGTCGCGCGTGCGCAGTTCCAGCGCCCGGTCAGTCTCCACGCTCGCGCGGTCGGTGATGTCGGACTCGTGGATACCGCCCTCGGACAGGCTTGCCAGGGTGCCGTCCGCCTCCTTCAGCAGATCGCCTCGCCAGCGCAACAGCTTCTGACGAAAATATTCAACCTGGATGGGATTCATGAACTCCTCATCCTCGGTCGGCCGGTAGTCCGGGGGTAGGGTGACCATCATGGCGCGCCGGTTATGCCTTTCCTCTCGCTGCGCTCCCGCCTTGGACTTTTCGGAAGCCGCGGATCCCCCCGGCCTGTCCTGGATCGCATTTGCGCGGGCTTATAGCGATGGGCGTCAGCCCCGCCAAGGGTACGCGAGTAGGCTTCAACTGATTGACACGAAATGATTTTGACATTGATCAGAGATGTCGACGAGCCAGCTCAACCTGGACGCGCACATTGATCGCCGATACCATCGCCGCGAGCCGACGATCGGTCGCGCGGGGCATCGAAGTGGCCAACTCGGCCAAGCGTTGCAGCGCGGTCATATCATCGGATCCGTTTAGCAGCGCCCTCTGCAGATCGGTCAGTGCGGCCAGCAGGTCATGGCCATGACGGCGGGCTTCCCCGTCCTCCGGCGTCTCGCCGCCCAGTTCCTGCAGCACGAGCATGGAAGCCAGCGCGGCCGTTGGCGGCGCCTCGGTCGGGGCATTGCCGGCAACGGTCGTTTCGCCGGGCACCGTGAAGTCCGCCGAAGTCCGCGCCCGTGCCCTGGCGCCAACGCGGGTGGCGCCGGACCGGCGGATACCTTCAATCACTGCCATGCAGCCGGCTCCTTGTTCTCATCTTGCGTGCCGCACGGCAGATATTGCCGGGTTGCCATCGCACCGAAAGTGGCGGATCGCCGTGTTCCGGCCTTGGCACGTGCTTGCGCTTAGCCGGTGCAGACTGAACGCAAATCCTTACGGCGATGCTACCGCTGCCGAGGCTCACTGTGGCCAAACTCCTTCGTCCGCTCATCCTGCTCGTTCTGCTTGTCGCGTCCCTGTCGGCGACGGCGCAGGTCCGCATCAAGGACATCGCCAGTGTCGAAGGTGTCCGCGAGAACCAGCTCGTTGGTTACGGCCTCGTCGTCGGGCTGAACAACACCGGCGACAAGCTGGACAACTCGGTGTTCACCCGTGAATCGCTGATAGGCATGCTGGAGCGGCTGGGGGTGAATACCCGGGATCAGGTTGCCAAGCTTTCCACCAAGAACATCGCCGCGGTGATGGTCACGGCCGATCTTCCGGCCTTCGCCCGCAGTGGCAGTCGGATCGACGTCGCCGTTTCCGCCCTCGGCGACGCCACCAATCTCACCGGCGGAACGCTGCTTGTGACCCCTCTCCTGGCGGCCGATGGCGAGGTGTATGGGGTGGCCCAGGGCGCGCTCACCACCGGCGCGATCGCCGCGCGCGGCGCCGCCACCTCGGTGACACGCGGCGTTCCCACCGCGGCGCGCATCGCGAACGGTGCAACGGTCGAGCGCGAGGTGGCGTTTCGGTTGGACAAGACGAATGCCCTACGGCTCGGCTTGCGCAACCCCGACCTGACGACAGCGCGGCGCATCGCAGCCGCGATCAACACGGCCATTGGGCCGGTCGCACGCGCAATTGATCCACGCACGGTCGCATTGGACCTGGGTGGCCGCGATCCGATCGAGGCACTGGCAGCGCTCGAGGACCTGCGGGTAGAGCCGGACAGCCCAGCGATCGTGGTGATCGAGGAAGCGAGTGGCACCATCGTCATGGGCGCCAATGTCCGCATCAGCACTGTGGCTATCGCGCAGGGTAATCTGACCATCCGGGTGACCGAGACACCGGAAGTGAGCCAGCCGGCTCCGCTGTCCGGTGGCCGCACGGTTGTCGTGCCGCGCACCCAGGTGCAGGTGGACGACCAGCACGACCGTAAGCTGGGCATCCTGCAGGGCAGCGTGACCCTGCGGGACCTGGTTGCCAGTCTGAATGCGCTTGGCATCGGGCCGCGCGACATGATCAGCATCCTCCAGTCGATCAAGGCGGCCGGCGCGCTGCAAGCCGACCTGCTGGTGCGCTGATGAGCGGCCACATCCTGCCTGCCCCCGCACCGCTTCCGGCCAGCACCCTGCCGCCGGAGCGGGTGAGCAAGCTCATGCAGGGGGCGAAGGACTTCGAGGCGATGGCGCTCGGCCAACTGCTGGCGCCGATGTTTCAGACCGTCGACACGGCACACTCCGAATTTGGCGGCGGCGAGGCCGAGGGCACCTGGCGGCCGATGCTGGTGGACGCAATCGGCAAGCAGATCGCCGCACATGGCGGACTGGGAATCGCCGCACCGGTCTTCGCCGCGATGCTGCGCGCGCAGGAGCAGACGCAATGAGCCAGGAACTGATCGCAGCCGCCCGCCTGCTTGCGGACACGCTGGCGGAAGAGAATGTCGCCCTGACGGCGCTCGATCTGCCACGCGCGGGATCCATGCTGGCGGACAAACAACGTGCCGTCACAGGCTTCCTCACGGCGTGCGGCGCCGAGCGAACCGCCACACTGAACGCGACGATCGCGCCTCTGGCGCAGCGGCTTCAGTCGCTGTCGGAGGAGAATCGGACGCTGTTGGAGCGGGCCATCGCAGTGCAAGGGCGGGTGATCGGCATAGTCGCACGGGCCGCCGCGCCCCGGGTAGCTGCGTCGGGCTATTCGGCCCAGGGCACCCTCGGTCATCACGCGAGGCCGACAGCATTCGCTCTCTGCGCCCGCGCCTGAACTACCGGCATCGCCATTGGCGTGTTACTGCCAGCGCATGAACGCGTTGGCCCCGGAGACCTGGCGCCGTCTGCTGCGGCGTTCGGCAGCGGATGCCGGCCTGTCGCCGCTTTATGGTCCGCTGCTGGTCGCACCGACTGCGGCCGATGGGTGCTACGTGCTCGGCCGTCTCGCGCAGTCGCTCGATGGTCGCATCGCGACAATTAGCGGCGCGTCGCATTGGATCAGCGGGCAGGAGGACGTTGTCCACACTCACCGGCTGCGCGCGCTGTTCGATGCCGTGGTGGTGGGTGCCGGCACGGTGCGCGCCGATGATCCGCAATTGACCACGCGCGAGGTGGAAGGCGCCTCGCCGGTGAGGGTCGTGCTGGACACCGACCGAAGGTTGCACGCGGACTATCGCGTGTTCCGCGAAGCACCGGCGACGCTGCTGCTCTGCGCCGTCGATGCCCCTGGCGACGATCACATGGGCGAGGCGTCGGTGCTGCGTCTGCCACGTGCGCGCGAAGGTCTCGACATCGGCGCCGTGATCGCAGCGCTGGCCGGCCGCGGTCTCCGGCGCATCTTCGTCGAAGGCGGCGGCATTACAGTTTCCCGTTTCCTGGCCGCGGGCGCGCTCGACCGGCTGCATGTGACGATCGCCCCGTTGCTGATCGGCTCGGGCATTCCGGCCTTCACCTTGCCTGAAGCGACCAGCCTGACCGAAGGATTGCGCCTGGACTGGTCCGTGCATCATGTCGGCGCGGATCTGCTGCTCGACATTCCACTCGCCCGGATGCGGCCGGGTGCGCGATCGTGACCGAGGCGCGTGCATTCTGGACCGTGGCGCCCGGACAGGGAGAAATCCACGGCGAGACATTGCCGGGGACTGTACCGGGACAGCTTCTGGTGCATACAATTGCAAGCGGTGTGTCGCGCGGTACCGAATCGCTGGTATTCGCCGGTGGCGTGCCGGCAAGTCAGTATCAGGCGATGCGCGCGCCGCTGATGGGCGGCGAATTCCCGTTCCCGGTGAAATACGGCTACAGCACGGTCGGACGCGTCGCCACCGGCGGGCGGGTGTTCGCATTGCATCCGCATCAGGATGTCTTCCTTGCGCCCGAAGGGATGTGCATTCCGGTGCCGGATGCGGTGCCGACGCCGCGCGCGGTTCTCGCGGCCAACATGGAAACCGCGCTGAACCTGTTGTGGGATGCGGCGCCGCTTGCCGGCGAGCACATGCTCGTGATCGGTGCTGGCGTGGTCGGTCTGCTCTGCGCCGCCTTGCTCGCGCGTATTCCGGGCGCGCAAGTGACTGTGGTGGACACCAACCGTTCGCGAGCGGAGCTGGCACGACGGTTCGGCTGCGCCTTCGCGTTGCCGGAGCAAGCCCCGCCGGACCAGGAACTGGTGGTCCATGCATCGGCAAGTGAAGCAGGGCTGCGTCTGGCGCTCGCGTGCGCCGCGTTCGAGGCACGCATAATCGAAGCGAGCTGGTTCGGCGATCGTGCACCGGCATTGCCGTTCGGCGAGGCATTCCATGCGCGGCGGCTGCGGTTGGTTGCCAGTCAGGTCGGTGCCGTCGCGCCGGCTATGCGCGGTCGGCGCAGCCACGGCGAGCGGCTGGCAATGGCGCTCGAGCTTCTGGCCGACCCCGCCTTTGACGCGCTACTGGAGGGGCCGACACGGTTCGAGGATATGCCGCGCATGATGCCGCGCATCCTCGAGCCGGGCGGCCTTTGTCACGTCATCACCTACGGGACCGAGTGAATGTTCAGCTTGACCGTCTGCGACCACATCATGATCGCCCATAGTTTCCACGGCGAGGAATTCGGCCCGGCGCAGCGACTGCACGGCGCCACCTTCGCGGTGGAGGCGGAATTTCGTGCCCCGAAGCTCGACCATCTGCAGCTTCTGGTCGACATCGGCCTGGCGAAGACCGAACTGCGCTGCGTGCTCGACGCGCTCGACTACAGCAATCTGGACGAGAACCCGACATTCAAGGGCATCAACACGACCACGGAACACGTGGCGTTCCATATCCATGGCCTGCTCGCCTCCGCCTGCCGCGACGGACGTCTCGGCGATGGCGGCCGCGCCGTGACGGGGCTGAAAATCCTGCTGCGCGAAAGCCCGAATGCATGGGCGGCCTTCGAGGGACCCATCGCCTGATGCATCTGTCGCTGATCGTGCCGGCGCCGTTCGATGCTGTCTCGGGCGGCTACGCCTATGATCGCCACATCGTCGCCGGCCTGTGCGATGCAGGCCATACGGTGGAGGTCGTCGAGCTCGCGGGCACACATCCGCTTGCCGACGATGCCGCGCGCAATGCCGCCTGTGCCGCCTGGAATGGCTTGTCGGATACTGTGCGGCCCATCATCGACGGTCTGGCCTTGCCCGCCTTCGCCCGCATGGAAGACGCCCTGACCGCGCGCAATGCTGCCGGTGTCATTCACCATCCGACCGCCCTGGAGACCGGCCTGCGCGATGCAGACCGGACCAGATTGCTCGCCGTCGAGAGGCACCTGCTGCCGCTGCTCGCACGGGTCATCGTCACCAGCGATACGACCGGAGAGCGCCTTGCCGCGGATTTCGGCGTGGAGCCCGAACGCATCAAGGTTGTCCTCCCGGGCACCGACGATGCGCCACGCAGCCCCGGCTCCGGCGGCCGGACCTGCAACATCATCTCGGTTGGTGCGCTGGTGCCGCGCAAGGGTCACGACGTGTTGCTGCGCGCACTTGCGCGTCTGTATGACCTTGATTGGCACCTGACCATTGTCGGCTCGCCCGAACGCGACCCGGTGCACGCCCGGACGCTTGCGGCACTCGCGGAGCAACTCGGCATTGTCAGCCGCGTGGTCTTTGCCGGCGAGGCGACCGACGCGGCGCTGGAGGCGCTGTGGCGCGCGGCCGACCTGTTCGCGCTCGCGACGCACTGGGAAGGCTACGGGATGGCGATCGCGGAAGCGCTGAAGCGCGGTCTGCCGGTCGCTGTCGCAGGCGGCGGCGCGGCAGGATCCTTGGTGCCACCAGAGGCGGGCGTGGTCTGCCAGCCCGGCGATCACATCAATCTCTCGAAGGCGCTGCGCCGGCTCATCTTCGATGCAACTTTGCGTCACGGCGTTGCGGAAGCCGCATGGCAGGTCGGTCAGGCGTTGCCGAGTTGGCAGACGCAGGTGGGAATGTTCGCGCAGGCCCTGGCCGAGTGACGGAACATTTCGACGCGGAGTGGCTCACGCTGCGAGAACCGTTTGACCACGCCGCACGTAGCGTGGCGCTGGCGCGGCGGTTGGCCGATCGACTTCCAAGGCGGCCTCGCCTGCTCGATCTTGGCGCCGGAACTGGAAGTCTGTTCCGCTTCCTGGCGCCGATCATCGGCCGTGGGCAGGACTGGATTCTGGTCGACTCCGATGCCGCGCTACTGGACGATGCGTTTGGCCGCACCGCCGCCTGGGCGCGACGGCAGGGCTTCGCCGCGACCGCACCGGGTGACACGTTGCTCGTCTCAACCCCGCGCGGGCTGTGGCGCATGCAGGCGGTACAGCGCGATCTGACGGACGCGAAAGAAAAGTCAGTAAGGCCCCCCCCCGCCCCTTCGGGGAGGGGGCTGGGGGGCGGGGTGAAGCCGCACGAAACCAAAGTCAGTACGTATGCCGGCACCTTGCCTTATGATGGAGCGACCCCGCCCCCCAACCCCCTCCCCAAAGGGGAGGGGGAGGATGGCCGCGTTCCGGCCGGCGCTTACCCTGATGTTGATGCGATCATGTGTAGCGCGCTCCTCGACCTGGTTTCCCCTGTGTGGCTCGGACAGTTGTTCGGCACGCTGCACGTTCCGTTCCTCGCTTGCCTGACGGTGGACGGCCGCGACGTCTGGCAGCCCGCTCATCCTAACGATGCACTCATCCGTTCGGCATTCCGGCACGACCAGCGGCGCGACAAAGGTTTTGGACCGGCACTCGGCATCACCGCACCGTCCGTCGCGCTGAGGGCACTGTCCGCACGCGGCTTCGCAACGGCGTCGGCTCCGACGGATTGGCGTGTGCCGCGCACAGCCTTGCGGATGCAGCGTGCATTGATCGATGGCGCCGCTGACGCCGCACGCGAAGCGAACCCTGCACACAGCCGCGCCATCGACGATTGGCAGGAGGCGCGACTTCGTCAGGCAATGCGCGGAAGGCTTGCCATACGCATCGGTCACCGCGACATACTGGCGTTGCCACGGGGACTCCCATCCGGAGGATGACGCCATGCTGCTCGGTGCAATAGCCGACGACTTCACCGGGGCGACCGATCTCGCCTCCATGCTGGTCCGTGGCGGCATGCGCACGGTGCAGCTTATCGGCGTGCCACACGCGGGAGAGCCTGCACCCGACGCCGATGCCGTCGTCGTCGCACTGAAGTCGCGCACTGCGCCGGTGCGTCAGGCGGTGGCCGAAAGTCTCGCGGCGCTTGCTTGGCTGCGTGACGCGGGCTGCCGGCAGTTCTTCTTCAAGTACTGCTCGACCTTCGACAGCACCGACGCGGGCAACATCGGCCCCGTGGCGGACGCGGTGATCGCGTCGCTCGGCTGCGGCTTCGCGCTTGCGTGCCCGGCATTCCCGGCCAACGCACGCAGCGTTTACCAAGGCCATCTGTTCGTCGGCGGCACGCTGCTCAACGAGAGCGGCATGGAACACCATCCGCTGACGCCGATGACGGATGCCAACCTTGTGCGGGTGCTGTCGCGACAGACCGACGGGACGGTCGGGCTCGTTCCGTACGCAACGGTCGAGCAAGGAGCGATGGCGATACGCCAGGCGATGACGGCGCTGAAGGAACAGGGCCGCCGCTATGCCATCGTCGATGCGGTCAGCGATTCTCATTTGCTCGCGATCGGCGAGGCGGCGGAACACCACGCGCTGATCACCGGCGGATCCGGCGTCGCAATGGAGCTGCCGGCGAATTTCCGTCGCGCGGGCACGCTGCCGGAGCGGAGCGATGCCGCGCTGCTGCCGAATGTGGCCGGCCATGCCGCCGTGCTGGCGGGCTCTTGTTCGCGTGCAACGCTCGGGCAGCTCGGTTTCGCGCGCGAGCATGCACCAGTGCTGCAACTCGATGCGCTTGCCACGCCCGACGCTGCGCAGATGGTCGCGTCCGCGCGCGACTGGATCGGTGACAAGCTGGGAGCCACGCCCATCATCATCGCGGCCTCGGCGCCGCCGGACAAAGTGACGGAACTGCAGCAGCGTCTCGGACGCGACGCGGCGGGTGCACTGATCGAACAGACACTCGCGCGCATCGCCGAGGATCTCGTCGCGCGCGGCGTACGGCGGCTGGTAGTTGCCGGCGGCGAAACCGCCGGTGCGGTGGTGTCGCGTCTCGGCGTGCGCCGTCTGCGTATCGGCGAGGAAATCGACCCGGGCGTGCCCTGGACCTACGCCGAAGGCGGCGCTGCGCCGCTGTTGTTGGCGCTGAAGTCGGGCAACTTCGGCGCGCGCGACTTCTTTCTCAAGGCCTTCGAGGTGCTGCCATGACCGAGGACGAAACCCGCCATCTGCTGGTGGAACTCGCAGCGTCGCTGTTCGCCCGCGGGTTTTCTGTTGGCAGCGCTGGCAACATCAGCGTCCGCCTGGCCGACGGCTATCTGATCACGCCGACCAACTCGTCCCTCGGACGGCTCGATCCGGCGCGACTGTCACGGCTGGATGGCGAGTTCTGCCATGTCGGCGGCGACAAGCCGTCGAAGGAGGTGTTCATGCACCGCGCCGTCTATCGCGCGCGGGAGGATGCCGGCGCCGTGGTGCATTTACATTCCACGATGGCGACCGCGGTCGCCTGTCTGCCGGACGTCGATGCCGCGAATCCGATTCCGCCACTGACGCCCTATTTCGTCATGCGCGTCGGACGGAGCATGCCGATCGTGGAATACTACCGGCCGGGCGACCCGGCGATGGAGCCGGCGATCCACACCGCGGCACGCGATGCCCGCGCAATACTGCTGGCGAATCATGGCCCAGTGGTGTCGGGCAAGACGCTGATCGACGCAGTCTACGCAGCCGAGGAGTTGGAAGAGGCGGCAAAGCTCTATCTTCTGCTGCGCGGCGTGGCACCGCGTCTGCTGACGCCACGGCAGGTCGATGATCTTCTCTCGACGTTCGGCTGATAGTTAGAGCGCAGCGAAACCATCAACCCAAAAGAAGGGCGCCGGTCGGCGCCCTCTTTGCGCCGGTCCCGGCTCAGCCGGGACCGGCATCGCTTCAGTTCATCGATTCTGAGCCGTTCGACGGCATCGACTCCGATGCCGGAGCTGCGGCCGCAGCAGCCTTCCGGCGTCCGCCGGTCTTGCGGGTCGCCGCCTTCTTGCGACCAGCTGCCTTTTTGCGGCCGGCCGCCTTCTTCACACCGGCCTTCTTCGCACCAGCCTTGCGACCGACGGTCTTGCGGGCAGCGGCCTTCTTCGGTGCGGCCTTGCGTCCCGCTGCCTTCTTGCGGCCGACGGTCTTGCGGGCCGCAGCCTTCTTCGGCGCAGCCTTCTTCTTGCGACCGGGTGCCTTCTTCGCCGCTGCCTTCTTACGGCCGCCGGCACGCATGGCCAGCGCCTGAGCGCGCGGCTGTTCGGTGGGGGTGGTTTCTTCGTTGCTCACCTTTGGAAACTCCTTCTGGTGTCGTCGGTTGCTGTCGCGCGGTTGACCATCGGCCGCACACGCAGCCGGGACCGCACCAGGCCTGCCGCAGCGATCGAACTGTGCAGGCAGGCCAGCTTCATCGGGCCGGCGATCCAGCGTGGGTCTTCGTCTTCCACGCGCGCCAGTGCCGCACATGTCCGGAAGCGCGACAAACTCGGCTCTGCTTCATCTGGACGAGGCTGCGGTCAATGGACCGTCCTTCTGTTGTCGCGTGCACACCGACTCTCAGCGAATGTTCTGCGAATCGGATTCGCGCACACCGAATCCGCTATTCCGCGTCTCGCCCACGCATGTCAACAAAAAGCAACCGTTTCGTCGCGGGTTTGACGAAAAAACTGCGTGCGCGATGCAAAGCGATGCATTGATGTCACAGAAAACCGCCGCGACATCGCTGCCGCGGCGGTGTGTTCAACGTTTGCGAATCGCTCAGGCGCGCCGGTCGATCGGCACGAACGGCACATTTTCGGGACCGGTGTAGTTGGCGGTGGGCCGGATCAGCTTGTTGTCGACGCGCTGCTCCATGACATGAGCGCCCCAGCCGGAGGTGCGCGCGATCACGAACAGTGGAGTGAACATCGCCGTCGGCACGCCGAGCATGTGGTAGGAGATGGCGCTGAACCAATCGAGGTTGGCGAACATCTTCTTGGCATCGGCCATCGTCGTCTCGATGCGATCGGCAACCTCGAACAGCTTCATCGACCCGGCGGCTCGCGACAGGCGAAGCGCCACGTCCTTGATCACCTTGTTGCGCGGATCGGCGATCGTGTAGACGGCATGGCCGAAGCCGATGATCACCTCACGATTGGCGACGCGCCGGCGAATGTCCGCCTCCGCTTCGTCCGGATCGTCGTAGCGGCTCTGGATTTCGAACGAGACCTCGTTGGCGCCGCCATGCTTCGGCCCGCGCAGCGCACCGATTCCGGCCGTGACCGCCGAATACATGTCGGCGCCGGTGCCTGCGACCACCCGACAGGTGAAGGTCGACGCGTTGAACTCATGTTCGGCGTAGAGAATCAGCGACGTGTGCATGGCGCGGACGAACATCTCGCTGGGCGGTTTGCCGTGCAGCAGGTGCAGGAAATGCCCGCCGATGCTGTCGTCGTCGGTCTCGACGTCGATCCGCTTGCCGTTGTGCGAGTAGTGATACCAGTAGAGCAGCGCCGAACCGAGGCAGGCCATGAGCCGGTCGATGATGTCGCGTGCACCTGGCGGGTTCTGGTCGTCCTTCTCGGGCAGCACGCAGCCGAGCGCCGAGACGGCGGTGCGCATCACGTCCATCGGATGTGCCGCCGGCGGCAGCGCTTCCAGCGTTTGCTTCACCGATGCCGGCAGACCGCGCCAGGCGTGCAGCCGCGCCTTATAGCCCAGCAGTTCGGCACGCGTCGGCAGCTTGCCGTGCACCAGCAGGTAGGCGATCTCCTCGAACTCGCACTGCTCCGCGATGTCCAGGATGTCGTAGCCACGGTAGTGCAGGTCGTTGCCGGTGCGCCCGACGGTGCAAAGAGCGGTGTTGCCGGCGGTGACGCCGGACAGGCCGACGCCTTTCTTTGCCCTGTTGGGAAGTGAGGCGGTGTCGCTCATGGGTGTGTCTCCTTTGTCCATCGTCATGGCGGGCGCCGGCTCGCCATGACGTCGAGGGGTTGGCGCGTTACGCGGTCAGAAAATCCCCGGCTTGCCGACAGCCAGCGTGCCGGCAGGCAGGGCAACGTTCAATCGGTGCAGCTCGTCGGCTTTCAGACGCGGCAAATCCTGCGCCGCCTCGAGGAAGCGGTTCGCCTCGCGCGTAGAGATGATGCCGTCGGTCAGCGTGGTGAATTTTCCGATGTAGTCGTCGCGACCGAACGGCCTGACGCCGAGCGTGTGGGCGTTCGCCACCGCGAGTTCATCGACGATGCGAGTTCCGTCCTGCATCAGCACCTCGACGCGCCCGCCGTAGGCCAGCTCGTTCGGATCGGTGGAAAGGTAGCGGCGCTCCCACTCGGAATCCTCGCGCGTCTCGATCTTGTGCCAGAGCCGCACGGTATCGGCGCGTGCGGCACGGCGCGGGGTGTAGCTGTTGACGTGGTGCCAGCGTCCGTCCTGCAGGGCCACGGCAAAGATGTACATGATCGAGTGGTCGAGCGTCTCGCGGCTTGCCTTCGGGTCCATCTTCTGCGGATCGTTGGCGCCGGTGCCGATCACCGCATGCGTGTGGTGGCTGGTGTGGATGGTGATGTTGTCGATCTTCTCCAGATCGGGGATCTGTTCACGCATGCGGAAGGCGAGGTCGATCAGCGCCTGCGACTGGTACTCAGCGCTGTGCTCCTTGGTGAAGCTGTCCAGGATGGCGCGCTTCGGTTCGCCCGGCGCAGGCAACGGCACATGGTAATTCGCATCGGCTCCGTCGAGCAGCCAGGCGATCACCCCATCCTCGCCTTCGTAGATCGGACTCGGTGCGCCTTCGCCACGCATGACGCGGTCAACCGCCTCTACCGCAAGCTTGCCGGCGTGTGCGGGGGCATAGGCTTTCCACGAGCTGATCTCGCCTTTGCGCGACTGGCGCGTGGTGCAGCTGACATGCACCGCCTGCTGCACTGCCTGGTAGATCACCTCCTGCTTCAGTCCGAGCAGCGTGCCGATGCCGGCGGCCTGCCCCGGGCAAAGATGGGTGATGTGGTCGATCTTGTGTTTGTGCAGGCTGATCGCGCGGACAAGGTCGATGTGGATCTCGTAACCGGTGGCGATACCGCGGATCAGGTCGCGTCCCGATTTGCCCATGGTCTGCGCCACCGCAAGGATCGGCGGAATATTATCGCCCGGATGCGAGTAGTCCTCGGCCAGGAACGTGTCGTGCATGTCGAGCTCGCGGATCGCGGTGCCGTTCGCCCAGGCGGCCCATTCGGGACTGACGCGCTTGCCGGACGCCACGCCGAACACCGTGGCGGCGTCCTTGCGCGGATGCCCGAGCGCCATGTCGCGCGCCGAGACGACCGAATGGCGGTTGATGGCGGCGATCGCGACGGCAGCGTTGTCGATGATGCGGTTGACGATCATCGCCGCGACATCGCGTTCCACCGGTACCTTGTCGGCGGCGACGGCGGCAATCTTCCAGGCGAGTTGATCCTCGCGCTTCAGGTTTGCCTTGGACGGGTGCACCTTCACGTCGTGCAGGATCATGCGCTTCCTCCGTTCGATAACTGATGGGGCGCTGAACGGCAGGCTTGGCTGGCGTTCGTGCGCGGTCTAGCCTTCGTGCCATCCTTCGTAAGGTGGCGGCACCGCAACGGCAAGCGCACCGCGTCGCAACTCAACGCCGAGGATACATATATATAGTGTCAATGCCATTCGATCGGGTGATCATCGGCGAGGTGGTTACCAGTGAAGCCATCATCCCACGTGGCTATGTCGCGATCCGCGGCGAGACGATCGCGGCGATCGGTGAAGGCGCATCGCCGCCTGCGACCGATACTGTCGACCACAGCGGAAAGCTGATCCTGCCGGGGCTGGTGGACGGGCACATGCACACTTCGTCCTCGACGGGCTGGCCCGGGATCGAGACGGCGACGAAGAGCGCCGCGGCAGGCGGCGTGACCACCTGTGTCGATATGCCGTACGACGTGCCGCGTCCGGTGACCGATGCCGCGATTCTGGCCGACAAGATCGGCTGGGTGGAACGCACCGCGCATGTCGACATGGCATTATACGGCACCATCACGAAGACCGGTGGTGTCGGTGCCATCCCCGGACTGGCGGCAGGCGGCATCTCGGCGTTCAAGCTATCAACCTACGAGTACGACGCGGTGCGCTTTCCGCGTATCGACCATCCGACGATGCTTGCCGCATTTCGGGAAATCGCGAAGACCGGTTTGCCGGTCGCGATCCACAATGAGGATCAGGAACTGGTCGAGATGTTGACCGCGCAGGCGCGCTCGGCAGGCCGCACCGAGCCGATCATGCATTGCCGCACGCGCCCGCCGTTGGCCGAAACGATGGCTGATCTCGAGATCTTCGAGATGGCGTTGGAGACCGGCGCGCATGTGCACATCGCGCATTCGTCGCTGGCGCGCGGCTTCGAGATCGCCGAGACATTTCGCGGCATGGGCGCGCAAACAACGGGCGAGGCCTGCATCCAGTATCTCTGCATGACCGAGGACGACATCGTCCGGCTGGGCGGCAAGGGGAAATGCAACCCGCCGTTCCGCACCGCCGCCGAGGTCGAACGCATGTGGCAGTGCCTGACGGCGGGAAAGATCGCCTATGTCTCGACCGACCACGCGCCGTGGCCGATCGAGCGCAAAACGCTGCCCGACATTTTTGCCAACGGCGCCGGGCTGACCGGGCTGCAGAGTTATGCGCCCTTGATGTTCACGCTGCTGGACGAGCGCGGGCTGTCGCCGACGCTGATTGCGACCTACTGCGCCGAACGGAGCGCGCGGATGCACGGGCTCTGGCCGAAGAAGGGCGCGATCCGTGTCGGCTCGGATGCCGACCTGTGCGTGATGGAACGCGGCGACTTCGTGTTCGACGAGGCCAGCATCCAGGACCGGCCCGAGATGCGCTGGTCGCCCTATCATGGGCGGACGATGCGCGCGCGCGTTGCGGCGACATGGCTTCGCGGCAGGCGGATCTGGGATGGCTCGACAGTACTGGCTGAGCCGGGCGACGGCCAATTCGTCCGCCGGCAGACGCACTGAGCGAACTGCATCGGCCGCGCAGGCGGCCGATGCTGCGGCTTGCACTGGGGCTTGCGGCATTCGTTGCGTTCGTTTTCACGACCGGGTGTGTGATCTGGCTGCGCATCCACATCGTGCCACCGGATTGCGAAGATCCCGACACGCTCGCCCTGGTACGGAAGTCCCTGACGGGCCGCTTCAAGCTGCCCGGGAACGTAACAATCGAGAACATCCAGACAGTCGCCGGCGGCTATGTCGCGTTCCGCTTTGTCTGTGAGGCCGGTCTGGGTGGGATCGACCGGAATGCCTTGCCGGAGGGCAGCGCGATCCCCGGCTCGGTGCGCTACGTAAGCCAGTTGACGGGCGATCGGCGGACCCATGAAGTAACCGTCAGCATCCAACCTGTCCTCATATGGGAGCGCGTGCAGTGACCAACCGCACCATCGTCGTCGGAGCCGCGCAGCTGGGACCGATCCAGAAGGCCGAGCCGCGTTCGATCGCCGTAGAGCGCATGGTCCGGTTGATGGAACGCGCACACCAGCGCGGCGTCGAGCTGGTGGTGTTTCCCGAGCTGGCGCTGACGACGTTCTTTCCTCGTCACTACCACGCGGATATCGCCGATGCGGACCACTGGTTCGAAACCGCGATGCCGTCCAACGAAACGGCGCCGTTGTTCGCGGCGGCGCGCAAGTTCGGCATTGGGTTCCACGTCGGCTATGCCGAAATCGCCGAGGAAGCAGACGAGAACGGTGCGGTGCGCAGACGGCGGTTCAACACGTCGATCCTGGTGAACCCTGACGGCGACATCATGCTGAAGTATCGCAAGGTGCATCTTCCCGGCCACGCCGAGTTCGATCCGCGTCGCACCGTGCAGCATCTGGAGAAGCGCTATTTCGAGGTGGGGAACCTGGGTTTCCCGGTGATCCGCGCGCCGATGGGGGGAGTTCCAGGCATCAACGTAGGCATGCTGATCTGCAATGACCGGCGCTGGCCGGAGGCGTGGCGCGTGCTTGGGCTGCAGAGCGTTGAGCTGGTGCTGCTCGGATACAACACCCCGAGCCTCAACATGGAGGCGGGTGGTTTCGAGGCGCACCATCTGCGCGTGTTCCATTCGCATCTGTCGATCCAGGCGGGCTGCTATCAGAATGCGTGCTTTGCCGTGGCGACGGCGAAGGCGGGCACCGAGGATGGGTGCGAGCTGTTCGGCCACTCGATCATCGTCAACCCGCAGGGTGAGATCATCGCCATGGCGACAAGCTGGGACGACGAACTGATCACCGCCGACTGCAATCTGGACATGTGCCGGCTCGGCCGTACGACGATCTTCGCCTTCGCGAAGCATCGCAGGCCGGAAACCTACTCGCGGATCACGGCGCAGGTGGGTGCGATTGAGCCGGCGGCCTGGTCGAAACAGGCCGCGGAGTGACGACGTTAACTGCGGGCTAACCATGCCCGTGCGAATGCTGCGCGATGAGCGGAATTGGTGCCGTCGTCCCGACCGATGCGCGTGCCCCGGCAAAGGAGCGCAAGACGCCCGAACGTGACCGCGACGATGCCCGCCAGCCGCGCCGGCCGCAGCCGCCGCGGGAAGAACGAGACATCGCCGAGGCAGAGAAGCGCAGCCTGGACGTCGAAGCCTGACGGGCGACACCTTGCCGACTTAATGGCTTCTTCACGGCACCTGGTCATTTTGCGGCGCGGCATGAAGAAGGGACGCGGCAGGCATGAGCATTCGCACACGCGTGATGATCGGGATCGTGCTCATCGTGGGGTTCGTCGCCGGCGGCACCGGCTTCACCTTCTTCTCCATTCGCCAGCAGCGCATCGCGCTGGACAGCGTGGACGCTGCCGCCGAGACGGTTGCAAACCAGTCGATCGCGCTGATCCAGACGGCGAAGGAGATCGAGCTGGACGTGGTGCAGGTCCAGCAGTTCCTGTCCGACATCTCGGCGACCCGTGCCCAGGACGGGCTGGACGACGGCTTCAAGGAGGCGCAGCGGTTCGCCGACAAATTCGACCATGACGTCGCGGCGGCGACCGCTATCGCCGAGACACTGCATCGGGCGGACATGACCGAGGTTCTATCAGGCGCCCGGACGACCTTCGCGCCGTACTACGAGATCGGACGCCGCATGGCGCACGCCTACATCGATGAAGGATCGAGCGGTGGCAACCGCATGATGTCGGAGTTCGACAAGGCGTCCGACCAGTTGCAGGAGAAGGTCGAACAGGTCGTGTCGCTAGCCGGCACGGTGGTCAAGGAAACCACCGGCACGCTGGATCAGGCCATCGCGTCGATCCAGGCGCATGGCGACCGGCTCGTGCAGGTGACCGCACTGTTGGGGATTTTGGGCACCTTGGCCGGCGCTGCACTGGGGGCCTTGCTGTATCTCGGTGTCGTGCGGCCGATCGGAGGCATGACCGCGGCGATGGGGCGGCTGTCCGAAGGCGATCTTGCGGTTGCGGTGCCGGGACAGGGACGACGCGACGAGATCGGGTCGATGGCCGGGGCCGTGCTGGTGTTCAGGGACCATATGATCGCTGAGGACCGGCTTGCCGCCGAGCAGGCGGAGGAGCGCCGTCGCGCGGATGCCGCGAAGCGTGCGGCGCTGGTGGACATGGCGGACCGTATCGAGTCGGCGACCACCGCGGCCTTGCACGAGGTGGGCGCCCGCACAGCGGCCATGACGGCGACCGCGGAGGAGATGAGCGCGTCGGCAGACCGGACCGGCAACTCGGCACGGAGTGCGGCGTCCGCGTCCGCGCAGGCGCTTGCCAACGCCCAAACGGTGGCGAGCGCAGCCGAGCAGCTGAGCAGCTCCATCCGCGAGATTGGTGGCCAGGTCGGCCAGTCCACCGAGGTGGTCGCCCGCGCCGTTGCTGCCGGCAGCGAAACACGTGCAACGATCGAGGCGCTGAACGAGGAAGTGGCCCGCATCAGTGCGGTCGCCGACATGATCGGCGAGATTGCTGCGAAGACCAATCTGCTGGCCCTGAATGCGACGATCGAGGCGGCCCGCGCAGGCGATGCCGGCAAGGGGTTCGCCGTGGTCGCGTCGGAAGTGAAGGGGCTCGCCACCCAGACGGCACGTTCCACCCAGGAGATCGCCCAGCACATCGCACAGGTCCGCGGCGCCACCGGGGCATCAGTCGCAGCAGTTACCCGCATCGAACAGACGATCGGCGAGATCAATGCAATCTCCGGCTCTATCGCGGCAGCGGTGGAGGAGCAGGGGGCGGCTACGGCGGAGATCGCACGCAACGTAACCGAAACCGCGACGGCGGCGAATGAGATGACCAGCCGCACGGTGGAGGTCTCGACCGAGGCCGAAAAGACCGGAAGGCGTGCGGCCGAAGTACGTGAGAATGCCACTGCGCTCGACGCCGCGGTTGGCGACCTGCGCCATTCCGTGATCCGTGTCGTACGCACCTCGACCCCTGAGGTGGACCGCCGGCTGTCCGCTCGGCATGAGGTGAATCTGCCCGGCCGGCTGAGCCTTCCAGGCCGGGAAGCGTGCAGCGTGCGCTGCATGGATATCTCGTCCGGCGGCGCCAGCATCCACGGCGCGCCAACCCTGACGGTCGGCACGCGGGGCGCGTTGCGGCTGGATGTCGCCGACGCCGTGCTCCAATTCACCGTGCGCGACAGTGAAGGCGACGTGCTGCATGTGAAGTTCGAGCTCGATGAGGCCGCGGCGGCACGGCTCGAGCAGATTATCGAGCGGCCGGAGCGGAACCGAGCGGCCTGAGCATTCAGCCCGCCATGGCCGCCAGCAAAATCCCCGCGGCGGCCTGACAGGGCTCGATCACCGGCACGCCAGCGCCGTCCTCGACCGCCGCGCGGTGATGCGCCATGCCGGTGCAGCCGAGGATCACAGTCCCGGCTCCGGCGGCGGCGCAGGCGCGCGCCGCGTCGATCAGCATGGAGCGGGCCGCCTGAGGCTGCAGCAGCGTCTCCATCGCCACGTTCAGCGCGACCTCCGCGGCAAGCCGGCGCTCGAGGCCCATCGCCCGCAGCGCCGCCAGATGACGGGCCATCGACGCATCGACGATGGCAATCACACCGAACCGCTCGGCGCGCGCCACCGCGGCGGCCACCGCACAGCGGAACACGCCGAACACTGGCCGCGGCGTCGCTGCCCGTGCAGCCTCGATGCCGGGATCCGAGGCACAGGCGATCACGTAGGCGTCCGCCGGCTCGCGTTCGATGCGGCGACAAAGCGGTTCCACCACGGCGTGCCAGTCGCGCCAGTCGTAGATCGCCGCAGGCCCTTCCGCGAGCGTGGCAACCTCGAACTCCGGCCCGCCGGGCAAGCGGAATGGCGCCAGCGCTGCGGAGATGCCGGCGGAACAGGCGACCGACGAATTGGGGTTGATCACCAGAATACGTGCCATGCGGATAGTCTCCGTCCTCTGGTGGGGCCGATCAAGAAGACTGATATGGTGCGGCGCACCACCTTTTGTCGTAAGGATCAGAACCATGGCCCCGATCCGCTGGCAGCCGGACCGCACGACACCGCCGCCGCCCTGGCCGGTGCCGTCGCTGTCCAGCGCCATGGGTCGTGGACTGATGGGACGCTGTCCGGCCTGCGGCAAGGGGCGTCTGTTCGACGGTTTCCTGCGCGTGGTGGCGCAGTGCTCGAACTGCCGGGCCCCGCTGGGGCTGGCGCGCGCCGACGATGCGCCGCCCTACTTCACCATTCTGATCGTCGGTCATATCGTGATCCCCGCGATGCTCATCATGCAGAAAATGTCCGACCCGCCGACCTGGCTGCTGTCGGTGATCTTCGTGCCGCTGACGATCATCCTTGCGGTCGGACTGCTGCGACCGGTCAAGGGCGCGACTGTCGGGCTGATGGTGACCTTCAACATGCTCAAGTCCGACGTCGAAGTCGGATGACCAGGCAGCCGTCCGGCATCGTTCGGGGACGCTTGTCCCGCGTGGTGCTGGACGGGGAGATCCCCTCCACTTTGCCATCGGCGCTGGAGGCCGATCGCGCGCAGGCAGTGGCCGATCTGGTCGCCGAGAACCAGTTCGTGCCGCTGATCGCTAAGCCTGGCACGCCGGCGCGTGGGCCGTTCGTGCTGCACCTCGCGTTGCACGACGGCAGGCTGGTGTTCGACATCCGGCGCGGCAACGGGTCGCCCCTGGTCGTGGTCGGCCTCGCGCTCGGCCCGTTCCGCCGTCTGGTGAAGGACTATCACCTGCTGGTGGACAGCCACGTCAAGGCGATGGAAGAAGGCCACGCGGAGCGCATCCAGGCGATCGACATGGGTCGCCGAGGGTTGCACAACGAAGGCGCGACGCTGATGCGTGAACGCCTCGACGGCAAGATCGCCATCGATTTCGCCACCGCGCGGCGGCTGTTCACGCTGGTCTGCGTGCTGCACCAGAGAGTTTGAGAACCATGCGTATCGACGGGATCCCGTACCGCTCCATCTGGGTCGATCCGGACGATGGTTGGTCGGTCCGCATCATCGATCAGACCAGACTGCCCTGGGCGCTCGATGTCGTGCGGCTGACCGATGTGGTGCAGGCGGCGCATGCGATTCGGTCGATGCAGGTCCGCGGCGCGCCGCTGATCGGCGCTGCCGCCGCCTACGGGCTGTGCCTTGGCTTGCGTCAGGATCCATTATCGGCCGCGCTGGAGCGCGATGCGGCGTTGCTGGCGGCCACACGCCCGACCGCGGTGAACTTGCGCTGGGCGCTGGAGCGTATGCTGACGCGGTTGCGCAACACGCCGGCGGTGGAGCGCGCGTCTGTCGCGTATGCGGAAGCTGCCGCCATCGCCGATGAGGACGTGGCCCAGAACGAGGCGATCGGCCGTCACGGGCTTCCGCTGATCGAACAGGCTGCCGCAGGCAAGTCGGGCCAGCGAGTGAATCTGCTGACCCATTGCAACGCCGGCTGGCTGGCGACGGTGGACTGGGGCACTGCGCTCGCTCCGATCTACGTGGCGCACGACGCCGGGATCGATCTGCACGTGTGGGTGGACGAGACGCGTCCGCGCAACCAGGGGGCCGCGCTGACGGCATGGGAGCTAGGCCGGCACGGCGTCGCGCATACCGTGGTTGCGGACAATGCCGGCGGTCACCTGATGCAGCACGGCGAGGTCGATCTGGTGATCGTCGGGACGGACCGGGTGACGCGGCGTGGCGACGTTGCCAACAAGATCGGCACCTATCTGAAGGCTCTGGCGGCCAGCGACAACAAGGTGCCGTTCTGGGTTGCGCTACCATCAACCACGATCGACTGGACGGTATCGGATGGCATGGCCGAGATCCCGATCGAGCAGCGCAACTCGGCCGAGGTGACCGACGTCACCGGCCGGACTTCAGATGGCACGATCGCCACGGTGCGTGTTGCACCGATGGACAGTCCTGCTGCCAACCCCGCTTTCGACGTAACGCCGGCGCGTCTGGTGACCGGACTGATCACCGATCGCGGCCGCTGCGACGCGAGTGCCGACGGGCTGCTGTCGCTGTTTCCGGAGCGGAGGTAACGGGCGGTACTGGCCGAGCTTGTTGCTGCTTCGTCGTTTGTCAGCAGGATTCACCGCAGTCGCGAAGCCCGTGCTGGGCGTCGCGGCGGGTCGAGCGTGGCCACCGGCTGGTCGTCACGCCGTCGCGGACAACAGGTCATTCGCCTCGCATACGTCAGGCGGTGCTACCGGTCATTGCGCGCACGACTAGTGTCTAACGCGGCCGTAGGCGGTCACTTTCGGCTCAATGCGACCAGCGCCTCCGCCTCGGTATCCACGTGAATCGTTGTATAACCCGCCTCCGCCGCAGTGCGGTCCATCTGCTCCGATGCGATATGTGCTCCGCCGCCTTTGCCGACGATACGCACCACACGTCGCATCCCGGCCTGATGCAGGAACGCCTGGAGCCTCTCGATGCGCTCCGCAACGTGCTGCGATGCCGGCCGCATGTTGGCAATGTCGCTGATACAGTCGAAGCCCGGCTGCAGTTTCGGCAGCAGCGATGCAACCTCTGCCTGTAGCTGATCAATCTCCGTGAGGTTGAGCGAGTCGATCCACCGCAGGATCAGACGATTATGCTCCTGATCAATCTCAGCGCGATGCATGGCAGGACTCCTCCCTCTGTTGCCAAGAACGGCGGGTCGCACGACCACCCGGGTGGCCATGGCGATCGCGTGCCGCGGCACGGGTGTTGGTGGCTCTACGCCCCCCGATTGGGAGAGGGGCTGAGGCGCGCCCGCCCTGCCGTGGCATAGCCGTATGTAGCGCCCCATGGCGGGCGGAACAAACGCTGACCACGAATCGCTGAAATCGGCCGAAATGCTGCCGCGACTCGGGCGCGTGCAGGCCATCGCGAGGACGTGAGCGAAATCGGGCAATGAAAGCCAGCTTGGTGCGAAGCGCTTCACAGCGCGGCGTCTTCATCTGCTGCAATGCTCGTCCGTCAGCACGCATGGCAAGAGCTGACGGAGGAGAGCCCCAGTGCTGCTGTTCGTTTTCGCTGCTCTGACCGTCGCCGCCGTTGTCTGGGTCATCACGACGCCGCAGTCCCCACAAGACCCCACAATGGACGAGATCAGCCAGCTCATTATGTTGGGTTTCATCCCATGAAGACGTTTGTTTTCGCTGCTCTGGTCTTCACTGCCATATTCTGGGACACCACGGCCATAGCATTGCGACAGGCCCCGCAAGAACATTTGACGATGAAGGAAGTCTCGGCCGGCTGGTCGATGACTGAAACCATGGCGGCACCCGACTTGTCGATCAACGTGTGGTGATCGCCGTCTTCGTCACGCTGTCCCTGAGCCTCGTCCACGCGGTTTCGGACGATCAAGGGCACGTGGTGTGAAGTGCTTCAGATCGCGGCGCGTTCATCCGCGGCAGCGTGAGTTCGTCAGCCAGCACGGCAAGGCTGGCGGAGAGCAGTCCCATGAAGAAGTTCGTTTTTGCTGCTGTGACCGTCGCCGCTGTCATCTTGGCCACTACGTCGGGAGCACTTCAGCCGTCCCCACAAGCACAACCGACGGAGGATGGGGCAGCCGGCTGGTCGATTTCGGAAAGCGGGGCGGCACCCGGCTGGTCGATCACACCAGCTCACGCGCACATGTGGTGAGCGGCGTCCGGCGGCGTGGAGACAGTCGGCTGGGCGAAGGACGAAGGCATCAGCCATGAATACGGTACACACGGCCATTTTAAGCATCCTCGCAGTTCTGCTCGCGACAACCGCGCACGCCCAGAAACCTGTTGTGAATTCGGGACAGGGGGTTACTGGTACGTTCAGCAGTCAATCGGTTACGCCCAGTCCGCGGCTCCAGTCCCCTACACCACTGTTTGCTATCGGCGACCTGGCGGTCGGGATCTGGGCACGGGTTCCACCGCCGTACGACGTGACGGCCAACAGAAATGCCGCGGCGAACCCCTTGCCATAGGGCTAAGGCTTGGTTGATCGGCTGACTGAGCGCCGCCGGGTTGAATGGCCGCGAGGCCGTAACGCCGCGTCGCACGGTGGCCGCGATAACTGTCGGCGCGCGCGCGGATTTCAGAGCTTAGGATTCGCTGGGAAATAAGTGCTCCACGTGGTGCAACGGTCGCTTCCACATCGTCATGCCGACGCAGGTCGGCATCCACGTCTTTCCTTTGTGCTGGCAGCGAAGACGTGGATGGCCGGCCTTCGCCGGCCATGACGAGGAAGCATGAGGCGCGTCCAGAAATAATTCGGTTGTTTCCCCTCGGGTCCTTATGCGCCTCGGCAGGTCCAAAATCCGCCCCCAGCGGGTCGGCCATGGCGCTTTTGCCTGACCAGTCGCGGTGCACTTCCACTCGCTGACCGGCGCGATCAGGTCACCGGAATTGATCCGGGGATCAGAAACCGGCACCTGCCGGACCACTGCGTGCTCCCCGCCTTCGCAGGGGCCGCGGACGCCCCGCGTTGTCGTCAAGCACCCCGATGGTCTTGCGCCACTCCGCAGCCTGCGAGGAGTTGATCTCCCCCAAGTATAGCACGTGACGCTACACGACGCGGCCACCTGCAACACGCTTGCTCTCGACGATGCTCCAATAGTCGTGCGTCTTGCCGTCTTTCTTGCGTGGGGTGTTCCGCAGAAACATGATTGTGCGAATCTAGCGATGGGAATCTGCGCCTGGGAATAGGGTAAGTCTTCACCACAGCGGCTTTCAGCTGTTTCCGTAAACTTCTCTCCACGAATATCTAATGCTTATCGAAATCCGAGCGGCCAACATTGGCGCGTCAGAGGGGCGAATCCGCGAAGACGGGCTAACGGAAATGCCGCATGACGGTCGCTGCGAAGCGTTCCATCGATTCCATCACCCTGACATGCGGCAGCGCACCGAAATTCACCTCGAAGCACAGATAGGTCACGCCGAACCGTTCAGACAGCATCGCCACCTTTTCGATGCACTCCTCGGGCCGGCCGATCACCGCACGCGATGCCTTCATCTGTTCCAACGTGATGGTCTCGCGATTTTCGAAGAAGCCCTTCCAGTCCTTGTAGGCAACCGGATCCCGATAGGCCTGTCTGCTGAGGTCGGTCGCCTTGGTGAAGGCCTGATACCGGCCCAGCGCCGGATCGGCGACGGCGGCGATGTCCGCGTCATGCTCGCCGCAATACATGTGATAGACGGCCATGATCTCCTTTCGCGCCGGATCATGGCCATGCGCGCGCAAGCTGTCGCGATATACACCGAGCAGTCGCTGCTGATCGCGATGATCGGGGAAGAAGAACGGCGCCGTCAGCAGATCGAACCCATTGGCGCCGGCCCACGCATAGGTGTCCTCGGTCCGCACTGCCGCCACCCAGATCGGCGGAGCAGGGCGCTGCACCGGCTTCGGTCCCAGCGTGTGGGCGTCGACCGTGGTCCAGCGTCCATGATACGTGACGTTGTCCGTGGTCCATAGCGCGCGGATGATGGCGAGATTTTCGTCGAATCGCTCACGGCTTTCGCTCATCGGTATGTTGGATATGTCGTAGTCATATTTGTAGAGGCCGCGTCCGACACCGAAATCTAGCCTGCCGTGCGAAAGTACATCGGCAATCGCGTAGTCCTC
>Ga0210402_10001327_pt1 | contig 25575 bp, 22 predicted proteins | sample IncBWC7MmetaG_FD_161055 | JGI IMG/M metagenome (GOLD analysis project Ga0210402, IMG submission 161055) | Forest soil microbial communities from Barre Woods Harvard Forest LTER site, Petersham, Massachusetts, United States - Inc-BW-C-7-M | ecosystem: Environmental > Terrestrial > Soil >... | reverse complement strand
AATTCTTTAGTAGAAGTGATCTTTCCATCGTATTGTTGCAAAAAATAATAGCTCACAGAAGCCCAGTCTTTGAGGTGCATGTTTTCCATAAAGTATAAAAAATGCTTGTATTTGTTTTCACTTTCTGCGGATGGTAGATCCATGATAAAGCCCAATGTATGTTCTTTTTGCGCTTTATATATCGTGTTCAAACATTTACCAATAGTTGTTATAAGATAAACATTATCCGGGTACTGATCCAGTAATTGCAAACTGTAATAAAGACATTTGGAAATATAATTGGCATTATAGCAATATTCAATGATCTCAAAATCAAAAAGCTGCCGGTATAATTTGAATTTTTTTTCATCCACACGGTTCAAGGTGCGGTTGGCAATACTTATATGAGCCACGGCATCCGTTAGTTTTGCTACGCGGATCTTACAATCAGGATGCGTTTTTAACGAGTCTGCTATTTCTTTTTCATCCTTGTCCTGCGCTGTATCATTTCCAAAGATATTTTCTTCTTCCCGCAACCATCTTTTTTGGAAAGGATAGGAAGTAGAATTAAAATAATAATTGATGCGTGGGGCATAATCATACTTGTCGTTATCAATACTATCTAACAGCGACAAACATTTTAAAGATTCGCGGGTGTCAAATAAGGTGTTTTTCATAAACACCAATCCCAATGAATCGGCTTCGCTTTCATGGTCGCGGCTATGTCGCCGGCTATTAAATGCAATTCCTTTCGCCAGTTCCTCTACCTGGCTTGTTTGGCCATATTCTGATTTCTTTATATCCTTTAATTTTTTCTGAAAATCATCCGAATACAGTGTATTCACATATTGATTGATGCTGTTGTTGTTATGATTCAAATATAAATGTGATAGTTCATGGCATAACACAAAGATCACTTCGCTTTCGTTATCCAGTTTTGTAAAAAGGCCGATATTAAAAACGATCGTTCCTTCACCATAGCTTGTTGCATTGGGCCAATATACTTTTGAAAAGAGAAAACGGGCACCCAATTGTTGTAGTTGAGAATTGTTCTTTATGATCTCATTGGCTAAAGAACTTAAATAATCGTTTACTTCAGGTGAAGTGATCAATTCTTTGTTCTTCATCATTTGAACAAGGCCGTTATACCGATCCCTATATTCTTTTATGACGTATTTTCTGTTTTCACCCGTAATAGAAGCGCTGTCGCTAAGATAGCGTTGCTTCATTGCCAGCTTGATACTTTCTATTTTTAATGAATCATCCGGTAAAGGGGTAAACGCGAAAGATGTTTGGGAAAAAGCCTGGCGATATGCAAAACTGCATAACAGCAATAATATTGTTTTGGAAAGAGGGGTCAGATTACATCTCATTAAACGGAAACGTTTATCTAGCAGTTGTGGTAATTGGTTTCGCAGGCTAAAATATTGAATAAAATCAATATATCGCAATCATTTTAAGGTAAAAAAGATCCCTTTTTTTAAAAGCTATCCCAAATGTCCCATTATTACCAGCGCCAAGACTGCGATTCCCACTGCTATCCTGTACCAACCAAACAATTTAAACCCGTGTTTTTGTAAGTAACCGATGAAAAATTTAACAGCGATCAAAGCCACAATAAATGCTACCAGGTTTCCCACTCCTAACATTAATAAGTTGTGTTTGTCTTTTAAAATAGCAGGATCAGCTTTAAATGTTTTTAATAGTTTATGACCGGTTGCTGCTACCATTGTTGGAACCGCTAAGAAGAAAGAAAATTCTGCGGCTGTTCTTCTATCCAGCTTCTGACTCATACCACCGATAATGCTGGAAGCGCTTCTGCTTACACCCGGTATCATTGCCAAACATTGCCATATACCGATGATGAATCCTCTTCTATAACCAACACCTCGTTCGTCAGTGATGATAGGTGCTGTAAATAATTTATCTACAAATAATAAAATGATACCACCTGCCAATAAACTAACTCCTACAATAGCAGGGCTGCCTAACAGCGTATCTATTTTGTCGGAGAACAAGGATCCTAAAATTAAAGCAGGAATAACAGCGATCAATAATTTTAAATAGAATTGCCATCTTGCAAAATCAAAGAATTTTTTATGGTACAAAACAACCACCGCCAGTATAGCACCGAGTTGCACGGCTATTTCAAACACTTGCACAAATTCATTTTTTTCAATGCCCATTATTGAACTGGCAATGATCATGTGGCCGGTAGAAGAGATGGGAAGAAATTCGGTCAATCCTTCAATAATAGAAAGGATAATAGTTTGGATAATATTCATCAGCTGGTTTTGATTTTTCGCTAAAATAAAAAACCGGTTTGAGAAACGGGTAAATCATTTATCAAACCGGGTATAATTAATTAAAAGATATTATTCGCTTGCTTTTGGTTTTTTCATGATCGCGAAGATCTCAATGATAAAACCTAACATGATCACAGCAGGTGCCAGTGTGATACGTCTTGCACTATAAATTACATTGTCGTCAAATTTAGTAGGGTCAGGACTTTTACCGCCTGCCATTAAAAGAAAACCGATCGCTAGTATGATCAGTCCTGCCAGCATAAGCCTGTAATTATCTTTATGAAAAAGGCGATCGTTTACTAAGTTGGTTTTTGATAAAGGTTGTTTACTGGTAGCCATTGTAGTTAATTAAGGACGCAAAATAAGGTTTTTTGAATTATAAAGAGGATGCAGTGTTTTGTTAAAATTAATAGAGGTCATCCAGCTTCATTTGCAGATACTTTAGTACGGAGCGATGTGTACTTATAAAGGAGATCAATATTCCTAATACCAACATTCCACCGGTAAGGACCAATGTGTTTTCACTGTCCCTCAATAGTTTAAGATCGGGCATAAAACTTTCTGCAATGCCAATAAAACCAAATAAAACAGCAATGGCAATACTTGCAGCAATAAGGCCATTGATAACAGCCCGGATATTCAATGGTTTTACAATAAAACCGCGGGTAGCACCTACCATCTGCATTGTTTTAATGATAAAACGATTACTGTACATAGCGAGGCGAATAGTAGTATCAATACTAATAGTAACGATGATAGAAAAAAGAATGGCAAATGCGAGCAGTCCGGCTGTTATATATTTGGCCGCAGTACTAATATTGCTAACGGTTGCTTTTGGAAATTGAAACTCAGATACAACGCCCGGAAAATTTGCATCCAGGTAATTACTCAAAATAGCCAGACTATCCGAATTCATATAATCAGCCTTTACATAAAAGTCTACGCTTTCGGGCAAAGGATTATTGGTGATGAATTCTCTCCAGGTAGTATCTCCTCCTCCTGATTCATATTTTTTGATCGCATCTTCCTTTGTCACATATTCAGAACTTTTTACATAAGGAAGCGCCGCGATAAAATTTTGCAACGTATCTATTTGTTTTTTACTGGCGGAAGGCGCGATCCATGCATGTACCTGTATATTTTCGCGGATCAGTTCACCCGATCGTTTAAGATTTAAAAACAACCAACCCACTAATCCAAATAAAAATAATACCAACGCCACGCCCACAATGGTGTTTACATAAGATGGCTTGCTGCGTTTGGTGGATGCTTTTCCGAATTGCGACATAGTTGAATGAGTTTCAGTTGATACGGGCAAAAATACAGGATTTTACCTGCTTTAGCTTAGTTTTGCTGCCTGCAAAGAATTAGTAAAAAGTTAAATGTAAAATGGAATACGATTTCAGGAAAATAGAGCAAGACTGGCAAGCAAAATGGGCAACGAATGAAGTATATAAAGTAAGCAACGATTCTTCCAAACCCAAGTATTATGTATTGGATATGTTTCCTTATCCAAGTGGAGCAGGACTGCATGTTGGCCATCCGCTGGGCTATATCGCCAGTGATATTTTTGCGCGTTACAAACGTTTGAAAGGCTTTAATGTATTGCACCCGATGGGTTATGATAGTTTTGGATTACCTGCCGAGCAATATGCATTGGAGACCGGGCAACATCCTGCCATTACCACCGAAAAAAATATTGAAACATTCAGAAGTCAATTAGATAAGATCGGTTTTTGTTTTGATTGGAGCCGCGAAGTAAAGACCAGCGACGAAAAATATTACAAATGGACACAGTGGATCTTTTTGCAATTATTCAATAGTTGGTATAATCCTCAAATAAAAAAAGCGGAAAGCATTGACGGGTTGATAAAAAAGTTTGAAACCGAAGGTTCCATCAACGGTCAACTATCAACGAACAACTTCACAGCAGCAGAGTGGAAAAATTATAGTGAAAAACAACAATCCGACATCCTCATGGATCATCGCCTTGCTTTTTGTGGTTTTGGCGAAGTGAATTGGTGCGAAGCATTAGGAACTGTTTTGGCAAATGATGAAGTAGTGAACGGTGTGAGTGAACGTGGCGGATATCCGGTAGTGAAAAAGAAATTACGTCAATGGTATTTGAGAATAACTGAATATGCGGATAGATTGCTGGAAGGCCTGCAGACAGTGGATTTCAGCGATGCGATGAAAGAGATGCAAACCAACTGGATCGGGAAAAGTTATGGTGCGGAAATAGATTTTAAAATTAAGACGACCGACGACCGACGACCGACGACCGAAAAATTCACAGTGTACACTACTCGTCCTGATACAATATTCGGAGTAGATTTTATGGTGGTTGCCCCGGAATTAGATTGGATACATGATGTGAAGAGTGCTGCACAATCAACTGCAGTAGATGAATATATTGCTTATGTAAAAAGCAGGAGTGATAGAGAAAGACAAGCAGAGAAAAAAATAAGCGGATGTTTTACCGGTGCGTATGCATTGAATCCATTTAACGGAAAAGAGATTCCTATCTGGATCAGTGAATATGTATTGGCAGGATATGGAACAGGCGCGATCATGGCAGTTCCTTGCGGGGATGAACGCGATTATAAATTTGCGCAGCATTTTAATATTCCTATCACTAATATTATTGGTGTATATTTTAATGGAATAGATGCCAATCCTACAAAAGATGCATTGTTGGAGAACAGTGATTTCCTGAATGGTATTGTAATGCGCGATGCCATTGATATTGTATTGAAGAAGATAGAAGAAATGGGCATCGGCAAACGCAAAGTAAATTATCGAATGCGCGATGCTGCGTTTAGCCGTCAACGTTATTGGGGTGAACCATTTCCTATTAAATGGGAGAATGGAATAGCATATCCTTTACCTGAATCTGAATTACCATTAGAACTTCCGAAGGTAGAAAAATATGGTCCCGGTCCGGATGGTGAAGGGCCGTTAGCCAATCTTCCTGACTGGAAAGCAAAACATCTGGAAACCAATACCATGCCCGGTTATGCAGGAAGCAGCTGGTATTTTTTACGTTATATGGATCCGCATAATGACAATGCATTCTGCGATCGTAAAGTAAGTGATTACTGGAACCAGGTTGACTTATACATTGGAGGAACAGAACATGCTGTTGGGCATTTATTATATAGCCGCATGTGGACGAAAGTGTTGTATGACTTAGGATATATTGGTTTTGATGAACCGTTTAAGAGGTTGGTGAATCAAGGAATGATTCAAGGAAGTTCGAGATTTATATATAGATGTGGAATAAGCTATGGTTCAATAACAAGATCAGATGGTCCTGGAACTTCGATTTATATTTCTAAAAACATTGTCGACCAACTTGAAAATGAAAATATCTCAAAAAAAGTAAACGAGATTATAACTGCTATCCATTTTAATCCTCCAATAACTACTATTAATAATATTGAAATATATCCTATACATATAGATGTAAATATAGTAGATGGAGTAGAGCTTAATATTGACGAATTTACAAAGTGGCGTAATAATACTCAGGCATGTTTTATTCTAGATGATTTTTCTGTTTATACTCCTTTTCAGAAAAGTAGTACAGGTAAATATATATGTGGTATTGAGATCGAAAAAATGTCAAAATCAAAACTTAATTCTATCAATCCAAATGATCTAGTTGATAAATACGGCGCCGATACATTCCGTATGTACGAAATGTTCCTTGGTCCGGTTGAGCAAAGTAAACCTTGGGATACAAAGGGCATTGAAGGTGTACATCGTTTCTTAAGAAAATTATGGCGCTTGTTTTTTGATGAAACAAAAGGTAAGCTTTGGAATAATGATAAAGCCACCGATGCAGAATTAAAAGTCTTACACAAGACAATTAAAAAGATAGAAGAAGATACCGAACGTTTTAGTTTCAATACGGGAGTCAGTACATTTATGATCTGTGTAAATGAATTGAGTGATCTTAAATGCAATAAGAAAGAAGTGTTGGAATCAATGCTCATCTTATTAACTCCTTATGCTCCGCATATCGCAGAAGAATTATGGAATCAATTAGGAAATGGCGGATCTGTGTTGGATGCGGCTTATCCTAAATTTGATGCGAAGTATCTAGTAGAGACTTCTAAAGAATATCCGATCTCTATTAATGGTAAACATCGCGCTACTATTAACATTGCAATGGATGCAGCGCAGGATGAAGTAGAGAAGATCGTATTGGCAAATGATATTGTACAAAAATGGTTAGAAGGCAAAGCGCCCAAGAAGATCATTTTTGTAAAAGGCAAGATGGTGAACGTGGTGATTTAATTACGCAGCTACATTACTTAACGAAACATTCTTTTTCTTTCCACTTTTATCAAAACGAATATCGATCTTTCCAACAGAAGCAATATCATTGGTTGGATGAATAATCACTTCTTCATTGTGCTTGTTCAGCATGATCGTAGGATGAACGGTTGTTTTATTATCGCCTGCACTTATAATTACATCCACCTGTTCGGATTGTTGCGCCAGTTTGATATCATCGATTGAATTCGTATTCTTAAATCCTAATTTTGATAAGCAAACTACCAGGTTGCAAGACTTGCTTTTCTTTAAGAATCCTGACAATGCATTTATTTCACTAACCGAAACATTGTTGGTGCTGATCAAACCTATCTTGATATTTCCTTTGAAAATTATTTGATATGATTCCTGTGAAGGAACCATATCCTTATTCAACACAACCGTATTGCTGTTCTGCCTTTTTAATTTATTAAGGGTGTTGATATTATCAGAAGAAGTATTGCTGGTATGTAACAACATCACGCTGTTGCTGCTATTGACACCCGGTAATAAAGCAGCAGTACCTGATGCAATAGATTTGAACGGGTTAGCAGCCAATAATGCAGTTGTTGCAAGACTGCCTTGTACTAAAAATTTTCTTCTTGTATGCATAGCTGATAAATTTATAACACGCTCAAGATACTATTTTGGGTTTAATTTCCAACTGAAAATAATTTTTTTAAACAATAAATAACCTGTCGCAGTTTAGGTTATTTTTACGACGCTTAAAAAACGCAAAGCCCTCTACGCATGAATATCGGTATTTTATATCCACGCTCCGGCGCCCATCCTGAACTGATGGTAGATTATATGGATGGATTAAAAACATCCTTAAAACGACAGGGGTTAGACAAGCAGATTCAGCTGTTCTCCGAGAGTGTTGGCTTCGGCGGTTTAGAAAAAGAGGTTTATGAAAAGGCGGAAAAATTAATATTGTTAGAAAAAGTAGATGTAGTGGTGGCGTATGTAGACCTGCGCGTGGCGCCGGTTTTAGAGCCTTTAATGACGAAATCGGGTAAATTATTATTAATCGTAAATCCCGGCGCTAATTATACGGATAATTGGGCGCCGCAGGAAGGAACTATTTATCTAACGTTGCAACATGCCTTTCTTAGTTGGCTAAGCGGTTCAATGGCAGGAAAGATGGACAATAAGAACGGACTTTATGCAACCACTTTTTATGATTGCGGTTATATGCATGGAGCAAGTATGCTTAGGGCGTTCACTGCAGGCGGCGGTAATATCACGTTCAATTATATCAACAACCAGGCTTACGATAAATTTGATATTCTTCAGCTCACTGATTTTTTATCAACCAATAAGGAGACAACAAATTTGCTTTGTGTGATGGATGCTTTACCGGCTTCTTTATTATATAAATTATTGAATAAAGAAGAGAACGCAAAAGCGTTGCATTTATTTGTATCTCCGATGATGTTACAGCAGGAAGCATTGAAAGATATTGAAGATGGTTTTGAATTTGCTGTTGATGGTTATTTACCCTGGATGATCGCTCAGGAAAATGCTTCCAATAAGGTGTTCGTAACTTTTTATAAAGAACAAACAAAACGAGATGCTTCCATCTTTTGTTTATTAGGATGGGAGACGGGGTTGGTATTGAAAGCGATCATAGAAGCCGGTATAACTGATCGTAAAAAAATAATAGATGATCTCGCGGAAATAAAAATTGATAGTCCGAGAGGCGCGTTAAAATTGGATGCGCCAACCAATCATTTTGTTGCTCCGCTTCATAAATGTTCATTGAAGAAGGGCAGTTCCAAACTTAAAACGACATTGCTGGAAGACATTAACGCCGAATGGAAAACATTTTCTGCACTACCAAGCGAAGGCCCTTCTTCGGGTTGGTCAAATACTTATCTCTGTTATTGATATCTCACTATCAATTAATAATTAAATAACCCGTTTTAAGCGGCTAAGAAAATTCCTTTTGCTTTCTTTACAGAATTGATCTTTATAGGATAGTAGTCATTTTTAGTATGGATTACCGATTGTAAATCAATGGGATAAGCAGTTGAAAAGATATCCAGCTTTTATAGAATTAACATTTTTTTTTGTTAAAGCTGGAAAATCTTCCCTTATCTTGAATCAAATAAAAAACATAGAAAATTTATAATATGGCAGCACCCCCTTACGTCGGAGAGATAAGACAATTCGCTGGAAATTTTGCACCTGTTGGGTGGAATTTTTGTGATGGCTCGTTACAATCTATTGCCGAAAATGAGACATTGTTTAATTTGATTGGTACCACTTATGGCGGTGATGGGCAAACAACATTTGCCTTGCCTGATTTGCGTGGCCGTTTTCCAATTCACCAGGGAACAGGTGGCGGTGCCACTTACGTTATTGGTCAGCTTTCAGGTACTGAAACAGTTACATTAATAACGAGCCAAATGCCTGCTCACTCGCATGCTCCGGCTGCGTCGGCATCGGCTGTTAATGCAACAGATAGTCCTGCTAATAATTTTTGGGCTGATTCAACCGGCAAGCCATATGCAGTGGCCTCACCGGTACCAACATTGGTAATGAATACAGGAGGGGTATTAAACACAGGAAGTAGTCAGCCGCATGATAATATGATGCCGTTTTTAACCATCAGTTATATTATTTCTTTTTTTGGAATTTTCCCTTCTCAATAAAAAAAGATAAGACAGGATAAAACTAAAAAACAAGCTGATTAAATTTTATTTAAAAACAATACAATGGCAGAACCATTTATAGCAGAAGTAAGAATTTTTTCTTTTGGATTTGCACCACAAGGGTGGGCAATGTGCAATGGGCAATTATTACCTATTAATCAAAACCAGGCATTGTTCTCTTTATTGGGCACAACTTATGGCGGTGATGGGAGAGTCAATTTTGGCTTGCCAAATTTACAGGGAAGAGCATCGTTGCATTTGGGGAATAATTTTGTGCAGGGACAAGTTGGAGGAGAGATAAATCATACCTTAATCACAAGCGAGATACCCTCCCATACACACCAGGTAGTAGCAAGTTCTACCGGGCCTAATGCAGCTGTTGCTACCAATAATTTTTTCGCAAGTAATACAGGGTTTAAACCATATGGCACTTCTGCGTCAGAGACTATGTCACTGAATGCAGTCTCAACAGTAGGAGGGAGTCAACCGCACAATAATATGTCACCTTATCTGGTGTTGAATTTTTGTATAGCAGTTGTAGGGATATTCCCATCAAGAAATTAATGACTAATTAAAACTAAAAACAAATGGCAGATCCTTTTGTAGCAGAGATAAGAATATTCGGGTTCAATTTTGCACCGTCCGGTTGGGCGCAATGTGATGGGCAGTTATTAGCTATCTCTCAAAATACAGCACTTTTTTCTTTAGTCGGGACTACATACGGTGGAGATGGAATGAGCAATTTTGCTTTGCCCAATATACAAGGTATGGGAACAATCAGCGAGGGGCAAGGCCCGGGTTTAAACAATCGTTCCCTTGGAGAAACATCCGGGGAAGTCAACGTTACATTGCTTACTTCCGAGCTACCGGCACATGCGCATACTACGCTTGCAAAAAGCACGGGAACTATTGCAGACCCCGGCAATACTGTATTTGGTGAGCCGGGAACGCAACGCCCTGTTCCTAATTTTTACGCTACTACAAAAGGTACCGGTGTGAATATGAATGCGATGGCGTTGACTTCCGTCGGAGGTAACCAACCACATAATAATATGATGCCTTATGTAGTGATGAATTATTGTATTGCGATGCAGGGAGTATTTCCTGCGAGATCATAACAAATATTTATAAATAGTTATTAATAACTGACAAATTCAGATTAGCATGAAACAACTGGATATAAAAAAAGCAGTATTCGCGAAAGCAAAAAATAAAGTACTACTTACACTATTGTTTTGTGTATACATATTACCTGCGTTTGCGGGTATATTTACTGTAACTACCACTGCTGATACGCACGCAGTAGACCCGGCGGTAAGTGCATTTGACGGTGGCGGTAATATTTCCTTAAGAAGTGCGATTGAACGTACCGATTTTTTGGGCGGAACCAGTACTATAAATTTACCTGCCGGTACATATACACTTACACTTGGTTCCGAGATCAGTTTTGGGAATGTGGCAGAAGATATAACAATTGTGGGCGCCGACAATGCTACTACTATTATTGATGGGAATAGTACTGATCGTATTTTTCTTATTAATCCCCCTGGTAATATAGCGGATGTGCATACTACTCTTCAAAATATCACCTTTCAGAATGGGTTATTGCTTAGCGATGTCTTCGGTGGTGGTGCTATTCTTGCAGGTGGGCCTACTAATTCATTAACGATCCAGGACTGTGTTTTTTCAGCGAATAATATTGATCCTTCAATGGGTACAACCGGCGGTGCATTAAATTTTGCGGGTGGCGGTGATCTGTCGATCGACAGCAGTTTGTTTAGCAGTAATGGCAATCCGGTAAGCGATGGTGGTGCAGTATATTTCTTTTTACCCAATAACGAAAGCGGAAGTTTGTCAATTACTAATTCCAGTTTTAAAAATAATATTGTTTTTACTACCGGAGGAGCTACCGGCGGGGCAATTGGTATTTCAACGCAAGGTTCAAACCCGGGTACTTTTACTGCAACCATTAATCATAATACTTTTAAAAATAATGGTGCTCAGGCAAGCGGTGACCAGGCTGGGGATATATCTGTTAATAATGGCTTCGGCGGTAATGTGGTAATCAATTATAATCGCTTTAAAGGAAGTGCTGCTAATACAGATCCTCAGTCATTGTTAGTATCAGCTGCCGCAGGTGGTGCCAATGCAACCAATAACTGGTGGGGTTTCAACGATGATCCAACTGCTGCTGGTTTTGTAGGCGGCGCGGGCCCTATCGTTCTTACAGATTGGATCATCTTAACGCTTACTCCAACACCGGCGACTCTTTGTACAATACCATTAAAAGATACCTCGCTTGTTACAGCAAGTTTCCTTAAAACAAATGGTGGCGCTACACTCAGCACCGCAGACATTTCTACTTTACTTGGTGTGCCGATCACATTTAATGGTGCGAATAACGGTTCACTTGCTGGAACAGTGCCAACGACGATTGATGCAACAACAGGGGTTGATACATTGCATTTTGTAGCGAACGCAGCAGGAACAGGGTATTTTCATGCGCTCATTGATAATATGAACCTTAATAGTTTTCTTCTTACACCTATATCTATTTCACCAATTACATTACCAACAACCACGGCACCTTTTACTCCTGTTGTTGTTACACAAAATGTAGGAGATGAAGACAATGAGTATTTTTCAACATGCCAGTTATTAGATAGCCTCGCACCAACTGGCGCGCTTCCCGTTAGTGGTAGCGTTACTTCTAAAGTTTGGGTAGAATCCAGTGTTCCTAGTTTAGCGGGTGTGCCGTTTGTAGCGCGCCATTATCAAATTGAACCGGCAACATTGCCTTTAATATCTACAGGTACTGTTACATTATATTTTACGCAACAAGAGTTTACTGACTTTAATAATGATCCAAGTAATCCATTGCCTTTACCTGATTCAGCAACTGATGCACCCGGTATCGCTAATCTAAGAGTAGCCAAATATTCCGGTGTAAGCGGAGATGGCTCCGGATTACCGGCTTCATATTTGGGTCCTGCTATTATTATTGATCCGGCGGATGGTAATATTGTTTGGGATGCTGTCAATAACAGATGGGCAGTTACATTTGATGTGACCAGCTTCAGTGGTTTTATCATTCAAACGGCATCAAGTATCATACCGGTAAACCTTATCAACTTTACTGCTACACTTACAACAAGCAATAGCGCAACCGTTAATTGGAATATGGCCAATCAATCGGGCATTAAAAGCTACGTGGTCGAAAAAAGTACAGATGATGCTTCGTTTAGTGAGATAACTTCTGTTCCTGCAAGTACTATCAATAGTTATAGTTATGTAGATGCTACATTGAAACCAGGCACGAGTTATTATCGTTTAGGAATGGTAGATGAAGAAGGTAAAATAAATTATGGCCCTACCGCTAAAGTGTCTGTTCAATCAAACCAGGATATTGTTGTTTATCCTGATCCTGTTACGGATAAGTTCTTTATTAAACAATTAAGCGGTGCAATGATTGGTACGGCGCAGCTGTCCAATATAAACGGACAGGTGTTGCAAACCATACAGATCACTCAATCACTACAACCGGTTGATGTGAGTACTTATCCATCAGGTATCTATATGCTGCATTTCAGTGATGGATCGGTTTATAGAATAATCAAAAAGTAATCTTCTTCAAGAATATAAATTCAAAGGCCGAGATCATATCTCGGCCTTTTTTGTAGAAAGGCCCGAAATGTGAAACATTTCTAAAGTTCTCAAAAAGTGTAACTTTACACCATCGCTCACTTTATCTTCGTTTTGAAGATCCTTAGCAGATGTTGAATATGGAAATCAAAGCAGGCCCATTATTAGCAGAGATTAATAGCCCGGATGACTTAAAAAAACTCAGCCGCGAACAACTACACCAGGTTGCCGGAGAGTTGCGTCAATACATTATTGATGTAGTAAGCATTCATGGCGGGCATTTTGGTGCGAGTTTGGGTGTAGTGGAATTAACGGTTGCATTACATTATGTTTTCAATACTCCTTACGATCAATTGGTTTGGGATGTAGGCCACCAGGCATATGGACATAAAATATTAACCGGGCGAAGAGATTCTTTTCCAACGAATAGAAAATATCATGGCATCAGCGGTTTCCCTAAACGCGATGAAAGTGTGTACGATACTTTTGGCGTTGGGCATTCTTCCACCTCCATCAGCGCAGCACTCGGTATGGCAATGGCTTCTCATTATAAAGGAGAAACAGATCGTCAGCATGTAGCAATTATCGGCGATGGGGCGATGACAGCAGGCCTTGCTTTTGAGGCAATGAATCATGCGGGTATTGCAAAGAGTAATGTGCTGATCATTTTGAATGATAATGATATGGGCATCGATCCTAATGTGGGTGCCTTGAAAGAATATCTTACTGATATCACCACCTCTCAAACCTATAACAGATTCAGAGAAGATTTTTGGAAAGCGCTTGGTAAATTGCCCGTTGGTAAAAATTTCTCCAGAGAAATGGCTTCTAAGATAGAAGCAGGTTTAAAAGGTGTGGTAAGTAAGAGCAGTAACTTATTTGAATCATTGAAGCTTCGTTATTTCGGTCCGATCGACGGACATAATATTACCAAGTTGGTAGATACGTTAAGAGATCTGAAAGATATTCCAGGTCCGAAAATTTTACATATTAAAACAGTAAAAGGAAAAGGGTATGAGCTGGCAGAAAAAGATCAAACCAAATGGCATGCGCCGGGATTATTTGATAAACTGACCGGAGAAATTTATAAGAAAAAATATGATCTTCCGCAGGCACCTAAATACCAGGATGTATTTGGATATACCATTATTGAACTGGCAGAAAAGAACGATAAAATATTTGGTATCACTCCTGCAATGCCAAGCGGTTCTTCATTAAAATACATGATGGAGAAAATGCCTGACAGGGCTTTTGATGTAAGCATCTGCGAGCAACACGCTGTTACGTTAAGCGCGGGCATGGCAACACAAGGATTAAAAGTTTTCTGCAATATCTATTCAACTTTTATGCAACGTGCGTATGATATGGTGATACATGATGTTGCATTACAAAAACTACCGGTTATATTTTGTTTGGATAGAGCAGGATTGGTTGGTGAAGATGGCGCTACCCATCATGGCGTGTATGATATTGCGTATATGCGTTGTGTCCCGAATATGATCATCAGCGCCCCGATGAATGAAACTGAATTGCGTAATCTCATGTACACGGCACAGTTAGATTCTACTACCAATCCTTTTGTAATTCGTTATCCACGCGGACAAGGCGTACTGCCGGAATGGAAAACTCCTTTTGAAGAAATTGAAATAGGCAAAGGAAGAAAAATAAAAGATGGTAAAGAAGTAGCGATACTTTCTTTTGGCCACCCCGGAAACTTTGCGGCAGCTGCGATCAGGGAAGTTAAAGCAGATGGGATCAATCCGGCGCATTATGATATGCGTTTTGTAAAACCATTGGATGAGGCATTACTGCATGAGATCTTCGCTCAGTTCAATAAAATAATTACTATTGAAGATGGTAGTGTAAAAGGTGGATTTGGCACTGCTATCCTGGAGTTCATGAATGAACATGGTTATAAAGCAGATGTAAAAATAATGGGCGTCCCGGATGTCTTTGTCGAACATGGTTCTCCTAAAGAACTTTATAATGAAACCGGATTAGATGTTACTCATATTGCAACTGCAATAAGAGAAATGGTAAATGTCAAGATGAATATTCTTCGATAAACGCATTCGTCAAAAGTAAAAGGTGAAACGTGGAATTGGAATCTATCCTTTCACGTTTCACCTTTCTCGTCTCACGTATTTAATTCATCGGCACTTCCACCGCCAGTAGTTCTGCATCTTCATTGGCATGGATCGTAAAACTATCTGTATCTGAAATTCCCAACGCATCTCTCTTCGATAATTGGATATCATTCACTTTCACAGAACCATTGATCACTACTAAGTAAACACCATTTCCTTTAAAGGCATTGGTATAAGTCAGTTCTTTACCTGCTTCTATTTTTGTCAATGCAAAGCGTGCATCCTGGTTGATCCATAAACCATTGTCGGCTTCGTTGGGTGATACCACATATTGCCATTTATTGACACGGTCTTTTATATCAAATGTCCGTTGATCATATCTTGGTTGAATATTTTCCTTTTTAGGAAACACCCATAACTGGAATAAATTAAGCGCATCTGTTTTTGAAGCATTGAATTCAGAATGGCGTACGCCAGTACCTGCGCTCATGATCTGTACATCTCCTGTATTGATAATACCATTTCCACCGGTGCTGTCTTTATGTTGTATCGCTCCGGAAAGCGGGATGGTCACGATCTCCATATTATCATGCGGATGTGCAGGGAAACCGGTACCACCGGCAATAATGTCGTCATTCAATACGCGTAATAACCCAAAATGTACTTTGGAAGGATCATCGTAACCGGCAAAGCTGAAATAGTGTTTTGCTTTTAACCAACCATGATCGGCCGAGCCCCTGTCTGCTGCTTTATGTACTATCGTTTTCATTGCTAAATATTTAATGTTTAAACATCAAAAAAGATACCAAGAGTTAAGACTGGCAAATTGGCGGTTCTGTTAATTATCCTTGTGGACTAAGATCGTCGGCGTAGGAAAACTCGCCGGGGATATCTTCTTCCCGGTTCTCATTGTATTCTAAAATGAAATTATTCCTTCCTTCACCGGTGATGATCATCAAATGCTTTTGTTGGATCAGTTCCAGCATATTTAAGAAAAGGAAGATCGCGTGAATACGGTTCTCACAGATATCAAATATTTTTTCGAAGGAGAGTGTTTTTTGTGTGCGGCAAAGATCCATCATGTACTCGCGTGTGCCTTCCATTGTATAATTGTATTGCACAACGGTATGCACGGGCTTGTTGGTTCGCTCCTGCAAACGCATGGCCACTTTTTCAAAAGCTTTCATCAATTTGAAAAGTGTTACGGCTTGTATCTCTGTTCCTTCGCCCGCTTCTTCACCAATGATGGTTAATTCTCTTTGCAGGTTACCGCGTTTAACCATTAACATCCGAAGCGCTTCCATTTCGGCCATCTTTGCAGATGCTTCTTTGAAACGTTTGTATTCCAATATCTTATTGATCAGTTCCTGGCGCGGATCAATTTCATTTCCTTCCGCATCAATTTCTTTACGCGGCAACAACATTTTTGCTTTAATGCGCATTAAGGTGCTGATGAATAAAATGAACTCGCTGCTCAATTCAATATTGAGCTTTTCGGTAGAATGGATAAAATCCAAAAAATCATTGGTGATCCTGGTGATCGGAATATTATAAATATCCAGTTCATCTCTTTCAATAAAAAATAAAAGAAGATCGAACGGGCCTTCAAATTCGTCTAATTTGATCTGGTAAGTTTCTGTAGTCGCCATATGTTATTTTATAAAAATCCCGTCTCGGTTTAACCGAGACGGGAGACAAATGTATTAATAAGTTAGACAGATTTAAAATTTTGCTGCGAAACCTACGCCTATTGTGGATAACACCTGCAAACCTACCGGCCGGGTTGGGTTAGAAGCCTGTTTGATATTGTTATCATCCAAAAAATCGATCTCATAATTCACATTGAGCCATGTATTCACTTTCATCTGGAACTGGTTGGTAGAAAAAAGCGCTACATTTTGCGGTCCCTCCAGGTAATTGGAATAAAGATCCAGCTTACCGATATAGGTAACATTCTTCATGATATCTTTTTTGATATTCACCGTTACAAATGCACCAAATTCAAATTTAACACCTGAAACAGAATCAACTCCATACAAGGTTGCCAATGGTGTTTCCTGGTGTCCCTGGAAGTTACCGTTAGGTCCTGCAAAACTATAAGGGTCATTGCTTACGATCGTCCATCTTGCGGCGGCAGGTGATGCAAAAACAGAGATCCACGAAGTGGGGTGCCAATCAATACCCGGAGAAAAAGTAATATAAGCCGGTGCAAAAAAACCGGAGGTTCTTCTTTTGGTAGTAGTGCCAAAATAAGTATAATCATATCCGCTGGTTATTTGAGAGCGAAGTTGCGCCAATAAAGAAAGACTTACATTTTTCCATTTCTTTGGTTCATAATCTACTTTAGAAAGAAAGTTCAACAGATCATTTACTTTCCTAACGCCAAGTGTGGTTGTATTAACGATACCATAGTTAAGATCTAAAATATTATTCCAGGTTGTTCTGTCCCATTTCTTTACAGCAAAAGCATTTAATGTTCCTGCTACCGATAAAGAAAAATTGTCTCCACCCGCTGCCACCCAGTTGTTATTACTAACCTGTGTAAGATTAATATTGATGATGCCACCTGTTTTCCATGTCCTTTGAGCAGAATCAACATTTATTTTAATGTCCTTGGTAGCAGTTGTTTTAATATCTTTTAAAGTAGCGTTGGCATCCTGTTGCGCATAAAGTGAAACACTCATTATTGTAAAAGATGCTAATGCAATGATCTTTTTCATGTTGTTTATTTTGAGTTAAAAAAAACGGCTATACTTTTCAGCTAGCCGTTGCAAAAATAAGATATTCGTTTTATTTCTTAAGTGAATCCCTGATCTCCATTAATAATTTATCGGTGGAAGATGGTTCCGGAGGTGCGGCCGCGGCTTCTTTTTTCTTGGTGGCATTGATGCCTTTTATTACGATAAAAAGAGCAATTGCTATAATGATAAAATTAATAATGGCGGCAATGAATACACCGATCTTTACCGAACCCATAATTACATAGTCTTCCAGATGAGTAAGATGCGCCGCTTTTAATGCCGGTTGTAATATCAGTGGGGTAATAACATCGGTTACCAATGAATCAACGATCTTCCCAAAAGCCCCGCCAATAACAACAGCAATTGCCAGGTCAACTATATTTCCTTTGATTGCGAAATCTTTGAATTCTTTTATGAATCCCATAGTGAATTGTTTAAATGGTTAAAAATTATACGGTAATTCCTTCGATCTTGAATTTGAGGGTGCCAGCCGGTACCTGAACTTCGGCCACATCGCCCACTACTTTTCCTAATAAACCTTTGCCGATAGGAGAAGTAACGGATATTTTTCCCAACTTAAGATCTGCTTCTTTTTCAGACACGATCTGGTAAGTAACCTGCTTTTTAGTGCCTAGATTGGTAACGGTTACCTTGGTTAAAATAGAAACCCTGCTCGTGTCGATATTGGTTTCATCCAGGATACGAGCAGTTGCAATAATGCCTTCGAGATATTTGATCTTTGCTTCCAGCATACCCTGCGCTTCTTTAGCTGCATCGTATTCTGCATTTTCTTTTAAGTCGCCTTTTTCGCGCGCTTCCGCAATAGCCCTGCTCGCTGCCGGCCTCTCCACACCTTTCATGTGCTGTAACTCAACCTTCATTTGTTCAAAGGTGTCATTGGTTACATAATTCGTAGTACTCATAATAACCTGTTTTATCTAAAAGAGAAAAAAAATACAACGTCCGGGTTGCCCAGGACGTTGCATCTACAAATATACTAAAAATTAAATTTCCAGTTTCTCCAAAATGATAGCGCTCATCTTGTAAAATGCTTCATGCGTATATCCTGCAATATGCGGAGTAACGATAACATTTCGTTGTTTTGTAAGAAAATCCAGTTGCTGTTTTTGCAACTCAGTTAATGTGTCCAGTTTTTCATTCTCCAACACATCCAATGCGGCACCAGCTATCTTGTTTTGTTTTAATGCATTGATCAATGCAGCAGTATCTGTTACTTTACCTCTGCAAGCATTTACAAAAAAAGGGTTTCGTTCAAGAGAATTAAAAAAAGATTCGTTTGCAAGATGTTTGGTTTCATCAGTTAACGGAACATGCAAGCTGATCACATCTGCATATCGGCCAATTTGTTCCAGGCTTGCTTCTTTGATATTGTCTTTCGCAAATCCATATTTATATTTATCATAAGCCAGTATGGTAACATTAAAAGAAGAAAGCAATTGCGCCAACGTACTACCTGTATTACCAAAACCAACGATGCCAATTGTTTTATTGGTGAGTTCTGTGCCACGATTCTCTTCGCGCAGCCATTTGCCATTCCTTACTTCATCAAAGCTGCGTGGTATATTGTTCATCAGGCTAAGCAACAGTCCCAGTGCGTGTTCTGCCATTGCGGTTCTGTTACCTTCCGGACTGCTCACACATTTTATTCCTTTGCTTTCGGCATAGTTAACATCTATCAATTCCATTCCGCTTCCTAATCTTCCGATCCATTTTAATTTAGCTGCTTTTTCTAAAATCGGTTGATCGATCTTTAATCTTGTAGTTAAGATCAATCCTTCTACGTCTGCGATCATCTTTTCCAGTTCTTCATAACTGATGGCAGGTAAGTATTGTACATCATAACCCTTTTGTTGTAAAGTGGTCATGAGATACTCATGCGCGTTACCAGTTATGATGACTAAAGGTTTCATATTTATATTAAACAACAGCGATCATGCTGATCTCTACATTTGCATTTTTAGGTAATGTTTTTACCGCTACTGTTTCTCTTGCCGGATAATCTCCTGCAAAATAGCTGCCATATATTTCGTTTACCTGGGCAAAGAGTCCCATATCACTTAAAAAGATAGAGGTCTTTACAACATGGCCGAAATCCAAATTGGCTTCTGTTAATACGGCTTTTAGATTATGCATTACCTGATGTGTTTCTTCGGTAATATTTGCAATAGCCAATTCGCCGGTTTCGGGTTTTAAAGCTACTTGTCCGGATAAAAACAGGAAGCCACCTGCTTTTACTGCCTGGTTATATGGGCCGATCGGTGCCGGTGCGTTTTTGGTGTTGATTATTTGCTTATTCATTTCGTTATCTTAATAAATGCAAATATATCTTTTCTCAACTACCTATTTTTGCTTAATCAATGAGTTTAATATTAAACATAGATACCGCTACAGAAATTGCACAGGTTAGCATTGCCCGTGATGGTGTAGTATTGAAAGATGCGGTTAATAAAGATGCGAAAGAGCATGCGGCTTTTGTACAACCTGCTATTAAAAGTATAATGGCTATTGCAGGAATTAGTTTGGCAGAAATTGATGCAATAGCTGTTATGGCTGGTCCGGGTTCTTATACCGGACTTAGAGTAGGAATGGCCAGCGCTAAAGGTTTATGTTATGCATTGAATAAACCATTGCTTGCGATCAATACACTGGAATCAATGGCGATGGCTGCTGTGCTAGCGGATGATCCGGGGAAGAAGAAATTATTATGTCCGATGATCGATGCGCGCCGCAGTGAAGTCTTTACTGCTATCTACGATCAATCTCTGAATATTTTATTACAACCCGAAGCGCTTATCCTCGATGAAAATAGTTATGCCACTTTGCTAAATGAAAATCCGATTGTGTTTTTTGGCAGCGGGTCTGATAAATGGAAAACCCTTTGTAAGCACCCAAATGCTGAATTTCAATGTGTTAACATTGATTCTGCTGCGATGGCCGGTTTAGCATTTAAAAAATACTCTGCAGGAGATCGTCATTTTAGCGATCCGGCGTACCTGGAGCCATTGTATATCAAGGAGTTCTACTCAAAATAAGGCTATAAGCCAACTTGATATTTATCATTATTTATGCACATATAACAAAAAAAATTAGTTGTTTATGCAATCTTTTTATTAATTTTGCATCAGCTTTTTAACGAAAAAATATTATTTGAATTATGAATGATGCATTAGTGGAGAATCCGTCACAAGTTTTACAAAGTAACAAACCGGGGACCATCAAAATTGATTATTACAATGTTAAGAAAGTAGCGCTTACGCTACGTGCCCTCAATCACAAATTAAGACAGCAACTGATCAAGCTGATCGATGAAGAAAAGAAAATAACCGTAACGGAGATCTATGTTCGTTTACGTTTGGAGCAATCTGTTGCTTCACAACATTTATCTATTTTACGTAAAGCCGGGATAGTAAATACTGAGCGCGATGGTAAGTTTATCTATTACACCATCAACCATAAACGTATTGAAGAGATCGGGCAATTTGTGCAGAGCCTTATAGGTTAACCTGTAAAAACATTATTGAATGGGCGGATGTTATATTATAACGTCCGCCTTTTTTTTATCTTTACAGAAGTAATCAATAAGTTATGTATATAAAGCAATTATACACGGGATGTTTAAGCGAAGCAACCTATTATATTGAAAGCAATGGAGAAGCTGCTATCATTGATCCGTTGAGAGATACGGATCCTTATGTTGCTATGGCCAAAGAAAGGAATGCGGTCATCAAATATATTTTCGAAACACATTTTCATGCTGATTTTGTAAGCGGTCATATTGATCTCAGTAAAGCTACCGGCGCTCCTATTATTTACGGACCTGAAACCGATACCGATTTTCCTGTTTATGTTGCCAAAGATCATGAGGTATTTAAATTGGGAAATATTTCCATTGAAGTATTGCATACACCCGGACATACTATTGAAAGCAGTTGTTATTTATTAAAAGATGAAACAGGAAAAGATAATGCACTTTTCAGTGGCGACACTTTATTTGTAGGGGATGTTGGAAGGCCCGATCTCAGCAGCGGTAACTTAAGTACTGAAGCATTAGCCGGTATCATGTATGATACCATTCAAAATAAAATATTACCATTGGCAAATGATATTATTGTATACCCCGCGCATGGTGCAGGAAGTAGTTGTGGTAAAAATCTTGGTCCGGAAACATACAGTACGATCGGCGATGAGAAACAACATAACTATGCGTTGCAACCACAATCTAAAGAAGCATTCATAAAAGCCATTACAGAAGGATTGGAAGACGCGCCCAAATATTTTTCTATTAATGCACGCATTAATAAAGAAGGATATGATAACTTAGATGTCATAAAACTGACTGCATTGACACCATTAACTATTGAAGCTGTAAAGAATAAAATAAAAGAAGATGCTATTCTTTTAGATACAAGGCCTGCAGATATTTTTGCGCAAGGCTTTGTACCCGGAAGTATTTTTATCGGATTGGAAGGACGTTTTGCTGAATGGGCAGGAAGCCTTTTATCATTCGACAAAGAATTGATCTTAATTACCGAAGCCGGCAATGAAGAAGAAACTGTTGTTCGGTTGGCAAGGGTTGGCTTCTCTAAAATAGGCGGTTATGTAGAAGGAGGTTTTGACGCATGGAGAGATGCAGGCAATGAAGTAGATATGATCATTGATATTGAAGCGGATGAACTGGCAATGGATATTCCATTCGACCCGAACTTACATATTATTGATGTACGTAAGGAGGCAGAGTTTGCAGAAGGACACGTTAAAAATGCATTGAATCTTCCATTGGAAGAAATGACAGATATCGTACGGATCGCGCAATTGGATGACGACCGAAACCTATATGTCCACTGCCAGAGCGGTTATCGCGGAATGATCGCTTCTTCTTTAATTAAAAGACAAGGTATTCATAACCTGCGCCACGTTGTTGGTGGCTGGAATGCCATCCAGGAAATTGATAAGATCCAGGTGGAAAAAGATCTGAAGGCATTGAATTAATTCCGGACTAAAAATTACAAAACAATATTCTGTGCCCTTGCATTTTTAGCCGGGTAATCTGTGTTAAAATGTAAGCCCCTGCTTTCGTGACGGAACTCAGCACATTTGACAATGAGGTATGCGACGGTGATCATATTGCGGAGTTCGCATAATTGTGGTGACACTTCTGTTTTTTCATACAGAGCTTCTGTCTCTTCATGTAAAAGATCCAGTCTTCTGTTTGCGCGATGCAAACGTTCAGTGTTACGAACGATACCTACATAATCACTCATCAATAATTTTAGTTCTTTCAAACTTTGTGTGATGAGGATCATTTCTTTAGGCTTGTTGGTGCCGGCTGCATTCCAATCAGGAACATCTGACAAAGCAGTGTTCTGAAGTGTATCGATCTTTTTAACAGCATCCGCATATGCCCTGTGTGCAAATACCATTGCTTCCAGCAAACTATTGCTGGCTAAGCGATTGGCGCCGTGTAAGCCCGTGCAGGCACATTCGCCCGCGGCATATAAATTGATGATGGAGGTTCTTGATTGCTCATCTGTTTTAATACCACCACAACTATAATGTGCAGCAGGAGCAACCGGTATCATTGCTTTGGTAACATCAATACCAATGCTCAAACATTTTTCATAGATGGTAGGAAAATGTTCAATGAATTTTTCTTTGCTGATATGACGACAATCGAGATAAACATTTTCTGTACCCGCAATTTTCATTTCGTTATCGATCGCTCTTGCTACGATATCTCTTGGAGCAAGGTCTTTACGCAGATCATATTTTTCCATGAAAGCCTCACCATTCTGATTACGTAATATTCCACTATCACCACGTACCGCTTCTGTAATTAAAAATGATTGCCCGCGTACACCGGGTTCATACAAAGCTGTTGGATGGAATTGTATGAACTCCATATTTTCAATTCTTCCTTTTGCACGATACACCATGGCAACACCATCACCTGTTGCAATTGCCGGATTGGTGGTGGTGCGATATACCTGTCCGTTCCCGCCACTTGCCAGCAATGTGATCTTCGCTAATATCTTTTCTATCTTCTTACTATTCAAATTCAACACATAAACACCAAAGCATTGAATATCGGGAGTAGATTTGGTTACTAAAAAACCAAGATGATGTTGAGTGATAAGATCGAGTACAAAGCAATGGCTGATGAGTTGAATATTGGGCATCGTTTTGATCTTTTCCAATAAAGCTCTTTCCATTTCCTGGCCGGTAAAATCTTTATGATGCAAAATTCTATACTCGCTATGACCGCCTTCTTTACCTAATTTAAAATCGCCATCGGGTTCTTTATCAAAACGTGCGCCCCATTCAATAATTTCTTTGATGCGTTCCACACCTTCTTTTACTACGATCTTCACTACTTCTTCATTACATAATCCGTCGCCGGAGATCAATGTATCTTCAATATGTTTTTCAAAACTGTCTTTGTCGGAGTCCATTACACCTGCAATACCACCTTGTGCATATTTAGTATTGGTCTCATCACTTTGCGCTTTTGTAAGGATGGTCACGGTTTTATCCGGACAATCCTGTGCCACTTTTAACGCGTAGGTTAAACCTGCTATTCCACTACCGATTACTAAGAAATCTGTTTGCATAATTATGGTTCTATCCAGGCTTCGTTCTCTTTCAATAAATTAATTAATTCATCTACCGCGACGGCACTATCTACATTTCGTTTTACAATTTCTTTTCCTTTATATAAAGTGATCTTTCCAACGCCGCTTCCTACATAACCAAAATCAGCGTCTGCCATTTCACCCGGACCGTTCACTATACAACCCATGATCGCGATCTTCAATCCTTTTAAATGATTGGTAACAGCACGGATCTTCGCCGTTGTTTCCTGCAGATCAAATAATGTTCTTCCGCAACTCGGACAACTAATATATTCTGTCTTGGATATTCTTGTTCTTACAGCTTGTAGAATAGAGAATGACGTATTATTAATGAACTGGTGATTGTTCTTTGTTTCTAAATAAGTCCTGCCACTTACTTTACTGTTGATGATTTTCGATGGATTGTTTTGCAACCAGATGCCATCGCCGAAACCATCTAAAAACAAAGCGCCTGTTTCTGTAGAGAAATGAATGAGTTGTTCATCAATAGTACTGTCGTGGCTTTCAACAAAAAGTATTATTGGACAGTGGATATTTTCATGCATCAACCTAATGATATAGCTGCGTATTGATTGCATGGCATTTTTTTCGTCGGACCATACACATAATACAACGCTACTGTCTTGTTTTATTGCATCAACTATTTTGCCTCCATCACTATCCACATTTACGGAAATGAATTTTGTTGCTGCCGGTTCATTTTTAAACGCTAAATATTCATTGCAATTGTAAAGAGGAAAATATTTTTGTTTATTGTCAGCAGTGAGCCATGTTTTGTAATTGCAAATTATTTTCAGTGTTCCCGGTAAAGCAAAATCAATTAATTTATTTCCTGCATAAATATAATCGGCGGCCGCATCACCAATATTCCATTTATCAGTTTGTTCATTATAAGTATAACCAATTGTCTGTAAGTCGGTGTGGACAATAGTTTCAGCATCATTAAAATCAGCAATTACAACCGGCACATGATGGCCGCCGATATTATCAACTGCTATAGTTTCTCTTCTTTTATATTCAAACGGGGAATAAGGAAGTCTGAGGTCTGAGATCGGTCGTCGGTCGTCGGTCGTCAGTCGTCGGTCGTCAGTGTATCTCTTCACCAGATCTTTACAAACCGGAATTTCAAATTCAGGATCTTCAGTAAGGCTTACACGTATTGTATCTCCAATGCCGTCTTCCAATAATGTTCC
>Ga0210402_10001326_pt1 | contig 25577 bp, 20 predicted proteins | sample IncBWC7MmetaG_FD_161055 | JGI IMG/M metagenome (GOLD analysis project Ga0210402, IMG submission 161055) | Forest soil microbial communities from Barre Woods Harvard Forest LTER site, Petersham, Massachusetts, United States - Inc-BW-C-7-M | ecosystem: Environmental > Terrestrial > Soil >... | reverse complement strand
CAAGTGCGCATATTCTTCGCGCGACAGATTTGTGCCGGTAAAGAGTAGAGATTCCCGACTCGCCGCAACCTCACCAAGCGTGCCCGCGGTTGCCGGCACGGTTGCGCCGCGAACGGTCTGTTCGCCGGCCCACGCGCGGGAAATCCAGACTTCCACACCGTCCAAGGAACCCGCAGCATAGACGTTGACCGAGCAACCCGGCAGTGCTTCCGCAATGGCGCGCGCAAGGCATCGCGCCCGTGGAATTACTTCCCGGACTGCAAGCAGTTCAGTGGAAATTCTTGTGAGGTCAATCTTCAATCGAATTCCCTGCACAGCGATCAGGGCAAATGGATCGCCTAACTCTGAGGACGTGGTGGCGGATTCCGCCCGACTTGCAAAATCGCCACCATTCTTCTAATTTGAGCGCGCACTCTAACAGACAAGATACGCTCACGCAAGGTATCCGTAGGCCGGCAAGGGCCAGGTTGAAAAGGAGCGGCCAGTGGAAATCGATGTGCGCACGCAAGACCAGGTAAAGGTCATCAAGCTTCGCGGAAAACTGAACCTGGGGCCAGCTCTCGATCGAACGAACGAGACGATTAAGGATCTCTTAGCCGCAGGCGAGTCCCGCTTTTTGCTCGACCTCCAGGAAGTTCCGATGATCGACTCCAGCGGCATCGGCCTTTTGGTTCGCTACCTTACCGCGTCCAAACAGCGCGGTGGATCGTTGAAACTTTTGAATCCGTCAAAGTTTGCGTTGCAAACTCTTAAGCTGGTTCGCGTGGTGAATTTATTTGAGGTGTTCGAAGACCAGCAACTCGCCGTCGCGTCGTTCCAGTAACGACATATGGTGTTCATTTCGGGCCGAACAGGTTGTGCACCAGCGAAGCATCGATTCAAACAGTTCGCTATCACACTACTCTATCGAATATCATGTAACCTGTAACCGACGGCGTATTTTCCCGCCCTTTCCCAGCCCAGAAAGCGGATTCATGTTTTCGCAACGCAACGCGGTGCTGCTGCGCCCATTCCGGCTTCTTGCACCGATTCTGTTTGTATTCCTCCCTGTTCTTGTTTCGGCGCAAACTCTTCCGGCGCAAGATTTTGTGCTATCCGCTAAAAACTTGGTTGTAGTTTCGCCCGCCGACCACTGCATTTTCCTGAGTCGAACGATGTGCGACGGATTGCCAGCGAGTTCGGCAGATACAGCGGCAGATGCGCCGCAGACATCCTCGAACTCCGGCAGGACTCATCGGATGCTGGTTCGTCTTGCGCATGATCAGACAGGCCTATTCACGGCCCCTTTCGAACGATCGAATTTGAAGTGGGACGCAGTCTTTCTTGTCGGCACGGCAGCGCTCATCGCCACTGACAAGCACACCATCGGCTGGACCTCAAACGACCATATCGATCTGAACCGAAATATTTCGAATGCCGGAATTTATGGAATGGGAGCCGCGGCGGGAGCCATATGGGTAACTGGCATGGTCACTCACGATGCGCACGCACAGGAAACGGGATTTCTGACCGCAGAGGCCCTGGCGAACGCTGTGCCGATTTACATCGGCCTGCAATTGATCACTGGACGCGAGCGACCGAACGAGGGCGTGGGTCACGGACGCTTCTTGCAGAATCATTCGGTCAACAGTTCGTTTCCGTCGGGTCACGCGCTCTTTGCCTGGACGATGGCATCGGTTATCGCGCACGAGTATCCACGAAGGTGGGTGAAAATATTGGCGTATGGGACTGCGACGGTGGTTTCGGTAACGCGATTCACGGGCCGCGAACATTTTGCCTCTGACGTTGCCGTAGGAAGTTTTCTTGGCTATTTCCTTGGCCGCCACATTTTTCACAAGCACTGTTCTACGGCGTTCAGCGAAGACTGCGACTAATCGCTTGGTGTTAAGCGGTCGGTGCTACTCGCTGCCGAGGAATGCGTAGCGGCAGAGAAACAGCACCGACAGAATCCAGATCAGCGGGCTGATCTCCTTGTAGCGCCCTGTTCCCACTTTCAGAAAAGTGAATGACAACAGGCCGAGGCTCAAGCCGGTCGCGATGCTAAATGTCAGCGGAGTGGCGATCACGGTCATGAACGCGGGGAACCCTTCTGTGAAGTCAGCCCAATTCACTCGCGCGACACTGCCGCACATCAGCGCCCCGACCAGAATCAATGCAGGAGCTGTGGCATAACCAGGCACGGCCGCGACCAGCGGTGCGCAAAACATCGCGGCCAGGAAGAGCGCGGCAATCAAAAGATTCCCCAGTCCGGTCCGCGCTCCTGCCGCGACTCCCGCCGCACTTTCGATGTAGCTGGTCACCGTGGAGGTTCCCGTCAGCGCTCCCGCCATGGTTCCAAAAGCATCTGCAAGCAAGGCCCGGCTGGCGCGCGGCAGCTTTCCGTCGCGCAAAAATCCACCCTGCTCGCAAACGCCGACAAGTGTTCCAACGTTGTCGAAGAGATCCACAAAGAAGAAAACGAAGATTAGTTCGCCGAGACCGAGTTTGGTGGCTCCAAGAAAATCGAGTTTCAAGAATGTTCCGGAGGGATGCGGCAGAGAAAACAGGTGAGCCGGCCAATGGCTTAGCCCCAGAGGAATTCCGGCAACCGCGATGGTCACCACGCCAATCAGAATCGCGCCGCCGACCTTGCGCGCCATCAAGATCGCCGTCAACAAAAGCCCTGCGGCAGCGAGCAGCACTTCGCGGTCGGAGATGTTTCCAAATGCGACAAACGTCGCTGGACTCGCCACGATCAACTTGGCGTTGCGCAATCCGATGAACGCAATGAATAATCCGATGCCCGCGGCGGTCCCGTGTTTCAGACAGTCCGGAATGTCGTTGACGATGTGCTCGCGTACTTTCGTGAGCGTCAGCAGTAGAAACAGCAAACCGGAAAGAAACACCACGCCCAATGCGGTCTGCCAATGCACACCTCTCCCGATGACCACGGAATAAGTGAAATAGGCGTTCAGCGACATGCCGGGCGCAAGAGCGATCGGATAGTTGGCCCAAAGTCCCATCAACAGCGTAGCCAGGGCCGCGGAGATGCAAGTTGCGAAGAGCACGCCATCCGCCGGCATTCCCGCTTCGGAGAGAATGCGTGGATTGACCACCACCACGTAGGCCATGGCCATGAATGTGGTGAGTCCCGCGAAGAGCTCGCGCCGGACCGTGGTCTGATTTTCCTGCAGATGGAAGATGCGCTCGAGCAATTCCAGCCTCCCCAAAATTCAAAAAACGGTGCGTCAATATAGGTCTGTCGCCGGACAGTGTCAAACGATGCGCTTCAAATTGTGTGAACAACAAATCACGGCGCATGCGGGAGTTTGGCTTCGCGCTCGGCCCAGTGCGCCAGAATTTCTCTGACCACTTTGTCGCCAACTGTTTCTGCCGCGTCGAGTGACGGCAGATATGCCGAATAGTTACCCGCGGCTAATGCCTTCAAACTCTCCGCCGCACTTGTTCCCGGAGGCTCGCGATCGTAGTTGCTCACCGTTCGCAGCACCAGCACGCGCTGCAGATCTACGCGGCCAGCTTGATTCAAAAACGTAAGCGCTTGCAGCGTTCCAGAATCTTCCATTGCGCAAACAACATAATTTCCTTTGCCGCCGGTGTAGTAGCGCACCCATTCTTTGGCCCACTCTTCCATTTTCGAGCCATGCCAAAAGGTGCTTGACGAAATCTGATCGCCGCGGGTCACAAACGGTGGCCGTAGAGCATTCGGAAATCCCGCGAATCGCGCGCGATATTTCTTCAAGTCCTCGGAATCTGCGAGCGGAACATCGTGCGTCAACCAGAATGCCCACGCAGTCAGTTCGGGATTCAGCGCAAAAATCCCGGCGCGCTTTTCATCCATCGGCTGTTCGAACGGCGCGCTCTTCCCCAGCGGCACGTATCCCGTCGGCCAAATTTCCGGAATTTGCCGCGCGTCGAGTTCGAACGCCAGGTCGCCGTCCACAACGTGGTCTACCCAGACCGCCGAACCAAGCGAAACATCCGACGGAGTTCCTCCGCCGATCCCGGCCACAATCCAATACGCTTTGGAAAGATCGAATCGTGGGTCCAGTCCCAGCGCCATCACCGACGCCGCAGCTTTCGCCGTGCCAACTCCAGTCAGCAATCCCAACACGCCGTCTTTGTTCATTCGAACGTGGTGATATCCGGCGGGCATCGGCAGAATCTGATCCAGATGTTCGCGCTCCACCCAGTATTGGTATTCGCCCGGAACGTCTCCAGTGTCTTCGCCGCGCTCGAACATAGCGACCACTACCATCTTCACCTGGATTGGCGCGTTCGGCTTTTCCTGTTGCGCGGATGCGCTCGCGGCGCGAGCCAGCCACAATGCAGCGACCAGAATGATTCGCACTATGTTCTTCACTTTTCTATCCTCAAACATCGTTGCGCCCCTGCTATGCTCTCTTTTCACCGGCGGCATAGGCTTGCCTCTGGAAGGCACCTAGTGTACGAAAGAATCGCTCTTTGCCAAGAAGAGTCGCGATTTTTCGCCAGTGAAAGAATTGCTTTGATGAAGAAGAGAAGGAGTCATTCGGGTATGCGCCGCATGAAAAACCTGCTGGTATCGCTCACTGCGCTACTAGCGTTCGCCACGCCGTCCTACGCTCAATCGAAGGCCAAGCCGTTAGCCGGAATGACGCCACTCGAACGCCGCGCCTCACTCAACCTCGATGCCGCTCGGTCGAATCCCCTGCAATTGCGCAATTTACTTCTCCAGATGCCCAAAGGCGCCGACTTGCACAATCATCTGAGCGGAGCGATTTATGCCGAATCCTGGATACGCGCAGCCGCCGAAGATGGCTTGTGCCTCGATCCTGCTGCGCTGCAAGGAACGAAATCCGTCTTCTCGGCGCAAAAAAAGCAAGAGTCCGCCGGCTGTGGGGACGGAACAATTCTCACAGCGGACGTCTACCAGGACCAGTTTCTCTATGACGACCTGGTCGACGCGTTTTCCATGCGCGGCTTTGTTCCCTCTCCGGGAGTAATGGGCCACGATCAGTTTTTTCGCACGTTTGGCAGATTTGGCGGGACCTCCCATCGCCACCTGGGCGAATGGCTGGATGAAGTCGCAACGCGGGCCGACCGCCAGAACGAGCAGTACCTCGAGTTGATGCACACACCGGAATTCGCAGTCGCCGCGAAGGCCGGCTACGAAATAGGCTGGCAGGACGACCTTGGGCATTTCCGCGACGCGCTACTGGCAAAAGGACTCGGCTCGGAAATCGCTGAAGCATCGCAAGAACTCGACGCCGCGGAAAAGTTGCGCGCAGAGCGCGAACATTGCGGACAGTCCGACGCGTCTTCCGCCTGTCGCGTCGAGATTCGCTATCTCTGCCAGGTGCTCCGCGGATTTCCGAAGCAGCAGGTCTTCGCGCAAACGATTTTTTGTTTCGAACTGGCCAAAGCGGACCATCGTTTTGTTGGCATTAATTTTGTGATGCCGGAAGATGGCTACACATCGATGAATGATTACGCGCTGCAGATGCACATGGTCGGATTTCTCCATCCGCTTTATCCGGAAGTTCACATCAGCCTGCACGCAGGCGAACTCGCGCCGGGCCTCGTGCCATACGAAGGATTGTGCTGCCACATTCGCCTGGCCCTCGATCAAGGCGCCGCCGAACGCATTGGCCACGGCGTTGATGTGATGTACGAACAACGTCCGCACGAATTGCTGAAGGAGATGGCCGCAAAACACGTGATGGTGGAAATCAGTCTGACCAGCAACGACCTGATTCTGGGTATTGCCGGCAAAGATCATCCGTTCGGGCTTTACCGGCAATTTGGCGTGCCGGTTGCGCTTTCGACCGATGACGAAGGCGTCTCACGTATCGACCTGACCCACGAATACGTACGCGCGGTGCAAACCTACGGACTGACGTATCTGGAGTTGAAGCAGATGGTGCGCACCGGTCTCGAGCACGACTTCCTTCCGGGAGCCAGCTTGTGGGCTGCGCCGGACAAATTCTCAGCGCCAGTGACAGCCTGCGCTCACGATTCGCTCGGTGGGGATAAACCGTCGGCCCCGTGTGCGTCATTCTTGAAATCAAGTGAAAAGGCGCAGCAACAATGGGAACTGGAGCACCGCTTTCACGAGTTTGAATCGGCGCTGTGATGAAATTGAAGCGTACTGCTCACACAAATTCTGCCCATCGTTTTTTCTCATAGTGATTTGTTTCGTGCCTGAGCATCGCTGCGCCTATACTGTAGCCGCTTCGAATCTCCAAACTCTCCGCAACAAAAGGAATTTCGCGAATGGCGGACGCCGGGCCTTTTGATCAACACACGGGCTACGGCCTGCGCCACGGCATTCTTTCGCCCTTCGAGACTCTCGCCCAGTCCGTTTCCACCATGGCGCCTTCGACCACGCCGGTCGCAACCATTCCGCTGGTCTGCGCGCTCACTGGAAATGGCACCTGGCTCGCCTACGTTCTCGCCACCGCCGCCATTTTTGTGGTCGCGTGGTGCATCAGCCGCTTCGCAAAATATTCCGCTTCGCCGGGATCGCTCTACACGTACGCCACCAAAACGCTGCCGCCGCCGCTCAGCGCAGTCGCGGCGTGGAGCTTGCTGCTCGCTTACGTCGCCACCGGATCCAGCGTGATCGGCGGTTTCTATCATTACGCCAACATCATTCTGCGTGAGTCCTCTGGCAGGGCGCTCTCCACTGTGTTTCTGGCGATTGTGGTGACCGCGGTTTCCATGGCCATTGCCTGGCGCGACGTCAAAATCTCCGCTCGGCTTATGCTGTGGATTGAAGTCGCGTCGCTGACCGCAATTTTCGTGGTGGTGATTCTGGTTTTGTTTCGCCACGGCGCCCATCTCGATCTCGAGCAGTTGCGGCTTCGCGGCATGACTGGTTCCGGTTTACGTCTCGGCCTCGTGCTCGCGCTCTTCAGCTACGTTGGATTCGAAAGCGCCACCACTCTCGGCACCGAGGCCCGCGATCCGCTGCGCACCATTCCGCGCGCGGTGATTCAAAGCGCGGTTTTCTCCGGCGTGATTTTCGTGGTTTGCGCGTACGCCGAAGTGCTTGGCTTCCGCTCCACCGGACAGGATCTCGGCACCAGCCCCGCTCCGATGCATGTCCTTGCAAATGTCGGCGGCGTTCCGGTGCTCGGTCTGCTCATTGACATCGGCGCGCTGGTGAGTCTTTTCGCAGGAACACTGGCCTGCATCACTGCGGCCGCCCGCGTGCTTCTTCTGATGGCGCATAACGGGCTCGCGCACGGCTCGCTTCGCAATACTCACATTCGCAACGCCACTCCGAGCCGCGGCATATTAGTGACGGGAATCGCCGCGGTGCTTCCAGTGGTTATCCTTGCGGCGCGTGGTGCAAGTGGTCTCGACGTGTACGGCTGGCTCGGCAGTCTTGCCACTTATGGATTCATCGTCACTTACGCGTTGGTGAGCATTTCGCTTCCGCGTTATTTGCGCGACCTTGGGGTATTCCACACCGGTTCGCAGATCATTCCCGTTGTCGCGTTCATCGCCATGCTTCTGGCACTTGCCGGCAACCTCTATCCAATTCCAGAAGGACCGTACGGCAAGCTGCCGCTGATTTATCTGGCGTATCTGGCTCTAGGCATGATTTGGTTTTTTGCGGGTACGCGACGCGAGCGTGAAACGATTTCGGAAAGCTGAACCGGCCCGCCCCTTCGAACGACTACGCTTGATCCTCCGTTTCAGGCTGCACCAGCAATAACAAAACAATCCCTACCACCGTGAACATCCGGAACGCCGATTCCTGTCCGTTCCACGTTTTCGATTGCCACATCAAAAACCACTCCCCGCCGACACTCAAAAATGCCGCCAGCCATATCAGCATGCTAAGCGTCAGGCCCGCGATCGCCCATTTCTTCGCCGCTTGAAATGCCGCCGGCGTTCCACGCAACGCGCGTCCCAATTGAAGCGCTCCCCACCAGCAGAGCAGCGTGGTCGCAATCTCCCACAAAATGATCGACAGATAAAACGCAGTATGAAGAGCCGGAGTATTCACCGCCCGCCACATCACATGATTTCTGGGAAACGTCGAGTCCATCATCATCACGTGCCGCACAAACTGAAAGTTCGAATCGAAGTCAGTCGTATTATTCAGAACCACCAGCGTATGAAAGCCGGCTATTGCAGCCACCAAAAGAAATTTGCCGACTCGCAGCATCATGGTTTCTCCGCAGCGATGAAGGTTGAGAAATAATCGATCAACGCTTTCATCGTGGCGTCGTCGTATTGTGGACTTGCGGCCATCTGCGTATTCGGATTGTTGGCCTGCGGATTCCTGACGTACGAGGCGAAGTGCTCCGGTCCTGCCGCGGCCCAGGCCGCCAGCACCAGCCACGGACGCCCCGACTTTCTTCCGCCCTCGTCGCCCACGTTGTGGCAGCGAAAACAATTTTGCCGCGCGATTCGAAACCCGGCTTGCACGTTCGCATCGCCGGCATGCCGTCCGCGCGGCGCGATTGCGCCAAATGCCTTCCGTTCATCGCGAAATTCCAATCGCACCACCGCCCACGGAATCTGCATTTCATCTTCGTGCGCAAATATTTTAAAACTGGGCGTGAATTTCGGATGCGAAATCAGATACGGCCCCATGTACGCGCCGTGGCCTTCCGCGTCCTTCGGCCAGCCCGCAGGAGGCTGCCCATTCACTTTCAGCACCAATACCGGATGATGCTCGCGAATATATTCCCGGGGAAAGTTGCCGTGATATTGGTCGCCGCAAACGGCCACCACGAAATCCGCGCCGGAAGATGCACCTAGCGCGCGACTCAGTTCTTCAAGAGACACGCCGCTGATTTGCACCCTGCCTTTGAAATTCGGATCGTCAGAAACTTCGTAAGCCACTTGTGGAAGTTTCAAAAGCTCCTCGCGCGAAAGGTAGCGCGTCGCGTCGCCCGGCACTCCCGCCAATTCTCCCGCTACCGCCAAATCCAATTCCGATCCGCGATGTTCTTGCAGAACTACGTGAACCTCACTAGTCTCGCTTGAACTGGTGTTGGCTTGAACCGTTCCGACTGATTCGTCCTGCCCGCTCACCCCGAAAAAAATCATTCCACACGCGAAAAACGTGCCGAGCCGGACTTTGCGCATGGCTCATGCTAGCTGACGCCGAGCTTCTGGCAACAACAAAATTCTGCCGGCTCAAATTGGCCCTTGCTGCCAACCTTTCGCAGTTGCGAGATTATGCTAAAGTGTCGCGATATTTTTCAGGAAGGAATTCGCCCAATGCCTGTAGGAACGGAAGCTCGCCTCAAAGAACTCTCCATCACACTCCCACCGCCGCCTTCCCCCGGCGGCAGCTACATCCCGGCCCGCACCGTGGGAAACATCGTGTTTCTCTCCGGCGTGGTCTCGATGGACGCTTCCGGCATCATCACCGGCATGCTGGGCCTCGATCGTACGGTCGAAGAGGGTTACGCCGCAGCGCGCACTTGCGCACTCACCCAACTCGCGGTGCTTCGCCGTCATCTCGGCTCGCTCGACGCGGTTAAGTCCGTCATCAGCGTCAACGGCTACGTCAACGCCGTCGCCGGCTTCAAGGATTCTCCCGAAGTAATCAACGGCGCCTCGAATCTATTTGTGGAAGTCTTCGGCGATTCTGGCCGCCATGTGCGCGCCGCCATCGGCGTCTCCGCGCTCCCGCGCTACGCATTGGTCGAAGTCCAGATGTCGGTGGAAATCTAGCCGCAGATTCAGGAAGTTTTTCAAGCGCCCGACGAGTTTTTCCACAGCCTCGCCGACATACAAATTCCTGATTCGTTCTAGCAAAACAATGCGTTTCGGATTAGCATCCCTCTAGAATACGTTGCTTCCAATGGTTTTTCGGCTAGGTACGCGTCGCGATTGAAAGCGCCGTCTTTTTGCTTCCACTTCGCGATGCACCGGCTGTGGTGCTCGAGGTTTCAGGGTTTGTACTTACAAATCCTGCGTTCAAGAAGTCGGTCCTTTACACTCCTATCTCTCTGTCGCTCAGGAGCAACATTGCGAATGATCAGCAAGCGAAGCTTTTCTCTATTTTCAATTTCAATTTCAATTTTAATTCTCTGCTCCCTCGTCTTTGCATCCCCTTCTTCCGCCCAACAAACTCTCGGCGGTATTACCGGTACGGTAACCGACCCCTCCGGCGGCGCGATCGCGGCCACCTCGGTCACGCTGGTCTCTGAAGCCACCAAGCTGACACGGACCGTGAGCACCAACGAGTTCGGCAGCTACGGTTTCGTGAGTCTTGCCATCGGCTCGTACACGCTGACTTTCACTCACGATGGTTTTCAAACGCAGAAGATCCCGTCGATCGCTGTGCAGGCAGACCGCACGACGACGTTAAATGTATCGCTGAAGGTCGGCGAGGTGGGAACGACGGTCACGGTAGAAGCTTCGCCGTTGATGAACTCGGTGGACACGACGAACGGGTACATTCTGGAAAAGGATCAGATCCAGACGGTGCCGCTTCCAACCGGGAGCTTCACGGGCTTGGCCATTCTTGCTCCGGGTGTGAGTGCGGAATTGCCGAGCGGCGCGGGCGTGAACACAGGTTTGGGCAATCAGCCGATCTGGGCCAACGGCCAGCGGGACACCAGCAATACGTTTCAAATGAACGGTGTGGACGCGAGCAATCTCTTCAACGGCAAGAGCACCAGTTCGGTGGCGTCTGCACGCGTTGTGAATAACACGGGGATTGGCGGAGCGGCGGGTCTTTCCAGCACGACAGCCGAGCCAATCCAGACCACGGCGTCGCCTTATTTGGCTATCGGGGAGGCGCTTCCGACGCCCGCTCCGGAAATGATCGAGGAATTTCGCGTAAACACCTCGATGTACGACGCTCAGCAAGGCTCAACGAGCGGAGCTCACATCGATATGAGCACGGCTTCCGGAACAAAGGACTGGCATGGCAGCGTTTTTGGGCACCGTGGAACGGACGCCCTGAACGCTGCACCGTTTTTCTACAAGACCGACCCGAATATTCCCGCCGCCGATAAAGTGCCCGAATTGCACCGTTACAATGCGGGAGGCACTCTGGGCGGGCCACTCCTGAAGGACAAACTATTTGGCTTCTTTAGCTACGAACATATTCACAACTCGGACCAGGAACTGGGGAGCTCTCGTATGGCAGTTCCACCGGGGCTTACGAGCGACCGTAGTCCCGCGGCGCTGGCGGCACTAGCGAACGCAGGCTTTGCGGCCGCCACGCCGACGAACGCCGTTATCGGGACGGCGGCAGGCGACATCAATCCCCTTGCCTACGCCCTGATGAATTACAAACTGCCCAACGGGCAGTTCATGGTTCCTTCTGCACAGAACAACGACGTTTCGATCAACTATCCGGAAGACACGTTCACCGTGGGGACCGCGTATTTCCTGGCGCACCGGGCCGTTTCCAATCTGGACTGGAACATCAATGCCAAAGACACGCTGGCGCTGAAATACTACTACCAGCACGATCCGAGCATCGCACCCTTTGCGTACTCCGGCGTTCCCGGTTTTACCCAGCATTTAGACGCCGGCAGCCAGGTCGCTTCGATTACCAACACGCAGACTCTTAGACCGAATCTGAGCGTCGTCGAAGTCTTTGGCTTCATTCGTGAAAAAGTGTTCAGCACCATTGCCCAGCCTTTCACGCCCCAGCAGTTCAGCACCTTTACGCAAAGTCTTGTGTCGGGCCTGCCCACGTCAGAGGTGCAAGCCGGTCTCTCGCCGTCGGACATGACGCTGAACACGTTCGGGTCGACGTTTTTCCCCGGCATCACGATTGTCGACAACTACGGAAACTCTGCACCGTACAACCCGACATTTGTCACCAATGCGGGAACCAACATCGGAGAAGGCGCGAATTCGCAGAGCGCCAACACTGGTGTTTTCCAGAACCGCTTTGCGCCTTCCGCGAATGCGATTTGGACAAAAGGCAAACACACGCTGACCTTCGGCGGCAGCTTTGCCTACACGCAACTGAACACCCGCGATTTGCGAACCGGCAAGGGCATGATTTCGTTCGCCGATTACTCGCAATTCCTGCAAGGCCTGCCAACGTCCTACAGCTCCGATGGATTTGTGAGCACGGCGTTTCTGCAGGGCGACGCCAACCGCTATTTCCGGGCCAAGGACACCGGCGCCTACATCCAGGACAAATTCCAGCTTCGGCCGAACCTGAGCATAACGGCAGGGCTGCGCTTCGACGACCATGGAGGACTGACGGAAAAAGATGGGCGTTTTTACAACTTTGATCCTTCCCGCTACCAATATGACGCGGCGACGGACACCATCGTCTCGAACGGAATCATCATTGCCGGGAACAACAAACTGTTTCCGACCAAAGGCGTGAGCGATTCAACACTAACCGGAAGGCAGTGGGGTCTAGGACCACGGCTCGGACTGGCGTGGAGCCCAAGCAAGTTCAATAACAAGGTTGTGGTGCGCGCAGGCTGGGGTATGTACTACGACCGGGGCGAGCTGTTCACCTATCTCTCCCCCGGCGTTGCGGCCGGTGAAGTTACCGGGGGGCCCTTTGGTGTTAACCAAGCCCTTCCCTTTGTAAACTCGCAGGTGTGCACCGACATTGGCACGTTTTATCAGTTCTTCATTCCGACCTGCAATCCCAACGACACATCCAGTGGCGGCTCCTTCTCCAATCCCTGGGGGGCCAAACTTCAACCTCCACCGAGTGGCAATCCGGCCTCGATCGTTCTACCAAACGCTGCAGCAATCCAGAGCGGCGTTCCGCTCTTCGCATTTGCGGATTACAACCGGGCAAACAAGCTGCCCTACACTTTGAACCAAATCTTGGATATTCAATGGCAGCCGCGGCATGACCTGTCGATTGAAGTAGGTTACATCGGCAACTTCGGACGTCACGAAGTAATTCCCATACCGTTCAATCAGGCGCAGATCGCTACGCCTGCGCACCCCATCCACGGGCAGAATTACACGTACGGCTACACAATTCTGTCGGCTCCAGGCTGCAATCCGACCTTGAACGCAGCCGCATGTGCCTCGCCAACTTGTAATCCCACCGGCGCTTCAGCCGATACGAGTGGCTGCACGGCATTCATGGGACTTCCCGACGGATCAACGATGATCCAGACCTACGAGGGCGGCAATGTGGATATGCGCGTGCCGTACTTGGGTATTTCTTCGGAATCCGAATCGTACACGGCCGCTGGAATCTCCGCCTACCATGCGCTTCAAACACATATTGAGAAACGTTTGAGTCATGGACTGCAAGTGGGCTTTTCCTACACCTTCTCGCACGCTACGGACGAGCAGAGCGCCATGGGGCTCTTCTACAATGGAAACAACCCGTTGAATCTTCGCAGCGGCTATGGCCTGTCGGACTTTGACCGCAAGCACATCATCAATTTTACGTACTACTATCAACTGCCGAATTTTTATCCATTGAATTCGCTGCGGGGGAAGTTTGCCGACGGCTGGGCCGTCGAAGGCTTGGGAATCATCCAAAGCGGCCAGCCCTACAGCGTCGTCGATTACTCTGGGGCAGTAGGCAGCATTTTCTTCGGTACCTCTGACGGCATTACCAACCCCGTTGTGCCGCTGAGCGGATGCTCGCCGTCCAAGGCGCTCACCGGAGCCAGCGGAGCAAACCCGGGATCACCGGCTTTGGACGCCAGTTGCTTCACGGTGCCCTTGCTAAGCCCAGGAGATCTTGGCGGAGGGATTCCGGCTGGAGACACGTTTGAGACCAACTTTACGACCGGACAGCGCAACATCTTCCGGCAAGCGTGGCAACGTCGCGCGGACGTTTCGGCTGTCAAACTGACGCAGTTGACCGAGCGCGTGAAAATAAAGTTTAGTTTCGACGTGTTCAACGTGACCAACACACCGAGTTTCGACATCCCGGTGGACAACGTTTCGCAAAACCTGTTTTTCAATGATTTTCCGGTCTACGGCACACCCTCCCTTTATACAAAATCTTGCTCTGGTGGCACGTTCTATTCTTGCCCGACCCTGAGCGGCTTGGGCATTACCAACAAGACCATTGGTGGCAACCGCCAAATCCAAATGGCGCTCCACCTAACCTTCTAACCATCGGACTCAATAATCCTTCAGCCGCCGGACGCTCCCCAATCGGACCGTCCGGCTTTTTCATACTTATTACCCAAGCACCTGCCTTTACTTTGACTTCGGATCTGTTCATCTCCGGCAAGCGTTTATATCTCAATTCTTATTTGACGCGAATTTGATTACACATATATAGAGTCGAACCGAGAACGAAGCCTGGTTCAAAAGGGCCTCCACCGACCTAAGGTGGCAGTTCCCGCAACTCCGCCCGCGCCTGCAGCCATATTAGCCCCGTTAGACGCGATGAGCGAATTTACAGTGCTGCCGGTGATCTTGAGTTGGTAACCTGAGCCGTCCGAAACTCATTGCGCCGTGACTTACGGCTATGACAGCAACAGCAACGTCATCACTCGAACCTCGCCCGCGCCGAATCAAACCTCCTGCGCAACCACGGTCACCATCACCTATTCCTACGACGCGCTCAACAGACTTACCGGAAAAACCTATTCGGACTCCTCACCAGCCGTGAAATACGGCTACGACGCCGTCGCCCTTTCCGGTTGCACCACCACTCCTCCTGCGCTCACCGATTCCAATCCAAAGGGCCGGATGACTTCCATGTGCGACTCTAGCGGTGCCACTTCCTGGACGCACGATGCGCTCGGTAAAATTCTCACCGAAAAGCGAACGATTCTCGGAGCAACGGAAACCACCTCTTACGTCTACAATCTGGACGGCTCGGCCGCGACGGTCACGTATCCCAGCGGTAAGACCGTCACCTACACCGTCAGCAACGCCCAACGACTCACCTCCGCCAAAGACACCACCAGCGGCACGCAATTTGCCATTACTGCTAGTTATGCCGCTCCAGGCGGTTTGCAAGGAATGATCACCGGGCAAATCAGCGGCGGTTTCGGTGGCGTCACCGAATCGCATACCTTCAACAACAGCCTCGAATACACCAGCACCAAAGCCACCTCCACCGTGGGCACAGCGATGGATCTCAGTCTGGCTTACAGCCTCACCGGAGGCGACAACGGAACCGCCACGAAAATCACCAACAATGCCGACAACGGCCGCACGCAAACACTGGGCTACGATCCATTAAACCGAATTTCTACCGCCACTACCCAAGCCACTTCCGGCGTGGATTGCTGGGGAGAAAGTTTCGGCCCCGATGCCCTCGCCAATCTCAACTCCATTGGCGCTACCCAATGCTCGCCGCCGGGCACCCTCAGCGTGACTGTGGACGCCAACAATCACATTAACAGCGGCACCTCCTACGCGTATGATGCTCTTGGCAACATGACTAAGGACGGCTCCGGTACCATCTACACCTTCGACGACGAGAATCGCTTGATTCTCGCCACCGGCCCTTCCGGCGGACCTTACTGCTACGTCTACGACGGCAACGGCCTCCGCGTCGCCAAAAAATCCAGTGCAACCTCCTGCGCGTCCGGGACGGTCACAAAGCTTTATTGGCGCTCCACTTCCGGTGACGCCCTCGCTGAAACCGACCCCACCGGCGCCACCAATAACTCCGCCTACAACGAATACATTTTCTTCGCCGGACGCCGCATCGCGTCTCGCACCGGCGCGGCCACTGGCACCGGTCCGATCTTTTATTATTTCGCAGACCAGCTCGGAACCACTCGCACCATCACCACCGGCAATGGCACCGGCCAAACGCCCGGCCAGCTTTGCTATGACGCCGATTTCACTCCTTACGGTCAGGAAATCCAGTATTCGGCAAGACTACAAACGACCGCGTGCCCACCCAACTACCGCTTCACCGGCTACGAATTCGATTCTGAAACCGGTCTCAACTACGCCTTCGCCCGATTCTACTCCCCGCGCCTCGGCCGCTTCCTCTCCACCGACCCCCTCATCGGCTCCATCGGTTCCCTCCAATCCCACAACGCCTATGCCTACACTAGAAACAACCCACTCAATGCGACAGACCCTTCCGGCGCGTTCCTGGTTTTCATCAACTCTGACGATGGTGATGGCGGCGGTGGTGGCTTCGATCCCGGCGCGGCCGACCCGTGCTTTTTCTATGGACTAAATTGCCCTAGCCAAGGCCCTATTTTTCCGCCAGGAGTCCCGGGAGGCGGTGGCTGGGGCCGCGTGTCAGCACTAGCCCCCCTCCGTCAGCCACCCGCGCCCGTTGGCTATCAGCAGTGCATAGAAGCCGCGCTGCGAGACATGGTGGCACATGACGAGGGAACTGCGGGCCAACCCGATGGCGGATATGGAACCCTTGTGGCGGGGGACGTCGAGATCGCACCCGGTGAACCTTGGATAGAGGGCCAGACATACTCGTCCCGGCATCCATGGAATATGTCTGCCAAGGATCTTGCGGGACTAAACTCGCACCCCTACATACTTGTTGACGCAGGGGTCTCTGAAAGCACCGCATTCGGGCGATATCAATTCAACGTCGCCACCTGGAACCAATTTGGGTCCGGTGGTATGACACCCGCGGCGCAAGATCTTGCGATGAACAACCTCATGGGGAGCCTAGGCATGACGGCGGACGCAATGGGTGGACAAATCGTCCAGGCAATCTGGGATGGAAACAAAAGATGGGCCAGCCTCCCTGATTCTCCATATAACCAGAATTCCAAAAGTTGGGCAGAGACTATTGCCGCGTTTCAAAACGCTTTGAATAATCTTCCTGAATGTCAGTGAGCTGACAGCGAAAGGGGCGTTCAGCATGAAGGCAGGCTTCATGATTGCCGTCTTGGTTTTCGGTCTTGAATGTGAATCGGACGCTCAAACCCGACGGGAAACCGTTCATCACGAGCAGGTGCGTTTCGCGCTCGAGGAAGCCGTTGACAGTCCAGTGCCGATTCCCGACGATGTCCTCAACGTCCTTCGACGAGAATCCGAGATCAGTACCTGTGCACTGGGATCCGGTTCCCGGGACGCGATTCCTTCAACCTGGTTCGAGGCTGCTCGAATTCACCTAGACGGGCCACGCGAAAGCGATTTGATTGTTAAGGCCAAGAACGCATGTCTCTGGGGTCCCAATATTGGGCCTTTTTGGGTTTTTAGGAAGACACCGAGCGGCCACACCCTTGTGCTCAGCACAACAGCGCTTGGCATCCAAGTACTTGATAGCAAGACGAATGGCTTCAGAGACATAAAGGCGGGGGCGATAGCCACCCTGAAACCAACCTACGTGATGTACAGGTTCGACGGCCATAGTTATCAACCAGACCAGGAAATTGGGGGACGTTTACCAGATCCGCGTATGGGCGGGTGGGCCACGCTTTTGACTTTGCTTTTGGCCGTCCGGGGTGGCCTTCGATAAGAGAGAAGGCGTTGTCAAGCAACACTCTTCCGCAGTGCTGCTGAGAAGCGCCGCGATGTGACCAGAGTCGCGGGTGGGCCACGCTTTTGACTTTGCTTTTGACGGCACGGGTGGCCTACCTTTTCGGGCTCGGTTTATGAAAAGGTGGGTCCGCTCTTTCTTCCCCCGATTCTCGATTTTCCTTGACTTGCACGTAACTCCTGTGATATGATACGTTCGTGGCTAGGACGACGCCCACTCTAACCCTCGCGATCCCGTCCCACACTCCCGCCCACCCCACAAAATCCCGTAACTCCTTTCCCTGCCACACTTACGAAAATCGCGCCGCTGAGTCTGTTTCTCCGAGCTCGCCGAGGAGCCCCAGAAGAAAAGACCACACTGTCTGCTCTGTTCTTCAGGATTCGTCGCCGCGATTTGGCCGATTCTCTGCTAAGTTCTTTATTTGCCATACATCCGAATTTTGTGCCGCTAAGTCCTTTGCTTGCCACACATCCGAAAAACGCGCCTGTAAGTCCTTTCGTTGCCACACATTTTCCAATTTTAAATGCAAAGTTCCGCTTCCCTACTCACCACTCACTTCTCGCTCCTCACGAACCCCGCTGCGTCCTTCACACCCCGCACTAAGAATTCTCTTGCAATCCTCCCGGCTGCGTGCTATCTTCTTTTTGCGTTTGTTGCTCTTGTATCGCCTTTGAAGTTGTGAAGCGGTCGCGGGTCAAACTCGCGGCCTTTTTTTGTGCCCGCTTACTGGGTTTCAGGGTTTGTACTTGCAAACCCTGAGCTCGAACGGATCAAAGAAGCGCAGCTGAAGACGGCCAGAGCCTAATCGCCTGCTCCCAGTGAGCGGCAATTTTGTTCCGGTTTGCGGGGCACCAGATAGCTTTATTAACGAAAAGAGTATAACGAAGTGAGCAAAGAACAAGGAACAGTGAAGTGGTTTAACGCCAGCAAGGGCTTTGGTTTCATCCAGCGCCAGACCGGGGAAGATGTATTCGTACATTTTTCCGCGATCCAGGCCGATGGCTACAAGTCCCTGAACGACGGCCAAGCGGTCGAATTCGAAGTCGTCCGCGGCCCCAAGGGCCTGCAGGCCTCGAACGTTCAGCCTCTGTAAACCACTCGGGTTTCAGGGCCGCACTTACAAACCCTGAACCTAACAAAGAATCTGTTCAAACGGGCGGCCGGAGAAATCCAGCCGCCCGTTTTCTTTTCCAGCGTGTTTTTTTAACTCGGCTCCAGTTCAAACTCCTGAAAACGTTGCTGTTTGCGCTACACAACCGCTATTGGTTCTATTGCCTCCCGCGGATTTTGTCGCCACGATAGTCAAATCCGCCGATGATCGGCGCTGGCTCGGTTGTTGAATGCGAGAAGGAGCAAGTCCCATGAGCGGTGTCGCAGTTCTCAACCGCGAAGAACTCGATAAACTGGAGCGCCGCGAGCTTCAGTTGACGATTCTGTCCGTGGTCTTTGTGTTGGTCCTCGCCGGCGGCCTGGCAGCGTTCATGTATCCGCTGGTTTTCGTCCATCCCGAAGGCAATAAGTGGACCATGCGCGTGGCGTTCTTCGGCTTTTGCGCGCTGGTTCTGTTGTTCGTTGGTTATCTCCTGGAACGTCAGCGCACCGTCCACAAGCTGAAGCAACACATCCTCGCCGAAGTCGAGCGCAACGTGGCGCTCAGGCACCAGGCAAACGTCGATCTGCTCGGCTCCATGCCCGACGCCAGCCAGTTCTGGGACCGCTTGACCATGGAGTTTCGCCGAGCCAAGACCATGCAAAAGACGCTTTCGCTGATCCTGTTGAAAGTGAATAAGGGGAGCGGAAGCGGCAGGAATCCGGACATGTCGGCTGTCGGCAGCGCCTGCGCCAAAGCGATGTCGCGCCGGCTGCGGCCCACGGATTGCATCTTCCGGCTTTCGCCCGAGGTCTTCGGCGTGGTGCTGCCGGAGACAGATTGGCAGAATGGAAAGCTGATTTCCGCTCGTCTACAGCAGGAGTTGCAGGGCGCGCAGACGGGTTTCGGTGTTTCGTTTGAAGTTAACATTTACAACTATCCGGGCGATGTAGTCAGCGCGCACGAGATGGAAGACCTGGTGAAGTCGCTGCTGCCCGAACAGCAGGGCTGGGGAGCCTCGGTTCCAGCGTTAGCGGAGTAGCGATCGCCGATTGGGTGCGTTCTTAGCTGGCGGCTCCTGGAATTGCGATTCGAACGATATGGTCCAATCGAGTACCGGCGCCGCGTGAATTCATTGACCCACACCCGAAAGGCTCCGTACCATGAAACCATGCGGTTAATCAGCACATTGATGCTGTCGGCGTGTTTCGCTTCGAACGCTACAGCGGGGCATTCTGCCATGCCGCAGAGCAAACCGCACGCGGCCACGCAATCCTCCGCGACCCAGCAGATTCCGCCGGTGCTGGCTCCGCTGCCGATCTGGCGCCCGGGAAGGCAAATTCCACCTTCGCTTCTTCCAGCCATTCCCGACGGCAAAACGTTTCTGATTGTCAAGGTCGAGGAAAAATTTGCGTCGGGCGAACAGAATTTCAAAGCCGGCCATCTGGACGCGGCGCGCCGCGATTTCGATGACGCGGTCGATTGGCTGCTGCAAAGCGGTTACGACCCGAACGGCGATCCGCAATTGAGCGAGCTCTTCCACCGCGTGGTGGACACCGTATACACCTACGAATTGCAGGCATTCCGGGCCGGAGACGGATTCCAGGAAACCCCGGCGGTTCCGGCGGCGATTGATGAAGTGGCGGAAATGACCTTTCCCGTGGACCCGCGGCTGAAAGACCGGGCCGAGCAAGCCGCCAAGAATATCTCGCACGATTTGCCGCTGACCGTGAACGATGAAGTCCTGTCGTTCTTGAATTTTTTCCAGACGCCGCGCGGCAAGGCCATTGTCGAAACCGGGTTGCATCGCTCCGGCCGGTACCGCGACATGATCTCGCGAGTGCTGCACGAGGAGGGCGTTCCGCAGGACTTGATTTACCTGGCGCAGGCGGAGAGCGCGTTCCAGCCGCTGGCACTTTCGCGCGCAGGGGCGCGAGGCATCTGGCAATTTGTGCCCTGGCGGGGCAATGAGTATGGCCTGAAGCGGTCGTGGTGGGTGGACGAACGCCAGGATCCGGAGAAGGCGACGCGGGCCGCGGCACAACATCTGCGCGATCTCTATGGGCTTTTTGGCGACTGGTACTTGGCCATGGCCGCCTACAATTGCGGCCCGGGCAATGTGCAGAAGGGCATCGAACGGACCGGGTACGCGGATTTCTGGGAGCTGTACCGCCGCAACGTACTGCCACGCGAGACCAAGAACTACGTTCCGATCATCGTGGCGCTGACACTGATCGCCAAAGATGCGGCCCACTACGGAATACAGACCGAGCTGGAGCAGCCGGTTCCTTATGACGTGGTCAAACCGGGCCGGGCGATTGACCTGCGGCTGGTGGCGGAAACCATTGATGCGGACGTGGAGACGCTGCGCGCGTTGAATCCGTCGCTGTTGCGGATGGCCACGCCCGACGATCCATCATTCGAACTGCACCTGCCGCGCGGGTCGGCCGAAAAATTCTCTTCTGAGATTGCCAGCATTCCACCGGAAAAATGGGTGAGCTGGCGCCGCCACCGTGTCGAGGCGGGTGAAACGCTGACATCGCTGGCCAGGAAGTACCACGTAACGGCTCCCTCTATAGCGGCTGCCAATAATTTGAGCAAGAACGAGGTGCTGACGCCGGGCGACAAGCTGATTATTCCGGCGAGCCAGCCAGCCACCGAAACCAAGAGCCGCCTGGTACGGTACCGCGTCCGCAAGGGCGATACCCTGGGCGGTATCGCCGACCAGTTCAGCGTCTCCACCGAATCCCTGCGCAAATGGAATGGGTTGAAGACCGCAAAGGTCAGCCGGGGAATGGTGCTGCGGGTTTACACCCTGGGTGGAGCGCCGGAAGCGATCCCGGTGCGCAGGCATTCGACGGCGAAAAAGAAGAGCGCCGGAGTGAGCACCGCTTCGGCGGCGGCGCACAGCAGCAAAACCCCTTGAAAGCCTTGCGGTTGCCGGCCTCCCACAAGTTTCGCTGGCCTGAATTCCGAAGATAATGGTAATTTCCAGTAAAGACCGGGCCATGCGGCCTGAGCTTGCCCAGTGGTGGGTCAGCTTGAATTTTCTTGGTCCGTGACACCACAGGAAAAAATTCAAGCTGACCGACTAGCGCTTGTTCAGAATCCTTGACATTGCCGTCTGAATACGGTACGAACGCCAAAGTGATTTGCCGGGCACGCATGATTTTTCGCGGTGACCCGGCCCCGATACGTCGGGCGAGACTCTCCCAGGGGAGGATGGAATGGATTTCGAGAAAGATCATTTCGACGACGAGACGGAACTGTCTCCGCTGGAAGAAGAGGAGCTAGGCGGGGACTCCGATGAAATCGTGGAGACCGACGAGGAAGTAATCATCGTGGAAGAGGATTCGGACGAGGAAGAAGCCGCGCCGGCGGCGAAGCCCGCGCCGAAACCGGCCGCGAAGAAACCAGTCAAGAAACCTGCGGCGAAAGCCAAGCCGAAAAAAGCCGCAAAGAAGAAGCCGGCGAAAAAAGCGGCCAAGAAGAGCAAGCCCAAGAAGGCTGCCAAGAAAAAGAAGAAGCGCTAACGGTCTTCCGAGAACACGAGCGGTGAATTGGCCCGGTCCGATGATCGGGCCAGTTCATTTTTGAGGCGAGTGGGCGCCCATCCTGGGTTGGTAGAATCCTGGAAAAAACGCTCAGACCGTCTTTATTGGAATTCCATAGTTCCAGTTCGAAAAAATGAACCGTGCGGAATGCGAACCTGCTTGCAGTCAGCGATATGTGCCATTACGATACACAGCTATGTTACGGGCAATGGAACAGATACGCCGGATGCGCGGAGGCGCCCAGTCGCATCTGATGCGATGTTCCGATGGCAACTATTACGTCGTGAAGTTCCAAAATAATCCTCAACACCCCCGGGTCCTGGTAAACGAGATGCTCGGAACCAAGCTGGCGGCAAGGCTAGGCTTGCCGACGACTCCGGTTGAAGTGATCGAAGTGAGCGAAGAACTCATCCGGCTGACGCCGGATCTGTGTGTGGAAATGCCGCGCCAGCGAATTCCCTGCAAGCCCGGGAAGCAGTTCGGTTCGCGATACCCGGGAGATCCGAGCCGGCTTACCTTGTTCGATTTCCTGCCGGATCCCCAACTGGAACGGGTCGAGAATCTTTACGAATTTGCCGGAATGCTGGTTTTTGACAAATGGACTTGCAACACCAATGGCAGACAGACCCTGTTTCGGCGTGGACCGCAGGAAGATCCGGATTCGCCGTATCGGGCGATTATGATCGATCAAGGGTTTTGCTTTAACGCCGGCGAGTGGAATTTTCCCGACGCCCCGCTGCGCGGTTTGTATGCGCGCAACCGCGTATATCAGGGGGTGATTGGGCGGGCGTCTTTTGAGCCTTGGATCGATCGCATGAACCGCGGAATTACCGAAAGAGTTCTGGGTTCGATCCTGCAACAGATTCCGCCCGATTGGTACGATGATGATCTGGATTCGGTCACCAGGCTGGTGGAACGGCTGTTGGACCGGCGCAAGCGAGTCCCGGAATTGCTTTTCGACGCGAAGAACACCACCCGGCAGCCGTTTCCGAACTGGATTTGAGTGATGCTTTATACCGAGCCATCCGATAGCCGCCATATGCTTGCGTACCACGTGCTGCGCTACGCGTCGAACCTGGTCCGCGACGAATGGGTCAATATCGGCATATTGCTGTTCGATCCGCTTACCGGCCATTTGCGCCTCCGCATCGTCGAGAGCCAGGACGAATACGCGCGAATCCGGCGACTGCATCCGAGAGCCGACGAAGATGCGATCCGGCAGCTCCGCGATCATCTGGAAGACCGGGTCGATACCTTTCTTCGCAACAATCGCACCGAGCAGGAAACGCCCATGTCACCAGGCGAGGCGCTGCAAACCATTATCGATAAATGGAACAGCACGCTTTCGAACGGCATCCAACTGGCGAGACAAGTCGGATCTTACGCGGACGACCTGGACCTTGAGATAGACCGGCTTTATAGCCTGCACATTGCGCCGCCGCGACGGGAGAGCCGGGTTGGCGCGCCGGGCAGCCGGGCGATGGTGCGGCAGTACTGCTCGCAGGTGTGGCGGCAGGCGCAATTGTGGAATCGTATCGAGCGGGCAGTGCGCGTAAGCGAATTCACGTTTTCAGGCGATCCGATGCGTCTCGATTACGGCTATCGCCGGAACGGAACGCACGGATTCGTGCACACGCTCAGCGTGTCGCGGGCGCCTGCCGATTGCAAATTACTGGCGTACACTGCCCAGCGCATCGCAACCCGGATTCCGTCCGAATTCACCGCGGTGACGGATATCGAGCTGCAGCCAGACCACAACGAGCGTCATCGATTTGTCCGAGATACGCTGCGCGACGCGGGAATCGAATCGCTGGACATGAGTTCGTTCGCCACCTGGGTGCCGAAGCTGAAGGCGCAACTGCGGTTGTAAGTCCTAAGTGGTAAGTAATAAGTTTGCGACGAAAACCAACTGCGGAATTTTGCCATGCTGAAAACAGAGCCATTTCCAGGACCGACCGGCTCGCTGGCGAAATGCGAAGAAAAAGAGCCCGGCACAGTCGCGGCGGGCTCTTTTTTTACTAAGAACTTAAAACTTATTACTTATAACTAGACCAGCGGCTCCGACCAATTCTCCAGCGTGTCTTTGACCTTGTGCAGGAACTGGTGGGCCACCGCGCCGTCCACCACGCGATGGTCGTAGCTGAGCGTGACGTAGCACATCGAGCGGATGGCGATGGAATCGTTGATGACCACCGGGCGCTTTTCGATTGCACCCAGCCCCAAGATCCCAACGTTTGGTTGACTAATGACCGGCAAGCCAAACAAGCCGCCGAACACGCCGGGATTGGTGATGGAGAAAGTCCCTTCCTGAACTTCTTCGGGGCGCAGTTTCTTGGAACGGGCGCGTTCCGCGAGGTCGTTCATGGTGCGCTGGATGCCCAGGATGTTTTTTTCGTCGGCGTTCTTGACCACCGGCACGATAAGTCCCCAGTCGAGAGCCACCGCGATGCCGATGTTGATTTCCTTGTGGCGAACCACGTTGGTGCCATCGAGCGACGAGTTAAGCGTCGGATAGGAGCGCAGGCCGGCCACCGCGGCTTTCACAAAGAACGGCATGAAGGTCAGCTTGGTGCCGTACTGCTTTTCGAATTCGTCCTTGGACTTGGCCCGCAGCGTGGCGATCTTGGTCATGTCGATTTCATCGACTGAGTACACGTGGGGTGAAACATGCTTCGAAGCGACCATGTGCTCGGCAATTTTCAGGCGCATGGTGGAAAGCGGTTCGACTTCGTAATTGCCGAAGTACAGGCGCTCGCGCGGAACGCCGAGCTGCAGCGCCGGAACGTATTGCGTGCCGTGCGCGGCGGCTCCGCCGGGGCCGGCCAGCGGAGCTGGAGCGACAGGTGGCGGTGGAACTGCCGCGGGCCGCGACGGTGGCGGCGCTGCAGCGGCAGGAGTTGAATATGCTGGAGCCGCGGGCGCAGCAACCGGTGAAGAACCTCCTCCGGCGATGGCTGCTTCCATATCTTCCTTGGTGATGCGGCCGGCAGCGCCGGTACCCGGGATGCTGGCGAGGTCGATGCCGTGTTCCTTGGCCATGCGGCGAACCAGCGGCGAGGAATGAATGCGCGCGCCTTCTCGTGCGGGCGCAGCGGCAGCAGGCGCCACCGAAATTGGCGTCACCGGAGCGGGCGCGGGCCGCGAAGCTGGAGGCGGCGCGGGGACAGCGGCGGGTTTGGCAGCTTCGACTTTCGTCGCTGGTGCGGGAGCCGCAGCAGGAGCGGCCGCAGCGGCACCGGCCGCGTCAATCGTGGCCACGACCGTGTTGATCGGCACGGTCTGGCCTTCCTTGACCTTGATTTCTTTCAGCACGCCGGCGGAAGGCGAAGGAATCTCCGCATCGACTTTGTCGGTCGAGATTTCGAAGAGCGGCTCGTCGCGCTCAACTTTGTCACCGGGCTTTTTCAGCCACTTGGTGATGGTTCCTTCGAAAATGCTTTCCCCCATTTGGGGCATTACGACATCGGCGGCCATTGTTCATCTCCTAAGACTTCGCGGCAAGACTGAAAAGTACTAAGTTCAAAGTATTAAGTTCTAAGTCCAAGAGCGCTCCAGATCCCAGCACGCTTGCAAGAACGCAATCTCGACT
>Ga0210402_10001325_pt1 | contig 25606 bp, 23 predicted proteins | sample IncBWC7MmetaG_FD_161055 | JGI IMG/M metagenome (GOLD analysis project Ga0210402, IMG submission 161055) | Forest soil microbial communities from Barre Woods Harvard Forest LTER site, Petersham, Massachusetts, United States - Inc-BW-C-7-M | ecosystem: Environmental > Terrestrial > Soil >... | reverse complement strand
CTCGTCATCGGGTTGGGCAGGTTGTCGCGGCTGCGCCCGCTGATCTTGCCGAGCTTCCAGTTCGCCTCGATGAACTTCAGGATCGAGACGTGGTCGCTGTAGCTGTGCACGACATGGCCGCCGCGCGAGAACGGCGAGACGACGAGCAGCGGGATGCGCGGTCCGTCGCCGAAGAAATCGAGCGGCTGGATGTAGCCGGAGTCGTAGTAGCCGCCCGCCTCATCCACAGTAATCATCACCGCCGTCGAGCGCATCATGTCGGGATGCCCCCGCAACTCGAAAAAGATCTTGCGGACAAACGCCTCGAACAGGCTGAACTTGGACGAAGTCGGGTGTCCGTCGTTGAGCGCGCCAGGCTTGACGAACGAGACTGCCGGCAGGTTGCCGGTCGCGATGTCGCTGTAGAAGTCTCGCGTGTCCTTCAGCACCTCGCCGCGCACCGCGGCGTTGGTCATGAGGGACGATTCGTACTGGAACGGATTGCAGATGTTGCAGTACACATTGGTGGGATCGTTGGGATTGGCCCTGTACTGGTCAAAGCCCTCGCCGTACCAGTGGAACGACACGTCGGCGGCGAGCAGCACGTCGCCGATGCTGTGCGTCGGCACCGGCGGGATGGTGAACGTATCGGTTGTGTCCACGGTGCCGTCGCCGAAGAATCCGGGATTGTAGTTGTTCAGCAGATAGAAGTGCGTCGCCTCGCAGTTCGGCGCGATCTTCGGCTTCAGCGACCCGAGATAGCTGACCACCGATCCGACGCCGGGCTGGGTGGTGTCGGCACAGGCGCTGTATGACCCGCCGGAGAACCCATCCTGCGTGTAGAAGTTGTTGGTGCCAGGCTGCGGGTCTGGGTTTTCGATTTGATTGGTGGGCGGCGCGGTCGGATTGCCCTTGCCGTCGGTATGCCAGATATCGTCGCCAAATCCGGCCAGGATGCTGTCGAGACCTGTGCCGCCCATGCCGGGCTGATGATAGTTGTCGCTGATCGTGAAGCGGTCCGCCAGCCGCTTGAAGAACGGCATATCGCCCTGCAGCACGTTGTAGAACGCCATCGCGGTCGCGCCTTTGCCGGTCGTCTCGTCGTTGAAACCGGCCGGCTGCGGTTGGCCGTTGCTGCCAGAGCCGACCGTCACCTCGACCCAGGGAAACAGGTCGTTGAGACAGCCGCTCGGGTTGACGGGCGTGGCGTGGCTCGCGTCGCAGTCCGATTGCTGTCGGGCCTGGTAGAAGCGATGCACCGGACTGTTGGCGTAGGCGTCGTAGGGCACGCCGGGCGTGAGCTGGAACGGCCCATTCGGCAGCATGTCCGCGTTCTCGATCCGCGTATCGATCGCACCCTGCGGCAGTCCAGAGGCGCCGGTGGTCAGCAGGCGGAAATCACGCGGCAGCAGGCCGTAATCGACGGTTCCCGCAAGGGCCACCGTTGCGAACGGCGGCGGAGTGGTGTCGCTGGCGAAGGTTGGTGTGAAGCCGGTGTTGGGCGGCGGAAGCGTGGAATAGGCGTTCGTCTTCGTCGGCGCGCCGCTATACTTCGTGGTATCGGTGGCCTGGAACTGCGCCGCCTTGTCAAAGTTCGGTCCCGGCGCGCCGAATTCGTCCACGATGCCCTGCGACAACAGGTTCATCACCTTCTCGCCGTGCTGCGGCTTGTAAGTCCCGAACAGGTGATCGAACGAACGGTTCTCGCCGTAGATGACGATCAGGTGCTTGATCGGCGTCGTCGTGTTGCCGTCGTTGCCGCCCGGTGACGGGGCTGCAAGCGCGACAGGCGCGAACGCATTGACGCAGATCGCGGTGGCGGAGACGAAGGCCAGCAATCGACGCCGGCAGGTCACGGTGTCCATGGATTCACCCCTGGTTGTTTTGGTCAGCGGGGCTACTTCGCATCCTCGTGCTTACTTCCATGTGACGGGAAGCCTGCATTTGGATTACATGCGGTTCATTTTAATTTGATTGGCATCGGTTCGAACGAGTCGGCGACGCGTAGCCGCGGCATCGAGGTGCGACTCGATTAACGCGTTGTTAGTGGCCCCACCTCACCCCGACCCTCTCCGCCCCGCAGGGGCGGAGAGGGAGTTTACGCGGTGTCAAACGGGTTCAGTATCGAGCGAATAGCCGGCAGCCCGCACGGTGCGCACCAAATCGAGCTCGCCGGTGCCATTGATCGCCTTGCGCAGGCGGCGGATGTGAACATCGACCGTGCGTGGCTCGACATGGATGTCAGGGCCCCACACCCCGTCCAGCAGTTCCTCGCGCGAAAACACGCGGCGCGGATGCTGCATGAAGAACTCCAGCAGCCTGAACTCGGTCGGGCCGAGGTGCATCGGACGGCCGTTGCGTTGCACGCGATGCGCCGCAAGATCGATCGTGATGTCGTGGAACGTGAGCTGTCCCTTGGTCGGAAGCGCATTTGACCGGCGCAGCAATGCGCGCATGCGCGCGAGCAGCGTCTCCATGGAGAACGGCTTGGCAATGTAGTCATCGGCGCCGGTGTTGAGCCCCCGCACCGCGTCTTGGTCCTCCGTGCGTGCGGTGACCATGATCACCGGCAGGTCGCGTGTGGCGGACCGGCGCCTGATCTGGCGGCACACTTCCAGGCCCGACAACGCAGGCAGCATCCAGTCGAGCAGCACCAGATCCGGCTGCGTCTCGGCGATGCGCATCAGGGCTTCCTGGCCATCGGAGGCTTCCTCGACACGAAAACCCTGCTTCTCCAGATTATACCGAAGCATCGTCGCCAGCGCGGCCTCGTCTTCCACGACGAGGACCAGCGGCTTGGTCAGGCTCGATTGACCGTCAAGCATCGTGGTCCTCCATTGTTAGCGTCTGCACTGCATCATTCCCGCGGACGCACCACGGCATAGGCGGACGTGTCGCCCTTGGGCCGCGACTCCGGCAGGCTTTCGCCCTTGACCGCGTAGTAAACCGTCTCAGCCACGTTGGTCGCGTGATCGCCGATCCGCTCGAGGTTCTTCGCTATGAACAGCAGATGTGTGCAGGGCGTGATGTTGCGCGGATCTTCCATCATGTAGGTGATCAGCTCGCGGAAGATCGCGTTGTATATGTCATCGACAACCTGATCCGACCGCCAGACCTCCATGGCCTTGTCGGCATCGTTGTCGCCGAATGCGTCGATGACCGACTTCAACTGCTGCTGCACAAGGCGCGCCATATGCGCGAGGCCCGTGAGCGAGTAAGGCAGCGAGAACTCTGCGAGCACGATCGACCGCTTGGCGACGTTGGCCGCGTAGTCGCCAATGCGCTCGATATCCCCGGTGATCTTCAGTGCCGCGACGATCTGACGGAGATCGCCGGCAACGGGCTGGCGCAGCGCGAGCAGTCGAATGACAAACGTCTCGACCTCGCGTTCCAACGCATCGACCTTTGGATCTTCCTCCACGGCGCGCGCCGCGGCGGCGGCGTCGCGGTGCATGATCGCCTCGGCCGCGAGAGCCACCTGGGTCTCCACGATGCCGCCCATCTGCGTGATCATGCTGCGCAGCCGCTTCAGCTCCTGATCGTAGCTCTTGACGACATGTTGCGGCGTGTCGGACATGATGCTTCCCCCGCTCAGCCGAACCGGCCGGTGATGTATTCCTGGGTTCGGCGTTCCTTGGGCGCGGTGAACATCTGTCCCGCAGTCGCCACCTCCACCATCTCGCCGAGATAGAAGAACGCGACCTGGTCGGCGCAGCGTGCCGCCTGCTGCATGTTGTGCGTGACGATGGCGATGGTGAAGTCGTGCTTCAGTTCGTCGATCAACTCCTCGATCTTCAGCGTGCTGATCGGATCCAGCGCGCTGGTCGGCTCATCGAGCAGGATCACCTCGGGTCGCACCGCGATGGTGCGCGCAATGCAGAGCCGCTGTTGCTGGCCGCCCGACAAGCCCATGGCGGACGTATTCAGCCGATCCTTCGCCTCGTCCCACAGCGCCGCTCGCGTCAAGGACCATTCCACTCGTTCGTCCATCGCCGACTTGGACAGCCTCTCGTGCAGCTTCACGCCGAAGGCGATGTTGTCGTAAATCGTCATGGGAAACGGCGTCGGCTTCTGGAACACCATGCCGACCCGTGCACGCAGCGAGTTCAGATCGACCGACGCATCAAGGATGTTCTCACCGTCCATCAGCACCTCCCCGGTGGCGCGCTGGCCAGGATACAGGTCATACATGCGGTTCAGCACGCGCAACAGCGTCGACTTTCCGGAGCCGGAGGGCCCGATCATCCCGGTTACCTGCCGGTCCGCGAGATCGAGATTGATGCCCTTCAACGCGCGATTGCCGGCATAGAAGAAATCGACGTCGCGGATGGCGATGCGTGGCGCGTTGATGCTCTCGGCCGAACGCGCTTCCACACCACCGAAGCTTGCGGATTGCTCGCGCTGCTGGTCGCCCATCGTGGTGCTCATGTCGGTTATCTCCCGCCGCGCAGCATGAAGCGCGCCGTGATGTTGACGGCCAGTACGCCGACGGTGATCAGCAATGCTCCGACCCAGGCAAGTTGAACCCAGTCGTCGAACGCCGAACCGGCGTATTGGTAGATGGTTACGGGCAGGCTGGCCATCGGCGCGGTCAGGCTGAGGGACCAGTTCAGATTGCCGAGGCTGGTGAACAGCAGCGGCGCCGTCTCGCCCGCGATTCGGGCCACGGCGAGCAGGACGCCGGTAAGGATGCCGTCCTTCGCCCCGCGATAGCAGATCAGCACGATCACTTTCCACTTTGGCGTCCCCAGCGCGAACGCGGCCTCGCGCAGCGAGACGGGGATCAGCCGCAGCATGTCCTCGGTCGTACGCACGACGATGGGGATCACGATCACCGCCAATGCCAGGCAGCCGGCGATGCCGGAAAAGCCGCCGAACGGCGCGACAACGAGCTGGTAGATGAACAGGCCGATCAGGATGGACGGAGCCGACAGCAGTACGTCGGAGACGAAGCGGACGGCGTTGCCCGTTGCCGAGCCGGCGGAGTATTCCGCCAGATAGGTGCCGACCATCAGGCCAATCGGCGTACCGATCAGGGCGCCGAGCATGGTCTGGATGATGCTGCCGATGATCGCGTTGAGCAGGCCGCCGTTCGACCCGGGCGGCAGCGTCATACGTGTGAACACGGCGAGGTTCAACCCGCCCAGGCCGCGCCAGAACAGCGTGAACAGGATCGAGGCAAGGAACAGCAGCCCGATCGCCGTGGCGACGATGCAAAGCACCTCGACAACACTGTTGATCCGATGCCGCCGCCTGCTGAGCGCGCGCGCTACACTTCGGTCCTTCGCAGGCCCCGGTATGGCGCCTCGGCTGCCGAGGGTCTCGCTCATGCCTTCAGTCTCGGCCGCAGCAGCATGCGGGAGACTGCCAGCACGATGAAGGAGATTACGAACAGGATGAAGCCGAGGGCGAGCAGCGACGAAAGCTTCAGGCTGCCGGCTTCGCTTTCCGGGAACTCGAGCGCCACGATGGAGGCAATGGTGTTGCCAGGTCCGAACAGCGACGTGGAGATGCGGTTGGTGTTGCCGATGACGAACGTCACCGCCATCGTCTCGCCCAGCGCACGGCCAAGGCCCAGCATGATGCCGCCGACCACCGAGACGCGCGTGTAAGGTACCACGATCGAGCGCATCACCTCCCAGGTGGTGCAGCCGACGCCGTAGGCCGATTCCTTGAAGACGGACGGGACGGAATCAAAGACGTCGCGCATGGTGGCGGCGATGAACGGGATGATCATGATCGCAAGTATGAGCGATGCGGTCAGGATGCCGGTGCCGAAGGGCGGCCCGGCGAACAGGTCCTCCAGCACCGGGATGCCGTCGAACGTGTCGATCACCCAGGGCTGCACGTATTGCGCCATCAGCGGCACGATGACGAAGAAGCCCCACATGCCATAGATGATCGAGGGAACGGCGGCGAGCAACTCGATTGCGGTGCCAATCGGCCGCCGCACCCATGTCGGCGCGAGTTCGGTCAGATAGAACGCGATTCCAAAAGAGACCGGCACGGCGAATGCCAGCGCGAGGATGGAGCTGACGATGGTGCCATAGACCGGCACCGCCGCGCCAAACACTTCCTTGACCGGGTCCCAGTCGGCGGAGACCAGGAACAGTGGGCCGAACCGGCGAAAGGCAGCCAGCCCTCCCAGGAACAGCACAACGATGATGGCGCCCAGCAGCACCAGAACGAAAGCGCCGGAGAATCGTGCCAGCCCAGCGAATACGGCGTCACCAACGTGCACGGAGCGTCGCGGAGCCAACGGCCGGGACGGGGCGACGAGGACTTGCTGCAAGAACGTGATTCCAGTTGGGGGATTCGGTTCACATGACGGGCTTGCCGTCAGGCCCCTTGATCTCCGAGTGCCAAGCGCTTCGCACCGAGGCCTTCACCGGGTCGGGCAGCGGAATGTATTCCAAACTGCTGGCGATGCTGTCGCCTTTGCCGTAGGCCCAGTCGAAGAACTTGATCACGTTGGCACTGCGAGCCGGATCCTTCGGGTCCTTCGGCAGCATGATGAACGTCGCCGAGACGATCGGCCAGCTTGTATCGCCCGGCTGGTCTATCAGGTTCACTGCATAATTCTTCGCGCTCGCCCAATCGCCGTTCGCCGCGGCCGCGGAGAAGCTCGCCATGGTCGGTTCCACGAAGTGCCCGGACTTGTTGCCAAGCTGCGTGGTGATCAGGTGGTTCTGCGTCGCGTAGGCGTTCTCGACATAACCGATGCCGCCGCGCGTATTGTGCGTTGTCGCTGCGACGCCGTCGTTGCCCTTGGCACCCGCGCCCGCCGGCCAGTTCACGCTGGTGTTGGCGCCAACCTTGCTCTTCCAGTCGGGACTGACCGCCGAAAGATAGGAGGTGAACACGAATGTGGTTCCCGAGCCATCGGCGCGATGCACCGGCGCAATCGCCAGATTCGGCAGTTTGACACCCGGGTTCAGCGCGACCAGCTTGGGATCATTCCACTTGGTGATAGTGCCGTCGAAGATGTCGGCCAGCAGTGCGCCGGTCAGCTTGATCTCGTTTTCCTTCACGTCAGGCAGATTGACGATGACAACGACCGCGCCCATCACGGTGGGGAATTGCAGGACCCTGCCCTCGGTCAGCTTGGCTGGGTCCATCGGGGCGTCGGAGGCGCCGAAATCGACCGTGCGGTTCAGGATCTGGTTCTGCCCACCGCCCGAGCCGATCGCCTGATAGTTGAGTTCGATGCCGGTGGCTGCCTTCGCGGCCTCGCCCCACTTCGTATATACGGGCGCCGGAAACGTCGCACCCGCCCCGGTGATCTGCTGCGCACTCGCGGGGTATGCAACTGCGCAACCGATCGCGAGCGCGACCAGTGCTGATGTGAGCTTCATGGATTCTCCCGTTAAACAACCCAACTCTGAGCCCAAACTTAGGGGTGGTCCGCGAAGGCAATATGTCACTTTTGTTAAAGATAGATGACAGCCCGCTGGGCCACCCGAGATCAGCCGTCACTGCCCACTGTCATGGCCGGGCTTGACCCGGCCATCCCACACGCGCCAATGCTGCGAGGGATGGCCGGGACAAGCCCGGCCATGACATGACGACCAGCGCCCTCACGCGATCGACGAATTGAACGCACCTCCGTCGAGCAGCAGGTTGTGTCCGACAATGAACCCGATCCTGGCGGAGCACAGGAATGCACAGGCGTCGCCGAACTCAGCCGGGTCGCCGACGCGGCCGGCGGGAAAGCTCTTCGCCCGCTCTTTCACCAGTTCATCCACCGGCCGGTTGGAGGCGCGCGCCGCCTCCTGATAGCCGCTGCGCAGCCGGTCAGTCAGGAACGGGCCGGGCAGGATGTTGTTGATGACCACGTTGTGCCGTGCCACCTGACGCGCCAGGCCGGCGACGAAACCGGTGAGCCCGGCGCGCGCGCCGTTGCTCATGCCAAGCTCAGGGATCGGCGACTTTACCGAGGCCGACGTGATATTGACGATGCGGCCGAACCTGCGCTCGATCATGCCGTCGATGACCGCCTTGATCAGGAAGATCGGCGTCAGCATGTTGCCATCGACCGCCTTGATCCATTCGTCCCGGCCCCACTCGCGAAAATCGCCACGCGGCGGGCCGCCCGCGTTGTTCACCAGGATGTCGGGCTGCGGACATGCCGCGAGCGCCGCGGCGCGACCGGCCTCGGTGGTGATGTCGCCGGGAACCGCTGTCACCTTGACGCCGGTCTCCTTGCGGATCTCGTCGGCGGTCCTTTCCAGATCCGCGGCGGTGCGTGCGGTGATCACAACGTCCACACCCTCGCGCGCCAGCGACATGGCGCATGCGCGGCCAAGCCCCTTGCTCGCCGCGCAGACGATCGCCTTCTTGCCCCTGATTCCGAAATCCATTTTGCGACCCCTCCTCTGTTCAGATTGTAATCGTCTCCAGCAGCACGCGCGATGCCTCCGGTATAGGCGCCGGGCGCTGCGTCGCACGATCGACGAAGACATGCACGAAATAGCCCTCCGCCGCCGCTTCGTCATCGTCGTTGCGGAACACGCCGATCTCGTAGCGCACCGAGCTGCGACCGATCCGCGCCACCCTGATGCCCACCAAAATGCGGTCCGGAAACGCCGCGGAACTATGGTAGCGGCACATCACCTCGGCCACCACGCAATGCACCGGACCGTCCAGAAGATCCACAACACCGGTGGTCATTTCGAAATAAGTCACCGCCGTGTCGAAGAATGAAAAGTAGTTCACATTGTTCACATGGCGGAACACATCGTTGTCCATCCAACGGGTGGTGATCGCATGAAAAAACCGAAAGTCGGCACGACGGCGCGGCGGTTGGCGGCTCATGAGAAGCGTCCGGTTATCAGATTGGGGGCTGGCGGGAGGCAATTGCGTTCCGCCGACTGATAGCCGATAGCTGCGCGCCGCAACAGGAGGGGCCGCCTTTGCCAACCGATGTTCTGCCTTGGCTTTCGTGCCGATTGATGGCCATGGCATTGCTCGCTGGTACGCTGGTGCCGGCAGCCGCCATGGCCCACGCCATCCTGGAACAGAGCCAGCCATCGGCGGGTGGCAGCGTGCCGGCCGGCAAGGTGACGCTGTCATTCACCTACAACAGTCGGGTCGATCGGGCCCGATCCCGGCTCACCCTCACGCGTCCCGACAACACCCAGACGGTGCTGAGGATCAGCCAGACCGGCGCGCCCAACGTGATCGCGACCAGCACCGAACTGACTGCGCCCGGTCCTTACAGCGTTCGTTGGCAGGTGTTGGCAATCGACGGCCATATCACTCGTGGAGACGTGCACTTCACCGTGACAGGTCAATAGCGCGTGACGCTGCTGATCGATCTGTTCGGCTATCTGTCGATCGTTGTCCACGGACTGACCATCGTCGCTCAGTCGATGGCGCTCGGCGGAGTACTGTTTCTTGCACTGCTGGTGCATCCGCTGGCAAGCCAACTTGGTTCCGCGGGCGAGAGCATCGGTCGCACCTGCGCAAGGCTCGCTGCGTGGAGTGCCATCGCGCTGGTGGTCTGCGAGTTGGCGACCGTGGGGCTGCAGAGTGCCGTATTGGTCGGCACCGTCGATCTGTCGCTCGGCGAGGTCATGGGAGCGCATTTCGCCATCGCGGGCATGGTCAAGGCCGCGGCCGCCGCGCTGATCGCACTGACACTATTCACCCTCGGCCAGCGCGCGCCGGTCGCACCGCTGCTGGTGCTTACTGCGATCGAGCTTGCCGCCGCCACCCTGACCACGCATGCCGCGGCGCGGCTCGACAACCGCACGCCGCTCCTGCTGGTCGAGGGCCTGCACCAGTTCGGCGCGGCGATCTGGATCGGCGGCATTCCCAGCTTCCTGCTGGCGCTCGGCCGTATCCACAACGGTCAGGCCTTGCGCCTGGTAGGCACTCGCTTCTCGCGCATGTCGATGGTCGGAGTTGCCTGCATCCTGGTCAGCGGCATCACCATGTGGTTGCTCTACGTCGGCGACTGGCAGGGATTCTATGGCACCGCATATGGCGTGATGGTCGGTGCGAAGATCGCAATGTTTCTCATGCTGCTCGGACTTGGCGCCGCGAACTTCCTGCTGGTCGAGCACCTGCGTACGACGCCCTCGGCGCCGATCACCCGTTTGAAGCGCTTCGCCGAAATCGAGATCGGCATCGGCGTCGCGATCTTTTTCGCCGCCGCCTCGCTGACGTCCGTGCCGCCCGCCGTCGATCTGACGCAGGACAGGGTAACGTGGCCCGAGATCATCGAACGCAACACGCCGCAATGGCCGCGCTTCGCGTCGCCTGACCACGACGCGCTGGCACTCCCGGCGCTGCAGGCGAAATTGGACGCGGATGCGGCGCACCGCAACGCCAAGCCGCAGATCGCATTCGTGCCGGGCTCCGGTGATCTGCCGCCGCGCAATGCTGCCGACATCGCCTGGTCGGAATATAACCATCATTGGTCAGGACTGTTCGTGCTCGCGATCGGCGTGCTGTCGCTGCTCAATCAGGCCGGACTGCGCTGGGCGCGACACTGGCCGCTGCTGTTCCTGGGCCTCGCCGGCTTTTTGTTCCTGCGTTCCGATCCCGAGGTCTGGCCGCTCGGCGACATAGGCTTCTTTGCAAGCTTCCGCGACGTGGAGGTGCTCCAGCATCGCATCTTCGTCGCGCTGATCGCTGCCTTCGCGATCTTCGAATGGCGGGTGCGCACCGGGCGCGAAACAAATCCAAAAGCCGCGCTGGTGTTCCCGCTGCTCTGCGCCGGTGGTGGCATATTGCTGCTGACGCATAGCCACGCGATCGCCAATGTGAAGGATCAGCTGCTCATCGAGTTGACGCACACGCCGCTTGCGCTTACGGGCATTGTCGCCGGGTGCGCCCGGTGGTTGGAACTTCGGCTCGACCATGCGACGAATCCTGTGGCCAGTCGCATTGCCGCATGGCTGTGGCCGGTGTGCTTCATCCTGGTGGGTCTGATGCTGCTGGGCTATCGCGAGGCGTAATCGAGCCGTCGGCACCAAACGCCGTCATGCCGACGGAGAGCCTGCCCCAAGCGAAGGCTGGGGGCGGCATCCACGTCTTTACTGGTCACGGCCCTGAAAGACGTGGGTGGTCGGCCTCCGCCGGCCATGACGTATCGGCCAGGCCGGCATCGGCGTGTCGCTCAAGAAACCACGTCAGCAATGACGCGCCTGCCAGAAAGTCATCTATCGCCATCGCCTCGCGAGGATTGTGGCTGCCGTTCTCGTTGCGTATAAAAATCATCCCCATCGGCACACCGGCAGCACCAAACGCTGCCGCATCGTGCGACGCCGGGCTGCCGAGCTCCAGCACCGGAATACCCAATTCCATGGCTCCCGCCTCCAGCCCAGCCTTGATCACAGGAGCGACCTGTCCCACCGCCGCGCGCGCCTTTGTCCCGCGATGAAAGACCACGCCGCGCCTTTGCTCGATGCCGGCGATGATCGCATCCACCTGCCGGTCGAGATCGGCCAACACGGCCTCATCGTACGCCCTGACATCGAGGCTGAAATTGAATGTGCCAGGGACGATGGTCATCCCATGCGATGCGCTATCGGTGTGGAACCGACCAATCGTGCACGCCATCGGCACACCACCCACATCATGCTCCTCCCACACGCGATCGAGCGCCATGGCAAACTCGGCGCCTGCCATCGCCGCGTCTCGGCGGAAGCGGCGCGGTAGACCAACATGGTCGTTACTGCCTTCGATGTGCGCATCCGGATAGCGGAAGTTGCCTGGAATACCGGTGCAGATCGCGACAGGACGCCCGGCCGCAACCAGGCTCGGCGCCTGCTCGATGTGCAGTTCCAGGTAGGCGCGCAGTCCTGCCGGATCCAGGAATCGGCGTCCCGAACGCAGCGCGTCGGGATCACCGCCGCAGTCTGCGATGTGTTCCGCGAGCGTGCGCCCGGTGTCGATCCGCCGCGCGTCCAGCGCACCGTCGGGCAGCGTGCCGAGCGCGCCACGACTGCCGATGTAGGACACCTGAAACCAGATGCTTTCCTCGGCGCGGATCCCCATCACCGTCAGATCGCAGGCCGGCGTGACGCCGAGAGATTGCAGCGCCGCGACCGCGACAAGCCCGGCAACCACGCCCGCCGCGCCGTCGAAGTTGCCACCGTGCGGCACCGAATCAAGATGCGAACCGACCACAATGGGCTTCGCGGCGGGGTCGCGCCCCGGCAATGTCATGTAGAGATTTGCCGCCGCGTCGTGTTCGATGCGCAGTCCAAGCTTCTGCGCCGCCGCGGTCACCGTGGCATGCGCGCGCTGTTCGCCGGGCCCATACGGATCGCGTGTCACGCCGGGCTCATTCAATCCGTCGCGCCGCAACTGATCGAACAATGCACCCGCAAAATCGCGTTGCGCTGCTATCGCACTTCCGATGTCCATGCTCCGCCTCACCTGCGCTGTCTGGAAATCAATTCGCGATAGAGCGATGCATAGCGTTTGGCCGGCTGGCGCCAGCCGACGTCCGTCTGCATAGCGTTGCGCTGCAGTCGGCGCCACAACTGGGGTTCGCGCCATACGGACCGCGCCCGTTCGATTGCCGCGACCAGCATATCCGCCGCGACCGGTGCAAAATGGAAGCCCGTGGCGACGCCAGCCGCAAGCGCCATCTCGTTGGCATCGACCACCGTGTCGCAAAGACCGCCGACATGAGCGACGATGGGCAAAGCACCGTAGCGCATTGCACAGAGCTGCGTCAGGCCACACGGTTCAAACCGTGACGGGACCAACAATGCGTCGCAGCCGCCCTGGATGAGATGCGCCAGCGCCTCGTTGTAGCCGAGGTGCACGCCGACACTGCCTGGATGCGTCATGGCAGCCGTGGTCAGCCGCGACTCGAGCGCGCTATCGCCCGACCCGAGCAGGACCAGTTGGCCGCCGGCATCGATCAGCGCCGGCAAAGCGTCAAGCAGCAGATCGGTGCCTTTCTGTGCAGTCAGCCGGGTGATCGCGCCAAACACCATTCGCGATGGATCAGCCTCAAGCCCAAACCGTGCCTGCAATGCGGCTTTGTTGGTTGCGCGCGCGGTCAGCCGGCCAATGTCGAACCGTGCCGGAAGATGGAGGTCATGTGCCGGGTCCCATACTGTCTCGTCGATGCCATTGAGAATGCCGGACAGCACGTGCGCACGCGTGCGCAACAAGCCATCCATGCCCATGCCGCTGGACGGAGTGCGAATCTCCAGCGCATAGGTCGGTGAGACTGTCGTGATGTGGTCGGCGAATTGCAACCCCGACTTCAGATAACCGATGCTGCTGTAATATTCGACACCGTCGGTCGCATAGGCGTACGCCGGCAGGCCCAGTTGCGTCAGCAATCCGGACGGAAACTGGCCCTGAAACGCGAGGTTGTGCACCGTCATCACCGTCGCCGGCCGAGGGCCGCCGGCATAATGCAGGTAGGCCGGCGCCAGGCCCGTCTGCCAGTCATGCGCATGCACGACATCGGGGAGATGGCCCGGCACGAGCCCCTGTCCCAGCAGCGCACCCACGCGCGAGAGAGCAGCGAAGCGGAACGCGTTGTCCGGCCAGTCAATGCCGTCCGGCCCCCGATAGGGATCGCCATCGCGCGCATAGAGATGCGGCGCGTCCAGCACAAACAGTTCCAGCCCCGCCGCCTTGGCTGCGACGATGCGAGCTTCGCCCCCGAACAAATCGTCCACAGCTGCCACCACGACGCCGCTGTCCAGCGCCTCAAGAACCCGCGGATAGCCGGGGACCAGCGAACGTACCGCCACGTCTTCAGCCGCAAGCGCGTCTGGCAGCGCTCCTGCAACATCCGCAAGGCCACCGGTCTTGATCAGCGGAAATATTTCGGAAACGACCGACAGAACGCCGACCGGCGTCATTTCTGCAATTGGTCGATCATCGGCTGCGTGATCAGGCAGATGCCATTCTCGGTGCGACGGAAGCGCTTAGCGTCCAGCAGCGGATCCTCGCCCACCACCAGGCCCGCGGGTATCCGCACGCCGCGATCGACGATGACGTCGCGTAAGCGTGCAGACCTGGCAATATCGACATAGGGCATTACGACGCTGCTCTCGACGCTGGCATAGGAATGCGCGCGCACACCGGTAAACAGCAACGAATTGCTGAGCGAAGCGCCGGAAATGATGCACCCGCCGGAGACCAGCGAACTGACCGCCTGGCCGCGCCGCCCGCCCTGGTTGTGCACGAACTTGGCAGGCGGTGTGACCTCCCCATAGGTCCAGATCGGCCAGTCGCTGTCATAGAGGTCGAGTGCCGGCAGCACATCCGTCAAATCGATGTTCGCTTTCCAATAAGCATCGAGCGTCCCGACGTCGCGCCAGTATGCCTCGGCCTCAAAGTCCGATCGCACGCATGACTGGGAGAAACGATGTGCCACCGCCGTGCCGTGCTTCACCAGGTACGGGATTATATCCTTGCCGAAGTCTCGGCTGGAGTTCGGGTCGGCGGCATCGCGGCGCAGTTCGTCGAACAGGAATTTGGTGGCGAACACATAGATGCCCATGCTGGCCAGGGCCTTATCAGGTTTGTCCGGCATCCCGGGCGGGTCTTTTGGTTTCTCCAGGAACGAGACGATCCGGTCCGTGGTATCGATATGCATGACGCCGAAAGCCGTTGCCTCCATGCGCGGCACCTCGATGCAGCCGACCGTCACGTCTGCTCCGCGCTCATAATGCATTTGCAGCATGGGTTCGTAGTCCATCTTGTAGACATGGTCGCCGGCAAGAATGATGATGTGATCTGGTCCATAGGCTTCGATGATGTCGATGTTCTGGTAGACCGCATCGGCCGTGCCGGCATACCACTCGGTCTCTGAGACGCGCTGGCTGGCGGGCAGGATGTCGAAGCTTTCGTTGCGTTCAACGCGGAAGAAGTTCCAGCCGCGTTGCAGATGGCGGATCAGGCTGTGCGCCTTGTACTGGGTCGCAACGCCGATGCGGCGGATGCCGGAATTGAGTGCATTCGACAGCGCGAAGTCGATGATCCGCGATTTGCAACCGAAATACACCGCTGGCTTGGCGCGCCGGTCGGTGAGTTCCATGAGCCGACTGCCCCGGCCGCCCGCGAGGACATAGGCCATCGCGGTCCTGGCGAGCGGTCCGCTTTTCGGGATTGCCAACATGGCTACTTGCTCCTCAGCGTCGCGGGATCGGGCGGGGTGTTGCCTTCAGGTATCGGCAAGCTCCGTCAGGACGCGGTCGCGCTCGGCGGTGTTGCCGTCCTCGTGCACCGGCTGGATGCAGACATGCGTCGCGCCCGCGTCGAAATGCGCGCGCAAGCCTTGCTTTACCTTGTCCGCAGTCCCCCACAGCACCATCGCATCGATGAACCGGTCGGAGCCGCCATTTGCCAGCTCCGCTTCGGAGAAGCCGATGCGCAGCCAATTGTTGCGGTAGTTGTCCAGCACCATGTAGCGGGACAGCTCCTTGCGGCCGAGCGCACGCGCCTTCACAGAATCGGTTTCCAGCGCAACCTTCTGCTCGGCCACCAGCCACTTGTTCGGTCCCAGGATACGTGCGGCCTCGGCCGTGTGCTGCGGCGTTGTGTTGTAGGGAAGTGCACCACGCGTCTTTTCGGCCGACAGCTTGAGCATCAGTGGACCAAGTGCTGCGATGGCGATCGGCCAGTTGCCGGCGCCCGCTTCGCCCTTGGTAATGCCGTCGAGATAAGCGCGCATCACCGGCACGGGCTTTTCGTATTTGTGACCGCGGATCCCCTCGACCATCGGCACGTGGCTGACCCCGAGGCCGAGGATGAAGCGCTCGCCATAGAGTTGGTGCAGGGACAGCATGCCGCGCCGCGAGGTGAAGGCGTCGCGTGCATAGATGCTTGCGATCGAGCTGCCGAACTTCAGCTTTGTCGAGTGTTCCAGCATGAAGCCGGCGACCGACAGCGATTCGTAGCCGCGCGATTCCGGATACCAGAGCGTATCGTAGCCGAGCCGTTCGACAGTGCCGACGAAGTTCTTGATCTGCTGGGGGCCGCCAAGCTTGTCCGTCGAATACCAGACACCAAGTCGACCGAGTTGCATCGTCGCCTCCACATTTGTTTGTCATGCCCGCGAAAGCGGGCACCCAATCGCAACGGTCCCTTTGGCCGCCCTGGGTTCCCGCTTGCGCGGGAATGACGATTTTAGATCACCTTCGTCGCCCGGAACCTCGCGATGTCTGCACGACTGTAACCAAGCTCGCCCAGCACCTCATCGGTGTGCTGGCCGAACATCGGCGGCGGGCGATCCACACGCGGCCCGTCATGCGCGAACTTGAACGCAGCCACCGGCACCGTGAACGAACCGTCGATGCCGGGCGCGGATTCGTGCCGATGCAGCACCCCACGCGAGGCGATCTGCGGATCGGCCAACGCCTCGCCCATGGTGCGCACCCGCGTTGCCGGAACGTGTCGCGCCTGAAGATACTCTTCCCACTCCGCCGCGCTACGCGTCAGCATGATCTCGGCCAGCAACTTCTCCTCCCGGTCATGATCCGCGTGGCGTTCGTCGTTGGTGCGCTTGATCATCTCGGGGTGTTCGACAACGGTCCACAGCCGCTTCTGCTGGCGCAGGTTGGAGGCGCCCAGCATCACGATCCCGTCCCTGGTCTGGTAGGCCATGCTGGTGGCGTGTCCGGTGCGGTTGCCCGACGGCTTTGGATGCGCTCCGTTGCGCATGTAGCCCGTCACGTGCGAGGCCATCAGGATGATCGCCACGTCCAGCATCGCCATATCGACGCGCTGACCCGCGCCGGTGCGCTCACGCTGGAACAGCGCCGCGGACAGTGCGTAGGCGCCCATCGTTCCGGTCGCGTAGTCGATCGCCGGGGCGCCGATCTTGATCGGGTTGGCCGATGGCGTACCGGTCATCGCCATGATGCCGGACGTGGACTGGATCACGTGGTCGTAGGCCGTCTGCTCGCGCCGCGGGCCATCCTGACCAAACGCGGAGAATGACGCATAGATCAGCTTCGGGTTGATTTTCCGAAGTTCTTCGTATCCCAGGCCGAGCGCCTCGAAAGCGCCGGGACGGTAATTCTCCACCAGAACATCGGCTGTAGCGACCAGCTTCTTGAGGATCTCGCGCCCCTGTGCGGATTTCAGGTTCAGCGTGATGGCGCGCTTGTTGGAAGCCTGGGTCAGAAACCCGGTGCCCATGTTGGCGTGGTTCAGCACGTTGTCGCTGCCCGAATCGCGGCTCTGATCCGGGTCGTCGGGGTGTTCCACCTTGATCACGTCGGCTCCCATCAGTCCAAGCTGGTAGGCGGCGAAGGGTCCGGCCAACACGTGGGTGATGTCGATGATGCGGATGCCTTCGAACGGACGCGCCATGCCTGGCTCCCCCTGGGTCTTTGCAGTTGGCGTCACGGTGCAGCCTTGCCCGCATGGCGTCAACACGCTTGGATGGCGCGAATGGTGCAGAGGAATGCGGCGATGTCGGTCGATCTGATCATCGAGGGGCCAGTGGCGAAGGTGGTGCTGAACCGACCGGAGAAGCTGAATGCGCTGACCATCGAGATGCGTCAGCAGCTGCGCGAGTACGCAGAGCGGCTGCGGTTCGACGAGCAGGTGCGCGCCATCATCGTCACCGGCGAAGGCCGCGCCTTCTGCACCGGCGCCGATGTCGGACGGATGCAGCGCGGCGGGCTCCGCGCCGAACGCGAGAAAATTCAGGGTGGCAGCCACAGCTTCCTGCGCACGCTGCACGCGACGGAAAAGCCGGTCATCGCCGCGGTGCGCGGCCCCACCGTCGGCATCGGCTGGAGCATAGCACTCGCCTGCGACCTGATCGTTGCATCGGAAACCGCGCGGTTCTCGCAGATCTTCCGGCGCATCGGCCTGGCGCCCGATGGCGGCGCGATCTGGTTCCTCACGCGTCGCATCGGACTGGCGCGCGCGAAGGAGTTGGTGTTCACCGCGCGCTTCGTCGAGGCGCAGGAAGCGCTGTCATTGGGCCTGGTGAACTACGTCGTGCCGGACGGCGAGCTGATGGCGAAGGCCGAGGAACTGGCGGCGGACCTCGCCGGCGGCCCGACGTTCGCGTTCGGCATGGCGAAGAAGCTATTCCACATGGCAAGCGGGCCTAGCTATGAGGACTTCCTGGATTACGAGGCTTTCGTGCAGCCGCAGCTGGACCAGACCGAGGATCACCGCGAAGGCGTTGCCGCATTCAGAGAGAAGCGGAAGCCGAACTTCGTGGGACGGTAGTTTCCGACTTGGTCCTCGCCACTGACTGCTGACGTAACGGTCGCGCCTAAATCGTCATGCCGGCCTTCGCCGGGGCACGCTTCGCCGGCCATGACGATGAAGCGTGAGGCGTGTCCAGGATCAAGTGGACGGACTTTCTTACCGAGGACACCGTGGAAGGATCGTCGGACGGCCGCAGGTTGCCCGCGATTGGTAGGCGAGAGGTGGCATGGAGGACAACCTTCGCTGTCTCGCTGTCGTCCAGCCGGCTTTCTGGTCGCAGCAATGATCGTGCGCTGTTGGGCCTAAGCGACATGAACGTCGTTCAGCGAATCCGCATCACCGCCTGAGGCGAGTAGCGAGTCTTTCCCACCGTCTGCCCGGGATCTGATGGATGCACTGCGTTAATAATCCGTCAAATTCTGATCAAAGCTGTCAGAGCATATTCATCGCAACCGGAAACTCCTACGCGAATCCCTCACGCTTTTCGCCACGACCGTCCCTGGACTTCATCCGAGGATCAGAGCCCGGGTTAGCCACGACTCGCTGTCGCCATCTGTAAAAAAGCACGTGGGTGGACAAGCCCGGCCATGACAGCATGGGACATCGCGACAGCAAGGCGGTTCATCCTGAAGACGCCCCAGTGGTACGAAAGCAACGCTCCTTGGATTTTTAAGCCACACCCTGTTTACATTGCGATGGCAAACCCACTAGGGTCGTTCACTTACTACGAAATGGATATCCTTCGGGAGGCGATCCATATGAGAATCAAACTTTCGGTGACAATAGGAATAGCGATTCTGGCGGCAGTCGCGCTCCTGCTGCCTTCTCGCTCTGCTTTTGCCGTGCCGAACTTTGCCTCACAGACCGGACAGCCGTGCACCGCCTGCCACATTGGCGCCTACGGCCCTCAGCTCACACCGCTGGGGCGCGCCTTCAAGATCGGCGGCTACACGCAATCCGGCGGCGAAGGGTTGGCTGCCTCGATACCGCTGTCCGCGATGGTTCTGACGTCGTTCACCCACACCGGCAGCAACGTGCCCGACGATCAGATCACACCGCATTTCGATAACAACAACAACTTCGCGCTCGACCAGATCAGCGTCTTCCTCGCCGGTAGACTCGGCGACCACACCGGCGGCTTCGTCCAGATCACCTATTCCGACATCCCCAATGCCTCTAACCTCGATAACACCGATCTGCGTCCGTACACCACGACGTTCGATCTGGGCGGCAATGAACTGCGGGTCGGCACCACGATCAACAACAATCCGACGGTGCAGGATCCATACAACTCCACCTTCGCCTGGGGCTTCCCGTTCGTCTCATCCGGGCTGGCTCCGACACCCGCCGCAACGCCAATTCTGGACGGAGCCTTCGCGGCCAACACGATCGGCTACACGGCTTACGCCTGGTACGACCACAGCCTGTACCTGGAAGCCGGCGGCTACACGACGCTCAGCACCTGGTCATTGGCCAGGCTCGGCAACGGCCTCGGTCCAGGCAGCACCCAGGGCGTGATGCCCTATCTGCGCGCGGCCTATGAGTGGAACTGGAATCAGCAGTCCGCGCATGTCGGCGCGCTGTACCTGCAATCCAATGTCAATCCGACGACGGACACGTTCGACAGCAGCGGCGCGAATGGCAGGGACCACTTTCAGGACTACGCCATCGACGCCGGTTACCAGTATCTCGGCGATGGCACCAACATCTTCACGGTCGAAAGCATCTTCACGCACGAACATCAGAACCTTGAGGGCACCACGGCCATATTCAACATTGCCAACGGCACGACTTTCGCGCCGACGGCGAGCCTAAATCAGATTCGGATCACCGGCTCGTACTGGTACCGGAACACCTACGGGCTCACGCTGGCGTGGCAGAACACGTGGGGACCAGCCAATCCGGTCGTGTTCCAGCCCGCTGAACTGGTTGGCAGCGCGAATAACAAGCCGAACAGCAATTCGTTTACCATCGAAGCCGACTGGGTGCCGTTCGGCAAAGCCGACTCAGTGTGGTCGCCCTGGGCCAATCTGAAACTTGGCGTGCAGTATGTCGCCTATACGCAGTTCAACGGCGGCAACAGCAACTATGACGGCTTCGGACGCAACGCCAGCGCCAACAACACGCTGTTCCTGTTCGCCTGGATGGCATTCTGACGCCACGACAGCAACACATTCAGGGGGCGACGAAGCGTTCCAGCCAATGGATCGTATAGTCGCCCGCCTGGAATCGCGGATCATCGACGATCCGCTGATGCAGCGGAATCGTCGTCTGAATGCCGACGATCGCAAATTCGTCCAGGGCACGGCGCATTCGGTTGACGGCGTCGAGGCGGGTGGGCGCGTGCACGATCAGCTTGGCAACCAGGCTGTCATACTGGGTCGGGACGACATACCCGGCATATAACGCTGAATCGATGCGGACACCCAACCCGCCCGGTGCATGGAATGCCGTGACCCGGCCCGGCGACGGCGTAAAGCTCACGGGGTCCTCGGCAGTGATCCGGCACTCGATGGCATGGCCGGAAAAACGGATGTCGCGCTGCGTATAGCCGAGCGGCGCACCCGCCGCGATGCGGATCTGCTCGCGCACGAGGTCGATGCCGCAGACCATCTCGGTAACCGGATGCTCCACTTGAAGGCGCGTGTTCATCTCGATGAAGGAGAAGCGGCCGTCCTGATACAGGAACTCGAGTGTGCCGGCGTTGCGATAGCCGATGCTCGACAGGGCATCGGTGACGGTGGCGCCGAGCGCATTCCGTTCGGCCGCATTCAACGCGGGTGATCCAGCCTCCTCTAGCAGTTTCTGATGGCGCCGCTGCAGGCTGCAGTCGCGTTCGCCGAAATGAACGACATTGCCGTGCGCATCGGCAAAAACCTGCAACTCGATGTGCCGCGGATGGTCGAGATACTTCTCCAGGTAGACCGCGTCGTTGGCAAATGCCGCGCGCGCCTCGGTACGCGCGATGCGAAACGCCTCCTCAAGCGAGGCGGCATCTCCGGCAACCTTCATGCCGCGGCCACCGCCCCCCGCGGCTGCCTTGATCAGCAACGGGTAACCAATGCGTTCTGCAACCGCACGCGCTGTCGCGACATCCGCAACCAGGCCATCGGAGCCGGGAACCAGCGGCACGCCGAGCCGCGCCATCGCGGCCTTTGCGGTCACCTTGTCGCCCATCATGCGGATATGCGCGGGCGACGGGCCGATGAAGGTCAGTCCATGCGCCTCCACCATCTCGGCGAAGCCAGCGTTCTCGGCGAGAAATCCATAGCCGGGATGGATCGCCTCTGCGCCGGTGATCGCGGCAGCCGACAAAATTGCCGGGATGTTCAGGTAGCTGTCCTTCGCCGGCGGCGGCCCGATGCAGACGCTTTCATCGGCCAGGCGAACATGCATCGCCTCGGCGTCCGCGGTGGAGTGCACCGCGACGGTCGGAATGCCTAGCTCGCGGCAGGCGCGCTGGATGCGAAGCGCGATCTCGCCACGGTTGGCGATGAGAATCTTTTGGAACAACGCATCATTCCAGGATCAGCAGGGCCTCGCCGTATTCGACCGGCGTACTGTTGGGCACCAGGATGCGCGTGACGATACCAGCCTTCGGCGCCCTGATCTGGTTGAACGTCTTCATCGCCTCGATCAGCAGCAGCGTCTGTCCGGCGCCCACGCTCTGGCCGACAGTCACGAAAGGCGGCGCGCCCGGCTCGGGAAACAGATAGACGACACCAACCATTGGACTGAGTATGGCCCCCGGGTGGGTGGCAGGTTCGGCCTCGGACGGCCCGGGCGGCGACGCCGGCACGGCATGCGCCACCGTCGGCGCCACGAAACCGGGCGCGATCTGCGGCGCGGCGCGCACGACGCGGATCCGGCTGTCCTTCTCGGCGATCTCGATTTCGGTCAGGCCGGTCTCGGTCAGCACGGCGGCAAGCGCGCGGATCGCATCGGGATCGAACGGAATTCGGGTCATACGTGGTTCCGGGCGCAAGCCCGGCCTTCGGAGCCTGCCACCGGGCTCGTCCCGGTCGTCATGGCCGGACTTGATCCGGCCATCATGCGCGCTCCTCGAGCAATAGATCGGCCATCGCGGTCAGTGCCAGCGCGTAACCACGAATACCGAGGCCGCAGATCACTCCGACCGCCACCTTGGAGACGTAGGAGTGCTGGCGGAATTCCTCGCGACGGTGGATGTTCGTCACATGCAGCTCGATCACCGGCAATTCGCTGGCCAGCAAAGCATCCATCAGGGCGATCGAGGTGGTGGTATAGCCGGCAGGATTGATCACGATGCCCTGTGCACGCCCGCGGCATTCCTGCACCCAGGAGACCAGCTCTCCCTCGCCATTGGTCTGGCGAAAGTCGATGGCGAGGCCCAGCTGCTCCGCCGTTTCGGCACAGAGCTGCTCCACATCGTCCAGCGTCGCACCGCCGTAGAGATGGGGCTGACGCAGGCCGAGCATGTTCATGTTCGGACCGTTCAGCACGGTGACCAGCGGCGGGGATGTCATTTGCGACATGAGAGCGCGCGTAGCATAGCCGGCCGCGCCGGTCCAATCGGTGATCGGGGGCGCCAGCGCATGGAAGCAGCGGAAACGATCGAATGAGCACGCAGCTTACCGAGAAGCAGAAGATGCTGACCGGGCAGTTTTACGACCCCAACGATGCCGAACTTCAGGCGGACCGCGCGGCGGCGGAAGCGTGGATGCTACGATACAGCGAGGCACTCGCCTGCTCTCCCGCGGAGAGGGACCGTCTGCTTCGGGAACGCCTGGCCGAGGTCGGTGACCGAGCAGTCATCCGGCCGCCCTTCCACTGCGACTATGGCTACAACATACGGCTCGGCCCGGGCGCATTTCTCAACTTCAATTGCGTGGTCCTGGACGTGGTCGCGGTGACGATCGGTGCGGGGACACAGATCGGCCCGGCCGTTCAGATATACGCGGCCGATCATCCCCGGGACGAATCGCAGCGCCGCGCGGGCGCGGAGTTCGGACGCCCTATCCACATCGGTCGCAATGTCTGGATCGGAGGTGGCGCGATCATCCTGCCCGGTGTGGTGATCGGCGACGACGCGGTGATCGGAGCGGGCAGTGTTGTCACCCGTGACGTTCCGGCAGGTGCCATCGCGGTGGGAAATCCAGCCCGCATAAGAGCCCGAACAGGAGCGTAGGCATCAGGGCTGCCATTCCTTGCCGGGCCGCTCCCGGATGACCATACTTGCGGCATGCAGACCGCCGTGGCCATGACCCTCAATGGCGAGCACCGCGCCTTCGACGGACCGATGACCGTCGCCGGCCTGCTTGCCACGCTTGGGCTGGAGACACGCAAGGTTGCCGTAGAGCGGAACGCGGAAATCGTGCCGCGGTCGCGCTACGCCGACACGTGGCTCGAGAGCGGCGACGCGCTGGAAATCGTGCATTTCATCGGGGGAGGCTGACATGGACGCAACATTGCCCGCCGACGACACCTGGGTGGTTGCCGGCCGCCACTTCCGCTCCCGCCTGATTGTCGGCACCGGCCGCTACAAGGACCTGGAGGAGACCGGCGCCGCCATCGCGGCGAGCGGCGCGGAGATCGTCACCGTGGCGGTGCGCCGGGTGAACCTGTCGGATCCCAAGGCCCCGATGCTGCAGGACCACGTGGACCCGAAGAAATACACGTATTTGCCGAACACCGCCGGTTGCCACACCGGCGACGAGGCAGTGCGCACGCTGCGGCTGGCGCGCGAGGCGGGCGGCTGGAACCTGGTGAAGCTGGAAGTGCTGGGCCCGCCTCCCACGCTGTATCCCGACATGCCGGGCACCTTCGAGGCAGCCGAGGCACTGATCAAGGACGGGTTCGAGGTGATGGTCTACACCGCGGACGACCCCGTGGCGTGCAAGCGGCTGGAGGACATGGGCTGCGTGGCGATCATGCCGCTCGGAGCACCGATCGGCTCGGGGCTGGGCATTCAGAACGCCGCGATGATCTGGATGCTGCGCGAGCAGACCAAGGTACCGTTCCTGGTGGATGCCGGCGTCGGCACGGCGTCGGATGCGGCGATCGCGATGGAGCTTGGCTGCGATGCGGTGCTGCTGAATTCGGCGATCGCGCATGCCAAGGACCCGATCAGGATGGCGGGCGCAATGAAGCTGGCGATCGAGGCGGGACGGCTTGCCTATCTCGCGGGCCGGATGCCTCGGCGACTGGGCGCCGATCCGTCCAGTCCGCTGACTGGGCTGATCCGGTAGGAGCGCGGCGGGAACGTCGGCAAGTCGCAACGCCTTCAGACAGATGCCACCGCCGTCATGCCGACGAAGAGCCTGCCCCAAGCGAGGCAATTGGTTTCCCGATACCCTCTACGCGGCGTGATCACCGACCGGCGTCACCCCTCCAGTACGCCTAACCTTCGCAGCACCGGGAACCGCTTCTCGATCATGGTGCGGATGGCATCCGCGATGATCTGGCGTGCTGTGATGGGATCGGTCACCGGATTGCCATCCCGCTGCACGTTGCGACCACTGCGGGCGAGCACCACCAACACCTCGGCCGCCAGCGGATCGACATCGCCCGCCCGTCCGGCCAGCAGTTCGCCGACGACCAGCGTCTCCAGCATGTCCACGCCTACCGCCGAGCCGATTGCCGGAGCCGCCAGCCGGGGCAGTTCGGCGGCGTCCGCGTTCGCGCGTGCGATCGCCTGGTTCAGGCGGCGGGCGGCCTCTCGCCCCGCCGCCGTACCGCCCTCCGGCAGCATCGGATGGGCGTAGCCTGCGGACACCAGCAGGGCGAACGCCTGCATCAGTTCCACCAGCGGACGGGCAGCGAAGGCGGGAGTTTCTCGCGCCGTCCGGATGCTTAGCGGGCCCTCCTCCATCATCGCAAGCAATGGCTGGTAAACCTCCGGCCGCCCAGCCACATTGCCGATAGGCGTTGCAAAGGTCGGCCCACCTTCCGGCACTGCCATCCCAAGCCCGACCAGCGCCAGCGATTCCGTCAGCCCCTGTTGTTCGGCGAGCGGCATCGGCGCGACGCCCTTGCGGTACACATCCCGCCGAAAGCCCTGGGCGCAACCAAGGTCGCGCAGCGTCTCGCGGAGATAGAGATCCCGCGTCTCCGCCAGGATCGGCGCCACATTGGCCGGCACCGCCACCGCGTCGATGTTCTCCGCCAGCGTTGCGCTGCCGATAAAGCGGCATTTCGCCTCCGCCATCTCGCCGGCGATGTCGGCGAACATCAGCGGATGCCAGTCCTGGTTGAGATACTCGTGCGCGATGTAGCGTGCGTCCTGCTTTCTGATGTCTTCCAAGCGTGGCTCAAGCGACGGATTGGCCTGAAAGAACAGCGCGCCGCCCTGCTTCAGCCGGTCGATGAAATCCAGCACGCCGGGAACGGCAAGATCGGTCCGTTCGGGGCTAGCGGCGGACAGCATGCGCATCAGCACCTGCACCGGCACCATCGCCGTCCAGCCGGTAATAACATTGTAGGCGAG
>Ga0210402_10001324_pt1 | contig 25634 bp, 18 predicted proteins | sample IncBWC7MmetaG_FD_161055 | JGI IMG/M metagenome (GOLD analysis project Ga0210402, IMG submission 161055) | Forest soil microbial communities from Barre Woods Harvard Forest LTER site, Petersham, Massachusetts, United States - Inc-BW-C-7-M | ecosystem: Environmental > Terrestrial > Soil >... | reverse complement strand
TCTTGTGCCAATGGCCGGCAAAGGCTCCCTTGCGGTCGCGGCTCTGATTGGGGGTTCGCCGCCTTGTGCCACTCCGAAGCGTTCCCACGAATCGCCGTTCCAACTGCCGGCCCTCCGCAAACTGCCGCTCCAGTTCCGCCACCAGCCGCGGCATCTTTTCCTCGAAAGGCTCCTCATCCTCGTCGCTCTCCGTCGACCCGACGTAGCGACCCGGCGTCAGCGCGTAACCGTGCGCCCGCACCTCATCCAATGTCGCCACGCGGCAGAAACCGGGGACCGCCTGCTCTGCAGCGACGCCCGCATCGGTGGTGTGGTGCTCGCTCGCGGGGTCGGCGATCAGGCGCTCCAGTTCGGCGCCGCGGCGCTCATAGTGGAGCGAAAGGAAGCGTAGGAAGATGATTGGCAGCACGTAGCGCTTGTAGTCGGCAGGCTCGATGGAGCCCCGCAGATTGACCGCTGCATGCCAGAGTTGCGCGGTGAGGGCGGCGATGCCGTAACCGTTCGATTGGGCCGTCGTTTTGGGGTTCTCACCTTGGGAGGCTTGGGCCGCGCGCCCCAGTAGTCCGATTGTACAGCGCGTAGCTCAGCGGTCCGTGCAACCCGCGGTATTCGCGGGTGTGCTAAGACGTTTCGGCGTTCGGAAGCCGGCGGCTGGTGGGGCAACGTGCCCACTGGCCCCCGCCCCTTGCCCCTGTCCCCTGGTCCCCGGCCCCCGCCCCTTGGCCGCGTTATTCGTCGGCAAAGAGCGGCCATTCGTCCCACGGTTTCGCGCATTCGTCGGTCGCCAATTCCCGCCGAGCCTTTAAACCTCGTAAACTTGTTATCAGATGTTCCGCTACCTTCCTTTAATTCTGAAGAACTGCTGGCGCAACCGCCGCCGCACGCTGCTCACCATCGCCAGCATCGGCGTCTCCATGTGCCTGCTGGGCGTGATGATCGCCATGTTCCACGCCATGTATCTCAGCGACGCCGCTCCCGAACAGGCCCTGCGTCTGGTCACCCGCAACCGCGTCTCGCTCACCGTGGTCATGCCGCAGTCCTACCAGGCGGCCATCCGGCAGATCCCTGGCGTGCGCGAGGTCATGATCTCGCAATGGTTCGGCGGCACATATATAGACGCCAAGCACTTCTTTGCCCGCTTCGCCGTGGAACCGGAAAAGCTGTTCGGCATCTACGGTGAATTGACGATCCCCGACGATCAGCGCAAAGCCTTCGAACGCGATCGCACCGGCTGCGTGGTGGGCCGCGACCTGGCCAATAAGTACAATTTCCACGTCGGCGACCGAATCACCCTGGTAGGCGACATTTTTCCGGGCGATTTCCCATTTACCATTCGCGGCATTTTCGACAGCCCGCGCGCCAGCGAGGTGCTCTACTTCAGCCGCGATTATCTGGAGCAGAGCATGGAGGAGCGGCGGCGCGGCACGGCGGGAATGTTCACCACCCTGATCGACAATCCGGCTTCCGCCACGCGCATCGCCGAAGCCATTGACAACGAGTATCGCAACGCCACGGCGCAGACCAAGACCGAGAGCGAGCAGGCTTTCGCGCTCAGCTTCGTCTCCATGATCGGCAACGTGAAGATGTTCCTGGTGGCGATCTCGGCCGCCGTCATGTTCACCATCCTGCTGGTCTCGGCCAACACCATGGCGATGTCGGTGCGCGAACGCGTGCGCGAAGTGGGCGTGCTCAAGACTCTGGGCTTCACCCCCGGCGCCATCCTGGGCATGATCCTGGGCGAAGCCCTGGCGATCTCTTTGATCGGCGGAACCATCGGTTTTCTGCTTTCCACGGGATTAGCCAGCGGCGTCTCCAAAGCGGCAGGGGGCTTACTGCCGTCTATTCCGTCCTTCCAGCCGGCCGTTGCCGCGGCGTGTATCCTGACAGCCGCGGTGATCGGTCTGGCGAGTTCTCTGGTTCCCGCGATGGGCGCGTCGCGTATTCCCATCGTGGACGCGCTTCGGAGCACGGACTAACCGGCGTTGGGGAGTATTGATCAGCCGAGGAGTATTTATTTAGATGGCTATCCCACTCGCATACAACCTCCGCAACCTGGTGGTCCGCAAAACCACCACATTGATGACGGCGCTCGGCATCGCCCTCACGGTAGCGGTGCTGCTGTCGATTCTGGCTCTGGTCAACGGCTTGCGCGCCACCCTTTCCTCGTCGGGGGATCCGCTGCAAATCGTGGTCCTCCGCAAGGGCTCGGAATCGGAAATCGTCAGCAACTTCCTGCGCGCACAGTTTCAGGATCTCAAGTTCAAGCCGGGAATTGCCGCCGGCGCGGATGGCCAGCCATTGGCGTCGCTGGAAGTGGTGACCGTCATCAACCTGGCCAGCATAGACAACCCGGAAGGCGTCAACCTCACGGTGCGCGGGTTGTCGCCAGTGGGCATTCAGATGCGCCCGGCCATCCACATTGCCAGCGGACGCTGGTTTCAACCGGGCCGCCGTGAGGTGGTGGTCGGCAAGTCCGTGGCGGCGCGTTACCCCGATGCGCACCTCGGCAAGAAGATCCAGTTCGGCCGGGGCATGTGGGACGTGGTCGGTGTGATGGACGCCGGCCAGGGCGCTCAATCCAGCGAAATCTGGGGCGATCTGAACCAGGTCAGCTCCGATCTGCAGCGCCTCGAAGTGCTCAGCTCCGCCCTGGTCCGAACCACCGATGCCGTCACTGCCACGGCCCTGATCAACGACATTAATAACGACCAGCGCCTGAACATGAATGCGCTTTCCGAGAAGGCCTATTACGAAGCGCAGACGGCGTTCGCCGCGCCCATCGAATACATCGGCATCTTCGTCTCTATCGTGATGGCCATAGGCAGCAGTTTCGCCGCCATGAACACCATGTACGCCGCGGTGGCGCGCCGCGCGCGCGAAATCGGCACCTTGCGCGTTTTGGGCTTCTCGCAGGTCAGCATCCTGTTCAGCTTTTTCGTGGAGTCGGTGCTGCTGGCCGGCCTCGGCGGCCTGCTTGGCTGCCTGCTGGTCTTGCCGCTCAACGGCATCACCACTGGGATGGGCACCTCCAACTTTTCCGAGACCGCCTTCAACTTCCACGTATCGCCGCAGATTATGGCCGGCGGCATCGGGTTTGCCATCGTGCTGGGCGCGGTGGGCGGCCTGTTCCCGGCGCGCAACGCGGCGAAAAAAGAAATCCTCACGGCCCTTCGTGAAATCTAATTCCGGAACACGATATTTGATAACCCCTATTTGATAACCGATATTTGGTAACCCATGGACGCCGAACTCAAGAATCTGCAAATCGATCGCACCAAGCGCCGATCCACCGAGCCCTCGCGCTGGTCGACGCGCTTTATCATTGCGGGAATACTCCTGTTCCTGCTGTTGGGAGCGTGGCGGTTGGTTTCCGACAAGCTCAACGCCTTGCCGGTCGTTGAAATCCACCGGGTGAAATCCATCAGCGCCGCCAACGCCCCGGAGGGTGTGGTCCTCAACGCGACGGGTTACATCGTGGCGGCCCACAAAATCGAAGTCGCCGCCAAGGTCATCGGCAAAGTGAAATTCATCGGCGTCGAAAAGGGAGACCGCGTCACCGAAGGCCAGGTCCTGGTCCGCCTGGAAGACGACGAGTATCAGGCGCAGCTTCTTCAGGCCAAGGGACAGCTCGCCAACCTCCAGGCCAAGTTGGATGAGGCCACGCACGGATCGCGCCCCGAGGAGATCGCGCAGGCGCAAGCCAACCTGGATTCCGCCAAGGCCGATCTCGGCAACGCCAAAGTCACGCTCGACCGCACCCGGAACCTGGTAGCTGAGAAGGTGGTGGCGCTACAGGCTCTGGACGACGCGCAGGCTCGCTACGATGGCGCCGTCCACCGCATCAACTCGCTGCAGAAAGCCTACGAACTAGTCAAACTGGGCCCACGCCAGGAAGAAATCGACGCTCTCCGGGGCCAGGTGGATCAGGCCCGCGGAGCCCTCAACTACGCCGAAACCAACCTCGCCAACACCATCATCCGCGCGCCCGTCACCGGCACCATTCTGGAACGGGCCGTGGAGAAAGGCGAATTCGTCACCACCAGTTTCGTGGGCGATCGGGGCGCCAAGGGCTACGTGGTTTCGCTGGCCGATCTCAACGACCTGGAGGTGGAGCTCGACATCAGCCAGAACGATTTCGCCAAGCTCCACTTCGGCCAGCATGGCACGCTGAATACCGACGCTTTTCCGGACCGCAAGTACGATGGCTTTATTAAGGAGATGTCTCCCGAGGCCAACCGCCAGAAGGCCACCGTGCAGATCAAACTGAAAGTCTCCAGGCCGGATAACTACCTGCGACCGGAAATGAACGCCAGCGTGGCTTTCATTTCGGAAAAGAAACCGGCGGGCGCCGACGGCGCCCGGCCCTCGAAGCCCGTCGTGATCGTGCCCGCTTCGGCCGTGCACGAAGGCGCGGTCTTCGTCTTTCTCGAAGGCAAGGCGGTGCGGCGCGCGGTCAAGACGGGGGCCACCAGCAGCCAGGGTATTCGCATCGAGGATGGCCTGGTGGGCGGCGAAGATCTCATCACCAACCCGCCGTCCGGTTTGAAGGACGGAGACAAAGTACGCCAAAAGGCCTGAATTCTATGAGCGAAACCGGCACCGAAACCGTCATCGAAACCCGCAATCTGAGCAAGGAATACGTACGCGACGAGTTCCACGTGATCGCGCTGAAGGACGTCAGCCTGGAGATTCACAAGGGCGAGTTTGTGGCCCTGATGGGGCCGTCCGGCTCCGGCAAGTCCACGCTGCTGCATCTGATCGCCGCCATGGACCGGCCCACCGCGGGCGAGATCCGCGTGCTGGGCCACAATCTCCGGGAACTGAACGACCGCGAAATCGCTCACTGGCGCAATGAACACGTCGGCTTCATTTTCCAGCAGTTCAATCTGCTCCCGGTGCTTTCCGCGCTGGAAAACGTGGAACTGCCGCTGAAACTCACCAATCTGAAAAAACCGGAGCGCCTCGAGCACGCCAGGACCGCCCTGAAACTGGTCGGCCTGGGTGACCGTCTGGGCCACTTCCCGCGCCAGCTTTCGGGCGGCCAGGAACAGCGTGTCGCCATCGCCCGCGCCATCGTCACCGACCCTGCGCTGATCTTGGCCGACGAGCCCACCGGCAACCTGGACGCCACGTCAGCCACGGAAATCCTGACCATTCTTTCGAAGCTCAATAAGGATTACGGGAAGACGGTTATTATGGTGACCCACGATCCCCACGCCGCCCAGTTCGCCAGCAAGATTCACCAGTTGGAGAAGGGTGAGTTGGTGGCGGCGGCCACGGTGTAGCGCGCGGCAAAGGCTTCCGGGCCCCTGTGCACCAGGCATATGTATTGGGTTCACACGATTTCCCGCTGAGTTCTGATTCAACGGGGGAACCTGTGATGAATGAGGGAGGGCAGGTGATACGCCTGGTCACGCAACTCCGTGGGATCCGTTACCGCCCAGAGGAGGACGATCGCTGCGACCACAAGCCCGATTGGCGTTCCCTGGGAGACGACCAATAGACCGGGGCTGGGTTTCTCGGCCAGCAAGTGGTTGCGGAAGTGGTTGAGCATGTTCCGACGATCATGCGACACCAGAACCCGGTTGTCCCTGGCCGCGTTCCAGGAGTTCCGGATCACCGACGGTTTCAAGCCCGGCCTCATGGGCCGACGCAAAATCGATGGCGGCTCGCGCCGCCGAACCGCCTTGACAATCGCAAACTTGAGATCGTTATCCGCCTGGAAGGGAATGCTCAAGAGCGGGACTCGCCCATCTTGGCTCTGGCACGCTGGATCTTCTCCCAGAGCATAGGGTTGGCCTGTGCCATCGGGATTCCGCTAGCCTCGAACTCGCGCTCGGTTTCTTCGAGGTATTTGTCGATCTCAGCCTGATGGTCCAGGTAGAAAGCGATCGCACCGTAAATCTGCGACCGCTTGAGCAGCGGGAAGTCTTCCTGAATCGCCTCAGGCGACTGTCCCTCGTTGAACCCGTACACGACCGAGTCCAGCGAAATGCGCGTTCCGGCCACATAGTAGCCTTCGTTGCGCTGTTCGATGTACTCGCTGTGCATGGCCGCGTTTTCAGTATACGCCTTCGTGGAAACGGATCGCATGCTCGCGTAGCCCTTCCCGTTGGATACTGGGGGCGTGAGGCTAACCTCAGGGCAGGCCCATTCAATCGCGCAGATTACCTTCCTGCTTATGGTGCTGGTTTGGTGTGCGTCGAGAGCCTCGGCGCAAGATCCGTTTGAAATTCATGTCTACGAGTATGAGCCGCTGTCGTGGCGCCAATACAGCCTGGAGGCACATCTGACCTTCGAGGCTCAAGGAACGCCGGCGCGGAATTCGACGCTGCTTCCTACCAGGCACCAGACTCATCTTACGCTCGAGCCGACGTTTGGCGTTTCGCCGGATTTCGCCATTGGGTTCATGTTTCTCAATGCCTGGCAGCCTGGCTATTCGCCGCAGTTCGCAGGTTGGCGGATGTTGCCGCATTTCTACGTCCCTGAGTCATGGGGTTTGCCGGTGCGCCTTGGTTTTGTGGCGGAATTCTCGTTTCAAAAGACGCGGTACGAAGAGAATTCCCGCAGGGTCGAACTGCGCCCGATCCTGGACCGCGATTTCGCGCGATGGCAAGTTGTTTTCAATCCCGTTTTCGAACGTGCGCTGCACGGCGAAGGCACCCGGCGCGGGTGGAACTTCGAGCCGGCTCTGCTGCTGCGATGGAAGCGCAAAGCCTTTTCGCCCTCGCTGGAGTACTACGGAGGGATCGAGAGCATTAACGTCGTTCCACGGGCTCAGCCGCAGGTGCACCAGTTGTTTATCGGGGGCGACTGGGAACTGCGGCCGGGATTCGGCGTCAACCTGGGCACGGGCTTTGATGTCGGAAGCAAAGGGCCGGGAGTGGTTCTGAAGAGCCGCTTCGAATGGGACTGGAAGGCCCATCGTTGATCTTCTGCCGGTGGCCCGCCAGATACGCCGCGACGAAATGGCTTCCGCGGCGGACGTCGAAATCGTGGGTGATGCCGAGTCTCCACCCAGGTGCCGCCGATCATGACCTCGCCCCCGGCCCCCGGCCCCAGGAGATCGGCATCGGTCTTTGGCCGGATAGCGCAGTGTCTCCCAGCCAAGCGTATATACTATTGTCAAGCACCTGGTGGGCTGGATGACTACACGCGCTACGTTGCTGCTGCTTTTCTTCGCTGTGCCAAGCTGGGCGCAGATGACCGCCGGCATCTCCGGCCGCGTCGAGGATGCCTCTGGGGCGCCGGTGGCCGGCGTCAACGTCAAGGTGAGGTCGGTCGAAACCGGGGCCACGCGCGTCGTCACCACCGACGAGGCGGGCAAGTTCCGCGCGCTCTCGCTGCCGTTGGGGCCGCAGGAAGTCCGCGCGGAACAGCGCAACTTCAAAACGGCTGTGCGCACCGGAATCAACCTCGAAGTCGGCCAGGAGGCCGTGGTCAATCTGCGGCTGGAAGTGGGCGATTTCGTCCAACAGGTTGTCGTGGTGCAGGAGGCCCCGGTGGTCAACACCACCACGGCTTCGGTCTCCGGCATGGTGGGCGAGCGCCAGATCAAGGAACTGCCGCTCAATGGCCGCAGTTGGGACAATCTGATCACGCTGAACTCCGGGGCCATCAACTACACGCTCAAAAGCCCGCAGACCAGCACCAGCAACGGGAACACTTTTTCGGTGGCGGGGCGCCGGCCCATGGACACTCTGGTGCTGCTCAACGGCATCGAATACACCGGGTCGAGCCAACTGGCGGTGACGCCCGGCGGCGTGAGCGGGGACTTGTTAGGGATTGACGCGGTGCGTGAGTTCAACGTGCTCACCGATACCTACTCGGCGGAGTACGGCAAGCGCGCCGGGGCACAGGTCAGCGTGGTGACGCAGAGCGGCGGCAACCAGGTGCACGGGTCGATGTTCGAGTTTCTGCGCAACAACGCGCTGGATGCGCGCAACTTCTTTGACCAGGGGCCGGCGCCGCCTTTCCGGCGGAACCAGTTCGGCGGCGCGCTGGGCGGCCCGGTGAAGAAGGACCGGCTGTTTCTGTTCGGCAATTACGAAGGATTCCGCCAGCGGCTGGCGGTGAGCAACGTGTCCGTGGTGCCCGACCAGCAGGCGCGGCAGGGCCTGGTGCCGAATGCCGCCGGGGTCTACACGCCGGTGGCGAACTTGAATGCGCGGATACTGCCATACATGTCGTTCTGGCCCGGCCCGAACGGCGCCGAGCTGCTGGCGAACGGCCTGCCGACGGGCACGGCGCTTTCGTACAACAACCCGCGGCAAGCGATCCGCGAGGACTTCGGCACGGTGCGGACGGACTACACTATCCGCGCGGGGGATTCGCTCTCGGCCTCTTACACGGTGGACGATGGCAACAGCCTGATCCCGCAGGCCGACCCGCTGTTCGGCTCCTCCGTGATGCTGCGCAGCCAGGTGGCCAGCTTGCAGGAAACGCACATTGTGTCGCCGAACGTTTTGAACCGGTTCAGCGCGGGCTATTCGCGGGCGGGCTTCGGCTACGATTCGTCCCCGCTGGCCTCGTTTGACCCGGGGCTCTCATTTGTGACGGGTGGGGGACCGGGAGGGATCGTGATCGGCGGCGGCGCCACCACCACGGGGGTGGCTTCGCTGACGGCGGCGGGGCCGAACAACGCCGCCAACGTGTGGAATCGGCGGAACCTGTTTACCATTTCCGACAGCGTGCTGGTGAGCCACGGCATCCACCAAATCAGCGCGGGGGTGTGGTTTCAGCGGCTGCGCGATAATGAGAACACCGCGTCGCGCCGCCTGGGGCAGGCCAGTTTCGCCAGCCTGACTACGTTCCTGCAAGGCACGGTGACCACGTTCCAGGTGGTTCCGAACCCAACCGAATTGGGCTGGCGAAGCCTGTTCGGCGCCTGGTATTTGCAGGACACCATCAAGCTGCGCCGCAACCTGACGTTGCAGGTGGGGCTCCGCCACGAATTCACCACCGGGTGGAATGAGGTTGAGGGAAGGGCGGCCAACTACATCACAGATGGACAGGGCGTTCTTCTGACGGCGCCGCACGTGGGCGATTCGGCCTACACCACGAACAATAGCAAGCTGCTGTTCGGGCCGCGCGTTTCGCTGGCCTGGGACACGTTCGGAAACGGCAAGACGGCGGTCCGCGCCGGGTTCGGCACTTACTATTCGGTGATCGACGCGCTCAGTTTTCTACTGAACTCGCTGCCGCCGGCCAACGGGTCGCTTTCGTTTGCCAACGCGTCCCTGTTCGCCAACGAGCCGCTGACGCCAGGCGCGCCGGTGCCGCCATCCTGCGGGCCGGGCGTGCCCACGCCCTGCACTACGTATGCCCCGCAGGGCGTGCAGGCCGATGCCAAAACGCCCACTGTCCAGGAGTGGAACCTGGCGGTGGAGCACCAGTTGAGTTCGACCATGGCGCTGCGGCTGGCATACGTCGGGTCGTTCGGTTACCACGGCCTGCTGAGCGTGGACCCCAACAGCATTCCGCCGCAGGTTTGTACCAACGCCGCCGGTTGCCAGGCGGGCGGCACGGCAGTGGCTGCGAACCAGGGCCGCGTGGCTCAAGGCGCGCAGTATATTCCGGTGGGCACCCGGCCCAACCCGTATTTGTCGGGCGGCTTCTTTTGGTACACGGAGGGCAACAGCAGCTACAACGCGCTGCAAGCCGAAGTGACGCGCCGCCTCAGCCGCGGTCTGCAATTCCGCGCCAATTATACGTGGTCGAAGAACCTGGACATGAATTCCGGGCTAACCGGAGCCCAGGCAAACAATCAGGCGCAAATGATTTTGGACCGTAACGATCTGCGCCGCGACTGGGGTCTCTCGGCATTCAACGTGACCCAGCAGGCCAGCATCTCGATGCATTACGAACTGCCATTCGGCCGCGGCAAGCGGACGGGCGGCTGGCAGGTGAATTCCATTGCGACGCTGCTCACGGGCTTCCCGTTCACGCCGCAGATTGGCGCCAACCGGTCGGGCGACGGCGACACGCGGAACCCCGACCGGCCGTCGTTGAACCCATCATTCCAAGGCCCGGTGCTGTTGCAGAGTCAGACCCAATGGTTCAACCCGAACGCGTTCGTGCTGCCCACCGCGGGCACGTTTGGGAACCTGGGCAGGGGAACGTTCAACGGCCCGGGCCTGGCGAACCTGGATGTTTCGCTGCTGAAGAACACAGCCGTGAGCGAAAGGCTGAACGCTCAGTTCCGGGCGGAGTTTTTCAACGTGCTCAACCACACCAACCTGGGAACGCCGAACGCCATCGCGTTTGCGGGCACAGCCTACAGCGGGTCGGCGGGGCTGATTACGAGCACGGCGACTACTTCGCGGCAGATTCAGTTTGGGTTGAAGCTGATCTGGTAGGGGAGCTTGCTAATGTGACCAGAAGTGGTCATAATAGTGAAATGACCAACGTTGGCATTGCAGAGTTCAAGACTCATCTCAGCGAGTATGTTCGCGCCGCTCAGAAGGGCAAGGAGATCATCATCAAAGACCGCGATACGCCCGTGGCCAAACTGGTTCCTATCGACGACGCGCGCCCGGCGCTGCCGAAGATCATTCGAGCTACGCGCTCCTGGGCGGAGTTTGAGCGCATGCTCGATGCTGCGCCCGACCCGCCCCAGATTCCGGCTGACGCGATAGATCGCGCCATCGAGGAGACTAGAAAGGACGTCTACGATTAAGTGGATCGCAGGCGAGCTTACTTAGACACGTCCGTCATTTTGCGAAGGTTGCTCAGGCATCCCTACGCCTTGAAAGGGCTTACCGGTTGGGATCTGGTGGCGAGCGATCTGATGGAGGTAGAGGCGCTCCGCACTCTATACCGAGTCCATTCGGAGGGGCTTCTGAGCGACGACGTTTTGGGTGCGCGAATGGCGGAACTGCGGGAAGGCGTGGCCGCTCTGGAACAATTCCCGATTACCAAGTCCGTGCTCAGGCGGGCCGGCGGACCTTTTCCGGGTATTCTCAAGGCCCTCGACGCAATTCATTTGGCTACCGCGCTGCTGTGGTCTGAGCACTTCGGCGAGAACGTTGTGATGATTACCCACGATCGCCAACTCGCCAGGGTGGCACGTGCCAGTGGACTCGAAGTCTACCCTTGGCCGATGCCAACACCCAGTGGGCCGCCAAGTGTATAGAGGACCTTCGGGACCTGCATAGTGTTAGCCGCGTGACACCGCCAGGTCGACGCCGTAGCCTAGGAAGCCGGCAGCAGGGCACCCGCGGCTTTCACGGCAGAGGCGATCCGGGCCACCTTGGCCCAAAAAGATCGTCAAACAAAGGACTTAGAGGCCATTTCCAGACAATTTGGCCCGTTTTGGATATGCGGAGCCTCATTCGGCATCGGGCGTCTCCACCACCTGGTCGAACACCAGCACTTCGCAACGTTCGATTCGTCTGCCCTACCGCTGCCGGCGGCCCGGGCCTGAAGGGGCTGCGGGGCGGCCATCGCCGGTGATTACGTATTCGGCTTGGTCGCGGGGGCCGCCTGACTTGGCCAGCTTAACGGTACCGAGCGCATCGTTGCCGGCCAGGACGAGGACCATGTGTGCCGCGTCGAGCGGGTTCCTGGCGGCCAAGCTCAGAGCTTCACGTTCCCCGGCGCGGATTGTGCCTTCGATCTTGAACGCGGCGGCGGTATAGTCCAGGCCGATCTTGCCGGACCAGGCGGCCAGCGCCGCATTGGATTCGGGACGGCCGACGAAGATGACGTCGCGGTGCTGCAGTAAGTCGTCGGACACCTCGAAATCCTTATAGATCGGGACCTCGCTTTCGTATTGGTCGAGATAGCGGGTCTGTAACTGCTCGGCGGCATAACGGTTGGCGCCGGCTTCGCGTAGCGTGCCGTACACCAGCACGGCCGAGCTCAAGCGGCGGGCGATGTCGCCGACCAGATAGGCCGGGCCATTCTCCGGCTCCTTGAATTCGAAGGGGACTCCTGCCTTGTCGAGGAACGACTGCGCTGTCACCGTCCTGGTTGTGTTGGCCGTGAAATAATCGGCCATCAATTTCAAGAAGGCATCGTCACCCATCTTGCGGCGCAGCCCATCCAGGAACAGCACGCCTTTCGTTTCCTCCATGCGGAAGCGGTTGATGGGGTTATCGGCCGCCAACTTCAGGCCGCGCCAGGCGATTTGGCGCGCCTTCACGGCTTTCTCGACGTCATCCGATGAGAGCACCTCGAGATAGGCGACCGAGCCGGCGGCGAACCAGGTATCGGCATCGGAAGCGGGGACGATCCAGCCTTTCCAGAGGCGGTCCTGAAATGCGGCGCCCCGTGCGGTAAGGTCAAGCCCGGTACGGTCAGGCGCTGGACGGTCAGGCCCGTAACGGTCAGGCGCTGGACGGTCAGCCGCGGAACGGGCTGGCGCGGCCCCGGCCGGCTTCGTCGGATGCAGACGGGCGGTTTCGTTTTCGCCAATGGCGGCGCTCAGACTGGCCGTCGGCTCGGCGCTGAAAAGATAATAGCCGGAAGGGTAGAGGCCATCGTTCTTTTCGTAAGTGCTGCGGCCGCCGGCCACCCACTCCCGCTGGTTCGGCTTGCCGATGGCGCCCCAGACCATCAGGCGGTTGGCCATATCGGCGGTGACCACCTTGGCGTCCATCGTGCTGGCGCTGACCAGCGGCGCGGTGCGGAAAGCGAGGAAGCCGAACTGCTCGTCGATCTGGCCGCGATACTTCTGGTAGAGATCCTGCCATGCCAGGTCGCGTATGGCCGGAACGTAGGGAACGTATTCGGGCTGGCCGTGCGGATCGGGCAGATACTCGGTGCGGATGGTGAGGTCTTTGGCGTTGTTATTGCCCCAGTAGAAGCCTTCCGTGTTCTGGAACCATTCGTTGCGGGTACTGCGCCACAGCTTGGTGTGATTGGTGCCGAGTTCGTACATGGCGATCTCGTTGTTCTTGGCATCGCCCATGATCCACTCATTGGTGTAGAGGCCGTTGTTCTTAGTGCCCAGGCGCTCCACCATTTCGGTGATGCTGCCGGCGTATTGAATGGCCATGCGGGCGCGGTAGGCCACAGGCGTGCCCTGCGCATTGAAGGGCGTCTGGCGGATGGTGGTTTCGGTGAGGACCACGCCGGCATCGTTCTGATACCAGTCGGTGCCGCTCTCGATGCCGCCGGGGTAGCTCTGCATCAACATGCGGTGACCGGATTCGGGCTTGATATCGAGCCAGACGTTGGTCTGTTCGGCCAGGGTGAGAGGCCACCAGGTGACGTGGCCGACCACTATCTTGCCGTCCCTGGTGGCGGCGCCGGTGGCGGCGAAGGCGCTGCAGCGGTCAGTGACCGGGACGTCGCGCTTCTTATCGAAATAAGCCGGGGAGTCGAACCGGAGGCCTTCCAGACCGGTGGGTGTGATGGTCATGGCCGACCGCAGTTCGCCCATTTCCACGGTGACGTTGGCGACCACGATATCGACCAGGTCGATCGGGCGGCCCTGCCATCTGGCGCCGGCATCGGAAGCGCCCTCGGCAATGCCGCGCATTTCTTCGAGGATTTCGCGATCGAAGCCGCGCAGGAAGAAAGCGTTGGCGGTGGTGCGTAGGCCGGCCCATCCCTGCGCGTTAGTGCTGGGTCCCGCGCCCAGGTCGGCGGCGCACCGGTCCAGGTACTCGGGGATTTCGCGGGCCATCAGATAGCCGTGCTGATAGCCGCGTTCGTAGGGCTTGCCTTCGATGTGCAGGTAGATCCATCCGGCGGCGGGATAGCGATAGGCGGGGCCGAAGGTCTTGACGGCTTCGCGCGTGGGCCACTCGTCGGCCGAGCCTACTTCATCGAGGCTGACGCCATCGAACCAAGCCTTGCCGCGGAATCCACCGCCATTGCCTACGGTGAGGACGATGTTGTCCGACGCGCGGCTGGCGACGAACCGAAGGCTGAGGCGGGTCCACGGCTGGGTATTGCCGACAGACGCGGAGTGGACGTCGAAGGGCATGGAGGCCATGCTCAAGGCGGCGCCGATGGCTATAGGGGAGCGGTCGAGGTCGCGCACGGTGAGCGCCTCCGTACGCACCCAGCCGCTGAGTTCGTAGCGCTTGCCGATGGTGAGGGATACAGGGGCGGAGCGCACCAGCGCGTCAGGCGACGGGCCGCCGGGTTCGACGCGCAGCGATTTGCCGGTGCCGTGGTGAATGGCGGCATCGGCGGAGGCGGCGCCGTGGACAGTGGTCCAGCCATGGTTGGGCTGATCGAACCCAGCCTGGTAAACCGTGGTGGCGGCCTGGGCGGCTGCGGCGGCTAGAAGACAGATGGCGAGTCGAGACATGGGCACTCCTGATGGGATTAGGATATCAGAGGGTAGGTGACGCTGCGGGGTTACGTGGTTGTCGCCCGGAGCCGTGTGCACCAACTCCAGTTGGCGAAGACACCACCACCGTGGGCCGGCCTTCACGGCGGCGCCTCCTGGACTGACCAATTTCGGAGTAGCCGACGGCACAAGCGGGCGTCCGGGTTCCGCATTGTGGAAGGGCGCCGCCGGAACGTGACCCGAGCCATCACCACACACCGCTTCGGATTGTGGGCTTCGTTCGAGACTGACTTTACCTGGAGGGTGAAGGCCGGTCCCCCCGATCGAAACTTGGCAGGGACGGTCAGCGGCAGGCTTTCACGCCATTTACCCGTTCAGGTGGTTTGGGCGACCCAACCCTGGGCATAGTAGCCGCCCGCCGCCAGCAACTGGTCGTGCGAGCCGCTCTCGATGACCCGGCCTTCGGACATGACGTGAATCGTGTCGGCGATCATGGCGGTGGTGAAGCGATGCGTGATCACAATCGCGGTCCGGCCGGCCGCCAACTGGCGGAACCGGCGCAGCCAGTCGGCGGCCGCCCAAGGGTCCATGGCGCTGGTGGGCTCGTCCAGGATCAGAATGGGGGACTGCCGCAGAAACGCCCGCGCCAGCGCGATCCGCTGCCATTGGCCCGCGCTCAACTCGGTACCGTTTTCAAACCACCGGCCGAGCACCTGGTCGTATCCGGCCGGCAGGCCGGCGATAATCGCGGCGGCGCCGGCGGCCTCGGTGGCCTTCTGGATAACGGGGAGAGGCGGCAACGCCGCCAGGTCTCCGAATGCAATGTTCTCCGCCGCCGTGGCGTTGTAATGCACCGGCTGCTGGAAGAGGACCGAGATAGAGCCGCGGAGAGTGTCCAACTCCAACCTTCGCAGATCGACGCCATCCAGTTCGACAACGCCGGATTCGGGATCGTAAAAGCGGCACAACAGCTTAATCAGAGTGCTCTTGCCGGCGCCGTTGGTGCCCACAATGGCGGTAATCCGGCCGGCGGGAATCTCCAGATCCAGATCCTTCAGCGCCAGCCTGTCGGTTCCCGGATATCGGAACGAGACCTGCCGGAAGCGGATGCTCTGGCGCACGGGAGCGGCCGGCAGCGATGGTTCAGAGTTGACGACCCGGGGTTTGAGTTCCAGGAATTCGAACAGATCGCCCAGGAACAGGACGTTGCCGTAGAGGTGCCCCACGTTTTCAAGCAGCGACCGGCTGAGCCTCATTCCTTGTTGAAATGCCTGGTAGAACAACGCCAGATCGCCCAACGTCAACTGACCGCGAAACACCCGCCACGCTACCCAGCCAATCGACACACCCGAAACGACCAATACGAACAGCCCCGCGCCCAGTTCGGCGACACCCTGCTTCGCGGTCAACTGCAAACGCTCGGTGCGTAGCCGCGTGCGCAGCGTCCGGTAGGCTGACTGGAAGTGCTCACCCAACCCGAAAAGGCGGATCTCCGCCGCCGTCTCGCCGGCTGTCAGCAGCCAGTCGTAATACGAGGTGCGCCGTTCATCCGAGGTCACGCGTTGCCGCCAGTAGTGCTGGTCCATGGCATGGCGCAGCACCACGAATAGTGCCGGCAGCGTGCTGACGACGAGCGCTACCGGCAGCCAGGCGCCGAATGGAATTACGACCACGACCATGGAGGCGAGCGTGATACCGTTCTGAAAGATGGTCCCGAGGTTTTCCAGCAGCGCGATCGGGCGATACCCGGCTTGCGACCGCGCACGGTGGAGATGATCGTAGAACTCGGCGTTATCGTAGAAGGCCAGATCGACGGCTACCGATTTCCGTTGAATGAGGTCGCTGATATGGTCCTGGACCAGCTCGGCTTGCGAGGTTCGCAGCCAACTGGCCGACACGCCAGCCACCTCACCGATCAAAATCAGCGCTCCCATCGCCGCCACCAGCAGCAGCGTGTGGCTGTTAATCGCTCCCGATGCCGGAGAACGTATCGCGGCGACCAGGCTGTTGACCAGGGTACGAGTCAGGTAAACCGTCGCCACTGGAAGCAGTCCCTGGAAGACCAGGAGCGCGGCCCAGATAGCCGAATGCTTCGGGGCGGCATACCACACCAGACGCAGCGCCTGGACTATGTAAGGAAACTGGGCGGCGATCTTGCGAAACTTGGAGAGGAGGTAGGAGCGGCTAGCCATAATTTACTGCGTTGCAGCGGGCCGTTTTACCGGCGGAGGCGTCCCAGCGCGGCGCACGCCACCCGAAATGGCCGAATGAGATAGTAGCCGGCGGAGATGGTCTCCGGGAGCTGCAGGAAGTTTACATCGGTCTGTTTCGGTTCGATGGCGCGGTGCCAAAGATACCGAAGTTTCCCCGATCCACCCTCGATCATCCTTAAATGGAGCAGCGCTCCCGAAGGCGCGTCCTCGAATATCGCGGCGCCGCGGCGGATGTTTGACAACAAATCAGCGGCAATGCCGGCGACCGCGCTGTCCTGCTTCACCCGCTTCCAAACCTCGGGCGGGACGGGCGCCTGGAAGAGTCCGGCCGCGAGTTCCAATCCGACAGCCACCGGCCGCCAGCGGTGCGCACGTCCGGCTTCACGCAGCACATCGTCCCAATCCATGCCGCAATTGCGCACCAGGGCCGCCACATCGCAGATGGATCGGAGTGACCAGCACTCGCGTGCGGCGTGAAGCGACACGTACAGCAACAGATCCTCGCGGCAGAGCGTTCGGGCGGTGAGACCGCTGGCGCGTACGACGATGGAACGCTCCGCGGCGCGGGCGGCATCGAAGGGCAGAAAGTAGCGCGGTGAGAACTGCCAGTGCAGGTCCACTTCGCACGGCGGATTCCGCCTGCGGACGGCGATTTCGATGTCGCCGGCAAGGTCGATATTGAAACCCGGCGATTTCTTCTCGTAACCGTCCCCTTTGAGGATTTCGAGTGCGGTTACGATCTGATGATGGGGGACGAAAATGTCCAGGTCGGAGGAATCGCGCAGGGCGAGGTCCCCGTAAGCCAAATACGCCAGGGTAGGACCCTTGAAGGCGATCGCAGCCATGCCGGCAGCCTCTAACCTCCGCAGGATGCGCGAAAGTTCACCAGCCATGACGAGGCTACGTATGGCTTTGGAAGCGGCCCGGCCCCGGATGTCTGCCAAGATGGCCGGTGGCATCTGGTCCGAGGGGCATTGATACAAGATACCGGAAAGTAACGGCAGCATTCCCGCCCCGTCCGCCAAATCGACCAGCATAGGCCAGTTCAAAGAGCCAGAGAGGAGCTGAGACAGGCGGCGGACTGCTTCCGGGGGCGCCGCGCCGCAGGCGATCAAAGCTTCGAGTTCGGGCTGGAGAACGGCCGGCATATCGATCAGCCGGGGTACCGGACCGAAAGTGCGGCCACGCGGTCGAGGGCGGCCTTCCAATCGCGGAAGCGGTCAGGAAACCGGAGGGCGACCTCCACGGAGATTTGCCGCAGGCTCTGGCCGGATCCGAACCTGTCCAGTATGGCGAGATCGACCGTGGCATCCTTCGTTGACGGCGGCACAAACGTGTCCGCGCCCATACGAAGGTTCGCGGCCGAGAACGGCATGGCGAAAAATGAGCTCTGCTTCTGGTCTGTCTTGATGGAGCCGCCGGAAGAGCGGATGCAGGTGTTCCAAGTCCAGGTGTAGTCGCCACCGGCCAGATCCGCGCGGATGGCGATCCGCACACTGTCGCCCGGCTCGACGGCGATGGGCTCCAGAAGCGGGAAGAACCCCTGGCCGTAGATCGCCTTCGGCCGGCTGGGGGCATTGGAGAAGCCCACACCATCCAGGAGCACGGTATCGAACCAGAGGCAGAGGCCGTGCGCCGTGCCGGGGCGCAGTATGGGAGCTTGCCCGTGTCCTGCCACCGACGGGCTGGTCAAGTTGCGGTAGTCGACCTGGGCCCACTGCACGGGTTCGGAGACCAGTTGCTGCGGTGTGGCACGAAGCTTCTTCCAACTATTGAGGACCATGCGCCGGCCGGCGGAGAGATCTAACCCATCCGAGTCCCAACCGCCCGTCAGTTCACCGTATGCGGCCGGGTCCTCAACCAGCGCGGCCCAGAGAGTGTCGCATTGCGGGATGAATATGCCGCCAGGTTTGAGAAAGCGCTCGCGCGCATCCGCCAAGGCCCGGAAGTTCTCGCCTAATAGCGGCAAGACGCCGCGAATATCGGAGACCACCACATCGGCCCGTTCCGGGAGTGTGACGGCTTCCGAGCAGGCGTTAATGAACTCGATCCGATCTTCCATGCCGTTGGCGCGCGCCATGGAACGGCCCACTTCGAGAGCTTCGCTGGGTTCGATGGCATAGACTTTGACTGCGCCCGACTGGACGGCAATCAAGGACATAATGCCGGCACCGGCGCCGAGATCGACTACCACGCTGCCCGGCTGGACGGATCGCTTGAGAGCTTCCGCGTAAGCACCCATTCGAACCCGGTCGGCAACCATGGAACCGTAATCAGCAAGGCTGTACATCAGGCGGCGGCCTCCGTAACAGTGAGTGCCCCGTAGTCTTGCAGCAGCGCATCGCAGAGGCTGCCAATGTTGGCGATCTCCTCCGGTGGATGTACGAGACGAATGGGGACGTGAGCGACCAGACGGCGGAGCACGTCAAACTCCCGGGCGCGCATTGCCGCGTCGAGCAAGTATGGCGTGTAGGTGTTGGCAGCCAGTGCCATGAACGCGTCAACGGCCGTCAACTCACGAATCTCCGGAGTGGCCCCGGGATTGCGGCTGCCGATCATGTAAACCGCTGCCAACGGAGCGGGAGTCGGATGGAACTGGGCTAGCCCGGTAAGAGCCAGATAACCCTTTCCCCAAGTGGGGGTGATTTGCGGCAGAGCTTCTTCGGAGCCGCAAAGAGCGGCTGCCGAATGAGGCCAGAGATTGATGCGCGGGTAGCCGGGCCGTACGAAAAATTCGCTGCCGCGGTCATCCAGCGCCGCCACATCCTCGGCGACGATAGCATGTCCCCGTTGCGCGAAGGCTGCGGCTGTAGTGGACTTACCAGCCCCAGGCGGTCCGCAAAATGCAACGGCGCGGCCGTCAATCATGACCGTGCTGGCATGCAGGCAAACCACCCCACGAAGGCGCAGCACGAAACCCATTACGGGGCCGACGAGATAGGTGCAGGTATCCTCGAAACTCGAGCCTTGGGGAATGGTCGCGATTACGCGTCTCCCCTCCGGGCTCACGAGAAACTCGGTCCCATCACCGTAAGCAAAATGATAGCCGGCAGCCACGCGCCGGACGGCAATATAGTCGCCGCTGTGGACGAGGGGCCCGGACAAGTCGTGCGCGCGCAGCGCGGTCTCGAACGTCACCCTGATATCGGCACAGTCAACGGTATCGGCACAGTCAGAAGACACCGGTGGCAAGCCGGGCAACGGAGCGTTGGCTTCGACTTGACAGCCGTATAGCAGAAATCCCGCAACGCCGGCATGGTGATATTGCTCCATGGCGCCGTCTACTGGCTCATCATGGCGCCCATTACCGTACCGGAGTCGGGCAAGCCCATATTCCCCGAAAACTGGGTCAGCTTCGCAATGTCTCCGTAGACACGAAGCTCGGGCGAGCTATAGGGAACCCGGACATCGATGTCACCTTCTTCGAGTATCTGATCTTCTTTAGGTGTTTTATCTTTTCCAAGCATTTGGTTTCTCCTGATATTGAAGCCAACAATTGAGTGTTGCCACTCTCAAATCAACCCACAACTGCTCGGCGGCGGCTGTGGAAGTTAGGACCGGAATTGCGTTTGGGTTAACGAAATCGTTTAAGCGTGCCCGCGGCTGGATGGGCTGGGTGAGCCCGAGCCCATGCTGTTTGAATGCCGTACGCAGCGGGTCGCCTTGCAAGAGGGTCTTCGGCCGAGTCCGCACGGGCTCCGGCACCATGCCCCGAAGCGCCAGGCGGAGGAGGTATTTATCCATGGAGAAGGGCAGCTCCGGTATGGCCATAAGATATCGCACGAGCCGCAAATCAAAGAATGGATGGCGGTGTTCGACGGCGGCGTCCAAGCACGCAGCATCCTCCGCCTCGAACGCTGCCGGCCAGGTAACCGCGCACAAACTCCTTCGGGCCAGGGGGCGAAGTTGGTTGGTCAGGGCCGTGCGCCGATAGGTAACCGCCCGTTCGTCAAGGCGGCAACGGCGAACAAAGTCGGCGTTCAACCAGCCCGGCAAGTCTACCCGGGGCTCCGACTGACGCCCGAGCAGATGCTGCAGGGTCGAGCGCAGCCGGAACTGCGGCAGCGTCCGAAAATCCCACATATAGCGGGCGAAGTTGAGAGCGGTATGAACCGGGGGGATCGCCTGGACGGCTGCCCAGCTCATCAAGGGTGAAACAGACAGGAGCGGATCGGCCCCATATCCGGTTAGGATAACCGGTGTTTTCGCCGCGATGCGGTGGTGGAAATCCGGCAGGAGCGGTTGGTTCCAAGGTTCCGGTATGCCGAAATTCTCTACGCGCGCATACGGCCGGTCGCCATCGAGCGGTGTGAAAACGATGCTCATTCCAAGCGATTCGGCGACCAGGCCGGCAAAGTGGCGTTCCTCGTCGGGAATCAGCCAGTCGTATACGAGTGTGTGGGCGTGGAGTGCTGTACCAGGGCTGACCTTCCGGGCGAAAGCGGCCACGGCCGGCGAGTCCAGACCGCCGCTCATCGTCACCGCTACTCGTGCCGTGCGGAGGCGGTCGGCAGTGGCAGTTTCGAGCAAGGAGCGGAAGCCCTCCACATAATCGCGGGTGCGGCGGTACCGGATGGGCTCGTCTTCCGGAAGCGACCAGTACCGGCGCGTGGAGACACCATTGACGGTTGCCACCAGGACATGGGCGGCCGGCAAACGGCGGATGTCGGCGAAAATAGTGGTCGCAGTGTCCTGATTGGCATCAAATAGCAGGAAATCGCCGATCGCCAGTTCGTTCAACCGATCGGAGACGGCGGGGTGAAGCCTGATGCAGTTCAGGGTGTTGCTGAACACCAGAGTTCCGCCGTGGTGGGCGTAGAAGAACGGCTTGATGCCGAAATGGTCGCGTGCGCAGAACAGCTTGCGGGATGGCGCGTCCCAGATGGCGAAGGCGAAATCGCCAAGAAGATGATCGACACAGGCTTCACCCCAGAGCGCATAGGCGTGCAGGATGAGCTCGTAATCCGGGCGCGCCAGGGCCGATTGCGGAAGCTCCAACTCGCGGGCCAGATCTTCACGGGCGTCGATTCGGGCGTCCGCGGTGATCCACACCTGACCGTCTATGGCCTGCCTGTCCATGCCTAGCCTATCCGTGCCTTGCCCGTACAGGGACGCGGGCTGGCGCTCGGATTCGGCTTCGAAAGTGGTCTTGAGCAGGGTATGTCCCAAAGCGACGGATGCGCCGGTCCAGACGTGCTGGCCATCCGGGCCGCGGAAGGCGAGCGAGGCTGTCATGGATTCGATGAGGGCGCGGTCCGCCGGTCGGCCGTCGAGATGGATCATGCCGGCAATGCCGCTCATATTCCGGCGCTCCAGGCCAGCCGCGGAACGTCCTGGGCATTCGAGCGGCCAACCCTAGCATTCAAGCGGCCAACCCTGGCATTCCAGCGGTCAACCTCAGTATTCAAGCGGTCAAGCAGGACGGCCCCGTATTCGAACCGGGCGAGAAGCGCCCAGTCAGGAGTCTCAGCATAATGACTGAGACGCAAACCACTGAGCCCCAAACCAATGCCACGGCGAGCGCTGACAGGCCGCCACAACTCAAGGTGTGTGAGTTTACGAAGCCAGCGGCTCACGGATTCCTATCAGCCCTTCGGCCGAAAGTCTGGAGAGGAGGTCGAAAAGATCCTTCTCGCAACGCTCGGGCGTAACCTTATAGCGGGCCAGAACCGCGTCTCGAATTGTGCGGACGGGCCTGGCGTCGGCCAACGCTTTCCAGATGAACGAGCCCAGTGGATTCAGACCGAAATAGACACCAGCATTCAGGCCTAAAATGACATGCTCGTCCCCAAGTTCGCTGGAGACCTGGTCGGGTTGCAAGTACACTATGCTCTCTAGATCCATCTTATATGCACTCTATTATACTGTATTGTACAGTTTTTCAAGGATGAATCCGATTATCTATAGATAGCAGGCGTATTGCGGAAGTACTAAGTTAAGGTTAGCGACCACTCCGGCGAAACGGTCGCGGAAGCCGAGGGGGGAGCGCGAAGCGGGCCGGGCAGGCGGAGAAGTGCAGTACCTTGCCGCTGCTGAGCAGGCCGCTCCCTCGAAAGTCCGCTTGTAGAAGTTCGGCCGCGCGCCAACTCCCGGCGGGCGGATTGCCAATCCGCCGCAGCTTGCCAAGCTGCCCCACATAGCGCCACGGGCGACTTTCATCCTTCCCCCTGTGCGCCCGGCGCACATCGCGAACAGCTTTGAAAGTGAACTCCCAGAGGGCCAGGGCCGGCGCACGCAGGAGTTCGCCGGAAGGTCGTGCCCAGCCGCAGGTCCGGCCCGGGCTGAAGCGCTGAGCAGGTTCCGGGGCGGGCGCCCTGGAGCAAGAGGGGAAAACCTGGTCGTTTGAGGCGACGCCAGCGGAAGCGCCTTGGAATCTTGCTGCTAGCAAGATAGCGCGGCCTTCGACCTCAAACCGGCGAGGGCCCGTTTCTCCTTGGTGGCGTTGTCAAGCGATCGTCAATGGCGATGTAGAATTCCTCCACATCGATTATCCGGGGCTATCCGGGGACGGGTAACCGTAATAGGCCGATCTTGCGGCCATCCGAGACCGAACTCGGGTGGCGGGATATCTTTTGCTTCGTAATGTGCGTGTAATGTAAAGATCTCGTGATTTTCCTGTCTTGTTTTCAGTAGTAATCCCGGTATTTGGACCGGCAAAGTTACGTTAGGCTCATCTTATTGGCTGATAAGGAGTCCATTTGACTGAGCTAACGATTAGATCGACGTGGCGCTGCGGGGCTGTCGCTCTGCTTTTCGCCGCCGCCAACGTCCTGGTGGCGCAACAAGGACTGTTTCCCCCGGATCGTCCACCGAAGGCGGGCCCATTAAGCGGAATACCGCTTTGCACTGCTAATCCCTCGGTCGCGTGCCTCCCCCTGCCTCCAAATCTCTCGGATTTTGTGGTGAACCAGAAGATGGCGATCGTGCTGGGGAAGGCGCTTTTCTGGGACCAGATGGCCGGCAGCGACGGCCTGGCGTGCGGCAGCTGCCACTTTCATGCGGGCGCCGACAACCGTGTCCAGAACCAGATCGACCCAGGTTTGCGCAATGTCGACCCGACACTGCAGAACATTTTCAGCCTGACGGCTTCGAACAAGAACAAACGGGTCGGTCCGCCTCCAGGGGGCGGTCCTAACTATACGCTCAAGGCTTTGGACTTCCCGTTCCACCAGCTTTCCGATCCCACGGACCACAATTCGACGGTCCTGTTCGACAGCAACGATGTGGTTTCGTCGCAGGGCGTCTTCAGTGCCGACTTCGACCACATGAACGTGTCGACAAAGAACGCCAAGGTTAAGCTGAAGAAGATCGAAGTCTGCAACTCCGCGATCTCCCCGACCTTCCGCGTGAACGGTATCAACGTCCGGCAAGTGGAGCCGCGCAACACCCCCACCATGATCAACGCTATCTTCAACTTCCGCAGCTTCTTTGACGGCCGCGCCAACAACAACTTTAATGGCCGGAATCCGTTCGGGCCGCGCGACCCCACCGCGGGCATTGACCCGCTGAACAGCGTCCTGGTGTCGGACAGGTTCGGCAACCTGTCGCCGATTGTGGTGTCCATGCCGGATGCCAGCCTGGCGTCACAGGCGGTTGGCCCTCCGGGCAGCAACCTGGAGATGTCGTGCGGCGGCCGAATGTTCGAGCAGATCGCGCAGAAACTGGCTACGGCCAAGCCGCTGGCCTACCAGGACGTGGACCCTACCGACAGCGTGCTCGGACCGTGGGCCACGAAGACTAAGGGCCTGATCGTTACCTACGAGGGCCTGATCAAAATGGCGTTCGCGCCGCAGTTCTGGAACTCGACGCAGTTGTCGCCCGACGGCTACCGGCAGGTCGAGAAGAATTTCTCGCTGTTCTTCGGTCTCTCGATCATGCTCTACGAATCGACGCTGGTCTCCGACAATACGCCGTTCGACCAATATATGAGCGGTAACATCTCGGCCATGACGACGCAGCAGGTCAAAGGCTTCGAGGTCTTCAACGGCAACGGCGGATGCGTCTTCTGCCATAGTGGCCCGGTATTCTCGGCCGCCACTACGGATCTGCATTTGCTGAACTTGAAGGGCGCGCAGATCGAGCGCATGCAGATGGGCGACGGAGCGGTGGCGCTGTACGACAGCGGCCACTACAACATCGGCGTCCGCGGGCCTGGGGACGACATCGGAGTGGGCGGCTTGGACCCGTTTGGCAACCCGCTGAGTTGGACCCGGCAGGCGAAGAATGCAGTCGCTCCCGGCTCCCAGGCGTACAACATCTTCCACGTCCCGTTCGATGGATTCAACGTGGGCACGTGCAATTTCGAGTCGTTTCCGTGCCTCCCGCTCGCCAACGACACCCGCGACGCGGTGGACGGGAGTTTCAAGGCTCCAAGTTTGCGCAATGTGGAACTGACGGGACCCTACTTCCATAACGGCGGCCAGGCCACGCTGGAACAGGTGGTGGACTTCTACAATCGCGGCGGCGACGGCGCCGGCTCATTTGCCACCAATACGACGGGATTCGGAATCAATCCGACCAATCGGCCTCCGGCAATCCAACGGCTGTTCCTTTCGGATACCGATAAGGCGGCCCTGGTAGCGTTTCTGAAGGCGCTGACCGACGAGCGCGTGCGCTATGAAAAGGCGCCGTTCGACCATCCGGGGCTGACGATTCCGAACGGACAAGTGGGCGACGCTACGTCAACAAGGATAAACCCCGCGACCGGGTACGCCGTTGACGTCACCATGAAGATTCCGGCCGTCGGCGCGGCCGGGAGAGGGGTTGCCCTGACACCGTTCAGCGCCGGCTTGCAATAGGCCGAGGCAGGACCCAACCCACATCATCATGAAACGGCAAATTGAAGAGGCAAAGGGGCCTTCCGCCCGCGGCTGGTGGATGCCAAACGGCTCGGCCTGTGCCTGGTTTCGCTTGCCGCCTTCCTGGTAACAGCTTCGGGATGAACGCCGGCGGCCGCCGCGGCTCGCGCCACGAACGGCCGGCCGGCGTTTTTCGTAAAACCGGGATGGCAGCCATCCCGGAACAGCTCGACCGATACATCACGTTGGTAATTGATTAGCGGCAGCATGCCCGGTGCAGCGTTCCGCTGAGCAGGCATGCTGTGCGGGGCGAGTTTAGGTGGCGGGATATCTGTAGCTACTGTTGTCCGGGGTCGTCTCGCGATTTCGTCCGAA
>Ga0210402_10001323_pt1 | contig 25656 bp, 30 predicted proteins | sample IncBWC7MmetaG_FD_161055 | JGI IMG/M metagenome (GOLD analysis project Ga0210402, IMG submission 161055) | Forest soil microbial communities from Barre Woods Harvard Forest LTER site, Petersham, Massachusetts, United States - Inc-BW-C-7-M | ecosystem: Environmental > Terrestrial > Soil >... | reverse complement strand
GGGATGGAGGACGGTCTGTGGGTGACCATTAACAAAAGTCAATCAATGCGAGGAGCGGCAATGGGAGAAACAACACTGCCAGGATGCATCCTAGCCAATAAAGGACATCCCCCAATCGAGCAGCCATTGCCCCTCTTCTCAAATAGGCCGCCGTGAACTCAGCGCGGGCTCAGGATTTATTTAATCCCGGTTGAACAAGAAATACATCCTTTGACCAAAACCAACTGCCGCTACGATTATTAAGCCCCATCCCGGGGTCCGCTCACCCTCAACGATTCTTGTAACTCCCCACGCCAAAACGAGGGACGGTGACGCTGGTCACATGTCGCTGCTGATTCGTGGCGCCGATGAGTCCGCCGAGGTTCGCTTTTAGGCGCGGCGATAGGCGACCTTTGAGTCATTAGAGGCATAATCTACTTGGGGCATGGCCAAGCCTGCTGTAGCGCTCGCAAAGCCAGCACCTACGAACTGGAATGCTGTTTCTTCGAGCTGGCGAATCGACTGATGCATTTTGCTGTCTCTCCGCTACCTACTTAGCTCCCGGAAAACGACTCATCAGCGGCTATTTCTGAGTCATGCAGGGCCCATCGCCAGAAGTTCCTTGAAGCGATCGGACGCCAGCTCGGTGTACGCCCGCAGTGACCGCCTCAAAATCTTCACCCTTTGGCGTTGGTCGGCATCTAACGCAGGCGATTTTGATATCTGCGCGATAGGAACGATCATTCATCTTGATACTTTGAAGCGGGCATTGGGCGAGCTTCGTACAAGGAGTGATGATATGGTGGTATCTAATGAGCAATTGTTGGAGCGACCGCTACTCGAACTTCGAACGTGTCCCTCATGCCTACGGTTTGCTTCCTTTTCCCATACCGATATCCGCAAAAATCAAATCTTCCGCATCTACGAATGCCTGTGCGGTAGGCAATTCTCCGATTCGGAGGAGGCCAAATTGTTCCGCCCCGAAAAATATTTTCGTCATGATGCCGCAATACGCGGTTGAGACAATCCGGTTTTCGTAAAGAAACAAATCCATGGGAGGAACTGGCGTCCGAGAGAGTGATTAAGTTTGATCTCGGGAGTTTCTCCATGAACTGGCATCGACTTTCAGATCGTCTGCGGCAAGTGCGGTAGCCTCGCGGTAAAGATTGAAAATCCAGAGCGGGCCTCAAGAGAAACTATCGTTTACTGCGGTGATTGCGGCGCTTCGCGCGGAACCATGGGCGGGTTGAGAGATCTGGCCCTTCTACCTGAGGCGCATGATGTTCTACCGCCGAGGCGACGCGTACCAAAGGCAAATCGGCGGGAACGAAACCGAGGTCTGCAGCTTGTTTCGCCATGATTTGTAGTCTGAGGGAGACTTCACGTGGAAATTCGTGCCGGTTACGACATCGCTTTTCAATGCTTTCAGGAAACCCCGATGGTGCTGATGCTGAGCATTGAGCCGGCCCGCGTGAAAGATCTCTTGAGCGAACACAGGATCGAGTTTTCCCCCTATGTCGAGTCACACGACTACATCGACATGTTCGGCAATACCTGCACCCGCATTGTTGCGCCCCCGGGCTTGATCGAAATCCGCAACGAATTTCTGATTGGCGACAGCGGTTTGTCTGATGCAGTTGTGCCCGACGCGCGACAGCTCGAGATCGGTGAACTGCCGGATGACGCGCTGATCTATCTGTTGGGCAGCCGTTATTGCGATACGCAAAAACTGTCGGAGCTGGCCTGGTCACTCTTTGGGGCCGTGACTCCGGGCTGGCAACGTGTGGAGGCGATTTGCAACTACGTCCACGAGCGGATCAGTTTCGGTTATCACCATGCGCGGTGCGACCGCACGGCCTGGGAAGGCCACGAAGAACGCGTCGGCGTGTGCCGTGATTTTGCGCATCTGGCGGTGACGCTGTGCCGCTGCATGAATATCCCGGCGCGCTATTGCACGGGCTACCTCGGCGACATCGGCGTTCCTTCCGATCCGGCGCCGATGGATTTCAGCGCCTGGTTTGAGGTGTATCTTGATGGGCGCTGGTTTACCTTCGATGCGCGCCACAATCGTCCGCGGATCGGCCGCATCGTGATCGCGCGCGGCCGTGATGCCGCGGACGTCGCGATTTTAACAAATTTTGGCGCGGTGCAGCTCGTGAGATTTTCGGTCATTACCGAAGAAGTAGCCCCGGCGACGGCGCGGGCCTATCAGGCCGCGTGACATCGCTCTCCCTTGTATTGGGAAATTAGGTCGTTGCCGTGAGAGGCTGTTCATTGTCGTTTTCGGCAGAATCCGATTTGGACGGCGGAGGAAGCGCGAGCCTCATTTTGCAGACGAGTCCGGATGATTCGAAGAACATTTCGGTACCGCCCCCGAACTGTTGGAGGGCTCGCGAAAGAAGACGCACCCCGAACCCGGTTTTCCCTGGCGGACTGACGGTCGGACCGGCCGTCTCCCGCCATTCGAGATAGAGAAGCTCTCCCGACATCCTCGACGACAAGGAGACGCGACCTTCCGGCTTCGACAACGATCCGTACTTTGCCGAGTTGGTGGCGAGTTCATGAACCAGGAGAGCAACGGTCAAGGCGTACTTCGGTGGAAGAAGCACGTCCGTTCCCTGGATGGAAACGCGCGACGCCACGTAGGGACCGAGTTCGGTTTCGGCGATATTCCGGACGAATGCGCCCTGCCCGTTGGCTTCCTCTATCAGACGGTCGGTCGCGCTCAAAGCCTGCAGGCGATCGAGGATGTCTTTCCGTATCTCAGGATGTTCGCGCAACTGGATGCTGATGATCGCCTGAATCGTCGCGATCTTGTTTTTCAGACGATGAGCCAGTTCCTGCACCGCGAGCTGGCGGAGTTGCTCCTCGTCTTCCAGGCGTTTGGTCGCACGCCGGAAATAGTCCGAGACGAAAACGATGAGTGCCGAGACGAACGCGAAGGTAACGAGGGTGACCTTGTCTCCGTTGCGCTCCAGCGAAAAGCTGTACGCCGGAAGCGTGAATGCCCACCAGGCTGTCACACCACCTGTCAGCGCGGCCAGCATGCCCGGCCCCACTCCGCCCAGCAGGGCGCATAACGCCACCGTTGGATAATATGCGATGAGAGGCGACGCCTGCGGATCAAGCCATTGGATCCAGAATTCGAACGCGGTTGCTACACCGACGCATGCCAGGGCGAACGAGAACGCCTGAACTGAGCCTGCCGGAATGTTTCGGCGCAATCGGGCCAGGATGGTGTCGACCAGCGCGGTCAGGTTCCGCCCGTGGGATGCTTGCATCATCCAACGCGTCCAACGCGTCGTCAGGCGCCAAGCGCCAACAGGAACGACGGACTCAGAACCGTATCACAGTGCATCTGCGCGTAAAGGCGTCCATGTCCACTTCGGGGTCAAAAGCAGCAAACGCCGGCCGGCATGGACGCGGATGACTGAGAGAGGTCGCGCCTGATGCGATCACAGAACTGTTCTTCGCTCGGTACCTACAAGGCACGTATCAACGTGTTACCTCTAAAGACATCTCACGGTCGACTGTTCAGATCGTTTGTGACACCGTCGGTCTCAACATTGTAAGCAAAGCGGAATAAGTTAATCTGGGTTCAACCCAGGGGAGCGGGTGATGTCCGTAATGTGAACCTTCCGCGGTCGAATCCGCTTTCGCCGATCTCAGACAGGATGTTTAGGCGCGTGAGACAGCGGCCCGTCTGCTCAAAGCCGCGCGACAGAATGGCTTCACGAGATCAAATATGACGGCTACCGCCTGCGCGTTGAGCGCAATGGCGATCGTGCGCGGCTGATCACGCGCGGCGGTTACGACTGGACGAAGCGTTTCCCCCGGATCGTCGAGGCTGCACTAAAAAACCGACAGAAGCAATTCGTCATAGACGGCGAGGCTGTGATCCTAGGTGTTGACGGGATCTCGGATTTCGATGCTCTGCATTCGGGCAGGCACAACGAGCAAGTCCAGCTTTGCGCCTTCGATGTGCTCGCGATGGACGGTGACGATCTGCGGGATTTCACAACATGCAAGCTATCGCTGTGGAGGAGCCACACCCATTAGATTTTTCTGCCCGATATTTTTGAGGTGCAGTTCAAAGATCGAACGAACCCCCTCACCCCCACATGGGGCCTGCGGTGCCCTACAGGTGCCTGGCGAAGCGATTGAAAAAGCTTGGGTGATCTCGGACTGGCCGCGCCATATGTTCTAAGTACCCGTAGAAACGTAAGAATTGCTGCGCGATTTGGTGACATTCCCCTTTATACGGGAGACCAATGGGACTTCTCGGTCCTAAGTCGCCTTCCGGGCCCTCCACGCTATCGGCACCTCCTTCACCCTCCCTAATCTTGTATCGACCTAATCTTGTATCGACCTAATCTTGTATCGACCGCAACCAAGCGCGAGTGGCCTTTCGCTCGGCAATCGCTTCTCAGCGGTGGAGATCCCATTTGCGTTCGGCACAAATGGATAGACAAGCCCCTCCCATTTGCGTATAATGCAAATCGGAGGATTGTTGTGGCAACACCTGGAATGCTGGTGCAGGTAATGGCGAAGACGCTCGGGATTCCGGCGCCAACCGTCACCCAGTTCGACCGCGTTCTTGCGGAGAATGGATTACGGTCAAAGGGCGGTCGCGGAAACAGTGCGGCTCAAGTCACCGCAGGAGATGCAGCCAATTTGCTGATCGCACTACTGGCGTCGCCGGTGCAGGGCGCGGCCCTGCGCGACGCCGCGCTAAGCTGCCAGACCTATGGGGGGATGCCGATGCTTGCCAGAGCGTCGGAGCCGAAGGAGTTCGTCAATTTCTATGGCCTTAAGTCCTTAAAAGCGCTTCCTGCTGGTGGGTACAATTTCTCGCAAGCGTTAGAGGCCCTTATTCGCGGGACCGCCGGGGATCGCGGCGAATTTAAATGGAAGCCATATGGCGAGATCGGGAGGGCTATAAGAGGCGCGGACCGATGGTTTAACATAACGGTCCAGGGCCCGGCTCCCTGGGCCTGCTTTGAAGTCATGTATTCCGCCGACGAGCCGCCAACACCGCGAATGGTCTTTACAGACACGTTCACATCCAATCGCTCTCGCCGAGACGCAGATATGTGGCAAACGCGGCACGTTTCCTACCGAACGATTAGGGCGCTTGGTGGCCTTGTCTCAGGACCTCCCGAGAGTGGTGCATAATGTCGCGCCCCGTCGCAATCCCGGTAGGATCCTGGCCGCTTGAAATGCGGGACGAAACCGCTGCCGCATACTGTGACGAGCCAAGCGTCGATGCGTTCCTCACCAAAGTGCGCAAACGTATATATCCAGCCCCTATGCGCTGCAAAGGGTCGCTTCCGAAATGGCACCGGCAAAAGCTCGATGCGGCAATCGCTTTGCGTCACGGACTGCATTCCAGTCCCCCCGAAATCGAAGATGCGGCGGCACTGATCTGATGAGGCGCAAACCACCAGGTTGGCCGGACTACATGGAAGCCAAGCCCACTGCGACTGGCTTGCGTTACTATTGGAATGCGCCGACGTGGGCACGGAAACGTGAATATCCAATCACCAGCGAGGCGCCAGGCACAGACTACGCGGCCGCCAAGGCCAGATGCGATGGGTTCTTGAATCCTGCCTTCGACAGCTGGAGAACGGGCGGCGCCACCGATGAGTTGGCGAAACCGCGCATCCTAATTGGAACATTCGACTGGGCCATTGCCGCCTACAAGGCAGATAAGAAATACACCAAGCGCCCTCCCCGCACGCGCTCCAGTTATGATCGCGCCTTAAATGACGTTGCGGGCTACAGGCTTAAGGATGGTCGACGCTTTGGATCGCTGAATGTGAAAAGCATCAATGCAGCTGCAGTCGACCGTCTTTATGAGAAGCTAAGGATAAAGAATGGTGTGTGCCGCGATCGGAGCGCCCTACTCTCTATGACCGTCTGCAAGCTCGCTTGGGACGTAGCGCAGCGGGTTCATCCGACCGTCGTGCCGTCGGCAAACCCCTTTAAGGGTGTCGAAATCGAATACGAGCCGAAGCAAAACCGGGCTGTGAAGCTTGCCGAGCTCGTGCAGTTTACTAAGGCCGCGGATGAGGATGGCACGCCGTCGCTGGGCACGGCCGCGATGATCGCTTTCTATTGGCTGGTTCGCGAAGAAGACATTTTCGGCCGGATGGTCTGGTCGGATTATCGCCCAGCCGAGCGCCCCGACGAGGTGATGGCTTGGCACCACAAGAACCGCAAGCGCGAAAAGATTGCTGTTCCGCTGTTCGATGTCGACGGCACAGAACTGTGGCCGGAGATGACAGCGCGGCTGGAGGCGACTCCTCGAAACGGGACACTGATCGTAATGCGCGACAGACCCGATCCGCGCAAGAAGATCTACATGCCTTGGACGACGGGCGGTCGCAATCCGATGCGCTGGGTGCAGGCCGAAGTGCGACGCATCTGCAGAGCAGCGGGATTGCCCGACGAAATCAGCTTCACCAGCTTCCGGCACGGCGGCCACACAGACGGCGCCGACTCCGGATTGACCGATGCGCAGATGCGCGCACTCGGCGCTCACAAAACAACAGCCGCGCTGCTTCGGTACTCGAAAGAGACGGAACAACAGCGCCGTGACGGTGCGCGTAAGAGACTTAACAAGAGAACGGAAAGGGGGAATTTGTCAGAATGAGCAGGTGACGAGTTGTCAGAATGTTCAACTCGTCACCCCGCTAAGTTGTTGATTTGCTTGGTGGGCGCACCAGGGCTCGAACCTGGGACCCGCTGATTAAGAGTCAGTGGATAATTCATTTCGTAGCGTTGCAAGGCGTTGCATTGGTGCGAACAAGCGTCTCGCTTCATTGACATTTTTCGAAGCGATCATAGCGTTACGTTGCGAGGGGCTTCGTCGCATTACGCATTCTTGTGGCCCCGAAGAGGCCCCGAGATGCCGAAGACCGATCATAGGAAGAATCTCACCCCGACGTTGATCAGCGGGCTGAAGCCCGCGCCCGAAGGCCAGCGCTATCAGGTGATGGACGCACAGGTCCCTGGCTTCGGAGTGCGCGTGACCGACAAAGGCAAAAGGACGTTCATCCTGCGCACCAGATACCCGGGCAATTCGACGCCGGCGCGCCGCGAGATCGGCCGTTGCGCTGACATCACGCTCACCGACGCCCGCGAGAAGGCGCGGAAGTGGCGTTCGCTCGTGGCGCAAGGCATCGATCCGGCTGCGGAAGAGGAGCGCCAAAGGCAGGAGATCCTGCGCAACCAGGCCATCACGTTCGCAAAGGTCACCGATGATTTCATTCGCCAAAAACTTTCCACCGAGCGCAAAGGAAAAGCTGTTGAACGTGATATCCGTCGGGACCTTTTGCCGGAATGGAGCAAGAGGCCGATTGGGTCGATTACCGATACGGACGTGCTCACCCTGATCAGGCACAAGATGCTGAGCGGCAAGTACGCCGCACGAAATTTATTCGCCCTTGTGAAGAGGCTTTTCCGATGGGCGGTCGCCCAGCGGACTTATGGACTGATTTCCGCTCCATGCGAAGGTCTGCAGGTTTCCGCTATTCTCGGTGAGATGAAGCGGTCGCGCGATCGGGTCCTGTCCGATGATGAAATCTTCGCGTATTGGCGAGCGGCAACGCGCCTGCCCTACCCTCACGGCCCGGTGTACCGCGGACTCATGTTGACGGCGCTGCGAGTGAACGAGCTCGCCGACGCCTCACGGCCAGAGTTCTACAATCGTGATCGTGTGTGGGTGATCCCGGCCGAACGAATGAAGGGCAAGAACGCCGGCAAGAAGCAAGCTCGCGCGCATGCCGTCCCGATCACCGACGATTTGCTGGTGCTACTTGAGCTCTTGCCGAGGCTCAACGGCGGCCCCTATCTGTTCTCCACAACGAATGGTGAGAGTCCTACCTGGTTGTGTTCTAAAATGAAGAAGCGTTTGGATCGCCGCATGCTGCGCACTCTTCGTGCCCTCGCGCGGATGCGCGGAGAGGATCCCAGCACGATCGAGTTACGTCCTTACGTCGTACATGACGTCCGACGAACTGTTCGAAGTCAGCTCTCACGCTTGAAAGTGGCTGAAGAAGTCAGGGAGGCGATCCTCGCGCACGTGCGGCCGGGCATTGTCGGTGTGTATGACCAGCACGATTACTTGGACGAGAAGCGCGAGGCTCTGGAGCTTTGGGCCCTGCGGCTGCGGGAAATTGTTAACAGGCCAGTCCGTTCACACGACAATGTGGTTGCGCTGCGCGCGATGGCTTGACGCTGCAAATCGTTACGCTCTATAGTAACCAACACATGCCTGCCGAAGTTCGATTGGCACCTATCAGTATTGGAACAGGAGCGGCATGCTCCTCGTGGCCTTCGGCCCGCCGACTGGGAAGAATTCAGGAAACTGGATTCGCCCGGTCTTTTTTGTCCGTGGCGAATCCGTCGAAACGACGGAGGAGTAACGTGGCGAAGCGTCTTATTCGGTTTGAAGATCTTCCAAGCAAGGGGATCTCCTATTCAAAAACTCAACTATGGCGTTTAGAGAAACGCGGCCAATTTCCGCGCCGTGTTCCGATCGGTCCGGGCCGTCACGCATGGGTGGAGAGCGAGATCGATCAATTCATCGCTGATCGTATCGCGGCGCGCGACGCGGGAAAACGCGGTGCCGCTACCTAGGCCAGCGCAATGAAGAAGGGCACGATACCCACGATACCCGCTGGCGCTGACTTTCGCCCAGAGCTCGATGAGTACTTTGAGCGGGTGGCCATTGAGCACTTACGCGAAAACCGTACCGCAGATTGGGGCGTCTGGATCGGGCTCAAGGGATGTCATCCATCCACTGCGAAGCGAATAATCTGTTACGCCCTTAGACTGTGTTCCAAACGAGGAGACGGCCCACCCGCTCAATTGATTTCCGAGATCGAGCGCCACCTGAAGATCAGTGCAGTACCTCGAGCTCGCCAGAGAGATCCGGGCCTCATTGCGGAAGTCGCTCATTACCTGGTTCGAAACCCCCGATCGACCCATCGCAAGATCGCGAAGGCACTAGGACGACCGAACAAGGAGACAACTATCTACCGTCTGTTTGATCTGGCAGAATTTTGGGCCGAGTGCGCGGAGCAATCTCTCCGGTACGACACCGAGCGCGCACGCCAGGTGCTAAAGCAATATGTTGCGAGATTCGGTCCGACTTTCGAATATGGGACGGCGCGGTCCGGCTTCGTCGCTCTGAGTTCGCTAGTTCCCTCCATGGTTGATGCACTCGACGGCGTGGTACCGCCTCTTACCGATAAAATGGTGAGCGCCATTGTGGCCGACCAGCGCAGCATTCGCTCGGAGCAGGCGCTCAGGCAACGCCTCCACCCTGTTTCACAATAAAGGATTCGCGCAACGGTCGCGGAGCGGCTTACTCCTGTCATGTCTTTTCCGGACAGCAACAGGAGTACACAAATGTCAAAGCTCGAGGTCAGGGGTCGCAAACTTACTTCCAGTGCAGTGTGCGCACGCTATTCCATCTGTGGGCGGACACTTTCGCGCTGGGAGCAGGCGATCGGACTAGAATTTCCCCAGCCGACTCTCATTAACCGCCGCAAATATTACGACGAGCTCGAGCTGGCAGAGTGGGATCGCAAGCGAGCTCGCGGCCAAGAGATGGCCGCATAACCAAACGACCCGCGCGAGCGTTGCTCTGACGGGCCGTCGGATTGTTGGTAGGCACTGAACACCCTCTCAATAATTCCTCTCTCCCCAAAAAGCAACCGCCGCGCGGCGCATTGATGCGCCTGCTCAAGCGGAAACCGATCCGGCAGGCGTGCTGCAGCAGCGCGATGGATGGGATGTGACCCAGCGCTGGAGGGTCTGGTCGCAAGTGGGGTGCCCTCGTCACCGTCTCTCTACACGCATCGCTGAGGCAACATGCAGCTTGAACATCATTCCCCCTCATCTCTGAACTTGTTCTGCGCCAGCCCGGCAATGTTTGTCTTGGAGAAAGTCCTCGGTCATCGCCAACCCGTCAGCGCGCCCGCTCACCGCGGGACGGCAGTGGAGGATGGCGTGACCGCTAGCCTGATTGAGCCAAACAAGCCGCTGGACGAATGCCAAGAGATCGCCCTGCGCAAATACGATGTCCTTATGGCGCTTAATCACGATCAGCGGCGCGATAAATTTCGCCAGACTATCCCAGGGATGGTTGCTGCAGCCGTTGACGAGCTGCGCCCCTACGGCATCCCTTCAAAGTACCAAGGCTTCATCGAGTGGCACCCCGACGGGCTCAGCTCTCCCATCGTCGGATACTTCGATTATGAATTCGAGCAGCACGGAATCATTGTTGATTTGAAGACTACGGAAAAACTGCCGTCTTCGATCAAGATCCCGCACGCTCGCCAAGTCGCTCTTTACGCCCTGTCCGACAACATCGATGCGGGTTTGACCTATTGCACGCCGAAGAAGGTCACAACTTACAGGCTCGAGAACATTAGAGAGCACCGCGCGGCGTTGCATCAGATCGCCTTGCGCGTTGAGCGCTTTCTGTCTCTCTCCGACGACCCGGAATTCTTTATCGAGATCACAGCCCCCGATCTCGAGTCCTTCTACTGGACCGGCCCCGCCGCTCGGCAGATTGGATTCGACATCTGGGGTTTCTGATGGCGGTGCCGCCGGCCCATGGCGGCTTTTTTTGTTGCAAGAGGAGGCCCCCTATGGGTCTAGGCCTATCTAATGGTTCTGGCGGTGGCGATATCAAGCCATTTATTAAATACGACGCGAAAGCTGGTCGCCTGTTTCGTGCTGATCGTGTCCAGCAAAGCGATGGAACATATGCAGGGAATACCGTTGAGATCACCAATACCGCACAGATGGTGATGGATCTCGCCAATATCCGCGTCGGCTGGATCAACTACACTTCCCAAGGCCCAATCCGGCGCCTGGTGGTGCTCGGCCAAGAACCGATACCGCCGCGTCCCGACGATAAGAGTGCTGATGGCAAGCCTGTATTCAAGCAGGCCTTTGAGCTCGACCTCGTTCTCAACACTGGCGCAAACGGAGGCAATCCTTCGCCGCGCGTGCTGGGATCAGCGGCCGGCTGCGTTATAGAAGCCATGGACGCGCTGCATGACGCCTATTCGGCGGCGAGTGAGCGCAAGTCTGGCAAGCTTCCCATCGTAAAGATTGCTGGCGTTAGTCCGGTCAAGTCGGGTCAATCGACCAACTATAAGCCAGAGTTTGAAATTGTCGGCTGGGTCGATCGTCCGACGTCTTTGGCTGTGACTCCTCAGACAACTTCCCCGAAGACCCCCCCGGCTACGGGCTCGACCGCAGTTAAGGCACCGGCGCCGCAACCGGACCCTGCGAGCGATTTCGGCTGATCCCTCAAAAAGACAGACGACATCATAAGAACGACCGGGCCGGCTGCGGCCTGGTCACTCTAACACACAGGGGCCCGAAAGATGAACGCCGTGGTGCACCCCATTTTCACGCCGGACATGGACGCAATGCGCGCCCATCTGGAACATTTGTTCGGCGGCTATCTTGACGGTTGCCATGAAGGTCTGGTCGAACTTGCGTGGACCGACACAAAGCCGATTGATGGAAAATATGCGCTAAGACATGCGCGTTTGTTCGGTACCGATCGGCTCGATGAGCTGGTCGACGAGGCCGCGCGGCTCAATTCGCAGCCAATGTGCAACGTCTACATTGGCGCCGCGCTGCGCAAACCTGATACCGCATTTTTCGGTCGCGGGCAGGATAGCGACGCTTATGCGCTGACAGCTGCTTATGTAGACCTTGATGACCCCGGCGCCGCCACAGCCGCCAAGGAAATCTACGGCAGAGCCAAGCCCACGCTCGTCGTCGTCACCGGCCGCGCGCCTCACACGCGAGCGCAAATGTGGTGGCGACTGGATGAGCCGCTGACCGATCCCTCTGAATGGCCCTCACTGCTGAAGGGCATGGCTGCGGCGATGAGGGCCGATAGTACGGTCACCAATCCCTCTCGCGTCATGCGGCTTGCCGGCTCGATTGCCTGGCCCGTCAAGGATGGACGCAAAATTGAGTTAACCTCTATCTCGCGTCTGAGAGAGCCGGGTCAAAGCGTCTATGCTTATGGCCATATGGCGGCGCTGTTCCCGCCGATCAACACGATCTCGACGGTTCCGACGCCAAACGTCACACACACCACCAATTCTCTCGGCCTTGCCACCAAGATCACGGATGGTCGCGAGGCCTACATGATCCGGACAATCGCCGCCTGTCTAGTCGAATTCATCGGCACCACCGGCACGGCTCCGACACCGGAAGAGCTCTTCAAGGCGGCTTGGCCGCAATATGAGCGTCACGTCGATTTCAGCCGCGCAGGGCGGGGCGAAGAAGAATTTGCCGAGAAGTGCGCTTATGCCGTGAATCGCTTTCACCGCGGGGAGATCCGTGGCATCGAGAGCCTTGATAAAGCCGTCGAGGTCTTCCGCAACAAGGCCCAGGCCAGGTCGACAGAAGCCGTTGTCCATCCCGTGCAAGAAAACAAGCACGACGACGATGGGCCATTTCAGGCGTCGACCCTGACCGGAACGCCACCGGAACGCGAATGGCTGGTGCCTGAGTGGATACCGGCCGGCACGGTGTCTTCGATCTATGGCGACGGCGGAGTCGGGAAAACGCTCATCGCGCAACAATTACTTTATGCGGCGGCAATCGGCGGACAATGGCTCGGGCTTGATGTCCCGAAATGTCGGACGATCGGCGTCTTTTGCGAGGACGACAAGGACGAGCTGCATAGGCGCCATGAATCCATCAAGCAGGCAATGGGCGTGACTATCGGCAATCCGTTTGAGGATGCATTCCTGTGGCCCCGCGTTGGCTTTGACAATTTGCTGGTGACGTTTGATCGCGAATCGAAACCGACAATGTCGGCTCTGTTCGAACGAACAATGAAGGCTGTTTTGGACAATCGTATCGGATTGTTGGTGCTGGACACGGCGGCCGACCTTTTTGGCGGCAATGAAGTGATCCGTGGGCAGGTCAATTATTTCATCAAGGCTGTTTGTGGTGCCTACATCAGGCGGGCGAAAGAACTGGGGTTTGGTCTCACGGTCGTTATTTTGGCTCATCCATCCCAAGCTGGTCGTAACAGCGGAACAGGGGAGAGCGGTTCAACAGGTTGGTCGAATGCCGTGCGATCGAGGTTGTACCTGACCAGGCCGGAGAACGGTTTACCTGAGCAGCGAATTCTGACCCGAAAGAAATCAAACTATTCGGCTGCTGGCGATGATGTGAAACTCGAGTTGATGTGGTTCAAAGGCGCGATCATCAGGCAGGCTAACGCCGATAAAGCCGATGATGCGATGGCCATCAAAAGTGCGGTCAACCAGATCCTGCGCAAGATTCACGAGGCATTTGAACGAGGACATCCTTACGGCGCTAATGCCGGCTATCCTAGCTTCATCGGGAAGCGGATTCCGGAAGAACTGCCTCATCTCGACCGGCGGATCATCGGGGCCGCACTGGATCAGATCCGCCAAAAACAAATGATTTGGCCTGGAAAAACATCGTCCGGAGACCGTCGGGGCTTCCGGCTGTCGGACGATGTCAAATCGGAGTTGGGTCTTTGAACAATCTCATCTTTTTAGGAGATCGTCCGCACTTTGGAGATCGTCCGGACGATGTCGTTCTTTCAGGCGATCTTTCACCAGCCAAATCAACTGTTTGGACGATCCTGACGATGTCTGCCCCTAAAGGGGGCGCATTATGACGCGCCCCACAGGGGCGCAGGGACATGGCGATGAAAGAAAAACCTGACGACCGACCGCTTGGCTCAGATTGGTCATGGGCCCGCAGTAACGACGCCTATCTGGCGGGACGAGCCTACATCGACGGCACCGACGAGACGGCAGCCGAAATGGAAAACAAGTGGGGCGCCGATCGGTTGAGACTGCTCGTCTCACCCGAGCTGCGAGAGAAGTTCGATCGGCAACGCTATTTGTTCAATCAGGCAATCTGGTGGGGCAAGCTCGAAGACGTGCGCCGCGAAGCCGGTCGGATGGTCAACGCCTGGATAGCTCTAGATCGCGCTGCGGAGAATGCCGGCGCCTCAAAATTATCCCGCGAGGTTTGGGAGATCGCGCTCGCTAACGGCTCTGTAGCGGCGATTGTGCCCACTAATAGTCATGCCGCGCTCGTCAATGCCGAAGGGCGCCAAGTCGCAGTTTACACGCTCGAGGAAATCGGGCGCCTGCTGTCGGCGCATCTGCACATAGCGAAAACCAAGGAAGTCTTTCCAGGGGCGACAGTGATCGCGGTTAGGCGATCCGTTCAAAATCCGCTGAATGCGGTGTGGGACACAGCGGAGCCGCTCAATCCCCTACACAGAGGGATCGTGCGATGAGCGACGACGATGACTTCGAGGACCAGACGCTACCCACTCGCGAGGCACTTGCGGCAGGGACTGCTCTGCACCCGGCCTAGTTACGGGCCGGTTGCGCACGCGATCCCATCGCAGGCGTCGATGACCTCGAAGAGCTGTGGGCGACGCTGCATTCGTCGAGCTTGTCGTGGGCGCGACCGCCAAGCGCCATTGTCGCGCCTGATCGAATCATTTTGCCCCAGAGTGACAGAGCAACTGATTTTCAATCGGTTGGTCGGCGAAGCGCAATGCGAGGCTTTGCAATGATTTCGCTAATGCAATTTGACAACTCAAGAAACCCGGGGCCACATGGGGGCCACAAGAAAGACTCCGCGACGGTTTTTCGCGCTCGAGGTGTTGCCTTGCGTCATTCTCGAAACTCTCGCTGCCAATGCTGCCAGCATGCCGAACGGTGGCGGATCGAACTGCTACGCGCCGGCGGCGCGTCACTCGACAGCCTGGCCGCGAAATTTGGCCTGCACCGCGACGCGATCGCGCGCCACTGGAATCGCCACGTTTCGGCTGAGATGAAGGCCGGATATCTCGCTGGCCCGGCGCAACTGGAAGAGCTTGCCGCTAAGGCCGCCACCACCGGCGCTTCGGTGCTGGACCATCTAAATGCGGTTCGAACCATTCTCATGGGACATCTTGCGAGCGCCACCGAGGCCGGGGACGGGCGCGCAGCTGCTCATATTGCCGGGCGCCTGACGGGCACGCTTGAGATCATCGCCCGCATCAGCGGCGAACTTGGCGATCTAGCCCGCTCGACCACCTTCAACATCACCAGCGTCTCGAACGTGGCGGTCCTGTCTGAGCACCCCGCGTTCGCCAGGTTGCAGGCAGGGCTTCTCCGGGCCCTTGCGCCGTACGCTGATGCACGCGCAGCCGTGGTCGAGGCCCTCAGAGGCCTTGACCACGAAAACGCATCCACGGGATTCCCAGCCAAGTTGGCGTGCCCTCCGGAAGCCGATCATGCCGCCGCATAGCCTCGCCAAAGTGCTCGCCGATACGCTTGCTGATGGCGGATGGCGCACGAAAGCGCGTCCCTCTCAGCTGCCACCGTCGGGAGATTGGGACGGCTGGGCATTCATCGGCGGCCGAGGCACCGGAAAATCGCGAGCCGGCGCCGAATGGGTTCGGGAAATGATAGAAACCGGCGAAGCTGGCAGGCTCGCCCTCGTTGGTCCGACCGCAGGCGACGTCCGCGACGTGATGGTTGAGGGTGAATCTGGGATTTTGGCGACGGCATCTCGCTGGTGCCGCCCCACCTTTGAACCGAGCAAGCGGCGCCTCACCTGGCCAAATGGCGCTCAGGCCTCGCTCTATTCGAGTGAGGAGCCGGATCGATTGCGAGGTCCGCAGCACGACGCCGCATGGTGTGATGAGCTTTGCGCCTGGAATGAACCGCAATCAACCTGGGACATGATGCAGTTCGGCCTGAGACTGGGCCGGCGTCCACGTTGGTTAGTCACGACGACGCCCAAGCCGATCAAGCTTCTTCGGGACCTTTTGTCTCTCGAAGGGCATGGGGTGGTCATTACCCGCGACAGCACGCTCGCAAACGCGGCAAATCTTCCGCCCGCCTTCATCGAGGCGGTAACAAAACGATATGGCGGCACACGTCTCGGCCGCCAGGAACTGAACGCGGAACTGCTCGAGGACACACCGGGCGCGCTCTGGACGCGCGCCATGCTCGAGGCTGCATCTTTCAAAGAGGCACCTCGCGGTATGGCAAGGGTGATCGTCGCGGTGGATCCTTCGGGGACGTCGGGTGCCGACGACGGCGATAGCGTGGGGATCGTGATCTGTGGCAAGGGTCTCGATGGACTTTTCTACGTTTTGGGCGACTGGACCTGCAAGCTGTCACCGGCTGGGTGGGGAAGACGCGCCGTTGACGCCTATCGGGAATTTGCTGCGGACCGGATCGTCGCGGAGCGCAACTTCGGTGGTGCCATGGTCGAGCACGTCATCCGCACTGTCGACGCCAGCGTCTCCTTCAAGGAGGTGACGGCAGCGCGCGGCAAGATTGCAAGAGCGGAGCCGATCGCCGCGCTCTACGAGCAAGGAAAGGTCCGACACACCGGCAGCTTCCCAGAGCTGGAGGATCAGATGTCAGCGATGACGTCGTCAGGTTTCGCCGGTGCTGGATCGCCTGATCGCGTTGATGCATTGGTCTGGGCGTTGACGGAGCTGAGTGCCAACCTTGTTGTTATCGACGACAGCATTGGCGTCAGCTCGGTCCCCGCGCCGGCCCGATTGCCGGATCGAGAATACTATTTGTCCGGAACGGCTGGTGTCTTAAGCATCACATTTCCGGGGTGACAAAAGGCGCAGCGTCGATCAGTGAGGAAGAATCATCCTGCAATGGAACCCGATCGAAATTCTGCGACGCTCGCAACGAAATGCTGCGGCGTTTCGACGCGAACCTTCAAAACAGGAAAATGGAAGATGAGTGAATGGATGACCCCCCGAAAAAATGTGGGTGTTGGTTGAAGGTCCGGGGCCCGGTGAAGCCGACTTTCTGGGCCGCTGGTTGCTCGCGGCCGCTGCGGCCGATCAAGAGCTAGAGGAACAATTCAAAAGGAACCCCAGCCTGAGACAGCAAATTGCCAGGCTTGGCGCGGATCGCTTTGACTGTCTTGATCCAAGGCCGCAGCTAGACGCGAATGAGATCGGGTGTGTGCGGATATCCGTGATGGCCGGAGCAATTGCTCCCTTCAAAGGGCCGAATACAGATGAGCAAGACCAACTAACTCCATGCCGTCATTTCCGACTTGCAACGCACGGCCGGTCCATACAACAAGCGACATCAGCTTGAAAGAACGAGGCCGCCAACTGAGGCGGCCTTAGGACCCAGCTGTTGCCATCCGGGTCCGAGAAGTGGGCGAAGCTGGTGTAGTCCCTGCGCGCGGGGGACCGAAGACGAGGCGTGGCGATGAACACAACCAGCACAGGGGTTATGAAGCTCTCAGTCGAGGTGACACGTTGTCGGTGAGCGATCTCGCGCGAGCGCTGCGGTTCTATGTCGATCAGGTTGGCTTCACACTTGACATCGACTACTCGCCAAACACCGCATTCCACGTTGTACAGCTCACGCCGTCGGGCTCAAGCCTCGCCAAGAATCGCAATCGATTCAGATCGCCGCCGATCCCCCATCGACGAACAATTCAATGCCGGCCACAAAACTGGAATCGTCGGAAGCGAGAAATAATGCGGCTTTGGCGATTTCGTCTGATGTACCGATGCGACCCAGCGGCACAAGCGATTTCATGTAGTTCTTCACGTCAGGGTTGGCGAATACATCAAATCCGGGTGTCTGGATTGGACCGGGACTGAGAACGTTGACACGGATATTCCGAGCCTTCAGATCAGAGGTCCAGCTCCGCGCAAACGAGCGGATCGCGGCCTTGGTGGCGCTGTAGACCGTGCCGGCTTCAAAACCCTTCGAACCCGCAACAGATCCTGTAAGTATGATCGAGCCGCCATCCGCCATCATTGGCACCGCCTGCTGCACCGTGAACAGCACGCCCTTGACGTTGATGTCGAACATCTTGTCGTAGGCTTCTTCGCTGATAGTTCCGAATGGCGTGAACTCGTAGACCCCGGCATTGGCGAAGAGCACGTCGATGCGGCCCTTGGCGGCCTTCACCGTGTCGAAGAGATGCGCGAGGTCGGCGATATCAGACGAATCCGCCCTAACGGCCACCGCCTTCGGACCGATTTCCTTGACCGCAGCGTCTAGCTCGGGCTGACGACGGCCGGTGATAAACACATAGGCCCCCTCTTCGGCGAACCGCTTAGCGGTGGCGAGTCCGATGCCAGTGCTACCGCCGGTAACAACTGCGACTTTGCCTTCCAATTTACTGGCCATGACATTCTCCGTGCGACGAGCTGACTGCTCGAACGCTCTGCTCATGATTAGGTACCAAATGCTGCCACTTTTCTGCGGAAGTTTTGCCGACCGTTTCCAGGGATCGTCGTGTCCCACCTGGCTGCCGCGAGCGAGCGCGGGTCGATTAGCGAAGGTAAGAAGCAGAAGTTGCCGAAAGCCGTGCGCGAAGAGTCCACATGCCAGTCCCCCTCCGTTGGTGGAAGACGATGCATCCGCGAGGCAAAGACTATCAGGAACGCCGACGACCTCCATTGACAATGAATTGACCAAAATTTTGCGTGGCGCATCAATTTGATCAAGTTCCTCGGCCGTCGATGTCCCTTCCGGGTCCATTTTTAGACTTCGGGTGGACGCAACCGTGATGTCCGCTTTCCTCCCGATGGCGACCAGTAGCGGCTTTTTTTCTAATCGAACGCGATACCGATCCGACGTGCCTTTCGCCAGACAACGTGACAATGATGATTGCTGTGCTCTGCGTCGATTATTAAGTCGAATGAGTCGGGAATGCCGGCTTGGCTTTCGACCTCGAGATTTGCCCCATAGCCCGACATCTTGCGGACTAGGCAGTCGATTCCAGACCCACCAAACGAGATCGTTCCAGCTTTTAGGATCTTCTGGCTCTGGGTGCCTGGCTTTTCGTCTGGATGCATGGCTCTCCCCCGTCTGCCGGGGCAGCATTGCCCAATCGGGCTGTCTAACAACGGCGCACAGGGCTCGGCGGCTTTTGCAATACCTGCGGCTTCGTTCAGCTTGGAATGAACCTCAGCCAGAATGATTCTGAACGCCGGCTCGATCGTGGCACCGTGCATGGTGGTATGGTGGTCTCCCGTTAAGGCCACCACCACACACGTTCCGCACGGACTGGAAGTCGAGCAGGTCCAGAGCAATCTTATGACGTTGCTCGCTGCCCGCCAAGCATCTCGTGATTGGGTCCACAAGGGACGTCGCAGCAAAAATGCGCCCAAAGCCCACAATCCGTGGGCGTAGGTGGGGTCAGTGCGTCAGAAATCTATACGCGACAATCAAAGCCACCATGCTCGCGAAAATCAGCACGGCCCGGAGGGATTTTGAGGGCCCGGTCGAATTGCGCCCAGCTGATGGAACGGAATGAGCTTTAAGCGGTCTCTTCAGCCCCACGACGCTGCCCTCCGTCGTTGGATTGCGAGCTTGGGGTTCCGGCGCCGCGCCCACGCCTCCCATCTCGCTGTAATAAGCGCTGTAGACCTCGCGAACGGCCAGTACCGTGGACTCGGCTTCGCTCATCGTCTCGAGTCGGGTTCGATAGTTAGTCAGAAAGTTCTGTGCATTTGATGGAAGCTCATCGAAGCTGCCGAGCTTGGCCATCATGAGCCAAGTGGCAAAATCCGCTTCGGCTTTGGACCGAGCTTTCTTGGCGATGCTAGTGCTGGAGCTAGTGGCCATGGTGGTCCGGTTGTTTCGTCCGTTCAAACTCGCCGGCGTTCATGGCGATCGTTGGACTGTTTGCGTTTTAATCTCAATTGACGTCAGGGTCCCGCTTGGCGCCTGCTTTATGGCTTTTTGGGCTTTGGCCCTCGAGATCTTGCGCGAAGCGGGTGATGGAGGCGCTTTGGTCGCAAGAGACGATACGTCCAGCGGTACCTTTTTGAGCTTCGCACGAAATCACAAATCTTTGGCGTGCTTTAACAACCGAAAACGACTCCACAAGACGCGGCTAAGCGATTTACATCCGGCAACTCAACGGCATCGATCGCGCCAATTTTGAATACGAACATGAGAATACCAGCAATTTGCAATTTGCTAACCGATCAGACTGCCAGGCATACGATGATGGTCTTGGGAATCACTTGCCGGACGCCAATTCTGCGGTGATGGCCGAGCGAACGTGATTGCGCGTAATCGCCTGAACAACGCCGCTGTCCAGTAATTCTTGCAATCGAGCGATCACTGCGTTTTCAAAGTTAGCGGCAGCGGCGCCTCTGAGTTTTCTTCATCAATCTGGCTCAAATTGATTGCCTGTCAGGCTTTGGTCATCACCAAGCTCTCAAGCTCCGACACTGCGGTTTCTTCGGTGACGCCCTCGACCAGCGCGAGTTCTCCGGATAGGCGATCAAGCGCGGCAGCGTACACCCGGTTTTCGCTGTAGCTTTGTTCGAAATTGACGGACCGTCGGCAGAGATCGCGCACTACTTCCGCTATCGCTATAATGTTGCCGGATTTGATCTTGGCTTCATATTCTTTTACCAATCGAAGCCAGCTGGTACGAGTCCTAGGAGCCGCCTGCAGCAAGGTCTGTCGAACGTGCTGGATAACGGTGGGGCTGGACAGCTTGCGCATACCGACGCTTTCGGCCTTTTGCGTGGGTACGCGCAGCGTCATCTTGCTCTTCGCGAAGTAGAGAACAAACAATTCTAGACTGGCTCCAGCAACCGTTTGAACTTCGATCGCGATTATTTGGCCGACGCCGTGGGCCGGGTACACGACGAATTCGTTCGCGCTAAATCCGGGAGGCATTGTGTTTACCGTCAGATTGGACCGACAGATCGGTTTTCGCCTCGTTAGTCTGGTCCGCGTTGTCGAAACAATGCCCTTGATGTTGTAAATTCATATTCGAGAGAAACCATCATTTGATAAGGTTGGTGGGCCCATGGCGTGCTCACTCACCAATAGGCCGGGAGCTGGAGCACTGCTACGCCGATGACGTAGACGATGTCATTCCGAAGGTGTCTGTGACTTCACGGCAACTTGTTCCTAGCTGGTGATTTCGGCAACACAGCAGCTATTGCTTCGTGTCCGCCGATTGGCGCTGATCGAATGAAATTGTCTACGCTATGTCGGAGGAGCACAGGCCGAGTTGCGCTAGAAGATTTTTGGGCCTATCGGCCGTTAGCCCTTGAATACAGATTGTCGGTGTATCCGCTTTCGAGATTAGAGAACGGACTTCAGTCAGCGGGCGTCCTAGCTAGTGGCCTAGAGTGCAAACTTGGATCGCTGGAGTCAGTTCGTGAACTGATAAGGAAACAGCGAAAGAAACGCCGCTATGGGTAGCCTTGGTCTTTTTCCTTAGACTAGTGAGCGAAATGCGCAATGATCCGATCGGCCAACTCCTAGGCGTTGGTAGAAAGCTTGTAGGGCTTTTTTCCGCAACAGGATAATGGCTTTTTGACCGGGGTTTCCCAAGCTTCGCAGGATATCTCCTTTGCCGCAATGAAGCAGCACCAGGAGGAGCTCAGCAATATCGTTCAAGCCGATCCCGCGGTCGTCGCGCGCACCTCGCGAAGCACCAGAGGAGAGCGCGGAAACCAGTGGTGCTGCCGGCCGGTCAGATGGCCGTCCTATCCGCGCAGTGCACACATTATCGCGAGTCGCAGCAGTTGTCCGGACCAATGCCCATGTCCGCTATGGCCCGATGGCGACCAAATTCAGCAGCGCAGCGAAGTGACGTGATGTGCCAAAGTCGGAAGTCAGGCGCAACCCGCAGAACGGGCGGCGCATAGACTTTACTGCCGAACGGCGTATGGTTGCTCGCAACGTCATCGCCAATCAATCAAATAGGCGGTCGGATTGATCGCGGAACAGGGAGGAAGCAATGACAGCAAAGGACACGGTCCTCTCACGTGCGGTGGATCGTCAAGACGTTCCCTTCGTCGTCGGAATGGTTGCCAACGCGGCTGGCCCCACTTACTCGGGCGCCTTCGGCGATGCGGCAGTGGGACTCACGGCAAGCATGGATACCGTCTTTCGCATTTTCTCGATGACCAAGGCGGTTGGCTCAACGGCTGCCATGATTTTGGTTGATCGCGGCAAACTCAACCCGGAAACGCCTGTAAAGGAGATCCTGCCGGATTTCGGGAGGATCCAGGTTCTAGAACGGTTTGACGGTGACAAACCGATCCTGCGTGCGCCCCGGAGGGAGGCAACGGTACGTCATCTTGCAACGCACACCAGCGGTCTCGAATACGAGTTCTGGAACGCCGAGATGGCAAATTACTTGGCGAAGACTGGGCACCCCTCCATTCTTTCGGGCCTGAAGAGCGCCATGTTCTACCCGATGATGACTGATCCTGGTACGCGCTGGGGTTACGGTCCGAGCATCGACTGGCTGGGTCTTGTCGTCGAGAAGATCGACGGACGCCGTATCGACAAGTTCTGTCGCGAAGAGATTTTTGGACCGCTCGGAATGAAGGATACGGCCTTTGAGGTATCCGACGCGATGGCCAAACGACTCGCATCGGTCAAGATGCGCGGCGAGGACGGGAAATTTGGACCCTACGATATCGCACCCCCACCTAATCCGGAGGTCTACGGCATGGGTCATGCGCTTTATTCGACCGCACCTGACTACATCCAATTTCTGCGTATGTTCTTCAATCGGGGCACGTTGAACGGCAGTCGCCTGCTCTCGGAAAAGGGCGTCGATTGGATGCTTACGGACCGGATGAACGGTCTGACTTTTGAAAAGATGGTCACAGCAGCGCCCGCGGTAACTGCCGATTGCGATCCGTTCCCAGGCATGCGGCGGACTCACAGTTTCGGTTTCTTTCGCAACGAAGCTGACATTCCGGGACGACGTTCGGCTGGCTCACAGAGTTGGGCCGGCGTTCTCAACACGCACTTCTGGCTCGATCCCAGGAAGGGCATCGCAGCCGTCATCATGACGCAATCCCTGCCGTTCGTAGAACCGCGCTACATGCAAATATACGCGGACTTTGAATCGGCGGTTTACGCGGAGGCTTGAACTTCCCGAAAGGGTCATTCGCGACTGAGCCAGCCGATCCTTGCATGCCACTTAGTGTCCGCTTCGCTCCGAAAGCGACCGCTAAATCTTCGGCATCGACCGCAGCCAAGCCCGAACAGCTTTCCTCTCGGCAACTGCTTCTGCCGTATAGAGCCTGTGCTGGTAATTGCCATTACGCTCACCGGATGGGGCCCCTGATCCGTGAGCCCCGCCGTGCATCCGGCAACGATTTCGGCCCCTCACGACTGGACACTGACATGGCTTGCCGCTCCGGGTCTTCGCTCCGCAACGTTTCGCTAGCTGCAGGGGTTGAGGTTTGCTCGTGGTTCGGTGCAAGGGGTTGCCTCTGGTTTTCGAGGACCCCCGGGCCCGGTATGGTTGACTGTACCGACAATCGCCTGTCCGCCCGGGTAGACGTGAACGTGCTCGACGACGACTCGCTCCGAATCCGTTGCCTGCGGAAGGTTTGGTATCTGTGGCGGGGCGTGCACTGCGGCGTAACGATCGACGCGAGGCCGAGGAACGAATGTCGCAGAAAACAGTTGGGGTTGCGATCGGAAGGTTTGAAGTTCAGGACGGTCCGGTGTACCTCTAAAAACGGAATCGTCGATAGACTTCAGCGTCAGGCAAGGGCCATGCGCGCCTTGATCCTCACATTGTCGGTCCTGGGAATCGTCGTCGGCGCGCATTCCGCCGAGGCCGGTCTGAACACCACCCCGCGCGAGACGCCGGCGTCCGTCGACTCGGCGACCCTCCTCACCGACGTGGCAAATCGGCGAACTGAAGATCGGATCGGCCTGAGCAAGACGAACCGTCGCGAAGTCCAACGCCGCCTGACGCGGCTCGGGTTCGGCACCAAGATCAACGGAAAGTTCGACGACTCGACCCGCGACGCCATCGGGCGCTGGCAGGAGGAACACGCCTATCCCAAGACGGGCTTCCTCAACACCGCGCAGCACGAGGCGCTGTTGAGCGAAGGGGTCCCGACGGAGGCTGGCAAGTCCGACCATCAAGACCGCCGTCGTGCCAGGGGCCGTGCTCACAATTCGCGTCGTGCCGGCGGTCCAATTGGTGCGATCGGCGGCGCTGTGCACCACGTAGTTGGCGGCGTGGTGGGACTATTCCACAGGTGACCGTCCAGCCTCAAGGTAGTTGAAAAACACGATGCTGCGGCAGTGCTCGTTACTCGTCGCGAGAGCTACGATCTTGCCGTCGATGAGAGGCGTAAGGAAATTGGCTAGGAAATCATGCGAAAATCCCTGCGCTTTTCGTTAACGATCCTTAACTTGCGGTCTTGCCTTGTCGGCCTAGGCTGCCTGCGTGGTGGTTCTCACCGCGTTGTTTTCCTCCCGATACGACGGCCCCGCCCGCATTTTCCCCTCCGGGCGGCGTTTCACCCGTATCTCCGGGCGGAATGTAGTCCGCGCGAAGCAGGCCGTCGAAATTAGTAGAAATGCAGTTCCGAAAAGCCCTCTCATAATCCGCACCCTCATCGAGAGCCAACTTCGCTAGCATAATGGATTGCACTGACGACGGCGAAAATTTAGCGGCACGTTGGTTAACATAACGCAGCCTTGCGAGTTCCTCGGCAATGTCGCCTATTGATTGCCAGGCGGTTGCGCCCGAGTGATCCGGCGGATGTCGCCTTCGGGTCCATTCGCGACCGGGGTGAACCAGCAGCAAGTACGGCCGCTATGCCCCGATAGCGACCAAACTCCGCACCGCAGCGAAAATGACGCGATGTGCCCACTAAGCGACATCGGACCCTTTATCGGCGCACTTGAACGCCTGAATTTGGTGGCTCCCCAATCAATCCGCCACCAGCAAGTGACTTCGCCGAGCGAGTGGAACTACTTTTTCTCCCCGGTACCTGTGCCGGTAGTTGTAGCTGCACCGGTAGTTGTACCTGTACCGGTAGCTGTACCTGTGCGCCGCTCCTGACGCCGCTCGTGCCGTGCTGCACGCCGCTCGTGACGCCGCTCGTGCCGTGCCGCACGCCGCTCGTGACGCCGCTCGTGCCGTGCTGCACGCCGCTCCTGACGCCGCTCCACGCCAGCGGTCGGAGCCGCAGCGGTCGGAGCCGCAGCGGTCTGAGCCTCAGCATCGGATACTGTCAGTACCGTTGGGGTCGCCGCGAGGCCGAACGCAGCCGCCAATCCCATCAGTGAAAGGGCCTTTCGGCGAGAGATCGTTTCCGACTTGATGATTGCACTCATGTCAAACCTCCCTGACTAGGGTCTGTACCTGATATCAATTGAGTCTGAACCCTGGATGAACGATCTACTAATGCAGCCAATTCCAGAGTGCCTGCGTTTAACAGGGACGGTCCGACTACGCATAAGCTGCGCTGAAGACGTTAGATGTTCCAGCCCTGCCCGGCAGCGTGGAGTACCCCTCCTTCCATGGCGTCCAGGTCTCATTTGGGTCAACAGCGGTCCTTGTCGCTCCGAAATCCCACTTCCGGTTTGCTCCCGACAACGGACTCAAGTCGGACGTCGCGCCACTTCCGAAAAGTGCCATGTATGGACGGCGCCCAATGGTGCGACGTGGCACAGGCCTCCATACCGATCAGGCACGGCGCCAGAGCTTCGAAGAACGCCATAACTTGTCCGCGGCGAAGCTGCTTTCTGACGATGACCTTCTGGGCCGCGCCAATGCCGTGAACCTGGAACACGTTCTTGGCGATATCCAAACCGATCGCGGTAATTT
>Ga0210402_10001322_pt1 | contig 25659 bp, 21 predicted proteins | sample IncBWC7MmetaG_FD_161055 | JGI IMG/M metagenome (GOLD analysis project Ga0210402, IMG submission 161055) | Forest soil microbial communities from Barre Woods Harvard Forest LTER site, Petersham, Massachusetts, United States - Inc-BW-C-7-M | ecosystem: Environmental > Terrestrial > Soil >... | reverse complement strand
CGCCGACGACAATCTCGGCAGGCTCCTGGCGGCGCTGAAGCAGCAGGGGCTGGACAGCACGACCGACGTGATCCTGACCTCCGACCACGGCTTCTCGACCATCTCCAAGGAAAGCGCCACGAGCTGGGCGGCGCAGCAGAGCTACAAGGACGTGCCGGCCGGCCAGCTGCCGGTGGGCTTCCTGGCGCTCGACATCGCCCACGCGCTCGGCCTGCCGCTCAACGACCCCGACTCCAAGAACGCCGAGGTGCCGACCGGCGTCGTGCCGGCCCGCGGCAACGGGCTGATCGGCAGCGACCCTACGCATCCCGAGGTCGTCGTGGCCGCCAATGGCGGTTCCGACCTCGTCTACCTGCCGAAGGCCGACAAGGCGCTGGCCGCCAAGATCGTGGCGCTGCTGTCGGAGCAGGATTACACGAGCGGCCTGTTCGTCGACGATGCGCTGGGCCCGATTCCCGGCACCTTGCCGCTGTCGGCGATCGCGCTCAAAGGCGCGGCCGCGACGCCGATCCCGTCCATCGTCGTCAATTTCCGCTCGTTCTCGACCGGCTGCGCCGATCCCACGACCTGCGGCGTCGAAGTGGCCGACACCGGCCTGCAGCAGGGCCAGGGCATGCACGGCAGCTTCTCGCGCGCCGACACGCGCAACACCATGGGCGCCCAGGGGCCGAGCTTCCGCCGGCATTTCGAGGACACCGCGCCGGCCAGCAACGCCGATCTCGGCCGCACGATCGCCCGACTGCTCAACCTCAAGATCGCCGACAAGGGCAAGCTGACGGGCCGCGTGCTGAGCGAAGCCATGCCCAACGGCGCGATGCCCGCCGTGACGTCGAGCAAGGTCCGCTCCAAGCCCGATGCCGCCGGACACGTCACCGTGCTGATGACGCAGAGCGTCGGCGCGATTCAGTATTTCGATACGGCCGGCTATCCGGGCCGCACGCTTGGGCTGCCGGCGGAGTAGCGACAAGGTTCGTCGACGCTGAATGAATCAAGATCGGCGGCGATCAGGGCACGCCGTCGATGACGCTCGGCGTCGCCTGCGGTAAACTGCAGGGCGATGATCGACCGGCCTTATGAAAGCGATGTTCCGTCCCTTGGCCTCGCGCTGGTCAAGGCGCTGGTCTTCTGGTTGCGCCATCAAGGCGTGTTCTGGCTGACCGCGCTGCCGATCGCGGGACTCGCCGCCGCCATCGCCTACGTCCTCGAAGCCAACCGGGCGCTGGTCGAGTGGCGCCATCACTGGGGCTGGGATCTCCTGTTCGCGCCGATCTACGCCATGTTCCTCGATCGCTGGATCAAGGAGGCGCTGCTCGAGGAGGCGACCCCTTGCGATGAGGCCGACGCGTTGCGCCGCTCGACCGTCGCCCTGCGCTTCCTGGTCTTTGCCGCCATCCTCGGCCTGCTGGCGACGGTGCTCGCGCTGCTGCCTCATGTCGCGCTGTCGGCGGTGCTGTGGACGGCGGCGGCTTCGCTGTTCGCGCTGATGCTGCCCGCGCTCGCGGCCGGCGAGCCCGCCTCGCTGCGCCAGGCCTTTGCCCTGGGACGGCCGCTGCAGGTCCATCTCTTCCTGTTGATCGGCGGCGCGGTCGCGCTCTGGCTGCTGTCCGACCCCGGCCTGGCGTGGGCTGCGGGGCATCTGCCCGACAGACCGTGGACTCCCGCGATCGTCGTCGCCGCCCATCGGCTGGTCGATACCCTGCTGCTCACTTTCGTGGGCTATGGACTCGCGGCCCTCTTTGGCGACGCCAGCGGCTGGCAGCAACCCGAGCCGGACGGTCGCCTGTACCGCCGCATGTACTGACTACCTGGACCGCGGAAGGCGCCGGCGCAGGGAGTAGATCAGCTCCAGCGCCTCGCGCGGCGAGAGTTCGTCGGGATTGACCTCGGCCAGCGCCTTCTCGACTTCGGAGTCCCGAGGCTTCGCGCTGCCGCCGACCGGCCGCGCCGGGGCGGCGGCAAAGAGCGGCAGATCGTCGGCGAGCCGGCTCACCGCGCCCGACTGCTCGCCCTTCTCCAGCGCCGCCAGCACCTGCTCGGCGCGCGCCACGACGGCTGAGGGCAGGCCGGCGAGCTGGGCGACATGGATGCCGTAGGAGCGGTCGGCGGCGCCCGGCGCCACCTCGTGCAGGAACACCACCTCGTTCTGCCATTCCTTGACGCGCATGGTGTAGGGCGCGAGTGCGGCCAGCCGCTCCTTGAGCGCGCCCAGCTCGTGGAAGTGGGTGGCGAACAGCGCTCGGCATTTGTTGACGTCGTGCAGATGCTCGAGCGTCGCCCAGGCGATCGAGAGACCATCGAACGTCGCCGTGCCGCGGCCGATCTCGTCCAGGATCACTAGGCTTCTGCCCGTCGCCTGGTTGAGGATCGCCGCGGTCTCGACCATCTCGACCATGAAGGTCGAACGCCCGCGCGCCAGATCGTCGGCGGCGCCGACCCGGCTGAACAGGCGGTCGACGATGCCGATGGTTGCTTCCTTGGCCGGCACGAAGGAGCCGGCCTGGGCCATCACGGCGATCAGCGCGTTCTGGCGCAGGAAGGTCGACTTGCCGGCCATGTTGGGACCGGTCAGCAGCCACAGCCGGCGTTCGATGCCGAGATCGCAATCGTTGGGCACGAAGCCCGTGCCGCCTTGTCGCTGCAGCGCCGCCTCGACCACCGGATGGCGGCCGCCCTGGACCGCGAAGGCCGGCTCCTCGCTCAGCAGCGGGCGCACGTAGTTCTGACTCGCGGCGAGCTCGGCCAGGGCGGCGGCGACATCGAGTGCGGCGAGTGCCCGGCCGGCCGCGGCCACGGCGGCGGCGACCGCCATCACCCGGGCAACAAGCTCGTCGAAGATCGCGAGCTCCAGCGCCAGCGCCTGGTCGGCGGCGCGGCCGATGCGGGTCTCGAGCTCGGCCAGCTCCGCCGTGCTGAAACGCGTGGCGTTGGACATCGACTGCCGGCGCGTGAAGCCCAGCGCCGCGAGATCGAGCTTGTCGGCATGCGTGGCCGTCACCTCGATATGGTAGCCGATCATGTTGTTGTGCCGGATCTTGAGCGACGGCACGCCGCTCGCCGTCCGGTACTTCGCTTCCAGCGCCGCCACCGTCTTGCGGCTGTCGTCGCGCAAGGTGCGCTGCTCGTCGAGCTCGGCGCGGTAGCCCAGGCGGATGAAGCCGCCGTCGCGCGCGAACAGCGGCGGCTCGTCGGCGAGCGCCACGGCCAGCGCACCGATCAGCGCGCGGTGATCGGAGCAGGCCGCCACGATCTCGGCGAGCGGTGCGGGCGGCGGCGCCAGCGCCTCGGGCTCAGCGCGCAGCGTGGCGGCCAGCGTCTCGCCCGAGTCGAGGCCGTCCTTCAGCGCCAGAAGATCGCGCGGGCCGCCGCGGCCGACCGAAAGGCGCTGCAGCGCGCGCTCGATGTCGGGCGTGCGGCGGAGCGCGTCCCGCACGCGCTCGCGCACGGCAGGCCGCTCGACGAAGAGCTGCACCAGGTCGAGGCGGCGCTCGATCTCGGCGCGCTCGGTGAGCGGCGCCGCGATGCGCTCGGCGAGAAGGCGGGCGCCAGGGCCGGTCAGCGTGCGGTCGATGGTGGCCAGCAGGCTGCCGTCGCGCCGTCCGTCGAGGCCGCGCACCAGCTCGAGATTGCGCCGCGTGGCGGGATCGATCTCCATCGTGCCGTCGGCGCGTTCGCGGCGCGGCGGCGCCAGCGCCGGCAGCTTGCCGGCCTGGGTGAGCTCGACATAGTCGAGCAGCGCGCCGCAGGCGGCTGTCTCGGCGCGCGAGAACGAGCCAAAGCTGTCGAGGGCGGCGACGTTGAAGGCGGCCTGCAGGCGCTTGCGCGCATTGTCGCTGTCGAAGCGTGCCGAGGGCAGGGGCGTCAGCACCGCGTTCCATTCCTCGAGTGCCGCCTTCAAGGGCTCGCGCGCCAGCAACCGGTCGGGCACCAGCACTTCGCCGGGCGCCAACCGCGCCAGGGCGGCGGCAAGCTGGCCCACCAGCAACGGCTGGGTGGCGAAGTCGGCGGTCGAGAGGTCGAGCCAGGCCAGCGCCAGCTCGCCCTGCGCCTCGGCGATAGCGGCGAGGTAGTTGTGGCTGCGCGCGTCGAGCAGCGAATCCTCGGTCAAGGTGCCCGGCGTGATGACCCGCACCACGGCGCGCTCGACCACCGACTTGGCGCCGCGCTTCTTGGCCTCGGCCGGATCCTCGACCTGCTCGCAGACCGCGACCTTGAAGCCCTGGCGGATCAGCCGCGACAGGTAGGCCTCGTGGCTGTGCACCGGCACGCCGCACATCTTGATGTCTTCGCCGAGATGCTGGCCGCGCTTGGTGAGCGCGATGTCGAGAGCGGCCGAGGCCTTGACCGCATCGTCGAAGAACAGCTCGTAGAAATCGCCCATGCGGTAGAACAGCAGATGGTCGGGATGCGCCGCCTTGATCGCCAGGTACTGGCGCATCATCGGCGTGGCGTCGGCGGGGAGCGGTGGAAGGGCGTTGCTGTCGGGCACGGGTGGCTCTCGGTTGGCTCCCGGTCTAGCATGATCGGGCTGCCCTCGGCTGGGGGCCAATTGGGGGAAATAGACGTGGGTTGGCTCGGCGGCATCGATCGCGCGGTGGGCAGGCTGGTCGAAGCCGGCCGCTGGCTGGTGCTGCCGGTGACGCTGATCCTGTTCCTGCAATGGCCGTTGCGCGACTTCGTGCAGTGGGGCTCGCGCGAGGCCAACGATCTCGGCCAGTGGCTTTTCGCGCTCTATGTCAGCCTGGCGATGACCTTCGCCACCCGCGAACGCGCCCACCTGGCGGTCGACGCCATCGCCCACGACTATCCGGTGCGCGTGCGGTCCGCGATCGGGCGCTGGGGCGGCTTCGCCTCGGTCGTGCCGTGGACGCTCTTCATGATCTGGACGGTCGGGCCCACCGTACTGCGCTCGGTGCTGGCGCTGGAGAAATTTCCCGAAACCTACAACCCCGGCTATTTCGTCATCAAGCTCGCCGCCTTGCTGCTGGCAGTGCTGGCACTTTGCCAGGCGCTGATCGACGTCGTGAAGCGAGACCGCTAGAGGTGGAAAGCGCCGGGCTCTGGATGTTGCTGGCCGTCGCGGTCACCTTGCTGGCGACCGGACTGCCCGCCTTTGCCGTGCTGATGGGCGTGTCGGCGGTCTTCGCCACGGTGGGCGTGCTGTTGGGCGGCATCGAATATCCGCTGCTGACGGCGCTGCCCGGCCGCATCATCGGCCTCTTGGAGACCGATCTGCTGCAGGCGTTGCCGCTGTACGTCTTCATGGGCGCGCTGCTCAACCGCCTGCCCTTGGCCGATCGCCTGTTCCGCTGCGGCGTGGCGCTCGGCCGCCGTAGCGGCGGCGCACCAGCGCTCGCCACGCTGGGGCTGGGTGCACTGCTGGCGCCGATGAACGGCTCGGTGGGGGCGAGCGTCGCCATGCTGTCGCGCAGCGTCGCGCCCAAGCTCGCCGCCCGCGGCATGCCGGCGGCCGAGAGCACGGCGCTGGTCTGCGTGGCCAGCACGCTGGGTGTCGTGATCCCGCCGTCGCTGGTCCTGATCCTGCTGGGCGACGCCATGATGCGCGCCCATACGGAGGCGACCAACGTCACCAAGGAGATGGTGCGCATCGTCAACACCCAGGACATCTTCCGCGGCGCGCTGGTGCCGGCGGCGATCTTCCTGGCGCTCTGCCTGCTGGTCGCCTGGTTCCTCGGCCGCCAGACGCCAGCGCGCGGGCCCGCCGAGCGGCCGGCGGCGATCGAATGGGTGACGGCCGCCATCGCCGCTGTGTTCGTGGTCGGCCTGCTGGCGGGCGTCGCCGCCGGCTACTTCTATGCGGTCGAAGCGGCGGCCATGGGCGGCACGGCGTTGCTGCTGTTCGGCTGGGCGAGCGGTGGCCTGCGCGCCGGCGTCTTTTCGCACGTGCTGCGCGACACCATGGCGGTGACCGGCGCGCTGTTCGCCCTGTTCGTCGCGGCGACCACCTTCACCCTGGTGTTCCGCACCTTCGGCACCGACCGCCTGCTCGATGCCTGGGTGAAGCTGGTGCCGGGCGGGGCCACGGGGGCGGCCATCACGGTGCTGGTGGTGTTCGGCCTGTCGGCCTTCGTGCTCGACGCCTTCGAGATCGTGTTCGTGATCGTGCCGATCGTCATGCCGTCGATCCTGACCCGCGCGCCCGACGCGGTGTGGATCTCGGTGCTGGCCCTGCTCGCTTTGCAGGCAAGCTTCCTGGTGCCGCCCAGCGGCTATGCCGTGATGATGGCGCGCAGCGCCATGGCCCAGAAGACGGCGATCCGGCCGCTGGCGCGGGCGCTCGCTCCTTATATCGGCGCCCAACTCGTGGTGCTGGCGCTGGTGGTGACCATGCCGTGGCTCGCCCACCTCGCCCAGCCCAAGGGCTTCGACGCGCCGCTTAACGAAAAAGTCGACGACGAGACGGCCCGCAAGCGCTTCAACGACATGCTGAAGCTGCCGCCGCCGGAGTAATTATCCGATGGGCTTCAGGCTGTGTCCTTGCGCAACACCCCGGCCCAGGTGAGAGCGGCAACCGCCACGATAACCCAACCAATTATTTCATAGATCGCTTTGCCGTAGACCCACCACCACGCCGCCCCCTCGGACATGTCGCACTTGTCGGCGGTGTGTAGCCCGACAAACGGCACCATTAAATCGAGTGCGTAGAGGGGCGCCTTGATCTCAGCGCAAGGAAGCGCCCGCGCTTGCACCTTGTCGTGGGGAGCATAGATCGTGCGTTCGCCGCTTTTTCTGTCGCGAGGCTCCTCGACAGTCGGCGATTTGGGCGCCATATCCGGGATGCCAAGCCAGCGAACCAGCTCGACCGGTGCGATCGAGCGAGCGAGGACGACACTGTCGACGTCGTTCATGCTGCGAGCCAAGCAGATCAGTCCGGTTCCCAGAAGCCAAAACGCCAGCACCGTCGCCAGCGCCCTCATTGGCAAATAGCCAGCACCGAAAAACCGTCGATAAAACCACATCAGTAGCGACATAGGCCAACTAACCATGCCGCAAGCAGTCTCATGTTCAGACTTGTGACAGGCAACGCGTCGCGCTGCGTAGTCATGGCCCATCAGACGCAGTACTTTTGCAAGCTGTTCGTGCGGCTGTGGGAAATAGTCGTCGCGCCGCGGTGCCAGGGTGAAAACTTGCCGTCCAAGCCATTGAATCCGTCGTGGCCAAATCTCGTTGGGCACTCGCCTCGGCGGTTCGGCGGCGACGGGTTCACTCGGTGCGCTGCTGGATAGCCTGTCGTAGACAAATCCATCCAAGCGCAGCGACACGCCGGACAGGGGCCCCGGGGGTGGCAACAATGGCCGCGGTCCCCAGCCTTGCCCACCGTCGTCGTCAAGTTCGCCGACATGCGCACCACGCAGCCAAACTTCACCCCCTGACTCCTCGTCGAGGCGCACTTTAAAGCTATGACCAACCGATAGATTGTCGAAATCAAAGATCTCTCGGGCGGATAGGAACTTGCCGACACACTCGAGGGAACTACCGATCCTTGCCCCCTGCAGCCTTATAGGACCATCTGCGTGGAACTGATCTGTCTTGCCTTCGATGAGCAATACCTTGTCGGCAACTTCAGCGCCCGTCAGCACCAGCGCTGCTGCGTGCGCCCCCTCAAGGCGCGCGCCCAAGCATGAAAGTCGGCCCCCGATTTTGGCCCCCATCAGGTCGATCGTGCCTTGCGCCTCGAACCGATATTTCTCGCTAGCCCGCAGAAGAACGCTGCCTCCCACACAAGCGCGCAGCATCAACAGCGCGTCCTTTTTGGGATTGCGGAACGACGCCCCCTCGCACGAGAGTTGGCCGCCGATCGTGGCACCGACCAGACGAACGACGCCTTCTGCCTCGAAGCGATATCTTTTAGATGCGTCCAAGAACGCACTCCGCCCTATGGCGGCGCGATCCATCGAAAGAGCATCACCGTCGGTGTTCCGAAAAAAGGCACCGGCGCAGAGCAGTTGACCGTCGATCGCAGCACCGAGGAGCCTTGTCTCCCCGGTCGACTCGAATCGATGATGGTCTGACTCAGTCAGGGAAACGTTCCCCGCTATTCTGGCGCCATTCAAATCGAGAGCGGCATCTTCGATCTTGTCGCTGAACTGCTTTACCAATTTTGCGCCGTCGCAAAACAGCGATCCGCCGATGCGAGAGTGGTGAAGTTGAAGCCGACAAGTGGCGAGATTTGGTGCCGACCGTCCGAGATTCTTTATCGTGACGTCTCCGCCCGCAACCAATCCCTGCAAATCGACGACAATCGAATCGGATGATGTGAATGAAAGATCGTCGGCCCGAAGACCATTGCCGACGTTCAGCCAGGTTGCCTTCAATCCGTGCATGGAGCAGCCGGTGAGAGTGACCGAGGAAAAGCAGGAATCGGTCAGGTCCAGTTTGCCGGCGAGTTCGCACTTCGAAAGGTCGAGCGCGGGCAGCGGCGCAGCCGTTGAGCCGAATGCGACGCACGAAAGATTTCCCGTGATCGTTGCTCCGACTATCGCCACGCCCACAGGCGCAATCGACGGATCGGTTACGCATCCGAGAAGCAAATTGCGGAGGAATGCTGCCGTGACCGTCTTCTCGGCCGCCGGTTCGCTCGCGTTGAAGGTGACTGTAAATCCCTCTCGCAGAGAACGCGCAACTCTTTGCTCGGCACCGTCCGTGACCGATCCTGCTTGTCCTGGTTCTGCCATACGTTGCCCCCAAACTTGTATGCCTCTCACAATGTTAAACCAGAAGTTGCTATGGCGAAAGCGATCCTACGCTAGAATGGGACGCTGGCCCATTTCGCACCTACATTGCAGCACGGCATGGCCGGCTGGCCCCGGCGGAGGATTGCCGCCAATATGCCGTCTCAACCGGGAGAGAAGCGACAATGGCGAGCAAAAGCTCGGAGGCGATGGTCAGCAACGAGATGGGCGATCTCGACGGCGATTCGCTGGTCATGCACCGCAGCGGGCGGCCGGGAAAGATCGAGATCGTCGCCACCAAGCCCCTGGTCACGCAGCGCGACCTGGCGCTGGCCTATTCGCCGGGCGTGGCCGCGCCCTGCCTGGAAATCGCCAGGGAGCCCGCCACCGCCTACGACTACACCGTGCGCGGCAACCTGGTCGCCGTGATTTCCAACGGCACAGCCGTGCTGGGCCTGGGCGACATCGGCGCGCTCGCCAGCAAGCCCGTGATGGAGGGCAAGGCGGTGCTGTTCAAGCGCTTCGCCGACGTCGACTGCATCGACCTCGAGGTCGACACCAAGGATGTCGACGAATTCGTCAATTGCGTGCGCTATCTCGGACCGACCTTCGGCGGCATCAACCTCGAGGACATCAAGGCGCCGGAATGCTTCATCATCGAGCAGCGCCTGCGCGAGCTGATGGACATCCCGATCTTCCACGACGACCAGCACGGCACCGCCATCGTCTCGGCCGCCGGCCTGATCAACTCCCTGCATCTCACCGGCCGCAACATCAAGGACATCAAGATGGTGGTGAACGGCGCGGGCGCCGCCTCGATCGCCTGCATCGAGCTCGTCAAGGCGATGGGCCTGCCGCACGAGAACGCCATCCTGTGCGACACCAAAGGCGTCATCTGGCAGGGCCGCACCGAGGGCATGAACCAGTGGAAGAGCGCCCATGCCGTGCGAACCAAGGCGCGCACCCTGGAGGAGGCGATGAAGGGCGCCGACGTCTTCTTCGGCCTGTCGGTCAAGGGCGCGGTTACCAAGGAGATGGTCCAGTCGATGGCGGCCAAGCCGATCATCTTCGCCATGGCCAACCCCGATCCCGAGATCACGCCCGAGGATGTCCGCTCGGTGCGCGGCGACGCCATCATCGCCACCGGCCGCAGCGACTACCCCAACCAGATCAACAACGTGCTGGGCTTTCCCTACATCTTCCGCGGCGCGCTCGACGTGCGCGCCCGGACGATCAACGAGGAGATGAAGGTGGCCGCCGCCGAGGCGCTGGCCAAGCTCGCGCGCGAGGACGTGCCCGACGAGGTCGACCGCGCCTATTCCGGCCGCCGGCTGCGTTACGGGCCGGAATATGTCATGCCCGTGCCGTTCGATCCGCGCCTGATCTCGGCGGTGTCGTCGGCGGTGGCGCAGGCGGCGATGGATTCCGGCGTGGCGCGCCGCCCGATCCCCGACATGGCGGAATACAAGCGTGCGCTCTCGGGTCGCCTCGATCCGACCAGCCACTGGCTGCAGAGCCTGTTCGACCAGGTCAAGGCCAACCCGCAGCGCATCGTGTTCGCCGAAGGCGAGGAGGAGCGCACCATCCGCGCCGCCGTGGTGTTCCGCGACAACGGCTACGGCACGCCGATCCTGATCGGCCGCGAGGAGCAGGTGCGCGAGACCATGAAGTCGCTCGGCATCAACGATGCGAGCGGCCTGGAAATCCACAATGCGCGGCTCAGCACGCGCAACAAGCCCTATACCGACCTGGTCTACAAGCGCCTGCAGCGCGACGGCTATCTGCGCCGCGACGTGCAACGCATGGTCAATCAGGGCCGCAACGTGTTCGGCGCCTGCATGGTGGCGATGGGCGACGCCGCCGGCATGGTCACCGGCATCACCCGCCGCTTCCCTGAATGCTACAGCGACATCCAGCGCGTGATCGATGCGCAACCGAACAAGGTCGCGATGGGCTATTCCATCGTCGTGGCGCGGCACGGCACGGTGTTCCTGGCCGACACCTCGATCAACGAGACGCCGTCGCCCGAGCAGCTCGCCACCATCGCCAAGCAGATGGTCGGAAACGCCCGCACCATGGGCCACGAGCCCAGGGTCGCCTTCCTCTCCTTCTCCAACTTCGGCAGCCGTGAGCTCGATCGCATCGACCGCATCCGCAAGGCGATCCGCCTGCTCGACGCGGAGAAGGTCGACTTCGAGTATGACGGCGAGATGCAGGCCGACATGGCGCTCGACTACGAGCTGCTGCGCGAGACCTATCCGTTCTGCCGCCTGACCGGCCCGGCCAACGTGCTGGTGATGCCGGGGCTCCATTCGGCGCACATCTCCTCGCGCCTGATGCAGCGGCTGGGCGGCGTCACGGTGATCGGCCCGGTCATCGACGGCCTGCAAAAGCCCATGCAGATCGTGCAGATGGGCTCCACGGTCAGCGATCTGGTGAATCACGCGGCGCTCGCAGCCTATGGAGCGCTGAACGGACGGAGGCAGTGATGGTCGATCTCGTCATCCGCGGTGCGGTGATCGTCGACGGTCTGGGCCATGAGCCGAAACGCGCCGACCTTGCGGTCAAGGACGGCCGCATCGCCGGCATCGGCGAGATCAAGGACCGCGGCGGCGAGACGATCGACGCCGATGGCCTCGTGCTGGCGCCCGGCATCGTCGACGTGCACACGCACTACGACGCGCAGGTCACCTGGGACGCCACGCTCTCGCCCTCGCCGTCGCTCGGCGTCACCACGGCGGTGATGGGCAATTGCGGCTTCGGCATCGTGCCGGCGCCGCCCACGGCGCGCGACCTCGTGATCCGCAACCTGTCGGTGGTCGAGGGCATGGACCTCGACGCGCTGCGCCAGGGCATCACCTGGGATTTCGAAAGCTTCGGCGACTACATGGCGATGCTGCGCCGCCGCGGCGCCTACGCCAACCTGGCCGTGCTGGCCGGCCATTCGACCATCCGCACCGCGGTGATGGGCGAGGACGCCTCGCAGCGCCGGGACGCGACGCCGCAGGAGCTTGCCCGCATGAAATCCATGGTGGCCGACGCCATGAACAGCGGCGCGATCGGGCTGGGCGCCTCCTATTCGCTCAACCATTCGGGCTATGGCGGCGTGCCGATGCCCTCGACCATTGCGCCGATGTCCGAGCTCGACGCGCTGGTCGGCGCCATGGGACCGCGCGGCCGCGGCGTGGTCGAGATCGCCTCGGGCGCGAAGATGCCGCAGGAGCTCGAGCCGATGGCGGCCAAGCATGGCCGGCCGTTTTTCCAGGGCACCGGCATGGCGATGTACAACGAGCAGGAGCCCGCGCGGGCACTGCGCATCTTCGACGACTGCGCCGCCGCGCTGCGCCGCGGCACCGGCCTCTACGTCCAGATCCCCTGCCAGCCGCTGTCCTTCGATTTCACGATGGCCAACGCCTACCCGTTCTACAGCCACCCGGCCTTCGATCCGATCAAGGCCTACACGCCCGAGCAGCTGAAATCGGTGTTCCGCGATCCGTCGTGGCGCGCCAAGTTCCGCGAGAACGCCAAGAACCCGCGGCCCGGCATGATCTTCCAGGGCAACTGGGATCGCGTGATGGTAGCGGTCACGCACAAGGCGTCGAACGCCAGGTACGTGAACCGCTACGCCGCGGAGATCGCCAAGACGGAGCATCGCGATCCGCTGGACGTCATGCTCGATCTCAGCCTCGACGAGGACCTCGAGACCGCCTTCCTCGGCCGCTTCCTCAATGTCGGGGACGAGGGCGTGGCGCGCCTCTTGAAGCACGAGGCCGGCGTGGTGGCGCTGTCCGATGCCGGCGCGCACCTCATCTATATGTGCGACGCGGGCTTCGGCCTGCATTTCCTGGCGCACTGGGTGCGCGAGCGCGGTGATTTCGACCTGGTCGAGGGCATCCGCCGGCTGACCAGTCATCCCGCCGATCTCTACGGCATCCAGAATCGCGGCCGTCTTGCGGTCGGCGCCCAGGCCGACATGTTGCTGTTCGATCCGGCCACGGTCGGCATCAGCGCGGCCGAAAGGGTGGCCGATCTGCCGGGCGGCGGCCGGCGCACGATCCGCCGACCGACCGGCGTGCGGGGCGTGTTCTGCAACGGCGTCAAAACCTTCGACGGCAAGGACTACGTGAAACACGCCAAGGGGCCCGGCCACGTGCTCGACCGGTTCAACAACTCGCAGGGCCAGCATTCCGCCATCGCCGCACAATAGGTTTCAATCATTCGCCTGGGAGGGCGCGCCATGTCGACGATCATGAAAATCAGCAGCCGAAACCTGCCTGCCATCCGCCGCCGCAGCCTGGTGAAGGGCGGCATGGCCGGCATCCTGGCCAGCGGCCTCGCGCCTCTCGTCGCCCGCGCCGAAGCCAAGAAGCTCGTGATGGCGCATCTCAACGCCGTGCCCGAATCGGCGGCCGTCGCCTTCGACTGGCAGGCCAAGGAAGTGCGCGAGCGTTCGCACGGCGAGCTCGACATGCAGTTCTTCGGCTCGACCCTGATCAGCAAGGAGCTCGAGATCATGAACGCGGTGAAGTCGGGCAACATCGCCATCGGCAATCCCGGCGGCGCCGCCGCCACTGTGTTTCCCGAGATGGGCGTGTTCCTGGTGCCGTACCTCGTGCAGAGCTACGACCAGGCCTACAAGATGTTCAATGGCCCGATCGGCGATGCGCTCGATAAGCAGTTCCAGGAAAAGTACAAGCTCAAGACCCTGTGCTTCTTCGACTACGGCTTCCGCCATTTCTGGACGGCCAAGAAGGCGATCAAGGAACCGCGGGACCTGCGCGGCGCCAAGATCCGCGTGCAGCAGGCCAAGGTGTTCGGCGACACCATCAACGGGCTGGGCGGCAACGCCGTGCCGATGGCGTGGGGCGAGGTGATCTCGGCCGCCAAGTCGGGCGTGATCGACGGCGGCGACCTGCCGATCGTCAACCAGATCGCGCTCAAGATCTACGAGGTCTCGAAATACTGCTCGATGACCTTCCACAATTACGGGCCCACGCTCAACACCATGAACCTCGCGGTGTGGGAGGGCCTCAGCGATCCGCACAAGAAGCTGATGCTCGACACCAGCCGCGAGGCGCAGACCAAGTGCCGCGAGCTCACCGAATCGGTCGACAACTTCGCCGCGGCCAAGAGGGAGCTCGAGCCCAAGGGCATGATCGTCGTCGAGGCCGACGTCGACGCCTTCAAAAGGGTGGCGCAGGAGAAGATCTGGCCCGCCTACAAGCAGCAATATGCCGGCCTGTGGGAGCAGATCGTGGAGTTCAAGGCATAGGGGCGAAAGGTTGCGCACCTTCATTGCCAACATTCCGAAGTTCGTCGTCTCCTTCCTGCTGGTTGCCGCCATCGTCAACCTGCTGATCGGCGTGTTCCTGCGCTACGTCATGATCGAGGTCACGGATTGGCTCGACGTCGATCCGATCCGTTTCACCTGGGTCGAGGAAGTGGGCGAGATGCTGCTCGCCTGGCTCACCCTGATCGGCGCGGCGATCGGCGTGCGTGAGCGCACGCACTTCACCCTGCATGTGCTGCACCTGTCGCCGGCCGCGCAGCGCTGGGTCGAGCGCATCCACCACCTGCTGATCGCGGGCTTTGGCGGGCTGGCCGCCTGGTACGGAATAAAACTCTGCCTGCTCAACCGCACGCTCGCCACGCCGGGGCTCGAGATCAATCTCGCCGTGCTCTACGCCTCGGCGGTGGTGGGCGGCATCCTGCTGGTCATCTATGCCGTCTCCATGATCGTGGCGCCGCCGCCCCGCGATCGCGGGATCGTGCCGCTGGAAGTCAGGGCCGAATGATTCTGTTCGCGGTGGCGGCGATCTTCATCGTCCTGATCGTCTTCTCCATGCCGATCGTCTTCGCGCTCGGCGTCTCGGGCGTCGCTGGCCTCGCGATCGGCGGCTACGACCTGCAGGTGCTCGCCTCGAGCATGGTGTCGGGCTCGCAGAGCTGGGTGCTGCTGGCCATCCCGGCCTTCGTCTTCGCCGGCGGCCTGATGGAAAAATGCGGCATGAGCCATGCGCTGGTCGATTTCGCCCGCGCCCTGGTCGGCTGGGTCAAGGGCGGGCTCGGCATGTCGGTGATCGTGGTCGCGTATTTCTTTTCCGACATCTGCGGCTCGAAGATGGCCGAGGTCTCGGCGCTCGGCTCGACCCTGATGCCGCCGCTCACCAAGGCGGGCTACAAGCGGCAGGATTCGGCGTCGCTGATCGCCGCCGGCACGGCGATGGGCATGCTGGTGCCGCCCGCCATCTTCATGATCGTGATCGCCCAGGTCACCAATACCTCGGCGGTGGCGCTGTTCCTGGCGGGCTTCGTGCCGGCGGCCACCATCATGGTGTGCCTGATGGTGCTGGTGTATTTCCGCGCCCGCAAATACGACTGGCCGGTCGATACACGGCCCAACCCGCGGTTCCTGTGGGACTCGGCCAAGCGGGCGGCCGTGCCGCTGGTCATCCCCATCGTCATCCTGGGCGGCTTCTTCCTCGGCATTTTCACCGCCACCGAGGCGGGCGCCGTGGTGGCGGGCTACGCCTTCATCGCCGCGCGCTTCTACTACCGGAACGTCTCCTACCGCGAGATGGCCAAGCTCGCCTATGAAAGCGCCATCCTGACCGCCGCGGTGGTCTTCCTGCTGGCCGTCGCCTCGGTGTTCCAATATCTGATGGGCGTCTCCGGGGTCCCCAAGCTGCTGGCCGAAGTGCTGGGTCCGCTCAAGACCATGCCGTGGCTGTTCCTGCTCTGCACGGCGCTGATCACCATGATGTTCGGCATGGTGCTGGAGGGCCTGCCGGCCGCCGTGGTGCTGATCCCGGTGGTATTCCCGATCGCCGAGACGATGGGCATCGATCCCATCCACTTCAACATCGTGCAGACGGCGGCGGTCGGCATCGGCCTGTTCCTGCCGCCGATGGGCGTCGGCCTCTTGATGGCGCTGAAGTTCGCCAACCTCACGGTCGGCGAGCACTGGCGCTCCTACCTGCCCTATCTCGCGGCGCTGCTGGTCGGGCTGATGCTGATCATCCTGTTCCCGCAGCTCTCGCTGTTCCTGCCGCGCAGCGCGGGCTTCATCAAGTGACGTTCGTCACCGTCAGGCGATGATGCTTGCCGTCGCGCGCCGTCCAGCTGATCGACTGGCCCTCGGCCAGGCCGATCAAGGCAGCGCCGACCGGGGTCATCACCGAGATGCGATGCGCGTCGAGACTCTCGTCGACCGGATAGACGAGCTTCAGGGTGCGCGTGTGGCCGTCGTCCGACGTGAAGGTAACGGTCGAGCCCATGCGCACGACGTTGGCCGGCACCGCGGGCCCGTCGACCACGCGGGCGCGATCCATTTCCGCCAGAAGCTCGTTCGCCACGTCGGGCAGGCGCTCGAGCGACGCGGTGGCGAGGTCGGTCAGCCGCTCGTGGTCGGTGGTGCTGACGATGATCTGGGGAACCGACCGAGTCCGTACGACGTCGCGCATGGCGCTCTCCTGAAAACACGCACGCCACACCGCACCGGTGACGCCGCTGCCTGAATTTTCCTACTGGTTTTGTGCTCGCCCTTTGGGGAACAAAGCGTGCGCCCCAAGCCCGGGCGCATCAAGGGCCGGACGGAGGATTACGCTCGCGCCACCGGACGGTTCCGTCGCGGCACAAACCGATGTGCGGCCGATTTCTTCATGCGCAAGACTTGGTGGTGCCGGGCCCGGAATTCAAGCCTACTTGGTGGGCTTGCCCAGCCCGTCGCGCGCCCGGCGTGCCTCGTAGGCCTGCACGACCGCAAGGGCCGTGCGCAGGTTGGGCGCCGCGACACCGTGTGCGCGGGCGCGCCCCAGCATGTCGCCGATCACGTGGCGGCCCTCGATCGCGCCGCCCTTCTCGAGATCGCCCAGCATGGACGCCGCGAAGACGGAGCCCGGCTGGGTGAGAAAGCTCTTCAGATTGGCGATGCCCTTGTCACCCGGATCGAAACCCTCGGCGGCGGCGACCTTGCGGCACTCCTCGATCGTCTCGTGCATCAGATCCTTGCCCTCATCGGCCGCCAGGATGTCGCCGGTCGTGCCACGCAAGGTGCAGCACATGGCGGCCAGCGCGGTCAGCATGATCCATTTGTCCCACAGATCCTGGTTGATGTTGCCGTTCAGGCCACCGTCGATGCCGGCTTTCTTGCAGGCCGCGTCGAGTTCCTTGAGATGCTCGCGCGCCGGCTTGCCCGAGCGTTCGCCGAACGACACCGCGGCGAACGGGCTCGAGTGCATGACCTCGCCGTTGGGGCCCAGCATGCCGCCGATGCGCGCCAGGCCACCCGCGACTTTCTCGGCGCCGAACTTCTTGTCGAGTACGCCGAAATGGGCGTGGCCGTTCAGCATCGGCACGATGGTGGTGGCGGGCCCGACCGCCGGCGCGATCGATGCCATCGCCGACTCGAGGTCGTAGGCCTTGCAGGCCAGGATGACGACGTCGTAGGGGCCGCCGTCGCCGCCCCTGGTCACGACCTTGACCGGCAGGACGGCGTCGCCCTTGGGGCTTTTCACCACCAGGCCTTCTTTTTTGATCTTGGCGGCACGCGGCTCGCGCAGCAGGAAGGTCACGTCGGCGCCGCTCTGGTGAAGGCGGGCGCCGAAATAGCCGCCGACCGCACCGGCGCCGAGGATCAGGATCTTCACGTCTTGGTGCTCCTTTGGGCGACCCAGTCGGCGAGCCAGGTCGCGAGGTCGTCGGTCTGATGATGGATGTGATCGAGATTGAGATCGGCCGCGCGCTTCACGCTCTCGTCGGTGCGGATCCACACGGTGCGCATGCCCATGTCGCTGGCCGGCTTGAGGTTGATGGCGATGTCGTCGGCCATGGCCGCGCGCGTCGGATCGATGCCGTGCTTCACCACCAGCTTGTCGTAGATCTGCTGGTGCGGCTTGGGCCAGTAGTCGCCGGCCACGATGTCGAAGATCGCCTCGAAATGGTGCGCCACGCCCAGCCGCTCCATCACGCGCTCGGCATGCGGCACGTCGCCCGCGGTGAAGATGATCTTGCGGCCGGGCAACGCCTTGAGCGCAGCCTCCAACTCCGGGCTCGCGGGCACCGGCGAATAGTCGATGTCGTGCACATAGTCGAGATAGTGGCGCGGATCGACGCCGTGCAGGGTCATCATGCCCCGCATCGAGGTGCCGTGGTCGCGCCAGTAGGCCTTCTGCACCCGCCGTGCTTCCTCGGGGTCGACCTTCAGCCAGTCGGAGATGTAGCGGCCGATGCGCACGTCGATCTGGGCGAAGAGATTGCAGCGCGCCGGATAGAGCGTGTTGTCGAGGTCGAACAGCCAGACGTCTGGATCGTGGAGCGGAGGCATGGGCCTGAATTAACGGCCCACCGTGCGCTTGTCGAGACGGCGGCTTATAAAGGGGGCAATGGATATCCTGACGATCGTGCTTTTGGCGGCCGTCGCGCTGCTCGGCCTGGTGCTGGTTCTGGTGCTGACCCGCCGTGGTGGCGGCGAGGCCGAGACCATGCGCCAGCAGCTCGCCTTGGCGCTCAGCCAACAGGCCGAGACCGTGCAGCGGGTCGAGCGTTCGCTGCGCGAGCAGGAGCAGGCGCTCGCCAAGGTCGTGGCCGAGCGGCTCGACCGCACCGAGAAGGCGACCGGCCAGATCGTCACCGACCTGCGCGAACGGCTGGTCCGCATCGACGAGGCGCAGAAGAAGATCGGCGACCTCTCGACCCAGGTCGTCGGCCTGCAGGAAGTGCTGTCCAACAAGCAGGCCCGCGGCGCCTTCGGCGAGGTCCAGCTGAACGACCTGGTGCAGAACGCCCTGCCGCCGCAGGCCTATGAATTCCAGTCGACGCTGTCCTCCGGGGCGAGGGTCGACTGCCTGCTGCATCTGCCGAACCCGCCGGGCTCGATTGCCATCGACGCCAAGTTCCCGCTCGAAAGCTACAGCGCGCTGCGCGCCGTGGCGGCGGGCGATACCGCCGCCCTGCAGGCGGCCCAGCGCGGCTTCCAGCAGGCCATCCGCAAGCACATCGGCGACATCCGCGACAAATACATCGTGCCCGGCGAGACCGCCGAATCGGCGCTGATGTTCCTGCCGTCGGAAGCCGTCTATGCCGAGCTGCACGCCAACTTCACCGGGCTGGTCGAGGAATCCTATCGCGCCCGCGTCTGGATCGTCTCGCCCACCACCATGATGGCGACGCTCAACACCGTGCGCGCCGTCCTGAAGGATGTGCGCATGCGCGAGCAGGCGGGCGAGATCCAGAAGACGGTCGGCCTGCTGCTCGAGGACGTGAAGCGGCTGGACGACCGGGTCGACAAGCTGAAGGGCCACTTCGCCGCGACCGAGAAGGACCTGCGCGACGTCGACATCTCCACCGACCGCATCACCAAGCGCGGCCAGCGCATCCTCGAGGTCGACCTCGGCGAGGAGCCGACTTTACCGAAGCCTTGAGCGTCTTGCCGGACCGCGGGCCTCCAGGCCCGCATCTTGGGTGTCGGTACGATCCCACGAGCGGACCTGGAGGTCCGCGGTCCGCCGAGAGCTCAGCCCCAGGGGCCGCGGCGCGGTGCCTGCGGCGCGGCGCCCCATGGGCTGGTCTGCGGCCGCGGCGCCGCGGCGGCAGCTGGATGATAGCTGCTTGCGCCGGCCATCGCCTCGAGGCGCGCGATGCGGTCCTCCATCGGCGGATGGGTCGAGAACAGACCGCGCAGTCCGCCGGCCGACAGCGGATTGGCGATATAGAGATGCGCCGTCGCCGGATGCGACTCGGCCACCTGGTTGGGAATCTGCTGCGTGCCGGCCTGCAGCTTGGCGAGCGCCGAGGCGAGCCACAGCGGCTGGCCGGAGATTTCCGCGCCCATGCGATCGGCCTCGTACTCGCGGCTGCGGCTGATCGCCATCTGCACCAGCGAGGCCGCCAGCGGCGCCAGGAACATGGCGGCGATGGCCACGACCGGGCTCACCATCGGACGGCCGTTTTCGTCGCGCCCGCCACCCATCAGGCCGCCGAAGGTCGCCAGCATCCCGATGGCGCCCGACAGGGTGGCGGCAATGGTCATGGTGAGGGTGTCGCGATGGCGGACGTGGCTCAGCTCGTGCGCCATGACGCCGGTGATCTCCTCGCGGCTGAGATGGCGCAGCAGGCCGGTGGTTGCCGCCACCGCGGCATGCTCGGGATCGCGGCCGGTGGCGAAGGCGTTGGGCTGCTCCTCGTCGATCAAATAGACGCGCGGCATCGGCAGGCCGGCGCGCTGGGCGAGGCCCTGCACGATACTGTAGAGCTCGGGCGCCTGGCCGGGCCCGACCTCCTGCGCGTTGCTCATGCGCAGCACCATCTTGTCGCTGTTCCAGTAAGCGAACAGGTTCATGCCCAGGGCCACCACCAGCGCCAGTATGAGGCCGGACTGGCCGCCCAGGAGGTAGCCGACGACCAGGAAGAAGCCGGTGAGGGCCGCCAAGAGAAGGGCCGTGCGAAAGTAGTTCATGGCCGAAAAGATGGTCCGCGACTGTGGCGAATCAAGGCGGGGGACGGCATCATGTCGGCATGACCGACGACAAGAAGCCCACTGCGGCCGACACCGCCACGCCAGAGCCTCCCAAGCCCGTCCCGCCCGAGAAGCCCAAGAAGGTGGAAGAGATCGGCGGCCCGCCCGGCCCCGAGCCGACCCGCTACGGCGACTGGCAGTTCAACGGCAAGGTGACGGACTTCTAAACTGCTACCGTCATCCTGAGCGAAGCGAAGGATCTCATGCCCGTGGCAAGCGGCGATGAGGTCCCTTCGCTGCGCTCAGGACGACAGATGGTGATGTTGCTCAGATGATTGCGACAAAGAATATCTTCCATCCCGACTTCAAGGCGCAGCCTTGGTGGTGGGAGGCCTGGACGCCCAACAACGCGCTCTCGCAGGATCCGCCGGCCAGGACCGACATCGTGATCGTGGGCGCGGGCTATGGCGGCCTGTCGACGGCGCTCGAGCTGCGTCGCAACGGCGTCGGCGCCGTCGTGCTGGAGCGCGGCGATTTCGGCGTCGGCGCCTCGACGCGCAACGGCGGCATGATCTCGGGCGGCACCAATCTCGGCAAGGGTCTGGGCGGCAAGAGCCCGATCGCCGAGGAGTTCGAGCGCAAGAAAGCCGAGCTGATGGGCGCGGGTGCCGACTCGCTCACCGTGCTCGAGGACATCATCGCCCGCGAGAAGATCGAGTGCGGCCTGCACAGGAACGGCCGCTTCGTCGGCGCCTGGACGCCCAAGCACTATGCCGACCTCGCGACCAAGGTCGAGACCTACAACAAGTACGCCAATGCCGGCGCCACCATGGTGCCGCGCGAGCGCCAGCGCGAGTTCATCGCGTCGGACTATTACTTCGGCGGCATGCATGCCACGCGCGCCGGCCACCTGCATCCCGCGCTCTACTACAAGGGCTTGCTGGAAGCCGCGCACCGCCAGGGCGCCATCCTGTGCGCCAACGTCGAGGCCGAGCGCATCGAGAAGACCGCGACTGGCTGGCGGGTGCGGACCTCGAAAGGACCGGTGGAATGCCGCGAGGTGGTGGTCGCCACCAACGGCTATACTGGCGACCTGACGCCCCGCCTGAAGCGCCGCGTCGTGCCGGTGGCGAGCCACATCATCGCCACCGAGGATCTGCCGGAACCGGCGGACAGGCTGATCCCCGAGCGGCGCGCCGTCGGCGACACCAAGCGCGTGCTGACCTATTACCGGCCGTCGCCCGACGGCAAGCGGCTGATCTTCGGCGGCCGCGCGCGCTTCACCGCAGCGCCGCCGGAGGTGAGCGCGCCGGCGCTCTACCAATACATGATCGACCGCTTCCCGCAGCTCGACGGCATCCGCATCACCCATGTGTGGACGGGCAACGTCGCCTTCGCGCTCGATTACATGCCGCACATGGGCACCGACCAGGGCCTGCACTATCTGCTGGGCTGCAACGGCAATGGCGTCGCCATGATGACCTATCTCGGCACCCAGACCGCCAAGAAGATCGCGGGCGGCAGCAACGCACCGATCAACCCGCTGGACGGCCGCGACTTTCCCGAGCACGCCCTCTACAACGGCGAGCCGTGGTTCCTGCCCATGATCGGCGCCTGGTACCGCACGCGCGACTGGATCGACCGCCGGCTGGCGGCGTGATGTCCGCCCTGCCCGTCACGCTGGAGGACGTCCAGCGCGCCGCCGCGCGCATCGGCGGCGCCGTCGTGCGCACGCCCTGCCTCAGGAGCGAGACGCTGTCGCGCATCGCCAAGGCCGACATCTGGATCAAGTTCGAGAACCTGCAGTTCACCGCCTCGTTCAAGGAGCGCGGCGCGCTCAACACCTTGCTGCAGCTCACGCCCGACGAACGAAAGCGCGGCGTCATCGCCATGTCGGCCGGCAACCATGCCCAGGGCGTGGCCTACCATGCCGGCCGGCTCGGCATTCCCGCCACCATCGTCATGCCGTCCTTCACGCCCAACACGAAGGTGGAGCACACGCGCGGCCATGGCGCGCGCGTCGTCCTGCACGGCGACACCCTGGCCGAAGCCGCCGCCGAGGCGCATCGGCTGGCAGCGGCAGAGAAACTGGTATTCGTGCATCCCTACGACGATCCGCGCATCATCGCCGGCCAGGGCACGATCGCGCTTGAAATGCTGCAGGACGTGCCCGAGCTCGACACCTTGGTGGTCCCGGTGGGCGGCGGCGGCATGATCGCAGGCTGCGCCGTCGCCGCGCGCGGGCTCAAGCCCGATGCGAAAGTGATCGGCGTCGAATCGGCCGGCTACTCCGCCATGCGACAGCTCCTCGCGGGCGAGCCCGTGACGGCCGGCGGCGACACCATCGCCGAGGGCATCGCGGTGCGCGACATCGGCAAGGCGCCGCTCGTCATCGCCCGGGCGCTGGTCGACCGCGTACTGGCCGTCGACGAGGTGGCGATCGAGCGCGCCATCGCCCTCTTCCTCGAGATCGAGAAGACGGTGGCCGAGGGTGCCGGCGCGACGGGACTCGCCGCCCTGCTGGCTTATCCGCAGCATTTCACCGGCCGCCAGGTCGGGCTCGTGCTCAGCGGCGGCAACATCGACACCCGCCTGCTCGCCTCGATCCTGCTGCGCGGCCTGGTGCGCGACGGCCGCATCGTCCGCCTGCGGCTGATGATCGGCGACCTGCCCGGCCAGCTCGCCCGGGTCGCCGGCCTGATCGGCAAGGCCGGCGGCAACATCGTCGAAGTCCAGCACCAGCGCCTGTTCGGCGTCGTCGCCAAGGCGACCGAGCTCGATGTCACCGTGGAAACCCGCGGCCGCGACCATATGCGCGAGCTGGTGGCGGCGCTGGAAGCCGAGGGCTTCAAGGTCCGGGTGCTGGAGGGCGCGGACGCCTGAGATCTAGAGGGCGCGCTTGAGGTCGGTCAGGGCAAAGTCGTTGCCTTTGAAGAGAACAGGCGCGTCCAAGACCTTGGCCAGGGCATAAAAGAAGCAATCGCCGAAGTTGAGTGCTGCCCGATGGCGGCCTTTACCGAAGCGGCGAAAAGCCTCGCGCGCGATCGTCGCCTGAGCTTGGTCGACGGGAACGATCACCACGCCGACGTCCTCCATCAGAACGTCGATCTCCCGGCCACCCCGGTCACCCAGGCGAAGCTCCATGACCATCGAAGCCTCGACATAGGTCGCAGCCGAGAGGCGCGGCTCGCCATGATCGACGATGGCGTCGACGAAGGCTCGGCGCTCCGGTTCGTCGCGGATGATCGCGACCAGCGCCGAACTGCCGATGACGATCAATCGAACAGCCCGTCCTTGTTGTAGCCAAGGATTTCGTCGTCCGTTCTTTCGTCCAGCACGGGCAGCGCCTTTACGCGCCGCACGATGCGGTCCACGGCGCGGTGAATGCGCTCGCGATCCTTCTTGGCATCGAGTTCCTTGAGCTTGCCGTCGGCGAGCTCGATCACCGTTGCCGTCATGCTCTTGCCGAGCAGGCGGGAAACGCGGCGCAATTTACGCTCGGCTTCCGCGCTTTTGATGCTGACGCCCATGGCTTTCACCGAATTCTAGAATGTTGGAACATAATCTAGAAACGAGTGCCTTACAACGCACACCGGATGGCGCTATAGACGCCGCCATGTCCGCTGCCCCCCAATATGTTCCCTCGCCGACTCCCGATCTCGCCCGCATTGAACGGGCTCTGATCTCCGTCTCCGACAAGGACGGCCTGATCGAGCTCGGCAAGGCGCTGGCCAAGCACGGCATCCAAATCCTGTCGACCGGCGGCTCGGCCAAGGCGCTGCGCGACGCCGGCCTGAAGGTGGTCGAGGTCAGCGACCACACCGGTTTCCCCGAGATCATGGACGGGCGCGTGAAGACCCTGCAGCCCGCGATCCACGGCGGCATCCTGGCGCGCCGCACCGACGCCGGCCACAGGAAGGCGATGAGCGATCACAAGATCGCCGGCATCGACCTCGTGGTGGTGAACCTCTACCCGTTCGAGGCGACGGTGGCGCGCGGCGCCGACTTCCCGACCTCGGTCGAGAACATCGACATCGGCGGACCGGCGCTGATCCGTGCCTCGGCCAAGAACCACGACTTCGTCACCGTCGTCGTCGATCCGGCCGACTATGCGCCGCTGATCGCCGAGCTCGCCACCAACAAGGGCGCCACGACGCTGGCACTTCGCCGCAAGCTCGCGGCCAAGGCCTATGCCCGCACCGCTTCCTACGATTCGGCAATTGCCAACTGGTTCGCGCGCCAAGAAGGCGAGACTTTCCCCGAGCGGCTGACCCTCTCCGCCCAACGCGTGCAGACCTTGCGCTACGGCGAGAACCCGCACCAACAGGCGGCGTTCTATTCCGACGGCAGCCAGCGGCCGGGCATCGCCACCGCGCGCATGGTCCAGGGCAAGGAGCTTTCCTACAACAACATCGGCGATACCGAGGCGGCCTACGAATGCGTCGCCGAGTTCAGCGGACCCGCCGTCGTCGTGGTGAAGCATGCCAATCCCTGCGGCGTCGCCGTCGCCCAGGACCAGTACAGCGCCTATCTCAAGGCCTATGCCTGCGACCCCGTGTCGATCTACGGCGGCATCGTGGCCCTCAACACGACGCTGGAGGCCCGGACGGCGGAGGACCTCGCGAAACGCTTCCTCGAAGTCGTGATCGCGCCTGATGCCACGGAAGAAGCGCTGGCCGTTCTGGCCAGGCGACAGAACGTGCGCGTGCTGCTGGCCGGTACCCTGCCCGATCCGTCGAGCGCCGGCATGACCCTGAAGAGCGTGGGCGGCGGCTACCTGCTGCAGACCCGCGACAACGGTCAGGTGAAGAAGAGCGACCTCAAGGTCGTGACCAGGCGCGCGCCGACGGCGAAGGAGATCGACGACATGCTGTTCGCGTTCACCGTGTGCAAGCACGTGAAGTCGAACGCCATCGTCTATGCCAAGGATGGCGCCACGGTGGGCGTGGGCGCGGGCCAGATGAACCGCCGCGACTCCTCGCGCATCGCCGCCATCCGCGCCGCCGAGGCGGGCGAGCTGGCGGGCCTGAAGGAAAGCCCGGCGGTCGGCAGCGTCGTGGCGTCGGATGCCTTCTTCCCCTTCGCCGACGGGCTTCTAGCCGCCGCCGAAGCGGGCGCCACGGCGGTGATCCAGCCCGGCGGCTCGTTGCGCGACAAGGAAGTGATCGAGGCCGCCGACGAAAAAGGCCTCGCCATGGTCTTCACCGGCATGCGCCACTTCCGCCACTGAGGCGCAGAAGCGGCGATCATTCGGGCTCGTTGAGATCGTCGATGACGTCGGCCACCATGCGGTTGACCATGTCCATCAGCAGCACGTCGTTGTCGACACGGACATATTCATAGCCCGGTGGCACCGGCGCCAGCTGTTCCACGAGGGGCGGCGGCAACGGGTAGTAGACGACCGCCGGCGGCAGCGGCTGGCCCACGACCCAGAGCTTCCTGGCCTGGCCCGGGGGCTGGCAGCCATTGCCCTTCTTGGCGAGGCCCGGCGGGCAATGCCCGGCCCCGAACTCC
>Ga0210402_10001321_pt1 | contig 25669 bp, 21 predicted proteins | sample IncBWC7MmetaG_FD_161055 | JGI IMG/M metagenome (GOLD analysis project Ga0210402, IMG submission 161055) | Forest soil microbial communities from Barre Woods Harvard Forest LTER site, Petersham, Massachusetts, United States - Inc-BW-C-7-M | ecosystem: Environmental > Terrestrial > Soil >... | reverse complement strand
TCCATTAACCATGCGCGCATGGAGACATTGTAGCGGGGGTCGGGGGCGGGGGCGGGGGTCAGGGGCCGGGGGTCAGGGGCCGGGGGCCGGAGGAGCGGGCCCGGGGAGTCCGGGGCTTGGGGCTCAACGGCGTTAAGATAAGCCTTGCCAAGATGACCTCGCTCGCCTCGATCCAGCCTCGGGGCCGTGTCTGGTGCAACTTCCCAGAAGGACTTCTGGACAATCATGATGCCCCGTTTTCGTTCGGGCGCAAATTGGTAGCGCGATAACTGCGGGAGCCGCTCTATCCGAGTGGCGGGTAAGCCAAGCACAGGAGCGGCGTCCGCGCCAGGTTCGCCAACTTTCCGAAAACGAAGAGCATTCTATCGGTAGTGCCACGCCACATATCATTTCCCTGAACCAAAAACCTGCGTGATTGCTGGAGCGAGGGCGCTAACTTAGCAGCTAGATGCTAGGATGGTTCATCGATATGCAAACCCTGGGCCTCTCGGATTCGACACCTCGAACAGAAAGTCGCTGGCGGGCCTTGCTCTGGCCGACCATTCGCAACGAAGGAGACTTCGACTACATCACCACACAGGGATTCTGGATTTGTTTCATTGTTGCAGCGGTTACCGTGGTCTCCACCACGATTGCCGGTTCACTTCTGATGGGTGCTTTCGAAGGTACGTTTTTCTTCCTTGCCGGGATCGGCGTTCGACAGCGCAGCAGAGTTGCCGCCATCGTCGCATTCGCCGCATACCTGCTGAGCGCACTCGTCATGCAGCGATTCACGGGCAATGGTTTTGGTTTCCTGCGCATCGTCTTTCTCGCACTCTTGTTCGCAAATATCCGTGGAAACTGGTTGTCGGCTCGGTGGGCGAGGGAGCAGCAGTCTGTCACACCCTCGACGCGACTGAATGAAACGATTGGCGACAAATTAGCTGATCAGCTCCCGACATGGTTATGGCCGAAAGTTCGCGTTGTTTTCTACGTGATAGCCGGACTTGAGATTGCGCTGCTGCTCCTATCGCTGTTCTCGCCTCAGTCCCAGGTCTAAGGAGCGGCACTTAGAGGCTGTGAGGAGGCGCGAGACCGTTCCAGACGATGGGCGTCTTCTGGAATTTGGACCGGGCTTGGTCCGCTATAGACGGGCTAAAGGACGCTAACTAACGCCACTCAAGACAACTGACATCCGCGTCGTCAATACCTAGGCTGATTTCTAGCGGATCCCTCGTCGAACTGACCTGCCCAACCTCTGCACTTCTGCCGAGAACTTGTCGGCTTCCGCAGCGGTCGGGAACATGAGTCCGACGTCTTCTCCAGAAAGTACGGAATCCGCACAGCCTTTGGATTCAGCCAGGCCCTTTTCTGTGGCAGCCCGAATGGCCTTCGTCAAAGATATCTTGGGGAACGGTGACCTGCTCGGCTTCCAGCCTTCCAAAACTACAGTGTCCTCCGGGACGCCGGGCGGAAAAGCTGTTCCAGTTAGATCGTAGTTCTCCAGATAGACCCCCGTTGGATAGGCTGTTCCAGTTACGTGGATCGACCCGTCCTTACGATCCACGATGAACGGCGCGTTGCCCGCGAGTGTCAGCGACGTGTCCTCTGGCCCGTAGTAGAACACCCATCCGAAGTCACGTTCCAGCGTCTGGCTGCTTGGCAATTCCAACTTCACGCCAGCATCGGCGCTAAGCCCGATCAGGTATTGTTCAGCGATTTGCCTCGCTTCATCCAATCCGATCATCACGTCCTGAAGCTCCTCCTTCAAATGCCACCACGAGGGCAAAGGAACGATATACGGCGTTCGGGGAAGTTCCAATCAGCCGGGCCTGAGACTCGGTTGCGCGCGCAGCGACGGTCATTTCGGCAACGGCGTTATTTTAACGCCTATGGGGTTGGGCCTGAGGTTAGGGGGCCGGGCCGGTGACGCGAGCAGCGCGCTGCTGTTTGGATTACATTAGGTGAGGGTCCCTTCAGGAGCACTCATGAAACAGGCGCACGTTGCAGGGTTGCCGCGCCGTCGCGATCATTGCCGCCAACGCCGTGCGCTACCGGCTTTTCCTGCCCGAACCCTCGCGCTTCTGCAAGCGGCGGCGCAGACCGTCCCAGTTCACCGGCGGTTCGGCGCCACGGCGGTTCCTGTGATTCCGGACACGGAGCCGTTCCCGGCCGATCGTCCAAAACCGGAGAGGAGATAACCGAATGCAGCGTCGTCACTGTTTGCAGGCTCTCGCAGCCGTCACGCTGGCGGGTAGTCAAATGCCGGCCTGGACCGAAGGCAAAGGCCGTTTTCGCGCGGCAATTTGCGCTTATTCGTTCCGCAACCAGCTCCAGAATGGATCGCTGACCTACGAGGGCTTGATCCGCATGGCCGCCGAACTCGGCGTCGATGGCGTCGACCTGACCACTTACTGGCTGCCCGACACCACCGATCAGACGCTGTTCGCGCTGAAGCGGGTGGCTTACCGGTCCGGCATTTCCCTCTATAACATTGGGATTCGGGCCAGGATGGCGCAGCCCTCGGCGGACCTGCAGGCCGCGGAAGTGGAGACCGTTCGTAAGTGGCTGGATGTGGCGCAACGGCTGGGCGCTTCTCATATGCGGATCTTTGGCGGCGCCGTTCCCAAAGGCGCCACCGAGGAGCAGGCGGTGGCCTGGGCTGTGGAGACGCTCAAGCGCTCGGCCGACGAGGCGGCGAAGCGGGGCATCACACTGGGCGTGGAAGACGATGGCGGCATTACGACCAACGCCGACCGGACGGTGGAGATTGTGAAGAAGGCCGGGTCGCCATGGGTGGGCATCAATCTCGACATCGGCAACTTCCCCAACGATGCTTACGCGCAGATCGAAATGTGCGCGCCCTACGCCACCAACGTACATTGTAAAGCGGACGTTCACGTGGATCGAAAGAGCCAACCGGCGGATTGGCCGCGCGTGCTGAAGATTCTTGGCGCGGCCGGATACCAGGGGTACCTGGCGCTGGAATACGAATCGACGGACGACCCGATGACGGTGGTTCCGAAGCTGATCTCGAAGCTGCGGGATACGATTCGAGGGGTGTGAGCGACGGCGCGAAAGGGCATCCGCCCCCATTATCCGCCCCCTGGAACTTCGCACGGCCGAAACTCGTTAGATCTCCCGAATTTGCAAATTGCGGAACCAGACTTCGATCCCGGCGCCGGCGTGGACCTGCAGGCCGATCAAGCCGCGCTTGAGAATGCCGGGCTCGAACTCCGTGTAGTCCACGGTACGCATGCCATCGATTGTGATGGTGATGTGGTTGCCCAGCGCGCGAACCGTGTACGTGTGCCAGCCGTTCTTGTCTAGCTTGGCGATGGCCGCCGCGGGCGCCTGCGCCAGCACCCGCTTGCGGCGCGACTCGTCATACAGACTGCCCCAGTAGGTTTCGCCGATATCGGCCTGGTAACCGAAGAGCTCATGTTCCTGCTCGGCCGGGATGCTGCGGAACTGCACGCCGCTGTTGCCGGCGCCGTTCAGCAGGCGGAACTCCAGCGCCAGTTCGAAGTCTTCGAAATGGTCGCGCGTGCGCAGGAAGTCGTTCCACTTCTGGCCGGTATGTTTGCCCACGATCATGCCGTCCGAAACGTTCCAGACGCCGGGTGTGTCCGGGACCCAGCCATCCAGGTTGCGGCCATTGAAGAGCGGCTTCCACGCGCCGGCGCGGCCCGGCAGTTCCAGGGCGCGTCCGCTGCGGATGGCCTCATTGCCCCAGTGGGCCGCGTTGGCCGCGTCCACGGAACTCTCCACCGGCGCGTTCGGCGGGTTGCGGGTGCGGATACAATCCAGCCAGTTCAGGACATGGTCGATGGTGCCTTCGCGCTCGGTGTCCACATGCAGCGAAACCGCGGACACGTTGGTCTTCTGGTCGAACTTGCCGCTTTCGGGATAGATCTCGAAGAAGGGCCTGGTGAGCTTGAGACTGCCTTCGGTGCCGCGGAAGAGAAGGCCGCCATCTTCCATCCGGGTAACCATGGTGCTGACGTAAGAGACTTGAAACTTCTTCGGGTACAGCCAGGACACGTTGACGGTGTCGGGGGCCTCGAACCAATCCACCGCGAACTTTGAGCCCTGCCCGCGCACCTCTGAGGGCACGCTGTCGCCCATGATCCAGTGGACGCTATCCACCCAGTGCGAGAACAGGTCGGTGAGCGTACCGTTGCCGTAGTCCCAGAACCAGCGCCAGTTGGTGAAGCGCCAGACGTCGAACTCGCGCGGGCAGGCGCTGCCGAGAAACTGCGGCCAATCCAGTTTGGACTGGTCCACCGCCGGCGGTTTGCGGCCCATATAGTTCTGGTTCCACCAGGTGAGCACCTGGGTGACCTGGCCGATGCGTCCGCTCTGGATGAGCTGGCGAGCCTGCTGGAAATGCGGATAGCTGCGCTGCTGGTAGCCCACCTGCACGATGCGGCCGGACTTGCGCACGGCGTCGATTATGGCGCGGCCTTCCTCCACCGAATGCGTCAGCGGCTTTTCGCAGTAGACGTCCTTACCGGCGCCCACCGCGGCGATGGTCATAGGCACGTGCCAGTGGTCGGGCGATGCCACGATGACGGCGTCGATATCTTTGCGGTCCAGCACCTGGCGGAAATCGTGATGCCGTTCCGCGGCGGGGTTGAGTTGCTGGCGGGCGCTATCGATGCGCGGTTCGTAGATATCGGCCAGCGCGGCGATATCCACGTTGCCGAACTCCTTGGCGTAGCGCGAAACGTAAGTGCCGCGCCCGCCGGACCCGAGCAGGCCCACGCGAACGCGGTCGTTGGCGCCCAGGATGCGGCGGTAAGAGAGTGCGGCGGTAGCGGTGGTGGAAGCGAATTGGCGGCGCGTCATGGCGGCTCCTTGGAGTAAGGATAGCGCAGCTTTTTGGGGCGGGCTGTTTAACCTGCGGCGGATTGCTAATCCGCCTGCCGCGATGCGGCAGCGAGCCGGCCACGTCATCCGCCTTGCACGAAGAGGTGCGTTAGCCCGACGCAGGCGGATTGCCAATCCGCCGCAGGTTAACAACCTGCCCCACAAAGCCACTGCCGGAGCGGGCAGGCAGAATTGGAGTCGGGCGACGATCGCCTTGCACTTACGGCGTCGTCACCACCAAGCCCTTCTCCGTGGCAAAGCGAAGGATTTCCGCCGCGGTTTTCGCGGCCTGGCTGCCCGGCCCCGGCGCATACAGTTTGAATCGGGTTCCTCGGGGAAATTGCGCCAGCTTGAGTTCCATGGCCGCTACGCTTTCCAGGCCCTGGTATTGAGCGACTCTGCCGGAGATCCCGACGGACGGCTGCGTCATGACCTCGATGCGCAGGGGCGGCGCCAAGTGCTCCAGATCCTGCCGCGTTTCCTGTACGCACCGGTCTGAGATGCACAGGGATTCGATCAGATGCAGGTCGGCCTCCGTGGCCAGCCATCCGCGCCCGCGGGCAATGGCGTTGCGCAGGTCCACCTCCAGCCCGACACCCTGGCCGTTTTGCGCCAGTTCCTCGCCTTTGCCCTTCCAGTAATCGTGGAAGTAGCGGAAGGTTTCCCAGAGCCGCGGCAGCGCGGAGGTGGTTCCGTACCGGCCCAGCACCTGCGCGGCCGTGCTCTTGATATAGACGTCGCTGTGCATGAGGTAGGCGGCGATGTACTGCTCCAGCGGCGGATTCATCGCCAGCGGCGGCGTGCGGTTGAAGTACTGCACCGTGCAACGCGGCGGCGGGGCGTGCATGTCCCAGGCGTGGCTGCGGAACACACGCTCCGCATAGGCCGGATCCACGCGGACGAAGTACGCCATCATCTCCGGCTGGCAAGCGTCCTGCTGCGATTCGTAAATCGCGCGCATCCGCGGCAGTGCCTGCGGCGTCGCGTAGCGCGCGATCGCGGCCAGGTGCAATTGCGGATTCCAGCCGCCGGGGCGTTGCGCGCGTGCCAGCGATTCGATGAGCGCGTCGTCCATGGGCGGCACCGCGCTGGCCGGAAGCATTTCGAGGGAGGCGACGGTGAGCCAAGTTTTCTCCTTGACCAGTTCCGCAAGAATGCGAGCCCGCGCGCGCGCCGGGTCGATGCGGTGCAAGGCGCCGAGCGCGGAGTGGGCTGCTTCGTAATAATCGCCGGGCTTCCAGTTGTCGAGCACGCTTTCGAGCAGCGGCACGATCTGGGGCGAGTCGATGGTGGAAGCGAATAGATCGAGCAGGGATTGCTTGCGAGGTGCCTCGACCGCGGCGAAATCGCGCACGAATTCGCTGGTGAGCAGCGGAATCCAGGCCGGGTCGGGCTCAGGCGGCCGGTTGGCCCGGACCTGATTGATCCGTTCCAGCAACGTCGAGAATGCATTCCACTTCGCCCCCGGCTGTTTGTTCGCCAGGCTCCCGGCCAGTGCGGCCGTGGCCTTGTTCATCAGATCTTGTGTATAGGCGCGCCACTTTTCGGACCACGCCTGCAATTCGGGATTAGGCGGCGAAACTGGCGCAGTGGCCGGCGGCGGCGTGGCGGAGAGGATGGCCGTCACCGCCATAGGCCGGAAGTTGGCGGACGCTGCGATGGGCGGCGCCGGCGGCAGATTCGCGCGCGCGCAAATCTCGGTCAGGCGATAGAGGTACGAAGTTGACACAGACTGTGTCGGCGCTGACACGCGGGCCTGCATGAGGTCGCAGACGCGGGCCGGAGGGCGTCCGCGGCCCAGGCCCGTCAGCAGCACGTTCTCGTTGTTCGGCAACAGGTCCAGGGACGCGGTCCAGGCGGCGGGATCGTTTAAGAAGGCGAGTTGACGGGCGGCATCCTGCTGCGCCTGGTAGCCCGTTCGGTCGCCGGCACGGTTGCCCGCGCTATCACGAGTCTGCGGGTGGAGCGTGGCCACGCTCCTGGCGATGGTCTGGCGGACCCAATCCGCGGTGGCGGCAACGATGTCGATCTCGACGACGCCCGAGACCGCATACTGCGGCGGATCGGCATAGACATAAGACACCGATGCAGGTCCGCGATTTCCCAACACCAGCTTGCGCGCCAGGGCCGCCACGCGGTAGCGCCCTGCCGGGAGCAGTGGCAGGTACCCGTTGAGCGCCAACGTCTGGTGATCGGAGGGGCTGAAGAGACCGGATCGGTCCAGTCCCCCCGGGCCGCCTCCGTTCGGATCGGTCAGAAAGCATGGCTTGGCGATAATGCCGCAATCGGCCGGCGGGTCCAGCAGCATGCCGGCGAATTGCCAATGCTCCGCTGGTGGTGGAATCTGCACGGGCGGATGGTTCGGCAGGTTCAGTTCCGCGGCGATGAGTTCGCCCCGGCGAAACGCGTGTGGATTCAGCAGCCGCAGAGTTACCGCGAGCCCCGGCGGATTTTTCGACCGCAGGTCGTTCCAGGGAGCGCCGCCGCCCTGGGCGTGGAGGAACGGCGTCAACCACAAGAGCATCGGTATCCGCAGCATCGGTATCCGCATAGACCTCTTTCAGCATACGCGCCCGCGTTCGTGCGCGACGTGGAGTGTCATGCATGGCACGCCCATTGCCAATGTCGGCGCCTCAATTGGCCCGGACTGCAACTGTCCCCCGCGCAACCTCGCGCTGGTATATGCTGAGAGACCCGGAGAGAATATGTCTCGTACGAGTCTCTGCCTCTGCGCCTTCCTGCTGGCCGCGTTCGCGCTCCAGGTTTGCGGCCAGGAGGAGATTCCGGCGGGCGGCCGAGGCGGGGGCAGAGGAGGCCGGGGCGGCACGCGGGAGTTTCTTGGACTGGGGCGCGCGCCCGACGCCCAGGCCGCCGCCCGCGGGGAAAAGCTCTACGCACCCAACTGCGCCTTCTGCCACGGCGAAAAGGCGCGCGGAGCCGCGGGGCCCAACCTGGTCCGCTCCGAAATTGTGCTGCACGATGAAAAAGGCGAACTGATCGGCCCCACCCTCTCCAAAGGCCGCGTGGATAAAGGCATGCCCGCTTTCGGCGCGCTCACCGAGACCCAACTTGCCGACATCGGCGAGTTCCTGCATCTGCAGGTGGAACTGGTGGCCAACCGCGGCCTTTACAAGCGGCTCAACGTAGTTACCGGAGACCCCAAAGCCGGCGAAGCCTACTTCCACGGCGCCGGCGGCTGCGCACAGTGCCACTCGATTTCGGGAGATCTGGCGCACATCGGCGGGAGGTATCAACCCGAACAACTCCAGACCCGTTTCATCTGGCCGGGCGGAGGCGGATTCGGCGGCGGCGGACGTGGTGCAGCCAGGCCGCAGAAGGTCACGGTCACGCTGCCCTCCGGACAATCCATCGCGGGCACGGTCAAGCAGATCGACGATTTCGATATCTCGATCTACGATGCGTCCGGCGTCTACCACTCCTGGCCCACCGGCAGTGTCAAGATTGTGTTAGAAGACCGTTTGGCCGGACACCGGCAGTTGCTGAACAAATACACTGACGCGGACATGCACAACCTCACCGCTTATCTGGTAAGCGTCAAATGAGACTCCATCGGCAAATGAAACTCCGTCGGCTGATCCCCATTCTTGGTTTTCTGCCGGCGCTCGCGATGGCGCAAGGCCTTGACCCGAAGGTACTGCTGAAACCTCTGTCGGACACCTGGCCCACCTATAATGGCGACTATTCCGGAAAGCGTTTCAGCCCGCTCAGCCAGATCAACGCCTCCAACCTCGGCAGCCTGGCGCCGGCTTGGTTGTATCGCGTCAACAATGTGGGTCCGCAGCGCGGGGTGGGTAATCCCACCATCAAATCGACGCCGCTCATGGTGAATGGGATTCTCTATTTCAGCATCCCCGACCATGCCTGGGCCATCGATGCCCGCACCGGCGAAGAACTGTGGCACTACACCTGGCAGGACAAGGGCGGCCACCTGGTGGGCAACCGCGGCCTGGGAATGTACGGCGACTGGCTGTATATGATGACGCCCGACTGCTGGTTCGTCTCCCTGAATTCGAAGGACGGCAAGGAACGCTGGCGCAAGAAAATCGCCGACGAAAAGATGCAATACTTCTGCACCACGTCGCCGTTGGTGGTGAAGAACCGCATCCTGGTTGGCGTGGGCGGAGATGCCATGGATGTCCCCGGCTTCCTGGACGCCCGCAATCCCGAGACCGGCGACGTCGAGTGGCGCTGGAACACCACCCCGCGCAAGGGCGAACCCGGCGCTGAAACGTGGCCCAATCCGCAGGCCATGGAGCACGGCGGCGGCATGACCTGGCTGCCCGGCACTTACGATCCGGACTTGAACCTGATCTACTGGGGCACCGGCAATCCCAACCCGGTGTTTGCCGGCCAGGGACGAAAGGGCGCCAACCTCTGGACGGCATCCATCGTCGCGCTGAATGCCGACACCGGCAAGCTGGTCTGGTATCACCAGCCCTCGCCTCACGACACGCACGACTGGGACAACGTGGAAACGCCTGTCCTGATCGACGGTCTGTTCAACGGCCAGCCGCGCAAGATGCTGGCCCAGGCGGCGCGCAACGGCATCTTCACCCTGCTGGACCGCACCAATGGCCAGAGCCTGGTCACCAAGGGTTTCGTCGGCGTGAACTGGATGAAGGGCATCGATGGCAAAGGCCAACCCATTCCCGACCCCGCCAAGGAGCCTAAGGTGGATGGCTCGCTGATCGATACTCCGGGCGGCGGCGGCACGAACTGGCCGCCACCCAGTTTCAACCCGGAGACGGGGTTGTTCTATGTGAATGCCAAGCAGGGTTACAGCGTCACTTACCTGACCGATGACGACCCGGAGCCCCAGGGTTACGGCGGTGGCGGCGGCGGCGGCTTTTCCGAGGCCGTCCTGGAAGCCATCGATTATAAGACCGGCAATGTCGCCTGGAAGCACCAGTATCCCAGCGGAGGATTCGGCAACGCCTTTCCCGGCATCCTGAACACCGCGGGTAAGCTGCTCTTTACGGGCGACCCCGTGGGGAACCTGATCGCATACGATCCCACCACCGGCAAGATCCTGTGGCATTTTCGCGTAGGCGCGCAAGTAAGTAACGGCCCATCGACTTACGAGCTGAACGGCGTCCAATACCTGATCGCCGGGGCCGGCGATACGCTGTTCGCGTTTAAGATTGTGAAGTAAGGAGGAATCTTGTGATTATCCCCGTGACCACCCCCGCGACCACCCCCGCGACCACCCGAAGACAGATGATTGCGGCCGCCCTGTCCGCCGCGTTGCTGCCCCTCAAATCGGCCCGCGCCGAAACCGCCACCTTACGCAACATGGGGGGCGCGCCCGCCGGCTTCCCCATGCATAACCGCGCCGCCCGCGATTCCAGCAAACCGTTCGACTTCGTGGAGTACTGCCATAGCCTCGGCTTCGGCGTCGTGGAAACGCGCTTTCCGTCTACCGAGGCCGACGCCATCAAGAAGTTCCGGCAGCGGCTCGACTCCTGGAACATGCGCGTGATCACGGATATCCCTCTGCCGCGTACTGCCGCTGACGTGGCCAACTTCGATGCCGCCGTGAAGGCCGCCAAAGACACCGGCGTGGCCGGGCTGCACACCGCGATGACCGCGCGCCGCTACGAGCAGTTCGACGCGTTCGACGCCTTCAAGAAGGATTTCGAACGCTGCCAGGCCACCATTCTGCTGGCCGAACCGGTGCTGCACCGACACCAGGTGCGCCTGGGCATTGAAAACCATAAGGGCTGGCGATCCGCCGAGCAGGGAGCCTGGCTGAAGCGGGTGTCGAGCGAGTGGGTGGGGGTGCACTTCGATTTCGGCAACAACGTGTCGCTTTGCGAAGATCCGTCGCAAACGCTGGCCAACCTGCTGCCCTACATCTTTGCCTGCCACATCAAAGATATGGCGGTGGAGCCCTACGAAGATGGTTTCCTGCTTTCCGAAGTGCCGTTGGGCGAGGGCTTCCTCGATCTCAAAGGAATGGTGGCCGCCATCCAGAAGAAGGACCCCAAGACTCCGTTCGACCTGGAAATGATCACCCGCGACCCGCTGAAGATTCCGGTCTTCACCAGCAAATACTGGGTGACGTTCGACGACTCCTACAGCCCTCTGCCCGGCCGCGACCTGGCCAGGGTGCTGGACATCGTGCGCAAGAACAAACCGAAGTCGCCGCTCCCCCGCACCACCGGTATGAGCGCCGAAGCGCAGATGAAACTGGAGGACGACAACGTCGGCAAGTCCATCGCCTGGGCGCGGCAGAATCTTAGCTTGTAGCCGTCGCGATACACCCGCGGGCGGAGTGGGCAAGGGTATCGATCAACATCTGTCGAAACGCGCCAAACACTTTACGCATCTGGGGTTGTTTGTACGGGAAGATGTCGACCGGATCCATGGCGTGAACGGTCATTCCGCTGTCCACCTCGAAGATCAGCAGCTCTCCTTCGGGGGTCTCGCCGCAATCGATACCGACATACTCCAGTTCGAGACGCTTGGCGATGGCGACTAACGCCGCTTGATGGCGGCGGGCGAAGTTGTCGTCAAAAGTGGCAAAGAATTGCGCCTCCTCGGCCCGCTTCTCCGCGCTTTCCACCATGCCCGCGTTCAGATAGTGAACCATCCAGTTGCCGGAGATGGCCATATGGCAGGCATAGGGGCGCCCGTCGATGAGGACGATACGGTATTTCCGGAATTGGCCATCCTTGCCCCGATAGTCAACGAATCGTGCCACATGGAACGCAGCTTCCGGCCTTGTTTTCAGGTAACCGGCAATGGCGCCGGGACCGTCAAGCTTCATCAGACCTTGACCTTTTTGGGAGTCCACCGGCCGCACAATGACCGGAAACCCGCCATCCGGAACCAACGCTGTAACCGATATCCCGGAACGGCCGACCGATTCCAGCGTCCCCCGGTCGATTCGCGCGGTGTGCGGCATAACGATACCGGGCACCCCACGGAGCAGAGCGGAAGCACCATCGCGCGACAGGCGGGCCAGACGATCGGGTGCACAGAGCACTGGCCGCGGCCAGGATTTCACCTGGTTTCCAATCTGCGCTAACAGCGGAAGGCTGCGGTCGGTTTCGCAAACGGCCACCATCGCCAAATCGTGGTCCGGCAGCGCTGCCGGCATCGATCTGTCCAACCCCACATACAAGATATCGAGCGCGATGTCCGATCCTTCGACCAGGAATTCCAGGGCATTGTTCTCCGTCAAGTCGCCGGCGCTCATAATGGCGAGCAAGCGGATACCAGCCGAACCGGCGGAACACCGTAGACGATAGATTTGCCGGATGTCTAGAGCTAAAGCCTGCACGGATAGAGCGCAGTCACGCTGCCCCATGAAGTGCAGAAGCGTCGACAAGTCCATCAATGCATTGGCATCAGTCTCACTGTGTGCGGCACGGTGTAACAAACGCGCCCGCAGGGGCGCCAGATCGGCACCGTCAAAAGCCATTTTTGCCAGCGAAGCCAGACCAGTGAGCGGTAGGGCATCGTCACTGGGATGGCTGGGGGCCGATAATTGTATAGTCATGATTGGTAAACCGATTTCATAGAGTTATCCTGTGAGCTAATGCGGGCCGAACCGAAGGCGACTACGGCCTTGATCAGGGCGTCAATATTACCTCTGTTGGTACGGTGATTAACGATGGCCGCGCGGATGGCGAGACATCCGTTGACGGTGGTTGTTGACGGCGCGGCGATGCCGGATTCCTGCAGATCGGCAACGATATCCCGGTTAAGGTCGTCGGCGTTTTCGGAGCGGTATCGGAAGCAAACGATATTCAGCGCCACCGGCGCCAGCAATTCCAGTGACGGTTCATTCTCAACGCTTTGCTTCAGGTATTGCGCCAGTTGGCAAGTGCCTGAAATCACCTCGCCCAGCTTTTCGGCGCCATAGACCTTGAGGGTGAACCATGTTTTCAGCGCCCTGAAACCACGCGATTGATCCGGTCCAAAATCACATGGCCACGGCGAGCCGGCGGCCATCGCCCGGGCTTCCCGTCTGAGGTATGCGGCTGGTGAGGCGAACGTGTCGTAATGCAGGGCGCCATCCCTGACGAGAATAAAACCCGCGTCGTAAGGCACCTGACCCCATTTATGGAAATCAAAAGCGACGGAGTCGGCGCGCTCGATTCCAGCCAGCCGGGGAGCAATATCCGGCGCCAGCATAGCCAGCGCACCGTAAGCGCCATCGACGTGGAACCACAGGTTTTCGCGCCGGGCGACGTCGGCTATCGCCGTGAGATTATCAATAGCGCCGGCATCGACCGTGCCCGCCGAGCCAGCGATGAAAAACGGCGCCAGCCCGGCCTTCTTGTCGATGGCTATGGCTTCGGCGAGTGCCTGGATATCGATCTGGTGCCGGCTGTTCACTGGAATGATACGGAGCGCATCGGTCCCCAGGCCAGCCAGATCCATGGCTTGCGCGATGCAACCGTGGGCGCCCGCCGACGTATAGGCGACCAAGCGCTTGCCGGCGGCGACGCCTTGACGGCGCACGCCGGCGCCCAGGGCAGCCGTGCGCGCGACCAGGACGCCGATGAAATTCGCCATGGATGAGCCGGTGACCAACAGGCCGCTGGCGGTGGCGGGAAATCCGAATATCTCGCGCACCCATTGCACTACCTGCCGCTCCACCTCGAGGGGGATTTGATCGCGCCCGGCAAGGTTGGCATTCAACCCCGCCGCCAGCATCTCCGCCAGCATCCCCACCGGCGTGCCTCCACCATGAACCCACCCCATAAAGCCTGGATGTGCGTTGCCCACGGAATAGGGGAGAATATCCCGCATAAACGTGTTGTGAGCGGCCGCCAGACTGGTCGCTTTTTGCGGCAGCGGTTCACGGAACAGGTCGCGTGCGGACTGCGGAATCGGCTGCCAGACCGGGCGCTCGCGGATGTGTTCCGTGTAGCCCAGAATATCGTCGACCATACGATGCGCCTGAACCCGGAACTGGCTCCAATCGGAAGGGTCAAGAGTGTCCCGAGGCGCTAAAGCATTGCCGACGAGGTTCTGGAGCTTGAATCCATTCTCGATGCCGAACGTCTCCGATGCCGCGCCCATATAGTGCTTCTATCGGCGGGATGGCCGGAGAACTTGAGCGGCAAGAACCTATCGGCGATTATCGGGAGACGCATCCGCCTGAAGCCGCTTCAGATCTTCAGCCATCCGCAGCGCTTCCTCCGACGGAAGTTGCAGGACTACGTCCCCGCTTTTTTGATTGACCACCCGCAGGACCATTTGGTGCGAGTACGGATCCCTTTGGAAAGAAAGGTGGTTGTCCTGGCCGAACGATTCCGCTCCATTCAAAGCTCTTACCGCCTTGACGATATCTCGATTCTCCTGCGCCTTCTGCACTGGGACGTCGGGTACCGACCCAACGGAAGCAGGCATGCTGCGGCTCACTGCGGTGATATCCATAACGCCTCCGCTCGGGAGACCGGCGGTCCAGCGTAAATGGATGGCCGATGAAGCTCCCTGCACCATCCTTATCGGTCAGAGTTGGAAAACTATAAAGGCGACCGAGGGTGGGCTGCGTTACCGCTAATTTAAGCCGACCGGCAGCCCTTAGGCCCATGGCATCTGATATGCTGATGGAGAACGGCTCACATCGACAGGTGCGGCCGGCAGGAAGGAACCCGATGGATCGAAGAAGCTTTTTACTCAGTTCGGCGGCCGCGCTCGGCGCCAGTTCCAGCATGGTTGCCAGCCCGAATGACACGGTGCGCGTTGCCTGCGTGGGCATCGGCGGACGCGGCAAGGACCATATCGCGGGCTACAGCAAGCTGCCCAATGTGGAGATCGCGGCGATTTGCGATATCGACGACTCCCACATTGCCAAAGGCCTTAAACAACTGGAAACCCTGGGCAAGAACAAGCCGGCCACTTACAAGGACATTCGCAAGCTGCTGGAAGACAAAACCATTGACGCCATTTCGCTGGCAACGCCCAACCATCACCACACGCTGCAGACCATCTGGGGATGCCAGGCCGGCAAAGACGTGTACGTCGAGAAGCCGTGCTCGCACAACATTTTCGAGACAAAGCAGATTGTGGCGGCCGCCCGCAAGTACGACCGCATGGTGCAGCAGGGAAGCCAGATCCGCTCTTCGAAAGCTGTGCAGGAAGCGGTGCAAAGCATGCGCGATGGTTTGATCGGCGATGTTTATCTGAGCCGCGGGCTGTGCTTCAAGTGGCGGGACACGATTGGCCGCACGCCGGTTTCGGAAGTTCCGGAAGGCGTGGACTATGACCTTTGGACCGGCCCCGCTCCCAAGCGCCCGTTCAGCAAGAATCGTTTTCACTATACCTGGCACTGGTTCTGGGACACCGGCAACGGCGACCTGGGCAACCAGGGAATCCATGAGATGGATGTGGCCCGCTGGGGCCTGGGCGTGAAGTTCCCGAACAAGGTGAGCGCCATGGGCGGGCACTTCATGTTCGATGACGATCAGGAAACGCCCAACACGCTGAACTGCGCCTTCGAGTTCAACGAAACCGGCAAGAAGAAGATGCTGGAATTCGAAGTCCGCCATTGGATGAGCAACGGCGAGGCCACGGTTCACGAGAAGGGCAACAACGCCATCGGCAACCTGTTCTATGGATCGAAGGGCTACCTGGCGGTGGACAGCTACAGTTCGTACAAGACGTGGCTGGGCAAGGAGCAGGAGAAGGGCCCCGAGAAGAGCGAAGGCGGCGACCATTTCCTGAACTTCATCGATGCCGTGCGCAGCCGAAAGCGCGCGACGCTGAACGCCGAGGTGGAGGAAGGCGCGGCTTCGACGGTGCTGGTGCACCTGGCCAACATCTCGTACAGGGTGGGCCGGACCATCAACTTCGACCCGAAGACGATGACGATTCAGGGCGATCCGGAAGCCACGAAGCTGATGACGCGCGATTACCGGGAGGGGTTCGTGGTGCCGGAGAAGGTGTAGGCGAAGGTGTAGCGGGGTGAGGCTTCCAGATTATTGTGGTGGCCTCATCCGGGGTCGAACCGGAACACCCTCTCGAGTACCAGAACCTAAATCTGGCGCGTCTGCCAATTCCGCCATGAGGCCGTTTAATACTTCCAGGAATAAAGGCTATAAGTCACATTCGCGCGCCTGCTAATTTCGCCACATCCGCATTGGGGCAGGACACCGAGTGCTCTTCCGAATTATAGCCCAGGGCCGCCGGGACGCGCAGAAAACCCCCGGAACGGAACATGAGCCTCGCCGCTCGTTCGATCCTTTGCCCGCCTGACCCGGGAAGCGCCGGGTGTCAGCCTAAGGCACCGCGAAACAATAAACTGAGCAAATGTTTCAGGTGGACCAGAACCGCTCCCTTACGGTCGCGGCTCTGAATGGTGTTCTGAGCCGCGCGCGTCAGCAAGCGGTTTCCGAAGCGGAAACCTCCACCACGTACACCTGCGCCGTTCCCGTGCGGTCGCTGGCGAAGGCCACCTTGGTTTCGTCGGTGGACCACGAAGGGTGCGGGTGGCTCCACTGCGGGCCGTACACGGTGTCGGCAGCGCTCTCCATCCAGCTCAGAGCGTTCCGCGCCTGCGCGAAATCTTCGGCCAGTGCGTAGCGCGAGTGGCGCCACTGCGTGCCCTGGTTGCTGGATTCGCTTAGACAAAGCTGGCGGCGTGCGCCCGTGGCGGCGTCGATGATCTGCAATCCCTCATCCGGGTGGTTGGTGTCGCAGAGGACACGCCGGCCGCGGCGATCGGGCGCGATGTGCCAGGCGTTGTACTCCACGATGGTGCGGATTTCGCGGGTGGTCCAGTCCATCCGGCGCAAGGCGCGCGGCCAGACCGTGAACACCAGGTCGCCCGAGTCGCCGAGAAAAGTTTCGTGAACCAGGAACTCGTCGTTGCCGTGCTGGTACAGGCATTCCAGGCCGTTGCCGTCGCGCCGGACGCGGTGCATGCGCGGGGCCGGGTCGCCCGCGAACTCAATCCAATCCGGTTCCAGTGGATGGAACTGTGGATGAATCACGGTGCGCGGGAATGGAATGGTATGCCAGCCGGATCCGTCGAAGCGTCCGGCCACCAGGCCCGATTGCGCGCCGGATTTGAACGCGGCGGTGAGCCACTCGCCATCGCGGCTGATGGAGCATTCGCCCAACTGCGCGCCGGCGTGATCGGCGATGCAACGCTGTGCTAGCGTGTGCCGGTGGATGGCCCACAGGCCGCCGCCGCGGGTGAAGACCAGGGTCTCGCCATCGGGATGCAGCGCCGCCGAAAAGGGATGGATGGCCTCCCCGCTGGTAATCTGCCGCGGCGTGCCCGAGTCGAGCCCCGAATCGATCCCCGAGTCGAGCGCGGAATCTAGCGCGGCCTCGAATAACTGGGCCGAGCCGGTGCGGTACGACGTGAAGAACATCTCCCGGCCGCCAGGGAAAAACGAGCTTTGCAGAAAGTACGTGGGGTGGTTGATGGCCGGCCCTTCGGTCACCTGCCAGACTTGCGCGCCGGTGGCGCGGTCCCGATAGCCGCGGTCCCGCAGGGCGATCATCCGCGCCCCAGGTACAGGTCGCGGCCCCTGGACAGCGCGGCCATCTTGCGGTCGGCCACGGAGCGTTTCAGCATCCAGAAACCGCAGTCGGGATGAATCCAACCCACGCGTCCGCGCCCCAATACGCTTTCGGCGCGGTCCAGAGCGCCGGCGATCTCCTCGGGCGTCTCCACGTGGTTGACCTTCACGTCCACCACGCCAATGCCCAGCCGGATGCGCGGATCCACATCTTTGAGCGCTTCCAGATCGGCCGCGGAACGGTGCGCCATCTCCAGCACCAGGTGGTCCACGTGCAACTGGTTCAGGAAATCGACCAGCGCCCGCCATTCGCCTTTCTGGATGGTCTGGCCGCCATAGTTGCCGAAACAGAGGTGCACGGCGCGCGTACCCTGGAAGGCATCGAGCACGCGATTGATGGCCGCCGCGGCGATGGGGCCGTCCGACGGGTTGCCCGGGATATTGGCCTCATCCACTTGCAGGCAGGTACACGGAAGGCCGGCCACCTGTTGCGCCAGCACGCCGGCGACGGCAATCAATAACTCTGCAAAGCTGCCGTAATGCCCGTCCAGCAGCGTGCGCGCCAGCATGTACGGACTGGTGACCGTGAACTTGAATGGACCGCCCGCCACACTGGCGGCCAGTTCACAATCGGCCAGCAGGTTGAGCGAGCCCTCGCCCAGCGGCGCCTCCACCACGCCCGCGGCCTTGCGGCGGAACCGCATGGCGTTGATGCGGGCGAAGGCTTCGTGATCGCTGCGGCCCACCTGGGCGCGTATGCCCGCCATGGGGCGGATGAAATACTCGATCATCCCGTTAGTGTCGGGATGGTTCCCGTCGAAGCGGTATAGTTCGCCATCGGTGGGCAGATCGATGCCGGCCTGGCGCTGGATGTCGAAGACCACGCGTGTGGCGTCCAGACGCGCCTGCTCGCTGGGCAGCGCCGCCAGCCATTCAGGGACGGGGTAGGAGCCGACAGTGGTGGTGAGGATTGCGGGATCAGACGACATGTGGGTTCGGTACACCGGTAATGATATCAACTGGCGAGGATGGGTCAGAGTGGATGTCTGTTCAGTGCCCTTGGCGGCATCCTACCTTTCATCACCCAATGTCAGAGTGAAAACGCCAGCTCGCGGCGATTTATCCGGCAACAGATCAAAGAAAGTTCGGATAGAAACTTGTCCATCGCAGCGATGAATCGGTCCATTCCCGGACCCGTGGGGAGGTCTGCCTTCACGCCTTCGATTTCTACCGCAATTTCACAACGCCTTCTGAAACGCTTCCACTTTTGCTACCCGGTACTCCGTCCCACGCATAAGCCCTCCGAAGCGGGCACGTGCCGTTACTTGTGCAAGACTTCCGGAAGTGACGTCTTGGAGGTCTACGGTTTGGCTAATCCCGGTTTCATTTCCGTCCTTGTCCAGCAGTACCATCGTCACGGCCACTCTATCGTAAGCGTGATCTGTCGTGTTCCTCAAGGCCACAACCAACTTGAGATAGCTGACAAGCTTGTGGTCTGTACGAAAGGCTATCGTCTCCACCTTTAGCCCCAGATCCACCAGTTGTTTCTCTGCCGGAGCCGAAATCGTTATCGGGCGATCTCCCGCATGGAGTCCTCCAACGAACATCAGAGCTAGAACTAAGGCACGTTTCATAGCTAGCATTTGAACCTGAAGCAGGGCAACATTCAAGACCGGATCTGGTTAGGGGTTGGGTGTCAACTAAAGTGAGCAAGCAATCAGGCCGAACGCTACCGCTCTTCCTATTCCAAAATCAAATGCGGCGGGGCGGAGCCCATCTCAGATAACGAGTTTGGCATGATGCCCGCATCAAGCCAAAGATTGATTCCGTCCGCAAGCATTTCGATTCCACTTGCGGGAACGTCAATAGAAATATGAAAATTGCTCTTGCCACTTGGCTGTTCGCCGATGGAGGAGTAAGGGGTTGAACCAAACAAATCCTCAATCCCCTCAAACTCTTCCGTGAGGCCAGTAGTCGATTTCCGGTTAACTATCCATGCGATCATGTCAGAGGCTTGCAGGGCGCTCACATTATCATCCGAATCTGTCGCCATTGCGCCGGTGTGGATTGATGGCCGGTAGCGCTCTTGCCACTCCACGATCAACTTATAGCCCGCCCGCAATTGGCGTTCGTATCGGTTGTCGGTGTCGTGCAGGTAATTGACAATGGCCCTTTGCTCTGGCGAATGTTTGCCAATCCGTTCCATTTCCATGTGGTTCACCATAACCGCGCTTAGGAACGCGAACGTATAGGGACTCAGCAACCGGCGGTAGACTTCCATGGACAGAAGCGCCTTGAATTCTTCCTGTGGAACCAAGACCGAAAGACTGTAGAACTTGTGGTGATTCACGATTCCGACCAGTTCTTGTAGGAGCGCACGCCTCATCTCTGGATAGAGGCCAATCTTTGCCAGAGCTTTGACTTTGAATGGGGGCTTGACGCCGTATCGGTCTAGCGCTCTACGCCAGGACCGATCAAAAGAGATAAATGCCTCTTTACTCATTAGAAAGCCACCGATTACGGCATTCTGAGAGCACTCATCTGAAGCGCTGTCGTCACAGTAGCAGGTCAAGGAAAAAGCTTTCCGCCCAGGATCTTCGGAATGATGCATGAGGAACCTTAGCCCATCGAGGTAGGGGCTCGTTTCGGCGTGACATTTATGGTGGCCCTTAGTCAAATATATTATTACCATTTTTGTAGTGCGGGTCAATGATGCTGAGATCTCGATAGACTCGCTTGGTCCGAGTTTCCACAACCCTGCATTCGCTTGAAGCAAGCTTCCAGGTTTCGCCGTCCGCTACATCGGCGGACAACCAAACTTCAAAAGTTAGCCAGTCGGCGTACTCGGGTTTGGAAGGCTTGGCCGGCGCGTATTGCGAACTCGTCTCTTGTTGCCATTCCGGCTGCGAAAAGACCGTCTTGACCATCAAAATTCCAGCGGGCCATGATCCCGATCCGTTGAATGCCGGGAAATTCTCGGTGTTTCCGATTACAAGCGGCATCTGAAGCCGAACGGCGACAGTCAGGCAGTCGGGAAGTTCGAGAATGGAGCCTTGCTTTCGTGCCGTTGCCTTGATGGTTGCGGCTGCCAGGTAATCGGCATTGAGCGGCGTAATCTGCTCGTTTTGGTTAAGCTATGCCAAGGCCATTTCCAGTCTGGCTAGAGCGCTGCGGACGGGCTGGTGGGGCGCGCCGTTCCTCGTAGGCGATGGCCACAACCTCATCCAGCAAAGCCGCATCTTCCGGACCGCCGAAGAGGCCTAACCCTTGCTCGAAGACCGTTTCCGTGACGTGCAGGGCCGGCTGCCCGGCGATCAAGACTTCGCGCATCAACTCGTTAAGCGGCACACCCGTGGCCCGCGCCTCAGCCAGGTAGGCCTGTTCGACAATGGGCGGAAGATCAAGTGTGACGGTCAATCGGCAACCCTGCTTCCTACCTTAACCACGTTTAGACGACATAAGGCGCGCGATACTTTCTAGTCAACAACAGGTTGGCCTCAGCGGCGCCATCGCCGGTGAAGCGCCCAGCCGCCGCATCCACGTTCAGCTTGCGGCCCGTGCGGTAACTGGCGTTGGCGAGGTGGCAGAGGTCGGCCGACATGGCGCCGATGGCGATATCGGCATGCAGGTCGGCGTAGTTTCGCGACTTGCAGGCCTTGAGGAAATTCGTCATGTGCGGCCCGGTGTCGGAGCCCGCGGTCTTCTTGCCCTCCGTTGCGAGCTCGCTGCGGTCGCCCTTGTAAACCTGGAAGCCGCTGGAATCCACGGCCATCCAGCCGTCGGTTCCGTAGAACAGGTTGCCGACGTAGTTGTTCCCCGACTTGGGCAGGCCGCCCTCACCGCCGGTCGGCAGTCCGCGCACTTCGAAGACCAGTTCCTTATCGCCATAGTCGAACGATGCCCACTGCGTGTTCGGGGTCTCCTGGTCGTCAGTGTAAGCGAACTTGCCGCCGGTAGAGACCACGGACTTGGGCCAGGTCACGTCGCCAAGGCCCCAACGTGCGATATCCATTTCGTGCGCCCCCTGGTTACCGATATCGCCGTTGCCGGTATCCCAGAACCAGTGCCAGTTGTAGCGGAAGCGCAGCTCGTTGTACGGGCGCAGCGGCGCGGGGCCAAGGAACATATCCCAATTGAGCCCGAGCGGCGTGGGCTCGTCTGCTTTGTGCCCGATGGAGACCCGGCGCTTGAAGCACAGACCCTTGGCCAGATAGAGTTTGCCGATGATGCCCGAGTGCAGCGCTTGCATGGCCTGGATCTGGTGCGGCATGCTGCGGCTCTGCGTGCCCACCTGCACCATGCGGCCGGTCTTGCGCGCCACCTCTACCATGCGCTGGCCTTCATAAACGTTGTAGCAGGCAGGCTTCTCGACATACACGTCCTTGCCCGCCTGGCAGGCCCAGATGGTGGCCAGCGCGTGCCAATGGTTCGGCGTGGTGATGGAGACCGCGTCCACGCTCTTGTCGGCGAAGACCTTGCGCATGTCGTCATAGCCCTTGGGCTGGCGTCCGGTGAGGGTGGTGACGCGCGCCACGGCGCGTTCCAATGCGGTCTGGTTGACATCGCAGACGCCGGCAATCTGGCAGTCGGGCAGCTTGGCATACTCGCCGATATGGTCGTTGCCGCGCCCGCCGACACCCACCACTACAATGTTCACTTTGTCATTCGCACCCATGGCACGCGCCGCCGAAAAGGCAGCGGTGGCGGCGAGAAAACTTCGTCGGGAAGAAGTTGGCATATGCATCTCCTGGCCCGTGGCCGCGACCCTCCCGGTCGCGACGGGCTGCTTCACGGGTCATGATAACAACTGTCGAGGCGGGAGTCGGGGGCCGGGGTCGGGGTCAGAGTCGGCTCGGCCACCGGCGGGGCCGGATTGAACGGGGGCTGTGACTTGGCAGGGCACGACGGTGCCGTTGCGTACGATTCGAGGGAAGTCACAGACCAGAAGTCAGAATGAAGCACTGGCGGCGGGCAGGCGGACCCAGAGGGGCCCCCCATGGCGTTAAAACTACACCAGTTTTCGGTAGTGGGCGATGACGCTAACAGATCGGTAAACCCTACGCGACTTTGCAGGAGGAATTCGGCCCGCCGCCAAGTCAGACACGCCGATCCGCCGTTTTTCAAGAAACCCACTTATCAGGGCTGACGTCGAATCCCGTGCATGGGCGCATGACCCAAGAGGAAATGTGGCCGCAGGCCGCCGTTCCGTTGGGAGGGATCGCCGACGTGAAGCAGGATCGAAACAAGAGTGGCAGCGTCCGCGCCGCTGAGACATTATCGCAGGATATACGGCACGGGATTCGAGCGCTTTCGAAGGCGCCCGTTTTCACCGCAGCCGCGATCATGGCGCTCGCGCTCGGCATCGGAGCCGGCACGGCCATTTTTTCGGTGGTCAATGCGGTGTTGCTCAGACCGCTGCCCTATCCTGACTCGGACAGGATCGTCGTCTTCGCGACCTCTTCGCCGGCGGGTCCCAGGGTGGCGGCGGCTTCTCCCGTCGAATTCAATTTTTGGCGCGAGCAAGCCATCACGTTCCAGGATATTTGTGCATACCGATTCGGCCGCATCAGCATGACAGATGTCGATCGGCCCGAACAAATCCGGTCGGCTTTCGTCACTTCCGGCTACTTCCGTCTCTTTGGCGAGAAGGCCGCGTTCGGCCGCACCTTTACGGCGGAGGAAGATCGGCCCGACGGTGGAAATGTGGTTGTGTTGAGCGCGGAGTTTCAGAGGCGGGCGTTTGGCGGCGATTTCCGCATGATTGGCAAAGAGATCTTCCTAGGCGGGAAACCGTACCAGGTCGTAGGGATAATGGCTCCGGCGCTGGAACTTCCGGCAGCCTTTAACCCCGGCGACGCCCGCGATCCGATCGATGTATGGATGCCATTTCAAATAGATGACCACAGCACCGATGCGAACAACTATTTCACCGCGGCCGCTCGCCTCAAACCTGGAATCAGTCTGCGCGGCATTCAAGCGCACCTTCAGCTTGCCACATCACAGTTCCGGCGGAGGTTTCCAGCCGCTGGCCTGCGTCCGCGTCGCGCGAGCCGCATCGACCCGGTCGAGGCGCTCCGCCATGAGTAGAGTCTGGGCCCTAGACCGGATTGGCCGCCCCTGACGCCGTAGTGTTTAGGTTTGGTCTGGTCCAGGTCCTTCTGCCAGCTATGGCCATTGAGAAGATCGGGGAGAGCAGCTTATCTTAACTACCCCACCTCCCGCATGGCGCGGCCGACGGCGCGCAGGTTGGGGACCCGCATCTCTTCGTACTCGCGCGAGACCACGATGCCCGCAGCGCCGGCGTCGAAGGCCTTGCGCACACATTGATAGACCTTCTCGGGGTCGGCGGGCACGTGGTTCGCCCCCCAAGGCACATCGAAGCCGATGCCGGGGTAGATCTTCGTTTTGCCCTCCGCCGAGGCTACGCTGCGCCGGGTTTCGCGGTACACGTAATCCGGCGAGAAACCGGTGGAATCGAGCTGGTCCACGCCGGGCTCCACGGTCTTGTCGTAACCGAACAGGTCGTAGTAGAGATCCAGCGATTGCTTAAGCGAAAGCTCGCTCAGCACCGTCTTCTGCAAGCGGGCGAGATACCACCAGCGAATGCGCGGCCCCAGAATGTCGTGATAGGCGATGAATTTGATGAAGTCGGAATACGGCGCCATTTCGGCGTAGGTCATTTCGGCACGGTAGACCAGGTCCCAACTGGAAGGCTGATGGTCAATATGCCATCCCACCTGCGCTTCGGGCTTGATAGCCTTGATGGCGCCGTACATGGCCTGCATGACTTCTTCTCTCGACAGGCGATACTGATACTCCCAGGCGAGAATCTCCGGATAGCGCAGCAGAACCCGCAGGAAGCCCGTAAACACGCCATCGGCCGGCTTGAGTTTGCCATCCATCAGGCCGCGCACGTAGACGAACAGTTCTTCGAAGCCTTTGCGGGCCCGTTCGTTATTGATGCCGTGGGCGCGGCCGCGGGCCTGGCAATGCTCGCAGAAACAAATGGGCGCGCCGTTGTTCCAGGGAAGAATCACGTTCATCAGCGGCCCCTGGCGTTCGGCGCCCCACTGGAAGCCGTCCAATTGGTAGCTGCGAAACAGGTCCTCGGCGGTGGCGGTCCACCAGTTGCGGTAGTCGGGATGATTCCAGCACGGGACGGTTGTGGCGCGGCCGTAGACGTCGCGGGTGAGGACCTTTTCGAAGCCCGTCACGGTCTGGGCAACCTCGCGGCCCGAGCCCTCCAAAATGCGCGCGTAGAGTTTCATGCCCCGCCGGCGCGCGGGTTCCACCAGTTCGGCGAAGAGGTCGCGGTCCGCATATTCGAAGCTCGGGTCCACGCGCTGATGGCGGAGCGCGGTGTTCTTGAAGTAGCTCTCATGCTGGCGCACCCACACTGACGGCAGCTTGCGGTTGCGCATTTCGCGGGGAGGCACGCCGTGGTCGGTTGCCAGCATCTGCGGCGGCTTGCGCAGATCGGCGTGGTAAGTGTGGCTGTAAACCATCAGGGCGTTGATCGCCGCGGTTTCCTGAATCAGGTCGAGGCAGCGCTCAATGCCTTCATCCAGCATGGTGTGGGGGCCCATCTGGATGGCGTTGAAGCGACTGACGGGCGGATGGGCGGCGGCCGGCCCGGCGAGAGCGGATAGCGCGGACGCAGCGGCCACTTGTTTGACGAAGGCACGGCGGGGCGCGCGCTGGCCGGATGGCATGGAACCATTCTCGCCGATTCACGCTCATCTGCCGATGGCAAAACGCCGGCGTCGGCGTTTCTTGGCTTTTCCTTACTGATTCCACGTGGGTTAATTATGGAAACCGCCGACTCCGGCGGTTTTCGCTTTTTGGGGACAACAGCCAACCGGCCGGTGGCTTTTTTGGAAACGAGGTATGAAGCGGGGATGCGGGGCAGGTTGCTAACCTGTTCGCGATGTGCGCGGGCGCACAGGGGAAGGGATGAAAGTCGCCCGTGGCGCTATGTGGGGCAGCATGGCAAGCGCTTGGCAAGCTGCGGCGGATTGGCAATCCGCCCGCCGGGAGTTAGCGCGCAGCCGAACTTCCAAAAGCGACTTTCGAGAGTGCGGCGGATTGGCAATCCGCCTGTCGCCTGGTGCTGGCAACGCCAACCCAGCCGGCTCGCTGCCGCATCGCGGAGGCGGATTAACAATCCGCCGCAGATTAACAATCTGCCCCACAAGCAAAGCGCCCGCGTGGCGCGGGTCCATACGGGAGAGGAACTTGGATCGTTCCGGCGGCGGTTCGTGGCAGACTGATAGGAGCACAGGTAGCGGAAGTAGGCCGATACTTCAGTG
>Ga0210402_10001320_pt1 | contig 25677 bp, 14 predicted proteins | sample IncBWC7MmetaG_FD_161055 | JGI IMG/M metagenome (GOLD analysis project Ga0210402, IMG submission 161055) | Forest soil microbial communities from Barre Woods Harvard Forest LTER site, Petersham, Massachusetts, United States - Inc-BW-C-7-M | ecosystem: Environmental > Terrestrial > Soil >... | reverse complement strand
AGACCCGCCTTCGGGTATCGGTGTTGTAAGTGCGAATAACGTTTGAGGTGGACACCTTCGTTTCTCCTGATTGAGTGTGTAAGTCAGCGCCAGTCGCGGCGCCGGCAGTAATCCTGAATGAATAGTAGAACGATGCAAGAAAAGAGGAAGATAGTAGATACACCCACTGGAAACTGGGGAATTCACTGTATCTGGCTTAGAGCCGCGTATCTAAAGACAGCCGCTTATCAAAAGATATACCGGGAGCAAATCCACTTTGCGAAGTTTCAGCTTTACGGCGACTGCGTGGACGATTCCGGAGATGATGCCCGCGGTGGAAACCGCGATGCGGCGCAGCCAGGGCGAACCCGCCGGAGCCGGGAAAAATGCGCGTGGCCTTCACCACGTCAGCCGGGTTGATCCGCGGCCGGGATCACAGCGGGCCGGGTGATGAAGGGGCAGATTCGGCCGATGGTTGGTGCCGGTGAACTTACCCTGGATACACCTGGATACTGGTGACATAAGAGATACAGGCGCCCCCGCGCCGAACGGGCGGCGAACCATGTTTGGCTTTAGCCCGGCTGGAAGGAGTTCTTGCGAACGTAATTGGGGCGAACGTCTCTGGGCGCTCCCCGGTGAGGGCGCATATTGTTGTTTTGGCGTGTCAACACCAGAAGTTCTGGATAGGGAATGGTAAGGTGCAAAGCCTTCGTTGGCTGAACTGGCAGGGTGGGGAGGACCAGGTGGAGCAGGCGATGGAGGGATCGCCTGCCCGGCCTGGTTTGCTTACTGGATGGCTATGGCAAGGTTAGAGTAGCACCTCCTAAGAAAGGTTCCGCCGTTGCCGGCGGAGACGGTTACGGCCCCACCCGATCGCTCGTTGATTTTTACTCACCTGCCGATCTCCCGATTGAAAGTGTAGGACCTTACTAAGTGCGGCCGACGTGATCCTGAATGAATGGTAAAACGTTTCGGAAAGTAGCGGGATCGTAAATACACCCACTGGAAACGGGGGAAAACACCGCCTCGCGGCTTAGAGCCGGTATCTAAAGACACCCGCCTATCTAAAGATACACTTGCGGCCGAGGGGACCCTGTGGGGCAGATTGTCGGCGGGTTGTTAATCCGCCTGCGCGATGCGAAGCGAGCAGTCGGTCTTGGCGGCCTTGCTCGAGGCGCGACAGGCGGATTGCCAATCCGCCGCACTCTCGCAAGTCGCTTGTGGAAGTTCGGCTAACCGCCAACTCCCGGCAGGCGGATTGCCAATCCGCCGCAGGTTAACAACCTGCCCCACATAGCGCCACGGGCGACTTTCATCCTTTCCACATACCGCCCTTACCCCAGCGCCGCCTTGACCCGGTCCGGCGTCAACGGCACGCAGCGCAACCGCACCCCCGTGGCATCGAAGATGGCGTTGTTGATGGCCGCGGGCGTCGGCCGCGAGGACGGCTCGCCCGCACCGCTCGGGGCGATTTCCGGATGGTTCAGCAGAATCACCTCCACCTCCGGGATATCCGACCAGCGCGCCACCGGGTACGTGTTCCAATCCACGCTGGTGACGTGGGTCTGGTCGAACGTCACTTCTTCTTTCAGCGTCCGGCCGAGGGATTGAATCAGGTTGGCCTGAATCGTGCCCCGCAGTGCGCCCGGGTTGACGATTAATCCGCAATCGTGCGCGCACACCAGGCGCTTCACGCGCACCACGCCGGTTCGGGTGTCCACCTCCACCTCGGCCACGGTCGCCACATAGGTTCCGGCGCGAAGGGCGAGCGCGATGCCTCGTCCTATGCTGACACTCGTGCCTGCACCCTTGTCTTCACGCGGGCCGCTCCCGCCCCGCTTGGGCGAGGGACGCGTATCCCACCTGGCCCGTTCCGCCGCCGCCCGAAGCACGGCGTGCGCCCGCGGGTCAGCCGTATGCCGCAAACGGAACTCGATGGGGTCGGCTCCGGCTGCCGCGGCCAGTTCGTCCATAAAGGATTCCGCCGCGAAGGTCCCCGCCGGTCCGTTGGGGTCGCGCAAGTGGGTGGTACGCAGCGGCGATTGCGATTCGTACAGCGGCGCGATGATGTGGCCGGTCACATGCACGTTGGGGATGGTGTAGGCGTAGGTGCTGCCGCCCCACTGCACATACTCCTCGCCCGGGTTGGTGTTCGGCATCCCGATCAATTGCGCCGCCAGCATGTTGCCGGCGGTATTCGGCTGCGGAATAATTTCGGTGCCGGAGAAGGCGCGCGAAGTAAGTTCGAGCGCCGTCACCGCGCCCTGGGCATCCAGCGCGGCCGCCAGATCGACGATCGCCGCCGGCCCCTTGCCGCCCCAAGCTGTCATGTCGGCGCGCGACCACTGCACGCGCACCGGCTTGCCGGCGGCTTGCGAAAGCAGCGCCGCATCGGCCGCCACATCTTCATCGCCGGCGCGGCCATAGGAACCGGCCGCCTCCACCCACACCACGCGCACCTGGTCTTCGGGCACGCGCAGCATCTGCGCCAGGCCCTTCTGCAGGGCGTGCGGTTTCTGCGCCCCGGTCCAGACGGTGGTCACACGGTCCGTCTTACCATCGGCGCCCTTCACATCGGCCACCGCGCATCCCGGCCCCATGGTGGCGTGCGATTGAAACGGCCACTCGTAGCTGGCTTCCAGTTTCTTCGCCGCGCCAGACAGAGCCGCGCGCGACAAGGCCGCCGCATCGCCCTGCGCCGTGAGTTGCCGCGTGGCGATGGGTTTGGCGGCGCGCATGTGTGCGTAGACGTCGGAGGGAAACGCCGCGGCCGGGCTGCCCCAGGTGACCTTCAACTCCTTGGCGGCGCGGATGGCGGCCCACTCGTTCTCCGCCAGCACGCCCACGAAATTTCCCTTGACCACCGTCTTGACGTAACCTGGAATCGCCTTCACGGCGCTCTCATCCACGCTCTGCAGCGCTGCGCCAGCGCCCGCCGGCCGGATTACGCGCCCGTGCAGCATGCCGGGAACCCGCACGTCGGTGGAATACACGGCGCGCCCCAGGATCTTCGGCGCCAGATCGACCCGCGGCAGAGACTGGCCGACGATGGTGTAGGTCGCCGGGTCCTTCGGCTTGCCGCTGCCTTCCACGTTGATGGCGAAACCGCCGCCCGAGACACGCAGCGTGTCGTTCAAATCCTGCGCTCCCGCCAGGCTTGCGTAAGAGACACTTGCGTATGTCGAACTGCCGGGCGCGGCGTCTTTCCGGCTGACGATTCCGTTCTTCACCTGAAGCTGTTCGACCGGCGCGCCCAGCCTGGTTGCAGCCAGTTGGAGCAGCAGCAGCCGGGCCGTGGCCGCGGCGTTGCGCAGCGGACGAGCGCCGGCGGAGATCGACGTGCTGCCGCCAACCCCTCCCTGGTCGGGCGTCGCCGCCGTGTCGCCCATGATGAGGTGCACGCGCTCGGGCGCCACGTCCAGTTCCTCGGCCACCACCTGCGTCAGGGCTGTCTGTACGCCCATGCCGATATCCACCTTGCCGGTAAAAACGCGCACCGTGCCATCGGCGCCGATGCGCAGCCACGCGTCCAGACGGCTGGGCGCCGGATTGGCGGCGGCTAATTGGGGAAGCACGCCGCTGCTGGTGAGGCTGAAGCCGATCAGCAGGCCGCCCCCGGCCTTGAAAAAATCTCTGCGGGATGCGGAAACGCGGGAAGTCAAAGCTCGGGAAGCCATGCCTATGCGCTCCTCTTCATTCCAGCCGCGCGGTGCACCGCCGCCGCGATCTGCACGTGGCTGCCGCACCGGCACACCAGGCCTTCGAAAGCCGCCTTCATCTGCACCGGGGTGGGATGCGGATGCTTATCCAGCAGCGCCTTGGTGGTGACCACCCAGCCGTTCAGGCAGTAGCCGCATTGGAAGGCCTGTTCCGCAATGAAGGCCTGCTGCACCGGATGCGGATGCTCGGGCGTGCCCAGCCCCTCCAGCGTCACGATCTCCTTGCCGGCCGCCTGTGCCACCGGCAGCAGGCACGACCGCACGGGCACCTGATTCACCAGCACCGTGCAAGCGCCGCATTGGCCCAGGCCGCAGCCAAATCGGGGATTGTTCAGGCCCACATTGTCGCGCAGCACGTACAAAAGCGGACACTGCGGATCGACCTCAAGCGCATGGGCCTTGCCGTTGACTCGGAGTGAAACGTGCGCCATTTCCTCACCTCACACAGACCGGAGTTCCTAGGAATAGTCTACATCCGCCGCGGGTGGGTGATGCGATAAGCTTGAGGGATGAAAACGATAGTGCTGGCCGTTCTCCTGAGCGGCATCGCCTTGCACGCGCAAGGGGACGACCCTCTCGAAGGCCTCTGGCAGGGCTACGACGGCGAATGGGTTCACGTTTCCAAACAACTGGTGGCGTTGGCCGACGCTACCCCGGCCGAGAAATTCTCCTTTCGTCCCACGCCCGGGGTGCGGTCCATGAGCGAAGTGTACATGCACATCGCCATCGCCAATTTCGGCCTGTTGAACATAACCGGCCCCAAACTTCCCGCCGATCTGAAGTCGCAAGACATGGAAAAAACCGTGACCGCCAAAGCCGACGTGATCGGTTGGCTCAAGCGCTCGCTCGAAGCCGTCAAAACCGCCCACGCCGCCGCGAAGCCCGCCGACCTGCGCCGCGCCGTCAAGGTCAACAAGCGCGACGCCACCGTGGACGGCATGTACCTCCGCATCATCGTCCACGCCAACGAGCACATGGGCCAGTTGATCGCGTATGCCCGAATGGCCGGCGTAGCGCCGCCCTGGTCGGAAGGCGGTAAGTAGCACCGCCATTCCTGGCTGGGTGTTTTCGAGCCCAAACTCACGCCCCCGCCGGCCGTGCGACGCCGCCCTGCGACACCACGCGCTGCGAATCAAGGCTGTGATATCCTTTCGGCTAAACAGAAGTCGGCTAAACAGGAGCATTGTCCATGGACCGAAAGAACGCGAGCGACTTCCCGCAAGAGTTGCTGAACCTTTTTGACCGGTACGTTCACGGCGATATCGAACGCCGCGATTTCCTGGAGGGCGCGAAGAAGTTCGCCACCGGCGGCCTCACCGCCATGGCGATTTGGGAGAGCCTGAGGCCCAACTATGCCTGGGCGCAGCAGGTGGCGAAAGACGATAGCCGCATCCATACGGAGCGGGCCACCGTCCCTTCTCCGCAGGGCAATGGCAGCATCAACGGGTACCTGGTGCGTCCGGCCAAGGCTGCCGGCAAATTGTCTGGCGTGCTGGTGGTGCACGAAAACCGCGGGCTCAATCCCTACATCGAAGACGTGGCGCGGCGCCTGGGCACGGAGAACTACATCGCTTTCGCCCCGGATGGCCTGACCAGTGTGGGCGGCTATCCCGGTGACGATGAGAAGGGAGCGGCGGCTTTCGGACCGGTGGACAAGCCGAAAATGACCGAGGACTTTGTGGCCGCGGCGCGCTGGCTGAAGGCCCGGTCAGACTGCACCGGCAAAATCGGCGTGGTCGGTTTCTGTTTCGGGGGCGGCATCGCCAACACGCTGGCCGTGCGGCTGGGCGCGGATCTCTCGGCGGCGGTTCCGTTCTACGGCGGCCAGCCGCCGGCCGCCGACGTGGCCAAGATCAAAGCACCGCTGCTGCTGCAATACGCCGGTCTGGACACGCGCATCAACGGCGGATGGCCGGCCTACGAAGAGGCGCTGAAGGCGAACCACGTGGCGTACACCGCGCACGTATACGAAGGCGCCAATCACGGATTCCACAACGATACAACGCCGCGGTACGATGCGGCCGCCGCCAAACTGGCCTGGCAGCGCACGCTCGATTTCTTCGCCAAGTATCTGAAGGCTTAGTTTTTGTGGGGCAGGTTGTCAACCTGTTCGCGATGTGCGCTGGGCGCACATCGCGAACAGTTTAGCAATCCAACGCGGCTTACCAATCCCCGGAAAGGCTCCTCACCGGCCCCACTTCAGAATCTCGCCGGCCAGCGTGTTGAGGCTGTTGGTGATCCGGTCGGTCTCGATGTTGACCATCGCGTAGCGTTCGGTTCGGGGGTCGCCGGCTTGGAGGAGGGCGTGATGGTCCTCGCGGAGATCTGGCAGGGTGGCAGGTTCGATGTGCGCGCCGCGCAGCCCGGCGGCCAGGAAGTAGAGCGTGGCATCCACATCGTTGGCGAAAGTGCGGAAGGCGGCGCGAGCGGGAACGGGGCGGCTCCGGTATAAGCCGGCTTCGAGTGACATTACGGCGTGAATCAGGCGGTGCGAGTTGGCCAGCATCGCGCTGAGCGCGGTGAGACGCGCGGGGTTGACGCCGGGCTCGGTGCCGAGGCGGGCGGCGGAAGCCTCCAGGTTCGACCGCGCCAGGCGGCAATTCTGGCGGGCGCGGTCCAGCTCACGGGCGAACTTGGTGGTCGGGTCCAGGTAGGCGTCGCGGATCGCCTGGAAGTAGCCGCGGTATGCGTCCAGCAGGCGGGCCAGCGCCTCTGGCACCTGGGTCCGCTCCCACGTGGGCCAAAGACGGTAGGCCAGCAACGCGATCATGCCGCCGGCGACGGTATTGAGGCCGCGGGCCGCCATGACGTCGGCAGGCGCGACGCCGGTAACGGCGAAAAGGAGCACGACCAGCGTGGTGATGGCGGTGGCCAGGATGCCGTAGTTGGCGGGCCCGAGCCAGCGCATGAGGAAGACGAAGGCGGCGATGAGGACGATCTGCAGGCCGAGTGGCGGGCCAAGGACGTGGAACAGCGCGGTGGCGAAGGCCAGTCCCACGAAGGTGCCGGCAAGGCGCAGCACGCCGCGGCTGAAGGTGGTGGTGAAGTCGGGCTTCAGGACAATGGCTACAGTCATGGGCGCCCAATAGGTGCGGCGCCAGCCCAGGCCGCGGGCCAGCAGGTCGGCTGCGGCCACGCAGACGGCCAGCCGCACGGCGTGCCGGAAGGCCGGCGACTCCAGCGTGAGGTTGGCGCGCAGCACGGCCCACACGCCGGCCAGGCGCAGGTGCCAGGGCTGCGCGGCTTCTTGACGGTCGAACTCTTCGCTTCCGGCCGGGGTGGTGTGGGCAGCCAGTTCCAGGGCGAACCGAAGTTGGCCGCCAAGCGCATCCAGTTGGGCGCGGGCGTCGCTGCGCAACGCTGCGAGATCGGGCGATCGGTTCGAGAGATTCGGCTGGCGCAGCTTCTCGGCGGCGGAGCGCATTTCCTGCAAGCAGCCGATATGCGGATTGCCCTTCACGCCGGCGGAGAGAGCCTGGGAGATGGAGGTCAGCATGTGCGAAGCCAGCGTCCCCGAAGCATCCAGAATCCCGGCTTCCGATTCGGTCGCCCTCTCGCGGCCGATGCGCACACGCAAACGGGCCAGCGCCAGCAGGGCCAGGCGGATGCGCTCGGCCAGGCTGAGCAGGGCCAGATAGCGTTCGCCTTCCACGGAGCGGTCGTTGCTTAGACCGGCCACTGCGTTGTGGGCTTCACTGCTTTGCATGCTGGCGGAGGGCGCCTGGGTGGCGAGCGGCGACCGCGTGGCGGCCGAGCCGGCGCCGGCGCCACGGGCGAGTTCGGCATAGAGCGCCGCCAGCGCGCGGCGTTCGGGAAAATAGGGCCGCACGGGCCAGAGCGCTACCGCCAGGACGGTCTGAATCAGCGCGCCGGCCAGGACCAGGAGCCCCGAAGAAAAGGCTTTGCCGAAGGATGTGGGTTGGGCGGAGAAGACCACCAGGGTGACCAGCGTGATGGTGCCGATATCGGCGGGAGTCTGGCCTATGGCCACCATCATTCCCGCGGCGAAGGCGCAGGCGGCGGCCAGCAGCACGGCCAGCATGTGGTCGCGCACGCCCGGCCCGGATGGGCGCATAAGCCTGCCGGCGAAGACCGCCAGCGCCACGAAGCACCCGGCGTAAAACATGCGCCGGGCACGGTGGAGATAAGGGTCGGAACCATCGGAGAAGGCCACGTTGAGCGCCCCGGTAGCGGCCACCAGACCGCCCGAAACGTTGCCCAACAGGACGCCGATCGCGAGCGGCAGAGCTACCCCGATGGAATTGCGCAGCGCCGGCCAAGGCAAAGTCTTGGTCGCGTCGAAGTATAGGACTGTACGCCAGAATGGGGCCCTCGCGCGGACCTCCGACAGTGCCATTGCTTCCAGAATATCGTACTTCACTTAATAAAGTACTCTACAAAGCTGGGGACTCCATGGCACCCCAGCCCCCAGGATGTTCGTCAAAATCCACTCTTCGCGCGCTCACCGAAGCCGCCAGCTCGCGGTTCCGGCCCATCAGGTACTCGCTATTTCCCCCGGCTCGGGTTGGCGACGCTGGGCGGGATACCTGACCGGAGGATCGCGCCGTCCTGACCGATGAGCACGTGGAGACGCTGCGACTGGACGACCAACTGGACTACCAGCGGGACCTGGTGGCCATTGAGGTGTGCATCACCAGCGCGCGGCGCTCCTGCCAGATCGCCGATGCCTACCGGCGCCGCGGCATCTTCGTGGCGTTGGGTGGATTGCACGTGACCTCGCTACCTGCGGAAGCGGCGCCACATGCCGACGCCATGTTCACAGGGGCCGGGGGAAGACACGTGGCCGCAGTTCCTGGCGGATTTACAGCGAGAGAACGAGAGGTCACAGCAGACCTTCTCGTCAAGAACGAACCCCGACTTGCTTCCGCACTTCAGTCTTCATTCCCTTCCCTTTTCATGGAGTGACCGGCTCCGCTGGCTCCTGGATTTTCAGGTATCAAGCTTCACGGCGCCCGCTCCTCGTTTAATTCATACCTTATACCTTGGTTGCCGGCCGGCGTGACACGGATCAGCGAGAATGCCCAGTCCTTTGTGAGGCGACCTTACTATCTTCCAGGCGTCCCGTAGCAATGTGCGAATCCGGCGGCAATTCCAGTAGACGAAGTGTGTGGGCAGTGCGCTGCCCGGAGGTTCTCCCTCACCGGCCCGGTTTTATGCCACCAAAAAGAGAATTCGCGAATCGTCACTGCGATCTCGAGGCCGATGCGCCGGGAACCCTGCCCGGTGTGCCCGCCCGCTAGGTTATGATGGAAACATACACTCCATGGCAGTATCCAGCCAAGCCGGAACCGACGAAACGATCCTGGTTGCGCAGTCGCGCCAGGGCGATACCCGTGCGTTCGGCGAACTGGTGAGGCGTTACGAAGGCAAGATTTTCCGTCTGGCGCAACACGTCACGCAGAACCGCGAGGATGCCGAGGACGTGCTGCAAGAGACCTTCATGAAGGCTTACGAGCACCTGGATCAGTTCAAGGGCGACTCGAAGTTCTACACCTGGATAGTCCGCATCGCGGTCAACCAGTCGCTGATGAAACTCCGCCGCCGCAAGACCGACAAATCGGTCTCACTGGATGAGACCATCGATACCGGCGAGGACACGGTGGTGCGCGAGATTGCCGCGTGGGACGAGGACCCCGAGCAGCAGTTTTCGCGGGAAGAACTCGGCGGGATTCTGGATACCGCGATTCAAAGCCTGGAGCCGCACTATCGCTCCGTGTTTGTGCTGCGCGATATCGAGGAGCTTTCGACCGAGGAAACGGCCGATGCCCTGGGCCTTTCCGTACCGGCGGTGAAGAGCAGGCTGTTGCGAGCCCGCCTGCAATTGCGGGAGAAGCTCACGCGCTTCTTCAAACGCAAGGGAGACGACGCCTTTGCTTACATGTAAGGACTTTCTCAACGAGTTGAGCGATTACCTGGACGAGAGCGCCGATGCGGATGTCCGCGCCAAACTGGAGCAGCACATCACCGAGTGCCCCAACTGCTGGGTGATCGCGGACACCACCAAGAAAACGATTCGCATTTACAAAGGCATGGAACCGCATCCGATCCCGGCGGATGTCGAGAGCCGGCTGATGGGCGCGCTGGAAAGGAAGATGGCGTCCCGCCGGAAGTAAGGGTTCCCCGTTTGGCACTCATGTCCGCCAACTCCGCCCGATGAGATTCGCAGCCGTAGCCCTGCTGTTGTCCCTCCCGTTCGCCGCCGCTGCACAGGACCCGTACACTGTCGCCGGCGACCACTACCACCGGCTCTTCGAAAATGCCTGGGTCCGGGCCACGCGCGTCACCTACGGGCGCACGAGAAGGCTCCGGTGCACAACCACCCAGCCACAAAGCCGGCGCCCTTCGCTTGCCCGGCGTGTGACGTCCGGCTGGCACCGGTCGTCATGGACCGATCGAAGGCAGCCGCATAAACGCAGTTCGAAAATGGGCAAGTCCGCATCGTGCATGTCGTGTGCCCCGCGGGCGGGGGCTGCTCCGCCACCGGGCATTCGTCGGAGATCATGAGGCCTGCCGAACCCGCCGTTGTCGTCACGCTGCCGGGCCCGCGCCGCTGGCAGGTGGAGTGGCGCCGGTCACAAAGCAACTGCCGCCGAATGGGGACTACTCGCAGCGAGTGTACTCCGGAAAAAGATCCTGGCTGCTAATCGACCGCACGGCTCGTCACCGCTCGTACGGAAGGGATTCGGCGGTTGTGCTTCGCCGCCATGCTCCATGCGCCTGGAGGCGCTGGCAGCCGCCCAGGTTCCTTACTTAACTGCCAACGTGACGCCAAGCTGGCTGCGCCGGGCACCAGTAGACGTTCCGATCGATACCGTTAATGGAATAGACGCACCGGTACGCGCGGTGGGAGGCACCACGGCGTTGATTTGCACCAGTCCGGCGACGGAACCTTGCGACGCGCCGGCATAACTCGTAACCGCGGGTTGTCCGTCAATATCCACCCGGTAGGTGTTGTCATTCAGGTAAACGGCGCCGAGAGAGACGGCCCCATCGATTAGCGGGAGAGAGACCTGCGTGAGCGGCACCCCACTCAATACTCCAGTGTTGCCCAAAACCAGGCCAGGCGGCAGTCCGAGTGCAGACCACTTGTACGGCGGAGTTCCGCCCGTCGCCTGTATGGCAAGGGACGGCAGAGCCTCGTATTGGTGCAGGGGCGACGGTAGCGCCACCGTCGTGATTTGGATAGCCGGAGCGATGTTGAACGGGTAGAGATAAATCGCGCTCATCCCCGCGCTGTCGGATACTGTAAACTGTACAAAACTCAATCCTGGTGCAGAGGGCTTACCGCTTACCACTCCTTTGGCGGTGTCCAGAGCCAGCCCGGCTGGCAGGCCGCCCGTGAACGACCAGAGGAAGGGTGCGGTTCCACCTTGATGGGCAAGGGTCGCGGTATAGGACACGCCGACCACGCCATCCGGCAGCGTTGGGGTTGTGATCGCTATTCCAGGGTTAACCGTCATTTGATAGTTTGGTGTTAGCGTCACTGGTGGGCTGGCGCTGTCAGTTACCTGGACAAAGAAGTTGTACGGGCCAGGGGTGGTGGGTGTGCCGCCCAGTTGTCCGGTGGCACTCAGGCTCAACCCGGGCGGGAGCGGCGAAGCGAGGCTCCACGTGTAAGGCGTTTTGCCGCCGGCCGCTACCAGCGTCGTCGGCATGTATGCCAGATTCTGCACGCCATCGGGCACCACGATTGGCGAAATGGTGATAAGTTCCGCCCCGATGGTCAGCGACAGGGGGGCGGAAGCGGTTTGTTTCGGTACTGAACTATCGGTCAGCGTGAACATGGGGTTGTAGGGACCGGCTACGCTGGGCGTGCCCGTCAATAATCCGGCCGCGTTCATGCTCATACCGGGCGGGAGCCCGGTTACGGCCCATATGTACGGTGGCGTTCCGGCAGTGCCAAGCAGCGTGAATGGCACATAGAGGCTGTTTTGTACACCGTTCTGCAGAGGCGACATCGCGACCGAAGGAGGGGTGATCGACGTTTGACTGGGATTGACGACCAGCGGGAATGTCATCGAGGCAGTCTGGGCCGTGCTCGAGCTGTCGGTTACCGTGACCACTACCCCGGCCATGAGATCGCCCATGCCGGTTGCATACAGACTGATAGTCGATCCCTTCGGCGCAGGGTTCTTGGTTGAGTTGATCGAGTAACCAGTCGTGGCGTCATAGTTCAGCACAGCTCCCTGTCCCTGGCCGAGACCGCCAAAGGTGAACACACCCGGGTCCTCCGGCAAGACCGTAATCGGAAACCAGTCCGTGACGATGACGATGCCAGTGACGGTGGCGGTCTCAGTGACCTGGACCCAACTGGGGAGACCGGTGACCGGCACGGTTACCGCGGGCGGCGGAAGAGGAACAATCGCATTGATCTGGTTGCTGGATGTCATGAGCAGCGGCGCTGCCACGGGCGCCACCGGCACGCAACCGGCGCCGGCGCACGTGGGGTCCACCCCGAACGAGAAGACGACCGTGTAAGAAGTCGTATTTGGGGCGGGGCCCGCGGTTGCAGACAACGGGTAAGAATTCGGGAAGTTGCCGGTGGTGGCGGGAATCTGGGTAACGCCGGCCGGTCCAAGATTCTGACCGAAAATGGCGATAATCTCGCGCGGCGAGGCTGAGGTACTGCCACTACCGCTGGCCGGTACCGGATTGGCTGCCGATCCGGTCTGCGTGGCCGTCCGCAAATAGCTGGCCGCATTCATGATGGACGAAATCAGGGGCACCGTCGGATCGGCCACTGTGAAGGTGATCGAAGCCTCCTGTGGCGTCGGATTGGCGAGAGTCTTGCCATTGGCAACCTTCAGCGTGAATGTGCCCGGAGCGGTGAGATAACTGGGGTCGATCGTGGCTTGCAGAACCTTACGGCTGAGCAGTGACTTCTTCAGGTTGGGATAGGGAACACCCCCATCCGGCGTCAGAGTGACTTCCGAGGTGGTGAAGAAGTTGTCACCGTAGATCGTGACCACGGGCGACACTCGGCCCGCGGCCGGTCCGGCTACCACGCTGGTCGGGAAGATGGTGCCGACGGTGGGGGCGCCCGCCGAGATGTTCAGATTGACGTTGACCACAACCGTGGCGCCGGTCGTGCTGTTGGTAAAGGTGACGGTCCCGGCATACGAGCCTACATCCAGCGTGGAAAGCGTTGTGAAGTCGATGGATACATAGATGGGAACATAGGAACCCAGGTTCACCACGCCGCCCGTCTGAATTTTGGGCACTTCACCCCCCGGCCCGTTGACCCGCAGCCATGCCGCCGACTTGCCGGCGGCCACAGCCGCCACAGTGAACGGAATAGTGCCGCCATTTGACGCCACGTCTATTTCTTCAAACGGAAAGTCGGTAGAGCTTGTCCCTGTCGTGTAATTGAAGGTGAGCGCGGCACTGGGGCCGGGCGTGAAGTAAGTCGGAAGCGGCGTGGGCGGCGACACAACCAGGGCCGGGGGCGGGTTGGAAATGGAGAGACTCACGGGTACCGTTGCGGTAGTGGATGCCGGGGAGGTACCCAGTGTTATGGTCCCGCTGTAACTTCCCGGATTGAGACTGGTGGTATTCACGGTAACAGTTATAGCCAGGGGTGAGGCTCCGGATTCCGGTGTAACAGTAAGCCAGCCCGTAGGCGATGAACTCGCGGATGCCGTCAGGGTATACCCACTGCCGAGAGACTTCGGCAAGGTCGCCGTGAGCTTTCCCGTCGGGTACGTCGAGGTGTTTACCTGGTACGTAAAGGTCAGAGATGCCGGGCTCGCGGTTGGCTGCGCATTGACCAGCAGCGCGCCTGCCAGCAGCAGCGCTGCCAGAACGATTGTCTTCAAACTATACTTCTTCATACTTGGCATATCGGCAGTCCCGGCGGAAACTTCATAGCCGCGGGTGGTTTCAAGCACCGGTGGCTCGGGGCGTTGGGGGTCAGGTGCGAGCGCGGGCGGCATGAGCTCGGGGCGTTGGGGGTCAGGTGCGAGCGCGGGCGGCATGGGCTCGGGGCGTTGGGGGTCAGGTGCGAGCGCGGGCGGCATGGGCTCGGGGTTTTTCTGGGTGCCGGGTAGGGCAGGGCAGAATGAAAGAACGAACCCAATTCTTGCTGAGCCGATTGGAGTTGGGCGGAATTGGCCTTGGCTTTTGCCGGCGGTTTGGTGGCGAGGCCACGGAGTTCGGCGGGGTCTTCGCCGGCGATGAGTTGGGATCTGGCATAGAGGCCGGTTTTGAGTGACCTGGCGATAGCGGCGTTTTTGGCCTTCGGCGGAGCGTGGGTGGCCCAGAGGGCACCCCGAGTCTTGAACGTCGCGGCGATTGGCGGCGATTTGTTTCGGGGTGCTCATCCACCAGGGATAGCAGGCGAGAGGGCTGGAGTCTGAAATTGGGGTCTGTAACCCGTTGAGGGGATTGAGGAAATTCTTAAGAAAAACGAGAACTGGTGAGGAGGAGGGTGGTGCATTCCGAGGTGGTGAGGCAGCGGAATCGGGTGGGAGGGCTTCGTCCCGTCCTCCGAGTTGACATAAGCCCGGATTATTCGTAATCAGCAGGTCGCCGGTTCGATCCCGGCGGGTGGCTCCATATTTTCAATTATTTACATGGCGCGTGGTTCTGCAGAGTTCCGGCACAGTTTTGGCACAGGAGCCGTTTTGAGTTGTCCTGTGCCAAAACCAGATTCTGCTCAAACACGCTCAAAAGACAAGAGATAGTGATTTGTGAGCGGGCATCTCGACCGCCCTTGAAGCTCCCGCCATTAGCAAGCGCTAGGGGAGCCAAAATCACCGTATCTCATTGAAAGCACTGCTAAAATTGCTCCCTTGATGGTGGGGCTGAAAAGTGTCCGACCCCCTGACTGATTATCAGCGTCCCGCTGCACTCCGACGCTCCATTGAATCTGGAGCGGGTGCCGTTCACCGATGTTTGTTCGGCGAGGTGACGCAGCCATCATCGCAGGACATTGCTAGCTTCCGCCGTTCGCACATACTGCTCGGCATCCTCCAGCAGCAGGAACCGTCTTCTCAGGAGCTTCTGCGCCGCCTTCCGGACCGCGTTCACATATCCGTCGTGTTCTTGGTACCGTTCTTCAATCGCCGGCCGCGGATCACCTTTCGCGAGCCGCTCGGCCTGGGTCTGAGCAAAAGGGATCTGCTGGCCAAACTGGTCACACCCATCGTCTGCGGCAGGGCCATCCCGCAACGCCCAGCCCGTATACGTGGCCAGGGGCGCAGCGATGTCCGGCAGCCGGATTCCCGCCACATCGTTGCCGTCGGCATCGGTCCTTGGGACCAACACCGGATAAGCCGACTCCTTCATCACCGGCGGGATTGTAGTGAGAATCCCTTGATTCAACGACGGCCCGAAGTTCAAAAGATCTCCGGTGTGGAGAAGCCCGTTGTACTTGATCCCCGGTATAGATGGAAATCCGACCGACTCTTGCGGAAGCGATGACACAAGTGTACCGTTCCACCTCTGAGGCACCTGGCTGGGAGGTGGCTCCACACCCCAACTTACCCACTCGTCCAGAGCGACCAGCAGCGCGCGAAGTCCGGGACCCGCAACGACCGGATTTCTGGGCTGCTGACAAATTCCCGGGCCGGTAGCAGCGACGTGAGGTAGGCTGGAAAACAGATAGATCCTAGTGTTCGGAGCGGCATGCAGGTTGAGGTCGTAACCGAACGAATCCGTTTGCAGAAGCGATCCGGCTTTGGCCCAGAATTCATTCCCAGAGTTCGCTTCGAAAATCTTAGGACAGGTGTCCGTCACCTGACAACGACGAAGCCGTCCGTCTGTCTGCCCGGTAACCGGATCGGTGAAGATTTGGTTCGTAAACGGGAATTGGAGCTCCGGATAGAAACGGCCGATATGCTGGCGATGGGTTCTGGCAGGCTGCGCAAATCGGTAATTGAAGAATCCTCCGTCGCCTGCGCCCAGCCAGTCAAATATCCCATCGAAGACCCGTTGGCCTCGCTCGTCCTCGTTGAAGCCCAGGTACAGAAAGTCATGCATGAAGCGCGCGGGCTGCGAGACGCCGAAGGAGTAGATGAACCGGACATTGCCGGCTAGAGGGAAGGCCGTGCCGGGCCCATCCGCCTGCGCGCGGCGCATGTAGGACGCAAAATCGCGTGTTGCGGCGAAGCCGAGTCCGGCCACGAGCGGATCCTTGGCAAGGTAAGCGAATTCGTAGAGCGTGCCTGATTGGAACGGAGTGCCGGCCGGCAGGAGCCGGACGCTCTGCGCATTCACGAACTCCCAGTCCGTAGCGGCGACGGTCTTGGGTGGGTCCGAATAACGGTTGCGCACCGTGAGGCTGGCTTGGGACTTATCGAGCGTCGCCGCGGGATACGTAAGTACGCCTGCCATGGTCGTACTGTTGTCAATGACGAATTCTTCGAGGGCGGGCCCCACAATAGAAGAACCATCCGAATTTTTAGCCACAGGCACGTTGATTGCCAGGTTGTTATTCCCGGGCGCTACGGTCGCGTCCCACCCGGTCCACGCGATGACATAACCCTGGCGCATGAGAAACCCGATACCCGCATCGGCAGCCGTGGTCGGATCGTTCCCGCCGCTGGCGCTATCGTTCAGATACCGGAATGAGAGTTTGCTGCCGCCGTTGTTGATCTCAAAGAGCACCCTGCCACTTCTCTTCGACTGCTCAATTGGTCTCAGAATGTAGACGTCCATCGAGTATTCAACCATGCCGCGCAAGTTACGAGGCGCCCGGGCGACATCAGCAATGACTGTATTCCTGGGATCGTTCGGATCGATTTGGCCGAACGCCTTTCCAACCAGTTTTTCGTATTGTCCCGTATTGCCAAATGTGCTTCCGTCGAATGTTGGAGATTGAACACTGGCGATCTCGACGCGGAGGATCTCTCCCGTCGCGGTTTGTAACGGGCCGAGCAGCAGAATGCCGAGAATCGCGGAAAGGAGACTCTGCGGATGGCGTGAGTGCTTAATGATGCGGAGCAGGTTGGTCGGTAAAAGCATACTTCCTCCTAATGAGCGGGGCGGCTCCCCAGTTCCAGCCGGCGTAGCGGTCAAAGGGACCCGGGGCACCGGCGGGTTGATTGACATTGTGGATCTCGAAGAGCTCCGAAATCCATGAAACCGGGGCGAAAAAGCGGCGAAATTGTCATGAAACCGTGTATTTACGGAAGTGCTAGAATGCTGGGCATGGAAGCTGGTCCCCAGCCCCTGCCGAAGCGGAAACCACCGGCTGCCTTGACGTTTGCGGGGTTCAGGCTCGACCTGACGCGCGGCTCGCTCTTCCGCGAGGGCGAAGAGGTGAAACTCAGGCCGAAGTCTTACGAGACGCTCAAGTACTTGGCTGCCAATGCGGGCCGTCTAGTGCCAAAAACGGAGCTGGTGGCTGTGCTCTGGCCGGATATGTCTATGGTAAGCGACGACTCCCTGACCCATTGTGTTATGGACGTCCGCCGGGCTCTGGGCGATGAGGGCCAGCAGTTCATACGCACCGTTCCAGGCCGGGGCTATCTTTTTGCAGCTCCGGTCGAGGCAGGTCAAGAGCCCGGCCAGCCCATTGAAGCTCCGCGATCGAGCCATCAGTGGAGGACGTTCACGGTGGCAGCGAGCGCTGTAATCATCGTCCTGGCAGGACTGGCCTGGGTAATGAAGAACCGAGCGGACCGAGAATGGGCGCGCGCCTCTGTCCCCCGGATCGAACAACTGGCAGCAGCTGGCAGATACGCTGAGGGGTACGGGCTGACGTTGCAGGTCCTCGCTCATTTGCCGGCGGAACCAAGGGTAATTCGTTTGATATCAGAGCTCACCGATGACCTGTCGGTTTCTACAACGCCGAAAGGCGCCGAAGTCTATCTACGGCGTTTGGGTTCCGCGCAGTGGCAAGGGTTGGGTACAACGCCGATCCAGCACGCTCGCATTCCACGAGACGAGTACCTTCTGGCAATCCGAAAGGCGGGCTACGCCACATTTGAGCGTACGGTGTCGAGCGCTCTCGCACGCTCAATACCGTCAGACAGCCCTTCCTGGGACATTCAGATTGAACATCGCCTGAGTGAGGCTTCCAAGGTTCCGCCCGGCATGGTGGTCGTTCCTGGTGGCGAATACCAACTTCGCAGCCACTCCAGGCCGATTGAGGCGAGCGCGAAGCTGTCCGGCTTCTATATCGACAAGTTTGAGGTGAGTAACCGCGAATACAAAGACTTCATCGATCACGCCGGTTACGCGACGCGCCAATTCTGGGACCCTCACTTCTATGAATCCCAGGTCGCTCAAGGCGGGGGCCTCAGCGATAAGACTGGGTTGCCGGGACCACGCACATGGGTTGGAGGGATGATTCCGGAAGGAAAAGAGAACCATCCGGTTACCGGAGTTTCGTGGCATGAAGCGAGGGCCTATTGCCGGTTCCGAGCGAAGGATCTGCCCACACTGTTTCAGTGGGAAAAAGCTGCGCGAGGCACCGTTTGGACACCTTTTGGCGTGGTCTTTCCCTGGGGCATCATTAACCCCGCTGACGCCGCAAAACGCGCGAATGTCGATTCAACGGGAACGACACCGGTCGATTCGTTTGAATTCGGCATGAGCCCGTTCGGCGCCTACAACATGGCGGGGAACGTGGCCGAGTGGACTCGGAATCGGTACGACGACGGGTTTACAACGGCGGGCGGAGCGTGGCGCGATCCGATTTACCAGTTTTTGACCTACGGTAAGCGGCCGGTACTTTACTCCGCGGACACCTTGGGGTTCCGGTGTGCCGTGAGCAGCGATCCTACGGGCGGCGATGAGGCCGACATGCCTCTCGCATCGAAGGGCCCGAGTCTCGACTACCCGATTTCCACTGCCGCCGAATTCCGTACGCGAAAGGCTCGTTACGACTACAAGTGGACTCCGCTCCACGCTGAAGTGGTTGCCACCAAAGACTCAGAGTCATGGCGCCGCGAGGAGGTTGCCTTCGACGGTCACGATGGCGAGCGGGTTAAAGGATTCCTATATCTGCCGAAGCGCTCTGATCCGCCGCTTCATGCGATTCACTACCTTGGTGGGAGTGGATGGTGGTTTGGACTCCCTGCGACGGACGCCGTGGAGGGGAGGGCGGCGCGCCTGGCGCCGTACATTAAAGCTGGCAGAGCGGTATTCCTCGTCGTGCTGAGAGGCTCTGGCGGCAGAGAACCGGGATTCGTCTTGCGCCTCGGCCGGGCATCGCCTGAGTATCGCGACATGCTGGCGAAATGGGTGATTGATATGGAGCGGGGTATCGACTATCTGGAGACGCGATCCGAGATTGACCCCCGGAAGATCGCGTTTTGGAATGACAGCCCGGCGGAGCCGGCTGGCATACTGTCGGCGGCTATCCAGCATCGGTACGCGTCGGTGATTCTGATCGGTGGCGGCGTGCGGCCCGATTGGAAGGGCCTCGAGCCGGAGATGAATCCCCTTTTCTTCGCGCCTCACATCCGTGCGCCGAAATTGATGCTGAACGGCCTCTACGACGACCATACTCCCGAACGAACATCCATCGCGCCATTCTATCGCCTGCTGAGCGAGCCGAAGAAGCGTGCGAGTTTCCCCGCAGGCCATTTGCCTCCACTAGAGATCGCCGTTCCGCTCGTCAACGCCTGGTTAAACGAAACGCTTGGACCGGTTGCACGGAAATGAACCCAATTGAAACAGCGTGCGTTCAGGTGCCGTCGCCACGGCTAAGCTGTGCCAGAACTGTGCCAAAACCCTATCCGACTCGGTCCTTTGGAGTTGCCGCTTGAGCGAGAGCAGCTTCCCCAAGTTGTTGATATCAGGCACTTCCGTATGGAGTGAATGGAGATCTTAGAGCCGGAGCATATTTTTCGTAATCAGCAGGTCGCCGGTTCGACTCCGGCGGGTGGCTCCAGACCCCATTCATAATAAGCGGGTTACGCGGCTGTTTTCCTTCCAACGATCGCTTTCGATTCTGTCACCTGTGCCAAAACGCTGCGGGATCAGCGCCTTGGATGCATCGGCGACGCGAAGAACCGCAGCTCGACCTGCTGACTGTTTGGCAGCGGGTCCAGGTCGGAGAAGGACCGAAACTTAGCCGGCGAGACAAAGGAGATTCCCTTGGTCGAATTAGTCTGAGGCAGGTGTCTGAGTTACTTGTTCAACGAGCTTCTAAAACCTGGGAAAAACCGGCTCACTCGGGAGAGCCGATGAGTCCTCGTAAAGGCACAGACCGTAGACGCAGAGCGCTGCTGTCCAGCATGGATGCGCCCAGAAGGGTGTGGAGGTTCAAGTCCTCTCGACCGCACCAATCATCTACCGAAGATCTAACGGCACTATCGGATAGAGTCAATGAATACCTCCACCGCAGTGCCAAATCCGGAGGCCGTTCGGAGTTGGAGCCTTGCGCCGATCCGTTTTGCACGTTCCCGCATTCCCTGCAGGCCCCAATGTCCGGGCCGGCCAGATGCGAGTTCGCTCGGACCGATCCCGGAGCCATTGTCCTGTACGGTGAGGCGAAGTCCCTCGGGTTCGTACTGAATTGTCGCGTGAATTTCATCCGCGCCCGAGTGCCTGTAGGCATTGAGGATCGCTTCGCGTCCTATCCGGTAGACCTCGTGCCAAACCGCAGGCGGCAATTCAAATGCGACACCGCGAACAGAGACGTGCAGCCGAACGGCGGTGTTCAGCGCGAGATCCTGGGGGATTCTGCCAAAAGCTGCGTCTAGGGATTCCGTCAATTGCACCGACGCACGGAGGGTCTCCACGGCACGGCGTCCTTCCTCGACCGCACCGCGCGCCATTTCGACCAGTCGTTGTAAGCGAGCCCTCAAAACGTGGTTGCCCGAGCATTCAAACGCCGCGACTTGCAAGTGCAGCGATATAGCGAGGAAGCCCTGTAAGCAGGTGTCGTGCAATTCCTGAGCGATTCGCAAGCGCTCTTCCTCGCGAATCGCCATGATTCCTTGATCGATTCCTCGATCGCAATGTGACGAGAAACGCGTGTTGATGCCCCTTTCGTGAATCTGCATCGTGACCGCTGCGCTTTGAATACTCATTTTGTCGCCTCGCACTGTAATGACGAATGGCCAAGTCGCTTTTGCGTGTGCGAAGGAGAAAAACTTCTAATGAAGGAAGCGGACGGCGAACTGCACTACGCGTGGGCCGCCGATCTGGAAGAGCGGATTCAACTCGCCCGGAGTTAATGACGGTCCGAGCCCGTTTGCGAGTGTCTGTTTGGACAGGCCGAATCCGGGGTCCGGGAAGTACACCAGGCCAGGCGCACCGCCATAGTGGGGGTCTGCGAAGTTCGGGTGATTCAGAACATTGAAGGCTTCGGCGCGAAATTGGAGCCGGGACCTTTCCGATAACCTGATCTCGCGATGCAGAGCAAGGTCGATTTGCCAGGCTCCAAAGCCACGAAGCACGTTGCGGCCGAAATTTCCGTTCTTGCCATTTGGCGGTTCCACAAATGCGTCAGGGTTGTACCGCTTTCCACCCGGATATAGCGATCCGTAGAGGTAGAGCGGCGCACCGTAGACGTAGTTGGGCCGGCCATTCACAGAAAGGTTAGACACGACATCCGTGGGCAAGGCTGATCGAGCGAAGAAGATGCTCTCCGCGCTCCAATGGCCAAGGGCCGCGGCCCAGGCACCCTGGCGCGGTGACGGGAGTTGGGCGATAACCGCTCCCTTGAGGCTATGGCGTATGTCGAAATCGGATGGCCCGCGAGCTCCATTCGGATTTAGAGGGTTGTATTGCGTGAGCGACCGCACATCGTAATCGACGCCTATGTCGTTGGACAAGTTGTCGATCGAGTGAGACCACGTATAGGAGGCGAGCACCTGGAGCGTTCCGGGCAATCTGCGATTGAACTGTCCCTGCATCGAATGATACGAGGAACTCGCATCGCTTCCTACGGGGTAGATCAGCAGGCCGGCGCTATCGGTCAGGGGCGACAAAGCATAGTCGGCCAAGTGCCGTCCCAGTGCTCCGACGTACGCGGCGGACAGCGTTTGCGCTCCGAAAACCTGCTGGATCGTCACGTTCCACTGATAGGTAACAGGAAGCCGGTAGTGTGGAGCGGCTGCGACGCCGATCAGAGTCTGGGCCCCAATAGCGGAAGGCGTGGAACTGAATAGAGATTGGAGAGGCGGACTGGTGTAGAAGTTCGCAACCGAGGGGCCGATGATACTGTCCTGGAAGCCGGCTTGCGCCGAACCGAAAAATCGGCCCGCTCCTACGCGCAACACTGTGGCTTTCGAGGGCCCACCGAAGACTTGCCATGCGAGGCCAAGGCGCGGCGCAAAGTTTGAATATGTGGTGGGATAGAACGGTTTTCCTTGCGGGATGAAGTACAGATTGGAAGCGTCATTCAGATTCGTGAGTCCGCCGGCGACGAGAGCGGTTCCTGCGGTGACGCGCGATGCTGGCGCTACCTCCCACCGGACCCCGAACGTCATGGTGAGTGCGTGGGAGATGCGCCAAGTGTCTTGCGCATAGGCTGAAAACGACGGATCCAGGTAGGCGGTCCTGGGTTGGGCGTAGATCTCTTCGAACGCTGCACTGGCAGCAGAAATGAAGGTCCCGTCGGCGTTGTAGATAGCGGGTAGTGTTACGGCGCCACCGAATCCCGGTTGAATGACAGCGGTTCGAAAGGCGCGATAGTCGGCGCCAAATTTCCAGCGCTGGGATCTGCGCGCGTAGAACAGGTTATCTGTTATCTCAAGCTGTGAGGACTGATTCTTCTGGGCGAGCCCGAGCCACATGAGACTCGCCGGTTTCGTCTGCATCCCGAAGCCCATATAACTGTCGGAAGCAGAGAAGCCGGGTGGGAAAATCTCGCCGCCGGCCGTCTGCGTGTCGATTGCGGCGTAATCGATGGTGGATTGGCGACCGGCGCCGAACCTGAACTCGTTTACCAGGTTTGGCGTGAACACCTGTGTTACACCGAGGGTCAGCAAGTCGGTATCGATGCGATAGTGCTCGACGTTCGAAGGTGAACCCACTCCCACAAATTGAATCGGCTCCGCGCGCGAGGAAGGAGCGTGGTTGGCGCGGGCGAAGAAGTTCACGTTCTTCGAAATTGAGCGATCGACGCGCAATCCGTAGCTTCCCTGCACGTACCGGAGCGATCCAGCCGCGGTGTAGAAGGCAAAGCCAGGGTCGCTGGCTGGGCCGCCATTCGGCAATGGGAAAAGGGCCAGGAATCGAGCGAGTGGCGCCGGAGCGTTCTGTCTGGCCGTGAGCGACGGCACTTCCGTAGTGACCGACGGTTGTGGCTGACTTACGAGCAACTGGTCCACTGACAGAAAAAAGAACGTCCGGTTGTGCCCGTCGTACCAGTGCCCTAACTTCACTGGTCCGCCATACGATCCTCCGAAGTTGTTAAAGTGCAGCGGCGGTTTCGAAATGCCGCTTGCATTGTTGAACCAATCATTCGCGTCGGTCTTGCCGTTGCGAACATACGTGAAAAGCGATGCCGAGTATCGATTGGAGCCGGAACGGCTGACCAGATCGATTTGTCCGCCGGGAAGGTGGCCGAATTCGGGGGCATACGTCGATGTTTGAATTTTGAATTCCTGCAGCGCATCGGGCGCAAGAAGATTGCTGAACGTGCCCAGAAAATTGTTTGCGGGCAACATTCCTCCGCCCGCTTGTCCAAGTGTGGCGAAGAAAGCCCGGCTGTTCTGGTTAAAGGTGTTGGAACTGCCGGCGGCGAAGTTTGCGCTGATGCCGTCGATGGTGAGGTAGTTCGCGTCTGTACGCTGGCCGTTGATGCTGAACTGACCACGGGTGACGTCGGTAACCGGTATGGCATTGACCCCGGGCGCCAGTTCGATCAGCGTCTGAATGCCCCGGCCATTCAAGGGCAGTTGGTCGATCAGATCTCGATCGATCACCGTGCCCACGGCAGCATCTTCGAGACTGATGGGCGGCGGAGCTGAACTGACATTTACCGTAGTTTGCGAAACGCCGATTTGCAGGTTGAAATCCAGCCTTGCACTTTGACCGACTTCCAACACGATTCCCTCCCGCACCACGGTCTCGAACCCCGGGGCCCGCACGGTCAGGCGGTACATACCAGGCCGCAAAGCGGAGAAGCTGTAGAACCCCAACTCGTTCGATTGGATGCTCCGGCGTCCTCCCGTTTGTTCGTTCCGCAAAGCGATATCAGCTCCAGCGAGGCCGGCCTTGGACGGGTCGGAGATGAGACCTGAAATCTGCGCGTCCTGGGCGGCCGCGAGGGCGCCGGATAGAACCGCAAGCAAGGAAACGCGACAAATCATTTCGCCGTGCCGGAGGCATTCACTAATGCCTGAGCATTGAGCAAGAGATTGTGTGCTGATTCGTGCGCGAGTTTCATCCGGCCGGGGGCACCGGAAACGTCGAGGGCCACATTCTGGCTGCCTGCCACCAAGGCGGTAACCAACGAGTCCTGTTCACGAACCTGTGCAAACAGTGCCTGCATCGCATCCCGCCAAGTGCCGGGTCCCGCCGCAACTCTTCCAGGTGCACGAGCAGTTAATAACTGGATGAGCGGATCCAACTCTGCATCCGCGATCCGCAAACGGTCCAAGTGTTCCCGAAGCATTTCGCGGAGTCTAGCCTGGGAACCGGGCGTCAGCGCGGCTTCGCTAGTCGCGTCGTAGCGTTCCGCCAGTTTCGTGAGGACGGACGCATGGGCCAAAGCATTGTCCGACGCCGCGAGACACCGGTCCACGAAGTCGCGCCGCTGTTCCGGTATCGGCAGGACCTGCTCCAGGGTGTCCTTGAGCAGAGGTGTGGGATTTTTCGAAGCCGGTGCGTTCTGAGCAGCAGGGGACTCTCCGACTGGGTTCGTTGGCGGCGACGAAATCTCCAGCCGAACGCCCGGTATTTGCCCCAGCGCTTCGCGAATCGTCCGGGCACGTTCTGCTGAGCTAGCCGCACCGCTCACGGCCACGTCGCTCCCGGTTCTCGCGATCTCGAGGTCTTCATTCAAATCCCACCCTTTTTCGAACATCACATGGCGGACTTCCAATTCGGTTTCGTTCGGGTCGGCGGCCTGCGGCGAGGGCGGTGGCATTCGGTTTGCAGGCTGCTGCGCCGCGACACTTTGAGCTTCATGGGTCGGACTCTCCACAGCCCGATCGTCCGTGACGTCGAAGGCCAGTTCTTCGAAATCCAGGCTGCGGTCGTCAGAGAAACGGATATGTTGCTCGGTCGGATGGAAATCGCTCGCTCGTACGACGATCCATGCCTCGCGAATGGTGCTGCCGCGTGCCGTCGTGTCGAGCGTCCATTGCTCTCCGGTTCGCTTCACCTGGTCGTTCTTGTCCGCTACCGAGTTTCGCCACTCCGAAAAACCTTCTGCTGTAAGCGGAGCATTCCACTTCTCGGGGTCAGCCTCGTTTTTCCAGTGAGCATTGGGGATCGAACTGCCAACCGTCCACTGAAAATCGCGAACAACCGCCGTCCCGCCGCTCTTGATTCGAACTCTTTGACGCGCTGTCTTCCCTCGCCCACCAGCCGTCCGGACCTTAGATGGATTCTGCGAAGCTGCGGCACGCTCCAAGAGTTCAGCGGCAGAAAGCCGAACCGGATTCAGCAGCGTCTGGGTCACCACAAATACGACCACCATTACCACCGCGGTGGCGCTTACCCAGCGTATTGGAAGGCCGGGGCGAAACAGTGAACTCAACAAATCGCGGGTTTGCTTCCAGACTCCCGGCTCCGACGTGCGCTCTTCCGATAATTCCCTCAACCGCGTCGGGAATCCGCTAAAGCTGTTCGGCTCTGGCTGGACCCCAGTTGGAAGGACGGTTGTATGGTATTCCTCGTAAACGGCGAACCCCTGTGCAACCTCAGCCCGGCGCATCTGACAACGTCGACAGCCTCGCGTGTGAGACTCAATCTGATCAGCATCTTGGTGAGACAGTTCTCCTTCGACTGCCAAAAAAAGAACTGCATCTTCAGGATGGCCGTCGGCGTCAAATTTGATTCGAATGATCTCCTGATTCATCGCGACACCTCGGTCGAAAACTGACGC